>Ga0209630_10000004_pt1 | contig 321078 bp, 327 predicted proteins | sample COG_01_FD_184745 | JGI IMG/M metagenome (GOLD analysis project Ga0209630, IMG submission 184745) | Pelagic Microbial community sample from North Sea - COGITO 998_met_01 (SPAdes) (version 2) | ecosystem: Environmental > Aquatic > Marine > Neritic zone/Coastal water | place: Helgoland, sampling...
CCACCCTGCCAATTGAGTAAGGCGAAGGCCTTATGTAAAAGCGGTGCATGGTAGCCATCATTATCGCAATAGGCTTTCCAATTACAGTCGTACATCACCTTTTGGTAGCCGGCAAGTTTTAAACGGCCATCACCACCCAATACGCGGCTTAAGGGTTCGTAAAAGCTTTCACCAAGGTATTCTTTTAGCGGCGGTGTTTTGTCACTCATGGTAACAAAGTACAAGCCACAAAATTCTTCTGTGCGGAGCTGAAAGAGGCTAAAGTTTTTTTTGTCAAAATCGGGGGTAAAGTCGCGGCTATTAGGGCAGCCAACTAAATCGCCTTCTAAGCTAAATAACCAGCGGTGGTAAGGGCATTCAAACTCTTTTTTATTGCCGGCGCTTTCGGTTATCAATGACGTGCCACGGTGCGTGCAGGTGTTTTGAAAAACCCGAATGGCACCGTCTTCGCCGTGCACTGCAAAAATAGGCATCTCGCCCAATTCAGCGGCTTTATAATCACCGGGATTAGGAATTTCAGCGCGATGTACGATAGGGTGCCATTCGGCACCATAAAAAATAGTTTCGAGTTCTTTTGGCCAAAGCTCGTCCATTTCAAATACGGCTTTTGGTACCTCATTATATTTGGCAGGCCACTCCAAAAATGGCTCATTTTTAGGTGTTGACGACATAATAACTCCTTAATTTGACTTAACTATTTTTTTATAAGATTACTAATTCTATACTGTTTTGCAGGCGATAAAATGATTTAGGTCACTTACGCTGTGGAGCGCGATATTTCCTCTAAGGCCTCTGTGTTGATGATATTAATGATTCGCCCCGATTTTGTAATACACCCCGCATCAATTAATTTTGAAAAAGAACGGCTAACCGTTTCAACGGCGATACCTAAGTGGCTTGCAATATCCTGACGAGACATATTTAAGTGTAATCTGATTTGACGATAAGTGACTTGGTTAGTGCGTCGATGGAATAAGATTAAAAATTGAGCAAGCCGGGCCGCCGCAGAATGGATGGATAGGCAGTTTTGAGTCTCAAGGGTTGTTGCTAGCGCTTGACTATAAATTTTGACCGCCAAATCAGATAAATTTGGAAATTCCTTACGCAAAGCGGCTAATGGGCGGTAAGTGATTTTACACGCCAAACTGTCTTCGATGGCGATGCAACTATTTAAAGTGATGCCACCTGCCATGCTCTCTAAGCCTAAGATATCACCGGGCAAATAAAACCCATTAACGTGCGCATCACCGAAGTCATTAATGATTTGCGTTTTAAATGAGCCGGTTTTGACCACGTACAGATGCGACGCTTTAACCCCTTGTTTGAACAGTTGGTCGCCGCTGGCAAATGTTTGGTTTGTATGTGCAATATTAATAAAACGATACAAATCGGTAACAGGTATACCAGAAGGTAAACAACGCTTAGCAAGCGCGCAACTTGTGCAGTCGGTAATTATTTTTTTCTCTAACATAAGATGCGCTACTGACTTAGCATTCTGCTCTATTAGCAATCGCTGAACTTTATACCAAAGACGAAATGATTTAAAGCATTTTTAAACAATTTTTTAAGGCTACCGACGAATAAAATTGATAGATGTCATTTTTATTTAGCGGGCTAAGCGTAGAGTTCTTACGAATAGGTAATTTACGTATTTGTGGCTAAAGTGAGGCAAGCATGAAACCAATTAACGAACTAATTCAGCAAGACGGGGCGATCCAAGATCGCTCTATTTACTGGGATGAAGATATTTACCAGAAGGAAATGGAGCACATTTTTGCTCGTTGCTGGTTGTTTTTAACACACGATTCAGTGATACCAGAAACAGGGGATTACCAAGTGACCACGATGGGGGAAGACAATGTGATTGTTGCCCGTCAAAAAGACGGGGGTCTTAAGGCGTTTGTAAACTCATGTACCCACCGCGGTAATTACGTGTGTTTTTCTGAAGGTGGCAATGCCCGCTCGTTTGTTTGTCCTTATCATGGCTGGGCTTTTGGTATTGATGGCGAGTTAGATGATGTGCCATTAGAAGAGCAGGCTTACTTTAACGATATTGACAAGCAATCGCTGGGCCTACAGCAAGTGAGGGTTGAAAGTTACAAAGGCTTTATTTTTGGTACGTTTGACCTGGATGCGCCGTCGCTGGTTGATTATTTAGGCGGCATGGCTTGGTATATCGACTCCTTTATGGATGTCCCAGGTGGCATGGAGCTGATTGGCCCACCGATGAAATCCATACTCAATTGTAATTGGAAAAACCCCTCTGAAAACTTTATTGGTGACGGTTACCACGTTGGCTGGGCGCATGCTTCGGCATTAGAGATTGCCGGTGGTGCCTTAGAAAGTATGAAGGGCTTAAATGACTACAGCCCCGACTCTGGCTTACAGGTGACAGTGCCGGAAGGACATGGCTTTGGTGTTATTTGGGACGCTGCTGCTGCCTTGCACCCCGGGCCGCCAGGTATCGCCTACCAAAAATGGCTAGACCAGCGTTCGCCCATCGTGCGAGAAAAGCTGGGTAAAACCAGAGAAAAGTTTTACAACGGCCACTGGGACGCAACGATTTTCCCCAATTGTTCTTTTTTATACGGCACCAACACCTTTAAGGTTTGGCAGCCCAGAGGGCCAAGGCAAATTGAGGTTTTTACTTGGACCCTGGTAGAAAAGGAAATGCCAGAAGAGCTACAGCAGATGATTCATGCCGATAATATGTTGACCTTCGGTACCGCGGGTATTCTAGAAAGTGATGATGGTGAAAACTTTGAAAACTGTACCCACGCCAACAGAGGCTTCGCTACCCGCCAAGGGCGTGTTTATTTAGGTATGGCGAGGGGGCGTGAGCGGACAGATGCTGAAATGCCAGGTTTAGTCAGTGATGGTTGGGTTAATGAAACCTCAACGCGGGGTATGTACAGGCGGTGGGCTGAGCTCATGCAAGGGACACCTTGGGCTAAGTTATCAGTAACCGCTAAAACAGACGCGTATAAGTAGGAGGCAACATGAGTGTAAAGATACAGCAACAGGCAGCGGGTGATGTGGTCGATCATATAACGCATTTTGAGGTGGCGAGTTTTTTAACGCGCGAGGCACGCGCCTTAGATGAAGAGCGCTATCATGAGTGGTTAGATCAGATGTTAACCCAAGACATCGTTTATCAACTGCCGACAGAAGAAGTGCGCTACCGACGGGATAAAAAAGTGATAGGCACTGCACAAACCACCTACTTATACAACGATAACCATGCGGTGTTAAGTATGCGAGTAGCGCGCTTTGATACCGGCTTTTTGTGGGCCGAAGACCCGCCCGTGCGAATCAGGCGTTACATTTCAAATGTTGATGCGATGTGGGCAGAGGTACCGGGTGAGGTGGACGTTTGGTCGAATTTTATCGTTTACCGCAGCCGTGGCCAGCGTGATGACTCGACCATGTATGGTCGTCGCAAAGATAAGCTAAGAAAAGTAGATGGCCAGTGGCGATTAGCGGGGCGTGTTATTACCTTAGACCAGCGCGTTATTCTTGACAAGAACGTGCATTGCTTTTTTTAAAGGCATTACTGGGTGTTGCGTTATAAAGCGTAAGAAAGAGCAGCTTAAGTGCTAAGGCTCATGGAAGATACGGCGACTAATTTATCAAAATCGGTGATGCGTATTTGCCGGTTCTTCTTTTCAATGCACTGTTGTTCAACCAGTTTTGAAAAGGCTCGGGAGCTGGTTTCGCTGGCTAAGCCTAGGTAATTTCCAATATCCTGCCGAGACATGGGTAAGCTAAAGTCTAGTTGATAGTCTCCCGTACGGCTGGTGCGTTTTGAGATAATTAAGAGAAAGGTTGCCAGCCTTGCCACGGCGGTATGTTGCGACAAGCAGGTAAAAAAATCATGCCCCGAGGCAAGGGACTGACTAAATAAATTAATTGCCCAATCAGACAGTGACGAATTATTTTTTCGTAATTGGGCCAATTGTGCGTAGTCAATTTTACACAGGTGACAATCAGCTAAGGTGACGGCCGTTTCTAAGTACTCGCGCCCGGCGATACTTTCCAGCCCAATAATTTCACCTGGTAAATAAAACCCCGTGATGTGTTCGCGGCCATTAACATCGGTGATGTAGGTTTTAACAGCACCGGCTTTAACTACGTAAAGAGAGCAAAAGTTTTCTTTTTGGCGATAAACGGTGTTGTTTTTTGCGTAGCGCTTACCAGAGCTAATAAAGCTTTCAAGTTCAGTAATCAGTGCGTCATCGAGTGCCGCAGGAATGCATAAAGCGGATAGCGCGCATAAGCGACAGCTTTGTTCACTGGGGCTTTGTTGGGTGCTAGTCTGGTTCATAGGCTAGTATGCTAGAAACAAGGTGCGGTGATTGCACCATAACGTAGACGCTTTGGCAAATTGTATTCCCTTTGGCTGGATTAAGGCCGTTAAAAAGGCTTCTAGTTGAGCACTAGAAGCCTTTAAGTCCCTTAAACAGGATAGAGCGCGGTTGGTGTGCGACTATTAACCGAGGACTAAAAGTCCATTATTTCACGGTAACCTTTCCATAAGCCGCGTATTAGCCCCTCGGTTACCAAGTGGTCATCACCTTTCGCTTCTTTACCGGCCATTTGGATAACGTTGGTATAGGCCCCGTCACGCACAATGGCATTTTGGCAAAGCTCGGTAGACTCACCATCTTCCATTGAGATGAAGCCGCCTGGGCCGATGAGGTTGAACTGCTTTAAGCGAATATTACGTAGTTCCTCGCTATCATCTTTATAGCCGAAGTACGTCCAAACCAGTTCAAATTCATCTTTGCTTTTAGGCAAAATTTGACGAAACGCCAAGGTGTTTTGAATCTGCTGCATCACCAACGATGGGAAAAGAGACAAAATAACCAAGGTAACGCCATCGTCAAACTCTTGCTGGCCGGCTAACAAAGAGGGGTCCTGTAACGCGTACTCACCGGTTTGTAGCGTTCGGAGTTTGTCTTTTTTCATATCATCCAAGGCGGATTCACTTTCTGTGCCGCTGCTCGCCCAAAGGACCGAATGAAAATCGTTATTGATGATGGACTCACCCTTTTGAGACGAGCGATACAAACCAAAGGTCGCGTGGAATAGGTGTAATAGACTGGCGTGATAAGGGTCCTTGGTGTTTTCAGAATAAAATTTCCAATTCCCAGCAATGCTTTGGCGGGTATGCCCTAAAATCTCTATCGGCCGATTCATAATGCGTTTTAAGTGATGGCTGACATCCTCACCCATATAGCTTTCGATATCAGGCGTTTGCTCACTGAAGGTACCAAAAAGAACGCCATGATAATTCGCTAAGCGAACTTTTCTGAGGCCGTGTTGTTTTTTATCAAAGTCTTTTGGCATGCCGCCTTTACCGGCAAGGCCGCGCTGAAAAGGTATACCATGCAGGTCGCCTTTGGCATCATAGGCCCACTGGTGGTAAACGCAGGTGAAAGCGCCGTCTTCGGATTTACCATGACGCTCACGGCAGATTTCTGCGCCTCGGTGCGCGCAACGGTTAACCCAGGCATAGAATTCATCGTCTTGACCACGAGTGACAACCACAGGGGTGTCGCCAATATAAGTCGATTTAAAGCTGCCTTTTTCCGGTAGTTCGTCTGCAGCCGCCAAATAATTCCATGTTGGGCCGTTATAGAGCTTTTGTTGTTCTAAGTCGTACACTTCTTGGCTATTAAAAACCGAGTAAGGAACGGCTGTACAGTCGGCGTTATCAGGCCATTTTAAATGTGCGGGTGTGTTCATGATTTTGCTCCTTGATAAAGCGACATTAAATAGGGATGACCATTAAAGTGGTGATCCGATGCGTGTCGTAGATAGCGGAGCGTTCTTTAAACTTTAAAACCCCGTCTTCGCGCACGATCACATCGACATAGCGACCGACGTTATAAACCGTACTTTCGCCATCATTACAGGTTTTGAACACGGCATAGTTTGATTGCACTTTAATGGTATCTCCATCAACCGAAAGAATGCGAGGGTTGCTGGTGATGTGGCGGTACCATTGCACTTGGTAAATATTTGCGTGCCGTAGAGCCGTAATACGATCCTGTAACATGCCTTTACTGTCGCACCACATAACGGCGGTGGGCAGATCCATTTCATGGTTTTCTCGAGGAATGACGCGATACAGACACTTTTCGGTGAAAAAGTCGGGCCAGTTTTCCAAGTCATCATCGTCAATACATTGTGTGTAAGCGTTGAGTAAGTCTTCAACTTCGCCTTTAAGCTCTAGGCTGATAGCGTTACTGGTCATAGGGTCTCCTAGGTGATCACGTTTGTTGGTAGTTAAGTATACTGGCTTCGCTGTATTAGAAAATGATTATAGTCAATAAAAAGCCTCTTTTGGGAAGAGGCTTTTATCAGAAGGGCTGCAATAAAAAGAAAAGTGCTAAGCCGTAGTCCAAGCGTTATCGGTTATCGACCAGGATCATTTTAGAGATGATGTGCTGAATGTCCGCCTTGACGGTATTGTCTAAAAGTACTGCGACTCGGTTAATGGTGCAGACGACGGAGCCGCGCATGCTGTGTGCATAATACGCGTCAAGCGGGTAAACGACGGTTGGGTCGTGGCTAGCGCGTTGATAACTTAGCTGGCTGATGCCCATTATACCCAGCCCAGCGGCTTCTGCGTGAGCCATTAAGCGCTCGGCCCTGTCTTCAGAAATGCCGCCAATGTGTTCGATTAAAAAAGGCGGCGTTGCAGCGCCCTTGCCAGGGACTGACTCGCGCCAGCGAACAGCGCCCACGACACCGTCAAGGTCTAAGAGGGAGTTAAAAAGGATCGGTGTAGACATGATATTCTCCTGAGCTTAAGGGTTAATATAAACAAGATTATCTTCTAACTTAGAGAGTAGCTTAATCATTTACCGCAAGGCAATAGTTAATTAGAGGTTTAATCGTAAACGAAGTGCTTAACAAAGGCTTTATGATTTTGATCATATTATTGTTAATATGATCTTATAAATAATGATAATCTAATGTAATAATCAACGTTTTGCTGGGGACGTGTCTTAATGAATAAAAAACCAATAATAGCGACCATGATCGGAGACCCTGCAGGTATTGGTCCTGAAGTGGTTGCTAAAGCATGGGCAACCGGAGAAGTGCAGCAATACAGTCAACCCGTTTTAGTGGGTAGTCAGGCGGTTATGCAGCAAGCGGTGAAAGCGTGTGGCTTATCGTTAGAAGTGAGAAAAGTGGCCTCTATTGCCGAGATTAATAATGACCCTGCCATCATTGATATTATAGATTCAGGCAAATTTGATAATAGCCAGTTTGTGATGGGGCAGGATAATGCGTCTTGTGGCCAAATCAGTGCCGATTGGCTCGATGAAATGGATCAATTGGCCTTATCCGGTGCGGTAGACGCAACCATTATGGCGCCGATCAGTTCAGTGTCGATGAAAATGGCGGGTGTGCTCGACAAGGTAATCAATATGGAACCGGGGCATAGTTACCTATTCCTCATTAGCGGTCCATTACGCGTGATGCACCTAACCGACCACCTACCCCTACGTGAGGTGTGTGAACTGATTAATGCGCCTTTAGTAACCAAGGCGATTAGCCAGCTGGATGAGGCGTTAAAAAAGTGGGGCATAGCCAAGCCTCGCATCGCGGTGGCGGGGCTAAACCCGCACGCCAGTGGTAAAGAAGAAGACCAAGAAATAACACCGGGGGTGGAAAAAGCCGCCGCCCAAGGCATTGATGTGACGGGCCCGATCCCCCCAGATTCGGTATTTAGGCAGTGTATAGAAGGCCACTACGATGTGGTACTGGCGATGTTCCATGACCAGGGCCATATTGCCATTAAGACCTGGGGCTTTTCAGGTAACTGTGCCTTGATTATGGGGCCGCCGTATTTGCATATGTCAGTGGCTCATGGCACCGCGTACGATCTTGTAGGCACGGGGAAGGCTGACCATACTATGATGCTAGAGGCGATGAAATTAACGGGTAACCTGGCTGCAGGGAATGGTTTTTTTAAGTAGTCGCTGCTCAATTAAACGAAAGTGGAGGTATTTATGACCGCTCAAGACGTAGTTAATAAGGTAGATGTTAATGGCAATCATGCGCCGTTTGCCGTGTATTTAGACGAAGACGTTTTTAAGTTAGAGCAAGAAAAGCTCTATCGGGGCAAAGTTTGGTCCTATATTGGTTTGGACATTGAGGTGCCTAATGCAGGTGACTATAAAACCACCTTTATTGGCGATACACCTATTGTGTTAACCAGAGGCGCTGACGATAGTTTAAATGCTTGGGTGAACCGCTGTGCACACAAAGGGGCTTTGGTGTGTCGCGAGCGACACGGGCATTCTGAAGATGGTGCATTTACCTGCGTTTACCACCAGTGGGCCTATGATGCCAAAGGTGACCTTAAAGGTGTCCCTTTTCGACGTGGGATGAAAGGTCAAGGTGGTTATGCTAAAGACTTTGATATGGCAAACTACGGTTTGCGCAAACTGCGGGTGCAAACTATCGCACAAATGGTTTTTGCAACATTTGATGCACAAACCCCCGATTTAGAAGACTTTTTGGGCGAAAAAATGTGCGCTAATATTAAACGTATTATGCATAAGCCGATTAAAGTTATTGGTCATACGCGCCAGTTTATGAAGGGCAATTGGAAGGCGTATTCAGAAAATAGCCGTGACAGTTACCATGGCGCTTTACTGCATTTGTTTTACCCAACATTTGGCGTGTATCGCCAAGGACAAGAAAGCGTTGGCATTACCGACTCAGTGGGTTGTCATAATTACTTTAACGTGTCGGCACCTCAAGGTGTTGAAAACTACGCTGACTATGCCGGTGAGGCCAACAGAGAAATGAAGGGTCCGCATCAATTGCAAGATGAGCGGGTGCTCAAGTTTGTTCCCGAAAGAGACGACCGAGTTGCGCTAAGCATTCAATCACTGTTTCCATCGGTGGTGCTACAGCAAATCCAGAACACCTTGGCGACCCGCCAAGTGCTGCCTAAATCGGTGAATGAAACTGAACTAGTTTGGACCTTTTTTGGTTATCAGGACGATGATGAAGAAATGGACGAGCATCGGTTGAGAAATATAAACTTGGTGGGCCCCTCCGGCTTAATTTCCATGGAAGACGGTGAGGCGGTAGAATTAGTCCAACAGGGTATTCACCGAGATGCAAGCGAACGCTCTTTTGTTGAGATGGGTGGCAATGAAGTAGAAGACTATACCAGCCCAATGGGCATGGACGAAAATGCCGTAAGGGGTTTTTGGAAAGGCTATCGCCAGACAATGGCCGACGAATAAAATTTATTAAAGAGGTGAGTAATGATTGATATGGATAAATTGGTGGATATAGAAAAATCCACTCAGTCCAAACAAGTTTTTTGGGATCAAGGTGTTTATGACCGAGAGCTAGAACGAATTTTTGGCCGCTGTTGGCTATTTTTGGCACACGAGAGTCAGCTTCAAAAGACGGGTGATTTTTTTACCACAAAAATGGGTGAAGACTCCGTTATTGTTGTTAGGCACACAGATGGCTCATTAAAAGCCTTTATTAATTCCTGTACGCACCGAGGCAATAGCGTATGTACAGCAGATAGCGGCAACACGAGGTCGTTTGTTTGTAACTATCATGGGTGGGTCTATAGTACAGATGGTTCGCTCGTTGATGTGCCGTTAAAAGAGCGGTGTTATCACGATGACATAGACATGTCGGCGATGAGCTTGCCATCAATTCGGGTAGAAAGTTACCGTGGCTTTGTATTCGGTTGTTTTGACGAGACAGCGCCTTCATTAGTCGATTTCTTAGGTGACTGGGGCTGGTATCTAGATACGTGGATGGTGGGTGCTGGTGAAGGCGCCGAATTAATTGGTCCGCCGTCGAAATCCATTCTTAAGTGTAACTGGAAAGTGCCAGCGGAAAATTTTGTTGGAGACGGTTATCATGTTGGCTGGACACATGCGTCTGCACTTGAAATGTTAGGGGGCGAGTTGGGCGGACTAGCGGGTAACCGCGCCAATATGCCGTTTGATGAGTTGGGCATTCAAGTAACAACGCGACATGGGCACGGCTTTGGCGTGATAGACCATGCAGGCATTGGAATCCATGATAAGCGTGAGGGCTACGCTAAATTCTTACAAGAAACGCAACCTGGCGTTGCAGAAAAACTTGGGCAGCCACGGGCAGAATTATATGATGGCCACTGGAATTGTACGACCTTCCCAAATTGTTCGTTTTTATACGGCACCAATATTTTCAAAGTCTGGCACCCAAGAGGCCCGCATGAAATTGAGGTGTGGTCGTGGGTAATTGTGCATAAAGACATGGACGAGGACACGAAAAAAGAAGTGGTTAAGCAGGCGATTAGAAGCTTTGGCACAGCGGGCACCCTAGAAAGTGACGACGGTGACAATATGGTCAATTCAACACGAAATAATCAAGGCAGGCATACTCGAAAAAATACCATGGATTCACGCATGGGTGTTGGTCACGAAGGGCCACACCCAGATTACCCGGGTATAGTCGGCTCAAGCTTTATTGGCGAAACATCCTATCGTGGCTTTTATCGCTTTTACCAAGAAATAATGTCCGCGGACAGCTGGGATGCGATCCGCGCGAAAGATGAGCAATGGGCTGACTGTTTCCCAAATAAAGACTATTGGAAAGATCGGTTGGCCGCAAAGGCAAAGGCGAAGGGTGGGGAATAGTAATATGCACAATACAGAAGCAAAAGACCGAGTCTCCATGCAGTTGCATTATGACGTGTCACAGCATTATTATCAGGAAGCCACATTACTGCAGGAAAGGGAGTATCAAACGTGGTTAGAAACCTTTATTGCTGAAGACATTCATTATTGGATGCCAGTTACCGAACGTCGCTATGCTAAAGACAAGCGAGCAGAACCGTCGCCAAATGATATGGCCATTATAAATGATGACTATGATGAACTTAAGCAGCGGGTGGATCGCTTAGGTACAGGGACTGTGTGGATGGAAGATCCGCCTTCATCGGTGCGATTCTTATTAAGCAATATTGAAGTATTTCATACGGATAAAGAAGACGAGTTTGTTGTAAGGTGTAACTTTATAACGACAAGGCATCGAGGGCAGCTTGAAAGATCTCAACACGTTGGTGGAAGGGTTGATCTGCTGCGTAAGACAGAAAGTGGTTATCGTCTGGTGAGGCGAAAAATAGTGTTAGATGCTAGGGTAACGGAAGATAAGAATTTATATATATTTTTCTGACAAATAAGCGTTATATTTTAGAATTAAATTAAGAGGATTTAAAAATGGTAAAAGTAACAGAATTAGGCTATATGGGTTTTAACGTGACAGATATGGACGCTTGGCGTGACTATGCGACTAAATGTGTGGGCCTGGAAATTGAAGAAGGCGATCGCGATGATCGTTTTTACCTAAGAATGGATGGTCAACACCACCGTTTTACAATTCACCAATCTGACGAAGATGATTTGGCTTATGCCGGCTGGCGAGTAAAAGGGTTTGAAGAATTTAAAGCGATGCAACAGCATTTAAAAGACAATGGTATTGATTTTCGTGTGGCGTCTGAAGAAGAATGTGAAGAGCGTTTTGTATTAGGCTTGCTTAAACTAGAAGACCCGTCTGGTAACCCCACAGAAATTTTCTACAGTCCTCAAATGGACGTGATGAAGCCCTTCCATCCTGGTCGTCCAATGTATGGAAAGTTTTTAACCGGTGATCAAGGTATTGGCCACTTTATTATTCGCTCGATGGATGATGAAGCAACCTATGCGTTTTATTCAATGCTGGGTCTTGTCGGGTCGGTTGAGTATAAAATTAAATTACCAAATGGCATGATAGCAAAGCCTGTATTTATGCATTGTAACGGCCGCCAACACTCGTTGGCATTTGGCTTGGGTCCAATGGAAAAAAGAATTAATCACTTGATGCTAGAGTACACCGAGTTGGATGATTTAGGTCTGGCTCACGATACGGCTCGTAAAGAGGGTATTGACGTAGCGATGCAGCTTGGTAAACACTCGAATGACCAGGCCTATACGTTCTATTTTGCTACACCATCAGGCTGGCTGTTAGAGTTGGGCCATGGTGCTCGCGAAGCGATGCGAGACCAAGAGCATTACACGGGTGATATTTTCGGCCACAAGCCTGAAGCAAAAGGCTATGGAATGGATATAGATATTTAAGTTAAGCCGTTTGTATTAAAAAAGGGCGCCATTTGGCGCCCTTTTTTTGCCAATAAGTAACACGGGGGTGCGACGTTAACCCTAGTCGTGAAACAAAATACTAGGCTTTAAGGGTGGTTGATTAACGTGTCACACATGCGCTGAAAAGCCGGTGTCAGCATCTCGCGGTACTTTTCTTCAATCTCGACGTCTTGCATCGCCTTTTTCATGCAAAACATCCAAGCATCCGAGGCCTGCTGGTCGATCACAAAGGGCCGGTGTTGTTTAGTAATGCAGGGGCTGCCGTGTTTCATGATAAATAAAGGCGGCCCACCCAACCAGCCAGATAGGTATTCAAATAAACCGTTGCGAATATCGGAGAGGTCCTCTTTATGCATGGCGCGTATGGTTTTAGCTTGTTCCTCTGTGTCCATCACTTGGTAGAAGCGGTCGACCAATTTGCGTAGGCCTTGTTCGCCACCTATCCAGTCATACATGGTGGTTTGTTGTGCTGATTGTCGTGTACTTGATTCGACCATGTTGATATTCCTCATTGTGCATTTAATGCTAACTTTCTCATTTAATGCCGATCAACGCCATGATGTAAATCAAAAATGGAGGCGTCTTAATAAGGGGCATTATTAGGATTGTTATTAGGCAGAATAAGCATTAAAGTAGTTTTAATAATAAAAGATGACGAGGAATTAACTTGAAAAAGAATACTATTCCAATGCCAGATGATAAGGGCTATTTTGGCGAATACGGCGGACAAATTATTCCGCCAGAGCTGGTGGTGATTATGGACGAGATTAAAGACGCTTACCTCGAGATTTCTCAAACCCAGGCGTTTCAAGACGAGCTAAATGACCTGTATACCCACTATGTCGGTCGTCCAAGCCCCATTTTTTACGCCAAACGCTTATCTGAAAAAATAGGGGGCGCAAAGATATTTCTTAAGCGGGAGGATTTAAACCACACCGGCGCACATAAAATTAATCATTGCTTAGGTGAGGCTTTGCTAGCCAAGCACATGGGCAAAACAAAAGTAATCGCTGAGACAGGTGCGGGACAGCACGGCGTAGCGTTGGCTACCGCGTGTGCATTGGTTGGCTTGGATTGTGAGATTCATATGGGTGAGGTAGATATCGCCAAAGAGCACCCGAATGTAACCAAAATGAAAATCCTAGGTTGTACCCTTGTACCGGTTTCGCGGGGAACAAAAACCTTAAAAGACGCCGTTGACAGTGCGTTTGAAGAGTACCTAAAGGATCCGGTCAATTTTATTTATGCAATCGGTTCGGTCGTCGGCCCACACCCTTTTCCAATGATGGTCAGAGACTTTCAAAGCATTGTCGGTAAAGAAGCGCGTCAGCAGTTCCTTGAGGCACAGGGGAAACTACCCGATGTGATTACCGCTTGTGTGGGTGGTGGCTCCAACGCGATTGGATTATTTACGGCATTTTTGGATGATGAGACAGTGAAAATTGTCGGTGTAGAGCCCGCCGGTAAAGGCTTGGATACCCCCTTTCATGCAGCGACCATGAGTAAGGGCAGCAAAGGGGCGCTGCATGGGTTTGAGTGTTATAACTTGCAAGATGAGTCAGGCGAACCGCTGCCGGTGTACTCAATTGCATCCGGCCTAGATTACCCTGGCGTAGGCCCGCAGCATTGCTTATTGAAAGATTTAGGACGGGTGGATTATGTTGCCGTTAATGACGATGACTGCGTAGATGCGTTTATGACCTTGTCACGGGTGGAAGGTATTATCCCAGCGCTAGAAAGCGCGCATGCCGTGGCTTATGCAATGCAAATTGCCGATGAAATGACAGCTGATCAGTCGATACTGGTTAATTTATCTGGCCGTGGTGACAAGGATGCAGAGTTTATTGCGGATAAATTAGGGTTATAGGCTCTGTTGCTGTCACACAGGCGGCATGATTGGGTGCTGACGGCAAAAGCCAATCGCCCAACCGAGTGAAAGTGGACAACGTCAATAAGGCAATTCTAAGGCATTGCATAAATAGTCCATTAAATCATTAGCGGCTTTATAGCGTTGGTGAACAAGTTTAACCAAGTTAGGGCTTACTATATCTTCTTGGCTAAGAGGGGAAATAGCGATAAAGTCTTTGCGCTTTAAATCGTTAATCATGGGGTGGTCTTTTGCGTAGCCGCGTGGATAGGTTTTAAGTGAGTCACCGGAAAACGCGTAGAGCCTTTTGAAGGTTTTATTGTCTGTTAGTTGTTTCCATGCGTTGGGACTATCACTGATCATTTCACGAATCTTACCGAGCGCTTTGCTGTCGGGGCGCCAAATCCCCGCGCCAACAAAACATTCTTGTGGTGATATGTGCAGGTAAAAACCGGGTGCGTGTACATCTTTGCCTGCTACGTGCCTAAATTGAATGCCAATATTTGTTTTATAGGGTGTTTTATCGTTGCTAAATCGTGCGTCTCGGTAGACGCGCATTAGCGACCCTCCGGTCTTTTTTGAAATGGCAGTAAAACTAGGTGATAACGATTGGATGCTAGGCTGCATAGATTCAATAAACGCTAGCGCGGGTGAGCGAACGGTCTGCTCATAGGACGGTTTATGCTCATTAAACCAAGGACGCGTATTGTTTTTCGCTAATTGGTCTAAAAAGCTAAATGTAGCAGGGCTGAAAAAAGGTTTGGTCATTAGGGCACCTAAAAAGTGATCAAAAGCATTCATTGCTTTAAAAGAATATATATAATGACCGGCTATAACAATTTATTTATTGGTATTGGGAGCATAAACTTGACTAATTACACGATTAAAATAAACGAACAAGAGTTTGAGTTTCCTTGTGAAGAGGGTGACACGATTCTTCGCGCAGGGCTTAGGGCAGGTTTAGGTTTACCATATGAATGCAACTCGGGTGGATGCGGCAGTTGTAAAATTGAGATTTTAAATGGTGAGGTTGATGATGTTTGGGAAGACGCGCCAGGCTTGTCGCCTCGTGATATAAAAAAGGGCCGCAAACTTAGCTGTCAATGTATACCCACCTCTGACTGTGAAATTAAAGTTCGACTTAATCACGATGCGATGCCAATGCACAAGCCGATCAAGTCGACGGCGAGCTTATATAAAATCAATCGTTTAACAGACGATATGGCTGAGTTCTGCTTTAAAACAGAACACCCCGCCCGATTTGAGCCGGGACAGTTTGCCCTGTTAGACTTCCCTAATGTTGTGGGTTCACGCGGCTACTCAATGAGTAATTTGCCTAATGAGCAAGGCGAGTGGCACTTTATTATTAAAAAAATGCCCGGCGGCAGCGCAAGCACAAAATTATTTGAAAACTATAAAGAAGGCGATGAAATTGTTCTCGACGGTCCGTATGGTTTGGCCTTTTTGAAACCTGAAATCCCACGTGATATTGTATGCGTTGGTGGTGGATCGGGCTTATCGCCAGAAATGTCTATTATTAAGGCAGCGGCGAAAGACGAGCGCTTAAATGACCGCAATATTTATCTGTTTTACGGTGGTAGGACACCGAAAGACATTTGTACAACAGCACTGATTGAAGGCGATGCTAGCCTGAAGGCGCGGGTAATAAATTATAATGCAGTGTCAGATATTGAAGCAGCAGAGGCTGCTGGATGGGATGGAGCCGTAGGCTTTATTCATGAATTGGTTGCGAAAACATTGGGCGACAAAATGCCGCAGCATGAATTCTATTTTTGTGGCCCGCCACCGATGACCGACGCCTTGACGCGGTTGTTAGTTATGGACTATAAAGTTCCGATGGAGCAAATTCATTACGATCGTTTTTACTAAGCGAACCATTAAACTAATTTAATAAAGAGATTCAAATGAGCGACTTAATTATTTTATGTAAAGCAGAAGATGTTAAAGAAGAAGCCCCGCTTGCGGTTAACCCAGATGGTTTCCCTGGATTGGCGGTTTATCTGCACGAAGACGAGTACTTTGTAAGCGATAACCTGTGTACCCACGGTATGGCGATGTTGACCGACGGTTATCAAGACGGTGATGAAATTGAATGCCCTTTTCACGGCGGCGCTTTTTCTATAAAAACCGGAGAAGCGACGTCCTTTCCGTGTCAAATTCCGATTAAAACCTACCCCGTTAGCGTTGTGGATGGGAATATTTGCATTTCGGCGGCGTAAACCAATAAAAACAGGGGTCTAAGGTGGAACAAAAAATAGCGTTTTATTTTGATTTAATGAGCCCCTTCAGTTATTTGGCGAATATTAAATTACCTGACTTGGCGCGCAAGTATGGCCTTGAGGTCGCCTATCATCCGATGGATATTCCACAAGCGAAAATGGCAGCGGGTAATTACGGGCCGTCTAATCGGGAAGTGCCTGCCAAAATTAAGGTCATGTTGGCGGACTTAAAGCGCTGGGCAAAACATTATGACGTTCCGTTTGCTTTTCCGCCTAATCTGGACGTTCAGCCATGGAATGTGGGTGTTTTGTACGCCAATCAAAAAAACCAAGCAGAGGCTTATGTAACGGCTGCTTATCAAAAAATTTGGGGCGAAGGTTGTGATCCGACGGAATTAAAAAATCTTGAGAGCCTTGCCGCAGAGATGGCTTGGGATGTTGCGGATTTTATGGCGTTTGTTAGTTCTAATGAAGGCCAAACGCAGTTTCGTAAAGCCTGTGTCGATGCACATAAAGCTGGCGTTTTTGGCGCCCCAATCATGATGTTAGATGAACAAATCTGGTGGGGTAATGATCGTTTTGACTTTATTGAAGAGTATTTAAAGCAACGGTCTTAAGTTAAGTGTCCAGCACCTTGATCATCTGAAGGTGCTCAATACCGGCCTCTTGAAACGGCCTACCCATAGCGACAAAGCCCTGTTTTTTATAAAAGTCGACGGCTTCAGTTTGTGCGTGACAGACTAATTTGTCTAAGCCTTGTTTAATCGCGTAAACGCTTGCGGCGTCCAGTAATAAACCCCCCGCCCCTTTTCTTCGGTAAGCTTTTAAAACCGCCATGCGGCCTAACTTGCCTGCCTTACTCAGCCGTGCTGTTGCTATCGCGTTGGCTTGTTCGTCGAGCACGATAAAATGTTGGCAATCTAGATCGAGTGGATCGAGTTCGATGTTAGCCGGTACGCCTTGTTCTTTGACGAAGACAGTCAAGCGAATGGGTTTGGCTAGGTGCTTTGTCGTGTGCCAGTCGCCCGTTTCGACGGAAAATCCAGCACTGTTCGATATCACGGGATGGCGACTTCTGAGAGTAAGCCGTGGCTGGTGCCGACGGTGCTGTTTGATAGCGGATTATGTAGCACCAGCCGGTGCTCAGTGACTGCCGGCAAAATGGCTTGAACATCTTCAGGGTAAACATGATCGCGCCCCTCTATTAAGGCCCAGGCTTTAGCGGCTTGCATGATCGCTATGCCTGCTCTAGGCGATAGACCTTGGGTGTATAGCGCAGACTGCCGTGAAAATTCCAATAAGGCCTGAATATAAGCTATCACAGGGGCGGCGGCGTGCACATTGACGACTTGGTGTTGTAAATCAATGAACTGATCGGATGATAGCGCCGCGTCAAGCTGGGCTAGTTTTTTGCGGGTATTGTCACCGTTGAGTAATTGTTTTTCTGATTCGGCATCGGGGTAGCCAATGGACAAACGCATTAAAAAACGGTCGAGTTGCGACTCAGGCAAAGGGAATGTGCCGACTTGATGGCCAGGGTTTTGGGTGGCAATCACTATAAAAGGCTTGGCCATGGGATAGGTGACTTTTTCGATAGTGACTTGGCGCTCTTCCATGGATTCAAGTAAAGCACTTTGTGTTTTTGGTGTGGCCCGATTGATTTCATCCGCCAAGATAAAGTTGCTAAATAAAGGCCCGGGGTGAAACTCGAAGCGATTGTTATCCCGATCAAACACACTGGAGCCAATGATGTCAGCCGGCAGTAGGTCGCTGGTGAATTGGATGCGCTGAAAGTCGAGGCCGAGTAATTTAGCAAAGCAATGCGCCAACGTCGTTTTACCGACCCCGGGGATGTCTTCGATCAATAAATGCCCTTTAGCTAGCAGGCAAGCTAACGCGAGTTTTAGGGTGAGGTTTTTACCTAAAATAATGGTATTAGCTTGATTTAAAAAAACGTTAACGGGCGTATCCATAGGCGAGTGTGTGAAAAATTAGTCGGGTGATCGTCGTTATTCTAGCAAACAGAATAGCGTCAAAGTTTTAAGGCGTTAACTTATTTGACAATAAAATGCTAAAATCAACGGCTTAAGTCTGATAAATAGAGCTATGGAACATCCAAAAAACTTTGATGTCATCGTTGTTGGTGGTGGTCACGCGGGAACAGAAGCCGCTTTGGCAGCTGCACGCACGGGTGCAAAAACACTGTTGTTAACGCAAAATATTGAAACCCTAGGCCAGATGAGCTGTAATCCGGCGATTGGCGGGATTGGCAAGGGGCACTTGGTAAAAGAGGTGGATGCCTTAGGCGGCCTTATGGGTAAGGCCGCCGATAAAGCCGGCATACAGTTTAGAATTTTAAATGCCAGCAAGGGCCCGGCGGTCCGAGCCACGCGCGCCCAAGCAGATCGATTGTTGTATAAACAGACCGTGCGTTTTGCCTTAGAAAACCAGGAAAACCTCAGCTTGTTTCAGCAAACGGTGTCTGACCTTGTCGTTGAGCAGGGCCGCGTTCAAGGCGTAGAAACACAAATGGGCCTCAAATTTATGGCGCCGACGGTAGTCTTAACGGTGGGTACCTTTTTAGGCGGTAGAATTCATATTGGCTTGCAAAACTACGAAGGTGGACGCGCTGGCGATGCGCCATCCAATGCCTTGTCACAACGGTTGCGGGCGTTACCGTTTAATGTCGATAGGCTGAAAACAGGCACACCGCCGAGGATCGATAGCCGGACGATAGACTTTAGCGTGATGGAAGAGCAGCCGGGTGATACCCCATTGCCAGTGTTTTCGTTTATGGGCTCGGTGGCAGATCATCCGCGGCAAATTAGCTGCTTTATCACACGGACGAATGCAAAGGGCCACGATATTATTCGTTCGGGCTTGGATCGGTCGCCTATGTATACAGGCGTTATCGATGGCGTTGGTCCAAGGTATTGTCCCTCTATCGAGGATAAGGTGATGCGTTTTTCTGATAAGGACTCACACCAAATATTCGTTGAACCAGAAGGATTAACCACGACCGAAGTGTACCCTAACGGTATATCGACGAGCTTACCGTTTGACATTCAATATGCCTTTATTAAAACCATCAAAGGGTTCGAAAACGCGCATATTGTGCGCCCCGGTTACGCTATAGAATATGACTTTTTTGACCCAAGAGACCTTAAGTCGTCACTGGAAACCAAGCATATGCAAGGGCTATTTTTCGCTGGGCAAATTAACGGCACGACCGGCTATGAAGAAGCCGCTGCACAAGGTTTAATCGCAGGTTTAAATGCGGCCAGGCAATCTCAACAACGTGAGCCGTGGTGCCCGCGCCGTGATGAGGCCTATATCGGTGTGATGATTGATGACTTAGTTACCAATGGTACCATCGAGCCCTACAGAATGTTCACCAGCCGAGCAGAATACCGCTTGCTGCTAAGAGAGGATAACGCTGACCTAAGGCTAACCGAGCACGGTTACGCGATGGGTTTGGTTGATGAAACACAATGGCGGGCTTTTAGCGTAAAAAAAGAAGCGATTGAAGCCGAGCAGTCGCGGCTAAGTTCAAGCTGGATACACCCCGGAAGCGTTGCGGCAAATCAAGCCAGTGGGTTTTTAAAGGCACCGTTACAGCGTGAAGCGAATTTATTAGACGTGTTGCGTCGCCCCGAGGTTAAGTACCGCAATATTGCGACACTAAGCGGTCTTGAGAGCGCAGTGACTGACGCTTCGGTCACAGAGCAGGTTGAAATTCAAGCCAAGTATTCAGGCTATATCGATAGGCAGCAAGCGGACATTAATAAAACGCTAAAGCACGAAAACCTAAGTTTGTCAGAGGGGCTGGATTACCTGCAAGTGCGAGGCTTGTCGTCTGAAGTGGTCGAAAAGCTGTGCCGACATAGACCAGAAACCTTAGGGCAAGCGGGCCGTATTCAGGGTGTTACGCCGGCTGCGATATCGCTGTTGCTGGTCCATTTGAAAAAGAAAAGCGCCTAAGTGGCGGTAATTCAAGTGTCGGTCATTAATGAGTCACATCGCGCTCAATTAGAGCAAGGCTTGTTAGCGATGGGTGTTGCGCTACCGGGCCAGAGTGTTGAGCAGCTAATGAATTTTTTGCGTGTACTACTCAAGTGGAACAAGGTCTACAATTTGTCGGCAATTACCGACCCTGAGCAAATGGTTCGACTGCACTTGCTCGACAGTCTCAGTGTGTTGCCCTATTTATTCGGTGAGCGGAGTATTGATGTAGGTACGGGGGCTGGATTGCCAGGTATTCCCTTGGCGATTGCGCGCCCTGATATGAGCTTTACATTATTAGACAGCAATTCAAAAAAAACACGTTTTATACAGCAAGCAAGTGTGGAACTTGGCTTGCACAATGTGCTACCTGTGCATGACCGAGTGGAGAGCTATCAGCCAGAGCAAAAATTTGATACTGTAACGGCGCGAGCATTTACCGCGTTACCCGATATGCTAACAAAAACACGGCATTTATTACGCCCGGGTGGTAAATTGCTGGCGATGAAATCTAAAGAAGTGGATGAACTTGAACGGGACGATTTCCAATTTAACGGCGTTCAGTCGCTGAGTATACCGGGGCTTGACGCAACGCGAAGCTTAGTGATTTATACGGCCAAATGATAGCCTAGGCAGTGCAATAAAGGACCCATAATGTGGCAAGAATAATAGCAGTTGCAAATCAAAAGGGCGGGGTTGGTAAAACCACAACCAGCATCAATTTAGCCGCGTGTATGGCCGAACTGGGTCGTCGCGTATTGTTGGTCGATATGGACCCACAGGGTAATGCGACGATGGGTTGCGGGGTGGATAAAAAAAACGTTAGCTTGTCGTGTTATGACGTATTGTTAGACGGTTGTGATCCCCGCCGTGCGGTGGTAAGTCCTGAAAGAATTAAAAATGACGTGTTGCCGAGCAATATGGACTTGGCTGGGGCAGAGGTACACTTGCTTGAGGTTAGTCATCGAGAAAGTCGACTAAAGACTGCATTGCAAACCTTAGAGCCGTCATATGACTATCTGTTTATCGATTGCCCGCCATCGATGAATATGTTGACGATTAATGCCTTAGTTGCTGCGCACAGTGTGATCGTGCCAATGCAGTGCGAATACTTTGCATTAGAAGGTCTGTCGTCATTGATGGATACGCTAAAGCAGGTGCGTGAAACAGTGAATCCTAATTTGAGTTTGGAGGGTTTGCTTAGAACCATGTTTGATTCGCGAAGCCGGTTGACACGAGACGTGAGTGAGCAGCTTGAGTTACACTTTTCTGAGCGTGTATTTAGCACAGTGGTGCCTAGAAATATTCGCTTAGCCGAGGCACCTAGCTTTGGGCTTCCGGCCATTATTTACGATAAAAGTTCGCGCGGCGCAAAGGCCTATATGGACTTAGCGCGTGAGTTAGACGATAAACATTACCGAGAATAAACTATGTCGATTAAAAAAAGAGGGCTAGGTCGGGGTTTAGATGCGTTATTGAGCCAGTCGCTCGGCGCGGACGATAAAAAAACGTCAAGCAATACGTTGCCTATAGACTTGTTGAAGCGAGGAAAGTACCAACCGAGAACGGAATTTGACCCCGTTCAGTTACAAGAGCTCGCCGACTCCATCAGTGCGCAAGGGCTTATTCAGCCCATCATCGTTCGCCCAGTCGGTGGCAACGGCTACGAAATATTAGCCGGTGAAAGGCGTTGGCGCGCGGCGCAGATGGCGGGTTTGCAAGATGTCGCGGTAGTCATAAAGCAAGTAGATGACCGTGCTGCTATGGCGATATCCCTAGTAGAAAATATACAGCGTGAAGACTTAAATACGTTGGATGAATCTGAAGCATTGCAGCGTTTGGTTAACGAATTTGAGTTAACCCATCAGCAAGCGGGCGATGCGGTAGGCCGCTCTCGCGTGGCGGTGAGCAATCTGTTGCGTTTGTTAGACTTGGAGTCAGGGGTAAAACAGTTACTGCGCGCGGGAAAGATAGAGATGGGCCACGGTCGTGCCTTATTAGCCTTGCCAGTTGAGGTGCAGGCCGACGCTGCCAATAAAGTAGCGTTAAAGGGTTTGTCGGTTAGAGCAACAGAAGCGTTAGTTAAACAGTTGTTAAAGCACAATGACGAAAAACGAGCGATAAAAAACAAAGATCCCGATATCGATAGACTGCAACAAGACTTATCCGAAAGACTCGCTGCAAAGGTTAGCATTAACCATTCAAACAGCGGCAAAGGAAAGATTGTTATTCACTATTCATCACTGGATGAACTAGAAGGTGTCTTGACGCACGTGAAATAGCCTTGACGATGCGCTGCAACAAAATTATAATGAGCCGGATAAGTTGTGTGGAAGTGTTTAATTGTTAATGAAAGCGCAACTTAAGATCGTTACTTACCAGTTGGTGCTAATTATTATCGTAGCGTCCATGGCTTATAGCCTAAATTTAGCGCTGTTTGGGCTTGAAGGGGTTTTGTACGGCGGTGCAATTTCGGTTATTGCGACTATCGTTATGGCTTGCCGAGTTAATCAAGCAGCCGGAAAAGTCTTACAAGGTAAGGGAACGGGACATTCATATATTTATTTAGCGGCGATAGAGCGTTTGTTGCTCGTTATCGTGCTTTTTGGACTAGGGTTTATGGGGTTTAAGTTACACCCATTGCCTTTGGTCATGGGATTAATAGCAGGCCAAGTGGGTTTTATCCTCGGTGGCTATAAAATGAAAGAATAAGAGAGAACTTATGTCAGGCGAAAACCTTACATCATCAGAATACATCAAGCACCATCTGACAAACCTGACCTATGGGCAACACCCCGATGGTAGTTGGGGAATCGCGCATGGTGCCGACGAAGCCAAAGAAATGGGCTTTTGGGCGCTTAACTTAGACACCTTGGGTGTCTCTATTATTCTGGGTACTTTATTTCTTTATTTTTTTAAAAAAGCAGCAACATCACCTACTGCAGGGGTGCCATCTGGCTTGCAGAACTTTGTAGAAATGGTGGTGGACTTTGTCGATGGCAGTGTTAAAGACAGTTTTAATGGCAGAAACCCATTAATAGCGCCCTTGTCATTGACCATTTTTGTTTGGATTGTGTTGATGAATACGATGGACTTGGTGCCAGTCGACTACCTTCCCTATTTAGGACAAATGATTGGAATACCTTATTTGAAAGTGGTTCCAACAACAGACCCTAATATGACCTTTGCAATGGCTCTGGGCGTGTTCTTTTTGATTATTTTTTACAGTATTAAGGTAAAAGGCCCTGGAGGCTTTTTTGCTGAGTTGGCGTTTCATCCGTTTCCTAAGTTTTTAATGCCATTTAATTTGTTTTTAGAATTAGTGAGCTTGATTTCAAAGCCAATTTCTCTGGCTTTACGTTTGTTCGGCAATATGTATGCCGGCGAAATGATATTTATCCTTATTGCTTTGTTGCCACTGAGTGCGCAATGGGCGTTGTCAGTGCCTTGGGCAATTTTTCATATATTAATTGTTATATTGCAAGCGTTTATATTTATGACGCTTACTATCGTGTACCTCAGTATGGCGCACGAAGAAAGTCATTAGTTTTTTATTAATTTTAGTAAACTCAATAGGAGAATAAGATGGAAGATTTAGGTTTGATTTATTTAGCAGGTGCGTTATTAATGGGTATGGGCGCTATTGGTGCTGCAGTTGGTATTGGCATGTTAGGTGGACGCTTTATGGAAGGTGCAGCGCGCCAACCAGAACTAATCCCAGTTTTACGTACACAGTTCTTTATTATTATGGGTCTGATTGATGCTGTTCCAATGATTGCTGTTGGTATTGCTATGTATATCCTGTTTGCGGTCGTTGGTTAAATTAAACGAAGATTAACCCTAAACTAAGGTTTAATAATGAATATTAATGCAACCCTGATAGGCCAAACGATAGCCTTTTTTATCTTCGTTTGGTTCTGCATGAAGTACGTATGGCCACCGCTGATGGCGGCCATGGAAGAAAGAAAGAAAACGATAGCCGAAGGTTTGGCTGCTGGTGAGCGCGGCCAAAAGGAGCATGAATTAGCTGAGAAAAGGGCTAAGGAAGTGTTACACGAGGCGCGTTCAGAAGCATCTGACATTATTAATCTAGCCAATGTACGGGCTGGAGAAATGGTGGAAGAAGCTAAAAACAAGGCTTTAGAAGAAGCAGATAAGGTTAAAAAGAGTGCTGAAGGCGATATTGCCCAACAAGTAGCAAGCGCAAAAGAAGTGCTACGTGGACAAGTATCTACCTTGGCAATTACTGCGGCTGAGCAAATTCTTAAAAGCGAAATTGACGCGTCAAAACACAAGGCGATGATTGATAAAATCAGTAGTCAATTGGGCGCAGCCTAATGGCCGAGTTAGCAGCGTTGGCAAGACCTTATGCCGAAGCCGTTTTTTTAATGGCGGAAGAGAAGGGACAAATTGACAACTGGTCAGACGCGCTTAGTTTTTTAGGGCAAGTGACTTCAGACGAGCTTTTACAAAAGATTTTAAATAATCCAAAAGTATCGAAAGAAGCGTTGCAGGGCGCCATGTTAGATATTTGTGACCAGCAAGTGACCGATGAAGGCATAAATTTAGTCAAGTTATTGATTAAAAATAATCGTTTGCACCTGGCATCAGAGATCGCTGAACAATACGAAATTAAAAAAGCCAAAAAACTTGGCTTGCTTGATGTCAGTGTGACAGCAGCGTTTGAAATGTCTGATGCAGATCAGCAAGCATTATCAACATCGTTGTCTAAATCATTTGGTAAACAAGTAAAAATTAGTGTTAAAGAGGACGCAAGCTTAATTGGCGGCATGATAATTCGTGCGGGTGATAAAGTGATAGACGGCTCTTTGAGTGGACAGATTCAACAATTAGCTAGACAGCTAAAATAGCAAAGGTAAAAACCATGCAATTAAATCCATCCGAGATAAGTGATCTTATCAAGAAAAAAATCGAAAACTTCGATGCAGACGTTGAAGCGAAATCAGAAGGCACCATCGTCTCATTAACAGACGGTATTGCACGCGTTCATGGCCTGTCAGATGCCATGCAAGGTGAGATGCTAGAGTTCCCTGGTGGAACATTTGGTATGGCGCTTAACTTAGAAAGAGATTCAGTGGGTGTTGTTATTATGGGTTCCTACCTGCATCTTTCAGAAGGCGACAGCGTCAAATGTACGGGTCGTATTTTGGAAGTACCAACCGGTGAAGCCTTGCTGGGCCGTGTTGTCGATGCACTTGGTGTTCCCGTTGATGGCAAAGGCGCCATTGACGCTGAATCGTCATCACCTGTAGAACGTATTGCACCAGGTGTTATTGCCCGTCAATCAGTTGATGAGCCTGTGCAAACAGGTCTTAAATCAATTGATGCAATGATCCCCTTGGGTCGTGGTCAACGTGAACTGATCATTGGCGATAGACAAACAGGTAAAACAGCGATTGCGATTGACGCCATTATCAACCAAAAAAATACAGGCATTAAGTGTATTTACGTTGCGATTGGTCAAAAACAGTCATCCATTGCAAACGTTGTTAGAAAATTAGAAGAGCACGGCGCGATGGATCATACGATCGTTGTGAATGCGGGTGCAGCCGATTCACCAGCGCTGCAATTTATTGCACCGTACGCGGGTTGTGCGATGGGTGAATATTTTCGTGATAAAGGCGAAGATGCACTGATCATCTATGATGACTTAACGAAACAAGCGTGGGCGTACCGTCAGATTTCTTTATTACTACGCCGCCCTCCAGGACGTGAAGCGTACCCAGGTGATGTTTTTTACCTTCATTCAAGACTGCTTGAAAGAGCCTCAAGAATTAATGTGGCTGAAGTAGAAAAGCTCACCAATGGTAAGGTAAAAGGTAAGACCGGTTCGTTAACCGCGTTACCGATTATTGAAACGCAAGCGGGTGACGTATCAGCATTCGTACCAACGAACGTTATTTCGATTACTGATGGTCAAATTTTCTTAGAAACTGACTTATTCAACGCGGGTATTCGTCCGGCTGTAAACGCAGGTTTATCGGTGTCACGAGTGGGTGGCGCAGCGCAAACCAAAGCGATCAAAAAGCTAGGCGGCGGTACACGTCTTGATTTGGCTCAATACCGTGAATTGGCTGCGTTTGCTCAGTTCGCTTCCGATTTGGATGCGGCAACAAAAGCACAAATTGACCGTGGTATTCGTGTAACAGAATTAATGAAGCAAAACCAATATGCGCCATTAAGTGTTCCTCAAATGGCGATTTCCTTATTTGCTGCCAATGAAGGCTTTATTGATGACCTCGATGTAGAAAAAGTACTGCCTTTTGAAGGTGCTTTACATAGCTACATGGAAAGAGAAAAGGCTGAGTTAGTAGCGTCTATCGGACCAGAAGGAAATTACAACGACGACATCATTGCTGAATTGAGAGCATCTATAGAAGAGTTTAAAAAGACTCAAACCTGGTAAGCGAGAAAAGCTATGGCAGTCGGAAAAGAGATAAAAACCAAAATCGCTAGCGTAAAAAGCACGCAGAAAATTACTCGCGCGATGGAAATGGTTGCTGCAAGTAAAATGCGCAAAACGCAGGAACGCGTTTTAGCGGCGCGTCCTTATGCAAAGAAGATGAGCCAAGTCATACGTCATCTAGCACAAGCGAATTCTGAATATAATCACGCGTACTTAAATGAAAGAGATGTAAAGCGAGTTGGCATCATTCTTATCAGCAGTGATCGCGGTCTTTGTGGCGGCTTGAACTCAAACTTATTTCGTAAGTTTTTGGGCCAGTTGAAAAAATGGGATGACGAGGGTATTGAAATATCAATGGCGTCGATTGGTTCAAAAGGCCAAGGTTTCTTGGGTCGATTAGGTGGCGACGTTTTAGGTACGGTAACGCACTTAGGTGAATTACCCTCCATTGACGACATCATTGGCGTTGTACAAACCATGTTAACAGCTTATGACGAAGGTAAGATTGATCGTTTTTACATAGCCCATAACGACTATGTCAACACGATGACCCAATCGCCAGAAATAGTACAGTTATTGCCTGTTCATACCGAAGAGTTAGAAGACGAACTAACGCATCATTGGGATTATATCTACGAGCCTGATGCAAAAGAGGTGTTGGACCAATTGTTGATTCGTTATATTGAATCGCTAGTTTACCAAGGCGTACTTGAGAACAATGCATGTGAACAAGCGGCGCGAATGGTGGCGATGAAGAGCGCATCTGACAATGCGGGGTCATTAATTGATGAATTACAGCTGATTTATAATAAAGCTAGACAGGCATCCATTACGCAAGAATTATCGGAAATTGTCGCAGGTGCTGCAGCGGTATAAAGCTGAGTTAAGTGGAAATTTTTATTTTCCGCTTCAGCGAAACTTATGCCCTTTGGGTATAAAGTTGAGTTATGTGGAAAGTTTCATCGCCCAGAAGCGGATGAAACTTATGCCCTTTGTGTTTAAAGATTAAGTAAAGAAGCATTAGCTTCAATGAGACTTATGGTCTGTGACCATAAAAAAGAATTTTAAATTAAGACTATTGAGGAACTGATATGAGCTCAGGTGTTATCGTTCAAATTATTGGCGCGGTTGTTGACGTGGAATTTCCACGCGATTCAATACCCAAAGTATATGACGCGCTTAGCGTTGCAGGTGTTGGCTTAACGTTAGAAGTACAACAGCAAATTGGCGACGGCGTAGTACGTTGTATTGCGATGGGTACAACGGATGGTGTGAAACGTGGCTTGGAAGTAAGCAACACAGGCGACACGATTCAAGTACCTGTAGGCACTAAAACACTGGGACGTATCATGAACGTACTCGGTGAGCCTATTGATGAAAAAGGCCCGATTGGTGAAGAAGAGCGATGGGGTATTCATCGCAAAGCGCCTACCTATGAAGAACAAGCGGCATCTAACGAAATTCTTGAAACAGGGATTAAAGTGATCGATTTGGTTTGTCCGTTTGCTAAAGGCGGTAAAGTCGGTTTGTTTGGTGGTGCCGGTGTTGGTAAAACCGTTAATATGATGGAGTTAATTCGTAATATTGCGATCGAGCACAGTGGCTACTCCGTATTTGCCGGTGTGGGTGAACGTACCCGTGAAGGCAACGATTTTTATCACGAAATGACCGACTCAAACGTTATCGATAAAGTGTCATTGGTTTATGGGCAGATGAATGAGCCTCCAGGAAACAGACTACGAGTAGCGTTGACCGGACTGACCATGGCGGAAAAATTCCGTGCTGACGGTAACGACGTATTATTATTTATTGATAATATTTACCGTTATACATTGGCAGGAACAGAAGTGTCTGCGTTATTAGGCCGTATGCCTTCGGCTGTGGGTTACCAACCAAACTTAGCTGAAGAAATGGGTGTTTTCCAAGAACGTATTACGTCAACACGTGAAGGGTCTATTACTTCAATTCAAGCGGTATACGTACCTGCGGATGATTTGACCGATCCATCACCTGCAACGACATTTGCTCACTTGGACGCAACAGTTGTGTTGTCACGCCAAATCGCTGAACTGGGTATTTACCCTGCTATTGATCCATTGGATTCAACGAGTCGTCAGTTAGACCCTTTAGTTATCGGTGATGAGCACTATAAAGTAGCGCGTGATGTTCAAGGTACCTTGCAACGTTATAAAGAGTTACGTGACATTATTGCTATTTTGGGCATGGATGAATTATCAGAAGAAGATAAATTAGCCGTTTCTAGAGCACGTAAGATCCAACGTTTCTTGTCACAGCCTTTCTTCGTTGCCGAAGTCTTTACCGGCTCACCAGGTAAATACGTGTCACTTAAAGATACGATTACCGGTTTTAAAGGCATTATCAATGGCGAATACGATCATATTCCAGAGCAAGCTTTCTATATGACAGGCACCATTGACGAAGTGATTGAAAAAGCGTCTAAAGCTAAAGCAGCGGCTTAACCCAAAGGTAACGTAATGAGCATGACAATCCATGTAGACATAGTAAGCGCAGAAGCAGAAATCTACTCTGGTCTTGCTGAAATGGTGTACGCACCTGGTGAACTGGGTGAACTCGGTATAGCCCCTCGACATGCACCTTTGGTTACACGATTAAGGCCGGGCGAAATTCGAGTGGACACGGGCAAAGAAGAGTTAGATTTCTTTATATCGGGCGGTATTCTAGAAGTTCAGCCCCATGTCGTGACGGTGTTAGCAGATACTGCCATACGTGCAAAGGATTTAGACGAAGCGAAAGCACTTGAAGCTAAAAAACGTGCAGAAGAAGCGCTAGCCAATAGGACATCGGATATCGATTATGCTAAAGCACAAGCAGAATTAGCAGAGGCAGCAGCACAGTTAAGTGCAATTAGTCGTCTGAGAAAAACGCGATAAGTTCGATTGCTATAAAAAAACAAGCCCACCATTAGGTGGGTTTTTTTATACCTGTTAAACTAAGCAACTTATTATTAATGTTTAAAAAAATGGGTATAAAAACAATAATACTTGCCGCCGGGCAAGGTACTCGGATGAAGTCTAATACGGCTAAGGTGTTACATAAAATTGCTGGCAAGCCGATGCTTCAGTGGGTAGTAGACACAGCGAATCAACTAGATAGTCAGACGATTGTTGTCTATGGACACGATGCAGAGCAGGTGATAAAAAAAACCATAGGACACAACATACGCTGGGTAGAGCAAAAGCAACAGCTGGGGACCGGTCATGCGGTACAACAAGCCATAGCTGAGCTGGCTGACGATGACCTAGTGTTAATTCTTTACGGCGATGTACCGCTCATTAAGAAAGCCACATTGGCTAACATGCTTGCCGTTGTGGACAATAAAACCATGTCGTTACTAACGGTTAAACTAAACGACGCAACAGGGTATGGACGCATTGTTCGAGACAATGGTCGTGTAGTAAAAATTGTCGAGCAGAAAGACGCAACACAAGCACAACGACAGATTTCTGAAGTTAACACTGGCATCATGGCAATAAAAGGTGATCAGCTAAGAAGTTGCTTATCAAAACTAAAAAACAATAATGCGCAAAATGAATACTACTTAACGGACATTATTGAAATGCTTGTTGAATCAGGGGTGTCGATTAATACGACACATCCCGACAATGAGCGTGAAGTACAGGGTGTTAATTCAAAATTGCAACTGAATCAATTGGAGCGTTACCAGCAGCGCCTTATTGCAGAAGACTTAATGTCACAAGGAGTGACACTCACCGATGCTAAACGTCTAGACGTACGTGGCGAGCTTATTATAAACGGCCAAGATATCTTCATCGACTGTAATGTAATTTTTGAAGGTAAGGTAACGTTGGGTTCAAACGTAAGTATTGGCGCTAATTGTGTGATTAAAAATGCACAAATTGATGATGATGCACAAATATATGCCCATAGCGTGCTAGAGGACTGTTGCGTGGGTAAAGCAACAAAAGTCGGTCCGTTTGCTCGGATACGACCAGGCACTGTGCTAGGTGACAATAGCCAGGTCGGAAATTTTGTTGAGGTGAAAAAAACAAATTTAGGCAAGGGCTCTAAAATAAATCACCTGAGTTATATCGGCGATGCAGAGGTAGGGCAACGCGTAAATATCGGGGCGGGTACGATCACCTGTAATTATGACGGTGTCAACAAATCAAAAACAACCATTGAAGACGGCGCCTTTATCGGTTCAGATACGCAATTAGTTGCACCGGTTACCGTTGGTAAAAATGCCACCATAGCGGCCGGCACAACATTAACTAAAAACGCGGCTGCGAACACACTGTCGCTGTCACGTACTAAGCAAACAACGTTAAAGGGCTGGAAAAGGCCGACCAAGGACTGATATGTGTGGAATAGTTGGCGCTTTAGCTAAAAGGGATATTACGCAGGTTCTGATTAAAGGCCTCCAGCGTCTAGAATACCGTGGCTACGATTCGGCTGGGATGGTGGTGGTTGATGAACACGGGGTATTGCAACGGCGGCGCACACAAGGCAAGGTTAAAAATCTTGAGCATTTAATAGAAGATCATCCGCTACAAGGCTCATGCGGTATATCACATACACGTTGGGCGACCCATGGCGTACCGTCAGAAGTAAACGCGCATCCTCATATCTGCAATGGCGATATTGCTATCGTCCACAATGGCATTATCGAAAATCATGAGGTGTTGCGAAAAGCGCAGCTGAGCCAAGGACACAGCTTTGATTCTGAGACAGATACGGAAGTTATCGTTCATGCGATCTATGACCAATGGCGTGAGACCAATGATTTATTGCGAGCGGTTCAAGAAACGGTAAAAACCTTACACGGCGCGTATGCCCTAGGCGTGGTAGAAGCGAATAAGAATGATCGCCTAATAGCGGCTAGAAAAGGTAGTCCATTAGTTATCGGTGTGGGAAACAATGAGTACTTTATTGCCTCAGATGTGTTTGCTTTATTGGGCGAGGCAACACGGTTTATTTACCTTGAAGATGGTGATATCGCAGATATACGTTTAGACGGCATCACAATTTATGACGACACGGGTAAGCCTGTGGTACGAGCAATCACCGAAACTGAATTAAAGGCCGATACCGTCGGTTTAGGTCGTTACAAACATTACATGCAAAAAGAGATTTTTGAACAAGCCGCTGTCTTAAAGCAAACTATCGCCGGCAGGATTGCCGGTGGCCGCTTATTGGATAGCTGCTTTGGCGCTGAGGCAAACAAAGCTTTTGGTCAAATTGATGAAGTGCAAATTGTTGCCTGTGGCACCAGTTATCACGCCGGCATGGTCGCTAAATATTGGTTTGAATCGATTGCGGGTGTGGCGTGCCATATTGAGGTTGCCAGTGAATTCAGGTACCGGCGCCATGTAGTGAATAAAAGAACGCTGTTTGTCACCCTATCACAGTCGGGAGAAACCGCCGACACCCTTGCCGCGTTACAAGCAGCTAGTCAGCTAGGTTATGCGCATACCCTCAGTATTTGTAATGTGCCTGAAAGCTCGCTCGTTAGGCAATCAGAATGGCACTTGATGACCAATGCGGGGCCTGAGATTGGGGTCGCCTCAACCAAGGCATTTACCACACAATTGGTGGCCTTGTTATTGTTAGTGATTGCCTTGGGTAAGCACCACAGCATTACAAAAGAAAAAGAAATCGCGATTATTAAACAACTCGAGCTACTGCCCGAAAAAGTGGCAGAGGTATTACGTTTAGATGCAGACATCTTGCGATTTGCAGAACAGTTTAAAGATAAGACCAGTGCCTTATTTTTAGGCCGTGGTGAGCAATACCCCGTGGCTATGGAGGGTGCGCTTAAATTAAAAGAAGTGTCTTATATACATGCCGAAGCTTACCCCGCGGGGGAATTAAAGCACGGGCCGTTGGCCTTAGTCGATGAACATATGCCGATCGTCGCGGTGGCACCTAATAATGACTTATTAGAAAAATTGAAGTCAAATTTACAAGAAGTACAAGCGCGCGGGGGGCAACTGTATGTGTTTGCCGATAAGCACGCCGCTTTTGAGGCAGCCGAGGGGCTTAGCTTAATAAGAGTGTCCGAAATAGACGACGTTATTGCGCCGATCATTTACACCATTCCCCTGCAATTGCTGGCCTATCACGTGGCGGTGATTAAAGGCACAGACGTTGATCAACCTAGGAATCTTGCCAAGTCAGTCACCGTAGAATAAAACCAAAAGGCCTCTATTAAAACGATACGGTAGCTTAAATTGAGGGCTCAGGTAATCGGGATGTCGTCGGGTACGGTGGTGTCCGTTGCAGGGTCTAAATCCGAATGAAACGCCTCAACGCTGTTGGCGACCTCGTCTGGGTTATTAAAACGCGCGATATGGAATAAGGCCTCCCCTTCATTGACTAACGGTAGGTTGCTACGGCCAATAATAATACCCGAGCTTGTCGCGATGACGGGCGTTTCACTGTTTTCATTGCCATAGGGTGCCGCGACCATACCGAGCAAATCCCCTTTAATCACTTGCGCGCCCATGGCGACTAGCATACGGAACATACCGCTCTGTGGTGCGCGCACCCAAGTGCTAGAGCGCGCAACAAAAGGCACTCTAGGCTTTTTAAGCTTACTGCGTTTTGGCGCTAACATGCCAATATTACGCATCACACCAAAAATTCCCTTAACGCCTGCCCTAATGGATAGCTCGTTAAAGCGTAAGGCCTCACCCGCTTCGTAAACGATAACAGGGATATTGTAGCTGTGCGAGGCGTGTCGTAATGATCCTTCGATAAGGCCAGAGTTAACAACCACCGGGGCATTAAAGGCTAAGGCCAATTGTTCTGCATTGGGGTTGCCTAAGTCAGCGCGAATTTGAGGTAAATTGTCGCGGTGAATTGCGGCGGTGTGAAGGTCGATGCCATGCGTGCAGTTAGACGCGACTTCACGCATAAATAAATTAGCTAAACGGCCGGCTAATGAGCCTTGTTCAGAACCAGGAAAACAGCGGTTGAGATCACGACGATCCGGCAAATAACGGGTTTGGTTAATAAAGCCATAAACATTAACCACAGGCACAGTAATTAAGGTGCCTTTTAAACCCTTCAATGATTTGCTTTTGACCAAACGGCGAATAATCTCAACGCCATTAATCTCATCGCCGTGAACGGCGGCGGAGACAAAAAGTGTTGGGCCTTTTTTGCGCCCACGGAGTACTTGTACGGGCATACTTAAGGAGGTATGCATGTACAAATCGGGTAAGGGCACGTCGATAATTTGGTTGCCGCCTAAGGGGATAGCATGCCCAGCAATCGTGAGGATGTCTGCCATACAGGTTTAGCCGCGGCCTCGGGTTTTGGTTTTACTTTTCCCTTGAGAGGCATCTTTGGCGATAAAGTCCATAATCATGCCAGCGATGTCCTTGCCAGTCGCGCGTTCAATACCTTCTAAGCCAGGGGATGAATTGACTTCCATCACCACCGGGCCATGATTTGAGCGTAGCAAATCGACACCACACAGGTTTAAGCCCATGGTTGTGGCAGCACGTACAGCTGTTGAACGTTCTTCAGGGGTGATGCGGATAAGGTTTGCAGAGCCGCCGCGGTGAATATTGGATCTAAATTCGCCTTCTTTACCTTGACGCTTCATGGCGGCGACGACTTTGCCACCAAGGACTAAACAACGGATATCAGCGCCGCCGGCTTCTTTGATAAACTCTTGCACCAAAATATTGGCTTGCATGCCCATAAAGGCCTCGATCACACTTTCAGCGGCGCCTTTGGTTTCGGCTAACACCACGCCGATGCCTTGCGTTCCTTCTAGTAGCTTAATCACCAAGGGTGCACCACCGACCATTTTGATTAGGTCGTCAACGTCATCAGGTCGATGAGCAAAGCCTGTAACGGGTAGGCCCAGGCCTTTGCGTGATAATAATTGTAAAGCACGGAGCTTATCTCTTGAGCGGCTGATGGCGACAGATTCGTTAAGAGGGTACACATTCATCATTTCAAATTGGCGCAATACGGCCGTACCGTAAAAGGTAACAGACGCACCAATACGGGGAATAACGGCATCAAAGCCGACTAAATCTTGGCCCTTGTAGTGCACGGTTGGTTTCATCGAAGTGATGTTCATATAACAACGAAGCACATCAACCACATGCATGTCGAAACCGCGCTTTTCACCGGCCTCAACCAAACGGCGAGTGGAATATAATTTAGGATTTCTTGATAGGATGCCAATTTTCATTCAGTTTCTCCCTCAAGATCGTCTTGTTGAGAATCTTGAAAATGTTTAGTTAAGGTTTGACCCGACAAATAAGACAGTGTTGGGTTCACGACTATATTACCAGCACTTAGGGCGGTTCGGCCTAATAACATTCTAAATAACATGTTGTCACGGTTTGTTAGCGTCATTTCTATGCGCCATGTTTTTTCCCCTAAAGAGGCTGTCGTTTCGATAACGTAGCGTAGTTCGGTGTGGCCACCTGAGTCAGTCACTTCACGTTGGTCAAGTACCTTGGACTCACACCAAATCTCCTTTTTAGTGTCGCGTTGACGGGGGTGCACGCCAAAACGAACCCATAACTCGCCATTTTTTTCAAATGCTCGAACATCAAAGGCATGCAGAGCCGAGGTTCTAGCCCCGGTGTCAACCTTGGCCTTGATAGACTCAATGGCTAAATCGGGCAAGGCGATCCATTCGCGCCAGCCTACTGCTACGGGTTCATTTATATTCATTTGTGTTCATTTTGTAGTTGCCGGTTTAAGTAAGGTCTAGCGTTAATCATCAGCTTTTTGTAGCTTAATCTCTAATGGGTGTTTAGTACCTAAATAAATATCGCGTTGTGGGAACGGAATACTAATACCCGCGAGTTTGAATTTCTCGTTTATCACCTTGTGTATCTGGGTAATGGTTTCAATTCGATGATCCAAGGAGCCGAGGTAGATACGTAGGTTTAATAATAATGCGTTATCACCAAAACCTTCGAAAGACACTATCGGCGCAGGGTCTTCAAGTACGTTCTCATTGTCGCTGGCAGTTTCAAACATCAGTTGCAAAGCCTTTTCAACATCGGAACCGTAGGCGATACCAACCGGTACGATGAAGCGATTTATTTGATCGCTTAAGGTCCAGTTTAATAATCGACTGGTAATAAACTCTTTATTGGGCACCAGCAGCTCTTGCCGGTCCCAGTTGGTGATAGTGGTGGCGCGAATGCGGATACGACTAACCTTGCCGGATACGTCACCGATGGTGACCGTATCGCCCACGCGAATAGGCCGTTCGAATAAAATAATAATGCCGCTAATAAAGTTGGCGACTATTTCTTGTAAACCAAAGCCTAGACCAACACTTAGCGCGGCGACTAACCACTGAATGCTAGACCATTCGGCGCCAATGGCGTTGAACACGAGAATAACGCCTGTGGTAACAATAAAGTATTGGGATAAGGTTTTTATTGCGTAGCGGGAGCCTGCGTCTATATTGAGTCGTTGCAATAGAATAATTTCGAGCAAGCCGGGTACATTTGTCGCTGCGGTGATGGTAACCAGCAAAAACAGTATTGCAAGCGCCACATCTTGTAGGGTTAATGGGGTTAATTTTTCTATGCCGTCAACTAATTGAGTTGTGCTAAAGGGTAAAGAGACAGCATTTAATACATTGAAAATAGGTAGTAAGTCAGTCCACACAAACCAAAGGGCAATAAGGCCTGCTAAAACTAAGCCGGTACGAATTAACTTTTTTGCTTGTTCGCTAAGCTCAGAATAATCAACGTCTTGAACTTCGATATCGAGAGTATTTTCTGCACTCGGTTTTTTTTCTACGCTACCTTCTTTTTGTTTAAGCGCATAAATTTCTTTTCTTTTTTTGACCGCTTCTCGGTATCTGAATTGTTTTTCGGCGATATATAAGGCGCGTAGTAATAAAGCATGCACAATCATTAAAGCAAAAAAGAAAACAATCATGGTGCGTACGTGTTGCATAACCACTAAGGCCGTGTGCTGGTAGCCTGCCGCGGCTGCAACCATCATTGCCAACGGCAAAAATAAAGCGAGAGGAAACCAAAAAAAAACGACCTGTTTTAATGATTCATTGACGGCCTTTTGTTTTAAAAAATATTGCAGTGAGCTAGACGGCCCTAAGAGGTTGTAAATAAAAATGATAAAAGTAACCATTAACGCCATAAACGCAGGGCGTGCGAGTCCCTGAGTTAAAAAGGACTCAGGTGGCTGCATGGCCACAGTCATGATTAACACCAGTATGGGCATAATAATTTTTAGCCACTTGGTGTGGGATAGCAGTCCCTGATAAATAGGCACTGGCCACCGAAAGTGCCGACCCGCCAAGCCATATTCCAAACAGCTGTAGCGAATAAATGAGATGATCAGCAACATGGTGCTGGCGGCTTGTAAGCCACCGGCTAATGCTAGTGAAAATGTCGTTGCGGGCAATACACTGAGCTGCCAAGCGATAAAATAAAGTAGCAGCGGCCATACAGCAGCTAATAAGGCGGTATAAATGAGCGCCTTGAAGGACAGACTAATCGAGTCCAGCCGAATTTTTATGGTTTGTTTAGCAATTTCGCGGAGTCGCTCTTTGCAAAGTTTTTGTAGAAAAAAGCCACCAATCAGCAACACTAGGGCAATCAACGCCAGCCAAGGTTTAGTGTGTATAACAACAGAAAGGTTATTTGTTAATGGTTGCCAATTGTTAGTTGATGCTAGCCACGCTATGGAGTCAATAAAGTGCGTGCCGTCTTGAGTGCTTATAGCGGGTATGCTTTTAATCCACAGCAAGCGCTCGTTGATAAAGCTCAAAAATTGTTGTGCCTCAAGTACCAGTTGACGACGTGCGGTATCCAGCGATGTTAAATCACTAATATAGCGATTATATGTTTCGCTTAACTTGGTTAAGTTATTGAATTGGATCGTCAGCAATGAACGCACAAGCGGAGGTAGTCGAGTGCTTTCGTCGTCCTTTGACGCTGCGAAGGCAGATGGGGGTCGGGAGATTTTTTGTTCTTCTACCTCGGCTAGGGTTTTTTCAATACGCTGTTCAATGTTTAACAAAGCGCGTCGCCTTTCATTGATATCAATCAGACGATCGGTGACGCGGTCAATTTCGTTACGGCGTTTTTTCGCCCCGGCCTGGTAACTGTGAATTGACGGTAATGCAGCCGCTCTGTTGCGCAACATTCTACCGATTGCCTCGCTATTGCCAACAAGTTCGACGCGTTTTCGCGCTTCTTCTACCTGCTGTATAAGCTCGTCGAGGGCTTGCGACGATGAATTCAAACGTTCGGTGGTTTGGGCCTGTTTGAGCGTTACGTCTTGTAATTCATTGCCGAAAGTCAGGTTATCATCGGCGATGCTTCGTACCGGTATCGGTAAGTCCGCTACCGACTGCTGTAGAATCTCTGCTTGTTCAGAGACCTCGGCGGCTTTACTCTCGCGCAGTTGTTGTAGCCTGGTCTTAAGCAAGTCTATATAGGTTTGAAGCTGACTCAGTTTTCTACTGGCTAAATCGCGCTCTAGGGTGTGCAGTTGTTCTAATACGTCCTGTTTTTCGAGAACAAATAAATGATGTTGTAACTGCGTCTCGTACAGCGCTTTTTTTATAGTTAAGTTGATGTGTCGGGCTTCGGATAGCACGTTATTATCGACGTTGGACGTTTCGGCTAAGGACTGTTTGGCACTATCGAGCCGTTTTTTTAGGTCGTTGATAGAGTCATGGCCTTTTCCTTTAGCAGTTAGAAGCTCGCCGAGCGCTTGGGCATGCTGTTTTTGTTGGGCGAGTTGTTGCCTATGTTCAGCCTCTGCAGTTATTAACGCCGTTTCAATCGTTATAACATCGTTTTCAGCGGATGAATGAGCAACGCCAGCTGGGGGTTTAAAAGAGCTCACTAAGGCGCCTTGAATCTCAGTAATTCGCCTGGGCGCGTCGACCAGCTGGGTTTCAATCGACGCTAATTCGGCAAGCAGTTCTTGGGCGGCTCTTTTATTGACGATAGCCATATCGTAATGGCTAAGCGCCGTTGCTTTTAAACTTTCATCAAGTGAGGCGTCAGCGCTGATAGTGGACTTTTTTTGCTGTAAAAACGCGAGTGACAAGGGTTCGCTTTCTGTTGCTAACGCTTGTTTTGCAAAGCCGATTGACAGGCCGCTGATGAGCAAAATGAATAGACAGATAGCACGGACAAACGGTGCTAGCTTGCGCTCGTTAAGGGGTGTTAATTTGCTCATGGCCTCGGCCTTCTCATTATTCGCGCTAACGTTATGCTAAGCGTTTTCTTGGGCATTATATTCGACAATGGCGGCGGTATGCTATAAACCTAGATGGGTCTGGCAAAGGGGGCCTTAGCCCTTATAAAACAGTCGACTAACAACGCTCGCTGGTCAGTTGTAACAAAAAATGACTAAATCATTAAAAAGACCGTAGGTTTGAAACCGGTTGTGCCTTACCATTATACTTTGTATGGATGAATACTTTTTGGTGAACATATGGCTGAATCAATAGGCGCATCGTCTAAAAAAACGGGCCTGCCACCAGGCTCTTTGGTTCATGTGGGTGAGGTGTTAGAGGACACAACCCGTATGACCATTATCGATTATGCCGCAGGCGCCGTTAATGAGCACCCGATTCAGTCGATCGATGAAGCACTAGGGTACATGGCAACTGATACGGTGACCTGGGTCATCATTGAGGGCCTTGCCAATGTCGAGGTGATAGAGCGCGTAGGGGCCTTATTTGGTATCCATCAGCTGGTGTTGGAAGACATTCTTAACACCCATCAACGGGCAAAATTTGAGGAGTATGAGGATCATTTGTTCATCGTGCTGAAGTGTTTGTTGCCAGATAATGCACGGTTTTCGGTGATTTATGAGCAAATTAGTTTGCTCGTGTTAAAGAACTTTGTGTTTGTTTTTAAAGAAAAAACCGATGATTTTTTACAACCTATTGTCAAACGAATTAAGACCAGCAAAGGGCGCTTTACCAGTCTGGGCACCGATTATTTAGCGTATACGATATTGGACGCAATAGTCGATCAAAACTTTATTTTAATAGACGCACTAGACGATACGGTCACCTCATTAGAAGACCGTTTATTGCGCTCTGAACCCACGCAAGATATGTTGTTTGAAATACAAGGCCTAAAACGTGAGTTGATTATGATTCGGCGGTACGTTTCGCCAGTGCGCGAACTATTGGCAGAAATGCTGCGCTGCGAATCTGACTTAATCGACGCTAAAACGCATGTGTATTTGCGCGATGTGTCCGATCATGCGATTCGTGTCATCGAGTCTATCGAGTCGTATAGGGATGTCTTGACGGGTTTACTGGAGATTTATATCTCTACCGTTAGCAATAAAATGAATGAAGTGATGAAGGTCTTAACCGTGTTTGCATCTATTTTTATCCCGCTGACGTTTATTGCCGGTATTTATGGGATGAACTTTGAGTACATGCCTGAGTTAAAGTGGAAGTGGGCGTATCCCACGCTTTGGCTATCCTTTATAGCGATACCGGCAGTATTATTAGTGTACTTTAAAAAGCGCAAATGGTTGTGAAGTGGCTGTGTTACTCACGGCGATGCCCAGCCTGGGTTATTAATATGGATTGGATGGAGAATTAAATGAGTGATGAACTGCCAGAAAAACACCCCGATGTGCTGTTATCTCGGTTACATAAAGCTATCAAGTTTTGCATTAGAACGCTCGCTGTTTTGATGGTGTTTGTGATTTTTTGGGGGGTTCTGGATGTCATTTATGTGATCTATACGCAAGTCTCTAAAGCGCCTTATCTGTTGTTAGCCGTGTCCGATATTTTTAAGGTTTTTGCGGCCTTTTTGGTGGTTTTAATTGCAATCGAGATTTATCAAAACATTATCCTTTACCTGCGTACCGATGTTATACCGATTAAGCTCGTGATTGCCACAGCGTTGATGGCAATCGCTCGAAAAGTCATTATTATTGACCTTAAAGACGTCACTGCGATACATATTTTTTCGATAGCGGCCGTGGTGCTCGCGTTAGGGGTGACCTATTATTTAGTGGGTCAACAGCATAAAGAGTCACTTTGACTGTGTTTTAAGGAGTAGTTTCGGCTAACAGTGGATAAGAGTTATTGGTCGATTGATAATGGATGTAATTCAAAGAAGAGGTACACAATGGAAATAAATGATCCCACGTTAAGCGCGTTATTTGACCAATTAGGTTTGGCCAGTACGGAGACTGCGGTTAAGGCATTTATCAAGAAAAACGCCCATCTACCTAGGGGCGTGGTTTTACATCAAGCCAATTTCTGGAATGCGTCGCAATCGGCTTTCTTAAAAGAATCTATCGAAGACGACTCTGATTGGTCTGACGTCGTCGATCAATTGAATATCATGTTGCGATCAACACAAGGCTAAAACGACCTTTTTAAAGGCTTAAGGTAAGGATGCCTGGCATCGAGGAAAATCAAAAACGACCTAGGCGGAATAGTGCGGCTTATGCTTTGCTTAGGGAAGCATTAAGTCAATTGTAGTATTTAACCCATAAAAAAAACAGGAACATAGTGATATGAGTAATGCACCTGAGAAGGATGACAAAGCAGCGCTTGAGGCGTTGGAAGAGTCGTTATATGACGCGTTAGAAGCGGCGGATCAACAGCAGGTCGCTGAGATCATCGAAGGCGCGTCAAACCAAGATATTTTACGACACGCATCGCAGATGACCCCGGATGAACGCGACCAATTGATATCAATCATGACGCCAGAAGCCGCCGCCGAGCTGATTGAAGAAGCGCCTTCTGGCCTAGCTGTAGCAATGATTAAAGACCTGGATTCCTCGGTCGCGGCAAAAATCATGGAAGAGCTGCACACCGATACGCAGGCGGATTTAGTCAACGAAATGCGTAAAAGTGATGCGGAGGCGATTTTATCTGCGATGGATGTGGAAAGCGCCGATGATGTCCGCAAATTGTCACAATACCCGCCGGATACCGCGGGTGGCTTAATGGAGTTGGAGGCATTTACCTTTACCCATGCAGATTCTGTTGGCACCATTTTAAAGCGCATGATCGAAGCCGATGAAGAGTTTGAGCGTCACCGTGGGCAACACCCGTATGTTTTAGATGAAACAGGAAAGTTGCTCGGTGTGGTGTCGTTGCGCGACCTGCTGCGAAGTAAACGCGCGGTGAGCTTGCTTGAGATCATGACACCGGCGTTATCGGTTAAGGCAGAGACAAGCCAAGATGAGTTAGCGACATTGTTCGACGAGAACCCATTTTTGGGGGTTCCGGTGGTCGACGACGAAGAACGGATACTCGGGGTGGTGTCGCGCATTGAGTTGGCAGATGCCGAACTGGTGCGAGTTGAACACGAAGGCTTATCAAGACAGCAAGTGGGTGATGAGCTGCGCTCTATGCCAACCTGGTTACGTTCAAGACGCAGGTTAGCCTGGTTGTCGTCTAATATCGTTTTGAATATTATCGCAGCCAGCGTGATTTCTGCCTATGAAGAAACCTTGACGGCGGTTATTGCGATTGCTGTTTTTCTACCGATGGTATCAGATATGAGCGGCTGTTCAGGCAATCAGGCGGTAGGCGTTAGTATGCGTGAATTATCACTTGGTCTTACCCGTCCGGTGGATCTTTTCCACGTGTTACGTAAGGAATTAGGCGTTGGCATTATCAATGGCATTGTACTTGGCGTACTGATCGGGCTAGTGGCATGGGTTTGGAAGGACAGCGTGTATCTCGGTATAGTGATTGGCCTTGCGTTGTCGTTAAATACGTTAATTGCAGTATCTATCGGCGGTACCGTTCCCTTAATACTAAAACGGTTTGGCATTGACCCTGCCGTAGCATCAGGACCCTTATTGACCACCGTAACCGATATGGCGGGCTTCTTTTTGGTGTTGAGCCTGGCCTCTTTTTTTATGCCGCAACTATTGGCTTAAGCAAAAACTGATCTAGCTCTGGTTTCTAGCAAATAGCCCATTGTTATAAAGCTGCAACAGGCGCAGGATATTAGTGCACAGGCTTTGTGGGTTAACGACCCTAGGTGATTTAAGAAAGGGCCAGCACTAAATTCGAACCACTATTGAGGTAAGTTTATGGCAAAACTAACGTTTTACGGCGCAACAGAAGGGGTCACTGGCTCGTCGTATATCTTAGAAACAGGCGGTAAAACCATCTTGCTAGATTGCGGCCTTTTTCAAGGTGGTCGTGAGGCGGAACAAGAGAATAAGGCCGCATTTCAATTTGATGTAGCTAGCATTGATGCCGTGGTTTTGTCGCATGCGCACTTAGACCATTCAGGGCGCTTACCTAAGTTGGTCGTATCGGGTTACAGCAACGTGATATTTATGACCCACCCCACCAGTGATTTATTAGAAATCATGTTGAAAGATGCGGCCATGCTGCAACAACGTGATACCGAGTGGGAAAACAAACGTCGTCGTCGTCAAGGTAAGGAGGAAGTTCAAGCGATTTATAGCGTAGAGGATGTGGAAACGACCCTAAGCCTATGTGAGGGCTTAGCTTACGGTGTCCGCCATGAAATTTTACCGGGCGTGTCGCTGTGCTTTCGTGATGCGGGCCATATATTAGGTTCATCCATTGTCGAACTGTTTATCGAAGAAAACGGCGGTGAAAAGAAGCTGGTTTTCTCGGGCGATCTTGGCAACAGCTACGCAGCCTTATTGCGCGACCCCGAGCTGGTAGAGCAGGCCGATGTGCTGCTGCTAGAGTCGACCTACGGTGACCGTAATCATCGCCCGATGCAGCAAACCTTAGACGAGTTTGAAGAGATTATCGTACAAGCCTCGCAAAACGGCGGTAATATTTTGATCCCGTCGTTTGCCGTGGGTCGTACCCAAGAAATTATTTTTCGTCTGGGTGAGCTATATCAAAAGGGGGTATTAAAAAAGCAGGTGGTTTACTTGGACAGCCCGATGGCGATTGCAGTCACCGAGGTGTATCACCGCTATCAGAACTTTTATAATGATGAAGATGCCACTGCAATCCAACGCGGGCATAACAGCAGTTTGCACTCTTTTTTACCGATCCTACGCTATACACCATCAACCGAAGAATCGATGGCACTCAATGCGATAGAATCCGGTGCGATCATTATTGCCGGTAGCGGCATGTGTACCGGCGGTCGGATTCGGCATCATTTTAAACATAATATCTGGAAGCGTAATGCACACGTTATTATCGTGGGTTATCAGGCGAAAGGCACGCCGGGACGCGCGATAGTTGACGGCGCAAAAACCTATCGCCACGCCGGTGATGATATTGCAGTGAAGGCGTCTATTCATACCCTGGGCGGTTTTTCTGCTCACGCCAGTCAATCACAATTAAGCGATTGGATCGGCCACTTTAAACAACCGCATCCGACGCTTTTTCTAGTCCACGGTGAAGCAGAGGCTAAAATGGCATTACAACAACACCTTAGCGGGCTGGGCTGGAAAGCACAGATTCCACAACAAGGAGAAAGCGCCGTCTTTTAAGGCTTAATCAGGCAGCAACGTCGACGGTTTGTTGCAGTCATGTCTCGGTAGCGCGGTCGATAAGATGGCAGCGAATACAATAAAGATCGCCGATAGGCTTAGGCAACTAGCGAGCCCATAGTATTGGTATAAATAGCCGGATAAAACGGTGCCGAGCAAGCGGCCACCAGCGTTAGCCATGTAATAAAAACCAACGTCCATCGCTACTTGGGATTTATCGGCATAACGCACGACCAAGTAGCTGTGGATGGACGAATTGATGGCAAAACACAGGCCAAATAATGCTAAGCCAATAAACAGAGCGTAACGCGTGTGTAGATTGAAGTATAGCGCCGCCGCCATCAGTGCCGGTATCCCAGCAAGGGTTACCGCCCAGTAACATGCAGTCAACCCATCTGGAGTAGAGGATAGGCCCCGGCCGGTTAACCTAGGCGTTAGAGCCTGAATGCCACCATAGCCAATTAGCCAGCTAGCGAGCAAGCCGCCGACTTGCCAAAAATCCCAGCCTAAGGTGGTCGATAAATACACCGGTAAGGCGACGACAAACCAAACATCCCTTGAGGCAAATAAAAAAAGACGTGCAGCGGATAAATAGTTGATGGCAGAACGTTTTGAAACGAGTTGTTTAAAGGTTGGTTTACTGTTCGGTGGGCCTAATTTGTTGCTTAATGTCATTAGGCTAGTTAAGCAGGCGATTGTTAATAGTCCCAGCATGAATAGCACCGCGCCTTGGAAGCCAAATAGGTTAAGTAAGCTACCGCCAAGAAAAAAGCCGGTGCCCTTTAAGGTGTTTTTAGACCCCGTCAGCAAGGCGACCCATCTGTAGAGGGCCGATTCAGCACCACGCGGCACGAGTAATTTAATCGAGCTTTTGGCGCTCATTTTATTTAAATCTTTGGCTATACCCGATACCGCTTGCGCGGCCATGACCCAGCCGACGGTCAACCATTGGTTAGGAACGAGTAGCATTGATAAGGCAATTATTTGTAAGCTCAAGCCGAGTTGCATGGTGCGGTTTAGGCCGATAACTGTACCCAACCAGCCACCAAATAAATTGGTGATAACACCAAAAATTTCGTAGAACAAAAACAGCAAGGCCAGTTGCAAAGGGCTATAGCCCAGTTGATGAAAATGCAAAATCACCAACATTCGCAGCGCGCCATCGGTGAGCGTGAACACCCAGTAATTACCAGTGATAATCAGGTATTGTTTGATGTCACTTGATAAGCTAGAGCGTAGGCGCATATTAAGGACCGATGAGATCCAATTCGCCAATCATTCGAACCAACTCGACGGTACGGTTAGCGTAGCCCCATTCATTGTCGTACCAAGCGTATATTTTTACTTGAGTACCATTAGTGACCATGGTTGATAAGGCATCAATAACACTAGAGCGTGGGTCAGTTTTATAATCGATCGACACCAAAGGCCGTTCTTCATAGCCTAAAATTCCTGCCAGCTCATTATCGGCAGCTTGTTTTAACAGCGCATTAACTTCTTTTGCTGAGGTGCTGCGTTTAACTTCAAATACGCAGTCGCTCAGCGAGGCATTGGCCAGTGGCACGCGTACCGCGTGGCCATCAAGTTTGCCCTTAAGTTCGGGAAAAATATGGGTAATAGCAGTAGCAGATCCGGTCGTTGTTGGTATTAGGCTCATGCCACAGGCGCGTGCTCGACGCAGGTCTTTATGCGGCGCGTCCAAAATTGTCTGTGTATTGGTGAGGTCGTGTATGGTTGTCATACTGCCGTGTTTAATCCCTAATTGTTGATGGATGACTTGAACAATCGGTGCTAAGCAGTTAGTTGTGCATGAGGCGGCGGTGACGATACGGTGTAAGTTTTTGTCGTATAAATGATGGTTGACACCCAAAACAACATTTAACACGCCCTCTTCTTTAACCGGCGCGGTGACGACGACCCGCTTAACGCCTTGATCAAGGTAGGCCTGTAACTGCGCCTTGCTGTTCATTTTTCCAGAGGCTTCAATCACCACGTCACAGGCTGACCAATCAGTTTGTTGAATGGCCGTGTTTTGGCTGCAAGGCACGCAGTGACCATCGATTAATAGAGTGTTGCCTTGGTGATCTGCTTGATAGTGCCAGCGGCCATGAACAGAATCAAAATTAAGTAGGTGGGCCAAGGTAGCTGCATTAGCGGCTGGGTCGTTAATGTGTGTGAATTGCAAATCGTGTGAGCCGAACGCAGCCCTAAACGATAAGCGGCCCATGCGGCCAAAGCCATTGATGCCAACTTTAATCGTCATACACCCTCCAATTAAATTGTTTTACAAATTATATATGAATAATCATATATATGTAAAAACATATATTTAATGGTGTTTAGCTAAAATCAACGAACTCGGTGGCTTAGCAGCAGGTTTGCTCACGCCCAGGCCGGCTGCGCATATTGGTTAAATGCGCGAGGCTTTGTTGAAAGAAATCAGAACTATTGTGACGGGTCTTATCGAGCACATCGACTTGCCAATCCGCCAATGCCGGGTGAATTCGGTAAAAAACCCACTGCCCTTGCCGGCGATCAGTGAGTAAGCCTGCATTGCGAAGTTGGGCTAAATGACGTGAAATTTTTGGCTGCCCTTCTTGTAAGGCTTCCATGAGCTCACACACGCAAAGCTCGCCCTCTTGTTGTATCAACATCAGGCATGTTAAACGGGTTTTATCAGCGAGGCATTTGTAAAACTGCAGTGAATCCATGGATTAATTATAAGGCAGTTTTTAGTCTAAAGCGCCATCAAAAAAGACCCTCATTAAGTTATTAAAGGCCGATTTTTGTTCTATTTGAATCCAGTGGCCGCAGTGGTGGAAAACATGAAGCTGTGCGTTGGGGATGCGCGCAGCTAAATGGTAGGCATTATTGAGCGGAATAAAATAATCTTCGCGTGCGTGAGTAATCATCATCGGGTGCTGGATATCGGCAAGTTGTTGATCAGATAGCACAAAGGCGTCGATACCTGCCTTGGTTCCTTCACAAAACATGGCTTCAAACTGTACACGGACCTCGTCTTGCATCACATTTTTGAAACGCTCACTCGCAATTTTTTGAATATCATCACCTAATAGCGCGGGGTTATGGAGAAACTTTTGGATAAGTTCAAATAAGGCGTTTTCAGAGGGGGCTTTATAAAACTCCCAACCTTTGGTGAGTCCTTCCGTGGGTTCAAAGGGGGCGCCAACAGGGCCCATTAACAAGGCTTTGTCAAAACGGTCGGGGTGGCGGTCTAACAAATGCAAGCTGACCCCGCCGCCCATTGAATTACCAACCAAATGAACTTTATCTAGGCCCTTAGCATCGAGTAGTTCAATTTGCTGCTGCACCCATACGTCAATCCATTTAGCAGTTTGTTGCGGTGGGGCATCATGTTGACTCTGTCCAAAGCCAGCGATATCGGGGGCCAAGCAATGATAAGCGTCGCTAAGAAAAGGCAGTGCAAATTGCCAATTAGACATAGCATTAGCGCCAGGCCCCGAACCATGAAGTAGCAAAATGGCCTCGCTATTCTCAATCCCTGCTTCATTTAAGTGTGTGGTAAATGTGCCGGTCTGAATGTGAGAACTAATCATAATAAATCCCTTGGTAAAAAAGCCGAGGCAGTGAGCGGGTTAAAACAAATCTAACACGTGGTCGATTTCCATATTGTATAGTATTATAAGTAAAAGTGAATGTATGTTAATTATTGGGACACAGGACTATGACGCAATCTAAAATGCTTAAACGAAATATTAGTATTGTTACAAAATACACCACCTTGCCGTTATTGATTTTTGCCTCAACACCGGTGTTGGCATATTTTGCCGGCGGAGGCCTTTGGTATTGGCTAACGGTTTTTGTGTTGTTGGTTTGTATTGTGCTGGACCCTATTGTGGGTAATGACCCGGTTAATGCACCTGCTGAGATGGAGGCCGAATTAGAGGCGGGCCTGTTTTATCGCTTTATGCTGTGGTTATACATTCCTGTGCAGTTTTTTATGACGTTATTTTGTTATTCACTCATTAGCAATACGCCGTTGGATATGTTTGCAGCACTGGGGGTTGTCTACCAGCCACTCAGCTTGGTGGAAATGATCGGCTTGACGCTTTCGCTGGTGTTGGTAACGGGTTTTGGCGCAACACCGGGGCATGAGCTTTGTCACCATGGTAATGCCTTTGATCGCTTTATGGGACAAGCCTTATTAACACCCATCAGCATGGCGGACTTTTATGTGTACCATAATTTCCACCATCATTTAACGGTTGCTACTCCAGAGGATCACGCCACGGCACCGTATGGTGAAAACTTTTGGCGGTTTGCCCTACGCAGCACGATTAGAAAATCCATCTGTGCCTGGCAGGTAGAAGCCAAACGTCTAGCGCGTAAAGGTTTAAGTTGGTTTAATCTAGATAATAAAATGATTAAGATTACGGTCGCTCAGTGGGCCTGGTTTGCCCTGTTGGCGGTTCTTTTTGGCTGGATCGCACTGCCTTTATTTGTCTTGCAATATATTTTTCCACGCATGTTGCTGGCGACGGCAGATTTTGCCGAACATTATGGCTTAATGAGAAAGCAGTTGGCCGATGGGAGCTATGAAAAAATTCGCCCAGAACACGCCTGGGATGACAGTGCGATTATTAGCAGTTTTTTTATGTGCCAAATAGATAGGCATTCAGATCACCATGCAAATGTAGGTCGGCCCTATCAAATTTTACGGGTAATGGACAAGGCCCCGCGTTTACCGTACGGCTATTTAAATATTTTATTTGTGACGATGGTGCCCTCGGCATGGCGCAAATTAATGCACCCGATTATTGAAGAGTTTTACGATACCGCAGATATCATCCCCTATGCATTGCCAGGCACCTTGCCGGAACGGTTTAGAGACAGAGCGGTAATTGCGGATAGCCATTAATTATAGTGATGTCAGTGCTGGATTTAAAAGTGCCGCCGCCGCTAGTGGCTTTGATTGCAGCGGGTTTAATGTGGTTGCTAGGCAATTATATTGAAACGCCTGTGATCGATGTGCCCTATAAATCAACCCTGTGTTATCTACTCGTGGGCGTGGGACTGCTGATTGATGTTTTTGCCATAAGGCAGTTTAGGCGAGCGAAAACAACGGTTAACCCATTAAGACCGAGTAACGCGACAAGCTTAGTTAACGCGGGTATTTATCAGTACACCCGCAACCCAATGTACCTGGGTAATTTTATGTTTCTTTTGGTGTGGTTGGTTTGGCTGGGGACACCCTATGCGTTGCTCGGTTTGGTTTTTTATGTGGTTTATATGAATCAATTTCAAATTAAACCTGAAGAAAAGGCCTTATTAGTTTTGTTTGGCGACCAGTATGCGGCCTTCTGCGCAGACGTAAGGCGCTGGATTTAAGACAAATTTTATGACCTAAATCAAAGGCTTTAGCAGTGTAAACTGCTAAAGTGTAAGACAAAATATAAGGATGCAAGATGACGAAAAAAATTGATTATAAGGCGTTAATTCAGGCCGATAAGATTCATGGGTCGGTGTATACCGCCGATGAAATTTATGAAGACGAACTAGAGAAACTTTTTTACAGTAGCTGGGTGTTTATTGGCCACGACAGTGAAATAAAAAACGCCGGTGATTATATTACCCGTGAAATTGGTCGTTCATCGATCATTATGGTTCGCGGTAAGGACAATGACATTAAGGTGCTAGTTAATCGCTGTTCCCACCGTGGCAATATGCTGTGTAATGAGTCCAAAGGGAATAAACGCAATTTCACTTGCCCCTATCACGGTTGGGTGTTCGGTTTAAACGGTGATTTGCTGGATGTATCGTACCCCGGCGGCTTTGATAAGCCACTTGACTCACTTAATATGCAAGGCTTGGTGGTAGACAGCTATCGCGGGTTTGTATTCGCTTGTTTTAAAGAGCCGACGGTTAGCTTTGATGATTACCTGGGCAACGCGAAGAAGCTGATAGACCGTTCTTGCGAAATGTCACCCACAGGTAAAATCGACTTAAAGGCGGGCTGGATTCGTCAGCACTTCGATGCCAATTGGAAGATGTTGCCGGAAAATGATACCGATGGCTATCACGTGAATTACGTGCATCAATCCTTTGTTATGGCCATCGACTCGCAATACGGGGAGTTTGTGGGTGCAGAGGACAGTATTAAAGGTGTGATCAAAGATTGGGGTAATGGGCATACAGAAATTGATTTCTCTGCTGGTTACGTTAAGCCGCTCGATTGGTTGGGGTCTACACTAGAAAAGTCCAAGACCTATGTCGATAACATGCGTGCAGCCTATGGCGAAGAGAAGGCCGATAAAATATTATTCGATGGCCCGCCACATGCGTGTATCTTCCCTAATTTATTTTTAGGTGAAATGAATATCGTTATCTTTCAACCCACCGGCACGACTTCTTCGGTTCAGTGGAGTACACCGATGTTTCTAGAAGGCGCCGAGGAATTAGACTTTAAACTACTTAGGCAGAGCGAAGGGGCACTCGGCCCTGCGGCGTTTTTGCTGGCGGATGATGCGAGCATTGCCGAACGGGCTCAAAAAGCCTTATTGGCAGGTGATCCTTGGTGTGATTTGAGCCGTGGCTTAAGTCGTGAAACAAAAGATGACGACGGGGTAATAACCTCGCATATGACAGATGAAGCGTCTAACCGCGGATTTTGGCACCATTATCGTTCAGTTATGCTAGGAGATCTCTAATGGCGACGGTATCACATGAAGTAGCGCACGAACTGGAAGCCTTTGTTGTGCAAGAAGCGCGTTTGGCAGATGAGTCTAAATATCAAGACTGGGAAGATCTATGGGCAGACGATGCGGTGTATTGGGTGCCACTACGCGAAGGTGACGACCCGACGAAAACGGTGTCGCACTTATACGATAACCGGACGCGCTTAGCGACCCGTATTCGGCAATTAAAAACAGGGTATCGTTATAGCCAAGTGCCTGTTTCTGGTATGCGTCGAGTCATGTCGAATTATGAATACAGCGAACAAGAAGATGGGCGCTATACGGTGGAGGCTAATTTCTTTTTACCTGAATATTCGATTCAATCAATACATGATTTTAGAATCTGGTCGGGTCGGGTCACGTATCAACTTAGTCGCCGCGGTGGCAGCTTTCAAATACATATGAAAAAAATCGTGTTGGTAAACGGTGCCGAGCCGATACCAACGCTGGCTTTCTTGATTTAGTTAAGTTTAACGATGACAAAAAAAGGCGCATTATCGGCAGTAGTTGGACTTGGAATGACCGAGTTTACCCGCAATTATCAACAGCCAGCGTGGCAATTAGCCGTTAACGCTATTGGTTTAGCGATTGAGGATGCAGGCTTTAAGCACGCCGATATCGATGGCTTGTTGCTGAATAAAAGCCCTTTGGCCGAGTTAAAAGACTTTCCGATGGAAATGCAAGACTTTGCCGGCTTAAGCAATTTAAGCCTATTGAATGTGGTAGAGGCTGAAGGTAGCTCAATGGTGCAAACCCTGCAGCAAGCGACCATGGCGATTCAAAGTGGAATGGCAAAACGTGTCGTGTGTGTTTTTGCCGACACGCCGCTGCAAGCCAACACCTCTGCCGGTGCGGCGTTTGCCGTGGCGATGCCCATGATGGGGCATCTAGGCATAGAAATAGCGAATGGTTTTTATACCCCGATAGCGGCGTATGCAATGGCGGCGCAGCGTTATTTGGCGGTTTATAATCGTAGCAGCGATGACCTTGGCGGCGTAGCCGTGTCCAATAGACGTTGGGCAGAGCTGAATGATTTAGCAAAACTACGTAAGCCTTTAAGCATAGAGGATTATCGTGCCGCACCTTATTTAATAGAACCGTTAAAAATGCTGGACTGCGCCTACCCAGTGAATGGTGCTATTGCCGTGGTCGTTAGCGCCGTTGACGAGGCCAATAAAGGCGCTCATCCGGCTGCCTACATCCATGGTATGGGCCAAGGGCATGCGGGTAATATTAACCGTCGGGGCTTTCAGCCAGAAATACACACCGGCGCCAAACAGGCGGGTGAAATCGCCTATAAAATGGCGGGGATTACCGCAAAAGATATCGACGCCTGCCAGTTTTATGATGCCTTTAGCATCTCTACGCTGATCAACCTTGAGCAGTATGGCTTATGTGAACCAGGCACGGCGGGTGATTTTGTGCTGGCGGGCGAAACATCGCCTGGCGGTAAACTACCCGTTAACACAGGTGGCGGGCATTTGTCGGGTTACTACCTGCAAGGCGCGACGCCGATTTCAGAAGCGCTATTGCAAATCAGGCAGCAAGGCGGTGCAAGGCAATTGAGCGCATTAGATAACCTATTGGTGACGGGCTATGGCGGCAGAATGCAGTTTCACGCGGCACTGATTATGAGTCAACACGAGGAACGCCGATGAAATTTGCCGATGCAGCAGTAGTTTGGCCAGACGTTGCTGAGGTGGCAGCGCCTTTTTATCAAGGCATGCAGCAACATAAGGTGATGATTCAACGGTGCGAATCATGCCAAACGTATTTGCCCCCAGTTCAAGTAGTGTGTGATCATTGCGGCGGAAATAACTTGCTGTGGCAAGCGGTTAAAGGTGGCGGTGAGGTGTATAGTTTTGTCGTTTACCACCGTAGTTTTCATCCATCATTTGATGATAAATTACCCTATACCGTTGCCTTGATTGAATTGACAGAAGGGCCGCGGTTACAAGCCTTACTGGTGGGTGAAGGGGTCGCCCAATGCCAAGTTGGTATGCAGGTCAAACCGGCCTTTATAAAAATAAGCGATGAGCACACCTTGTTGTGTTTCGATAAAGCGGAGAAATAAATGAGTACCTTGCCTAGGGATTTTCTTGTACGTTGTGCGCAGGCAATGCCAAAAAAAATAGCCTTTCATGAAGGCGATAAAAGCATTACCTGGTTTGAACTTAATCAGCGGGCCAATCAATTTGCACGAGTTTTACAGTCGCAAGGGATAAAAAAAGGCGATGTGGTCGCCGTATTAGCGCATGAGCACATTGAAGTGTATGAACATTACCACGCGTGTTTAAAGCTGGGCGCACCACGGGCCGGTATTAACTGGCGTTTCTCGCCGAAAGAAATTAACTATGTGGTTGAAGACGCCAATATCCGGGTCATTTTAGTGCAGCAAAATTGCCTTGAATTGATGGGTGATTTAGTGGAACAGTTTCAACAGCAAGGCCGGGTAATCATTGGTTTTGGGGGCGAACATTCGCTGCCCTTAGATTATGAAACCTTAATGGCCGAACATAAAGGCCTTCAGCCTGAATTGCCCGCGCTCACTGAAGACGATTTGGTGGCCTTGAGTTATACCTCGGGTACCACAGGATCGCCTAAAGGCGTGATGTTATCGCAACGTGGCCTGCGTGAAGCGATGGTACATACGGTATTAAATATCGGCCTAAAACACGATGATGTTTGGTTCGCACCCACCTCCTCCGCTTGGATTACCTTTGTTTTGGTGTCGATGAATTGCGTCAATGGCATGCAATCTATTTTACCGAACGGTGATTTTGAGCCGCATCAATTTTTGTCGTTTGTAAACCGCTTTAAAGTCACCGCAACGATTATGGTGCCGCTAATTATGCGGCGATTGATAGAAATAATGGAAGACGAGGGCATCAAATTGCCCAGTTTACGGCTCATTACTTATGGCTCATCCCCGGCTACGCCACAGCTGATCCGTAAAGCGGCAGAGGTATTTAACTGCGATTTAGCACAACTGTATGGCGCAACCGAAGCCACCGGTGGTTGGATTACCATTATGCAGCCGGAAGACACCCGTCGGGGTTTAGCCGATGAACCCCACTTGCTTAAATCCTGTGGCCGTGCATTTTTACATTTTGATATCGAAATACGCGATGAACACGGTGATTTATGTGAAACCAAGACCGTGGGTGAAATTTGGCTGCGTTCAGACGCGCTGATGTTGGGTTACTTGGGCTTGCCGCAGCAAACGGCTGAAACCCTGCAAAAGGGTTGGTTACAAACCAACGATATGGGTTGCTTAGATGAGGAAGGCTTTCTCTATTTAACCGACCGTAAAAATAATTTGATTATTACCGGTTCGGCCAATGTGTTCCCCAGCATGGTTGAAAACGTACTCGATGAGCACCCACAAATAAAAGAAGTTGCGGTTGTTGGTGTGCCTCACCCTGAGTGGGATGAAGCGGTGGTGGCGGTTGTTATTCCACAGCATGTTGACAGTTTTGATGTCGATGAAATTATCGCCTTTAGTAAAACAAAAATGGCCAAGTTTGAAGTGCCCAAAGCGATTGTTTTGGTCGATGATTTACCCAAGGGCTTGACGGGTAAGGTGCTTAAAAAAGAGATTCAAGGGATGTTTAAAGACGGCCGTTTAAGCGTGCATTGGGAACTGCCTGCCGACTAGCTTTTTTTTGTTGCGGCAATGCGCTCCATTTGTTCGGCTAATTGAAAATCACGTTCGGTAATGCCACCCGCTTCGTGGGTGGTTAAATCCACCCGCACTTTTTTATACACATTAAACCATTCGGGGTGGTGGTTAGCGCGTTCAGCCTCCAGTGCCACCTCGGTCATAAAACTAAACGCCTGAGCAAAGTCGGTAAATATAAAGTCGCGCTGTAGTTTGCCATTGACAATAGACCAGCCGTTAAATTTATTAATAAAGCCATCTATCTGTGCTTGTGTAGCAATAGCGATACTCATCTTCTCTCCTTAATTAGGTGTCCGTAAATCATTTTGATGATCCCACTCAAAATTGTATTGAGGTAACTGCCTTATATCAGCCAGATCACCCTGAGCTATTCTATGGTCCAGCGCATCGACCATAATCGGAATATAAACGCTTTTAAATTCGCTCCAATACCGTTGCCCGCCAGGATTGCTACCTAATAAGCTGGCAGTAAAGTGCAGGTAAGAATCGTAAATATCGATCGGTAGCGAACCGGCTTGATAGGCAGCTTGGCACGATTGAAAGGACATGGCGATGTCTGTCAGTACACAAGAAAAGTCATTGCGAATGTTGAATGCGACGTTAGGGTAGTCGTTCATACCAACAATCAACTGTTTCGAGTGCTCAGCCATTAGCCTTGCAGAGGCTTTGAACTCATTGGCAACGCTTTGGCGTGCAGCTAATTGCATTGATGCGGTATTGGATTTTACTTGAATCGCCAAATAAGCAATTGAGGCGATCACGCCAATGGCCGCTAGGGTGTCACTTATTGCGCTGATTGCACTCCAGTTCATTAGAGCTCCCTGTTTAGAATGGGCCGATCGGGACAAAACTCAGTTAGAAATTTATTTTATTGCTCAGTCCATTGCACTTAAAAATTCACGTTTACTATTAGAGCGGGGAAACGCCGTGTCCGGTTCTGCTGTGCCTAAAAAGTGACATAAAGGTGACCAGCCCTCGCACACGTTATACACCAATAGCCTTTCAGCCGGTAGGCTACGTTGAACCTCGGCATTGTGCTGTTCATAAACAGCAATACAGTGCTGGCGATCCTCTAAACGGCCGGAAAATAAGTTATCTGCGATCATCAATTTGGCCATGCTGATTTGCGCGGCCGCAACAGGCGATGCATTTTTGGGTAGTTGTGGCTGCGTAGCACCCTCAGGAAAGGAACGATTAATAACCGTAAAAATGGTTTGCTCGATGCTGTCGTACCAATCATTGGCATCACGTACGGTCAGCACGATTTTGGCCTGGGGGTAATAGTCGCTTAGCTCGCGCCAAAAGTAGGCACACGGCCAATCAACCAAGGCCCGATAGCCGTTAAATAAAGCAGGCCAGTTTGCAGGGTTACCTTGGGCTATAGCGGTCCATGTTTCGGCGTGCCCAGGGTGGGCAAATAAATCGTGCATATGGTAGCACTTGGTAAAGGCTAATTGCTCAAGTGCCATTTTTAATGACAGGGTGCCGGTACGACCAAAGCCAGCGCCAATAACCTCTATAGACATGAGGGACTCTCCATGAGTTGTGGCTAGATAATTTAAATAATACGCCTACCGAGTTTTGCGCGCAACAGGCGCAGCGTTAACTGGGTGCGTTGTCCAAATCGGACCTAAGCGTTCGGGCGGCGAGATAAAAGTGGCAGGCAGACCAGAAGGTGACCGCTGGAATAATATATAGCAAGGCATAGCGTAAGGACTCTGCCCCAAGGCTTGGCAGCAGATAATCACTGAGCATACCAACTGACCATGGCCCAAGTCCTAGGCCGATAATGTTCAGCACTAATAGCAAAATGGCTGAGGATGTTGCACGCATGCGTTGGCCAACTAGACCGTGAGTGGTAGAAATAGTAGTGCCTAAATACACATTGAATAAGGTACCTGGAACAAAGGCTAAAAGCAGCGCGATATACTGGTTATCGAGCCAATAAATGGCGGCAGTAAAGGGCACGCAAATCAGCATCATGACAGCGGAAAGCCAGACATACCAGCGCCTGTCCCGGAGCGCCAATTTATCAGCAAAAAAGCCGCCGCCGAATACCCCGATGGCACCAAATAGCCCAGATGACAATGCCAGCCAGGTACCTAACTCACCCGTGTTCATGCCATGGCTACGAATAAAGAACGACGCTAACCAGTTAACCGTGGCGTAAATGACAAAGGCATTCAACGAACCAGCAAACACCATGTGTCGAAAAGAGCGCCGACTCCAGAGTAAGCGAAGTACCTCAGCGAAAGGCGGTTGCTCATCAGAAATTAACTTATTTTCAGTCAACCCTCTAATCGGCTCTTTTAAGCTAAAGCGGACCAGCAACGCTAATAAAACCCCGGGAGCGCCGACCACGATAAAGGCCACGCGCCAACCAAAAAACTCATTCAGCCAACCACCCAATAAAAAACCGAAGAGGATGCCGATATTGACCCCGGTGGAATAGAACGACATGGCGCTGGCGCGTTTTTCAGCAGGAAAAATATCGGACACAATTGAGTGTGAAGGTGGGCTACCCCCAGCCTCGCCTACCCCGACGCCGACGCGGGCGGCTAACAGCTGGATGAAGTTATGGGTCAGGCCACTGACAGCAGTCATTAAGCTCCACAAACCCAAAGATAAGGAAATGATATTGCGTCGGTTAGAGCGATCCGCCCAGCGAGCAATGGGGATGCCTGCAATCACATAAAACAAGGCAAACGCAAACCCCGTTAATAGACCCAGTTGGCTATCTGATAAAGATAATTCGAGTTTGATCGATTCCTGCAGAATGGCTAGCAACTGCCGGTCGATGAAGTTAAAGCTGTACACAATTGTCAGTAATACCAAGGCGTAGTTTCTTGCTTTGGTCGTTGCATAAGGATTTGTTGGCGTGGCTTCGTGTTGGCTTGGTGATGTCATATAGGGTCTTTTTGTTAAGTGAATTTTTATTATTTAAACAACCAGTGATCTAGGTCGCCAGACGGGTGTTAACGACCCGTTCAGCTTGTTATATAGTGGCCTAAGCGCAATTCTTACCTAAGGGGGCGAAATAATGGATGAGTACCGGTGGCGGCGCACTCACTACCATGATGCAATAACTTATAAATGAGCGATCGGCGTATCGGTAAATAAGTAATCTTTTAGTTCCTTGTCAAAGCGCGGGTCCTGACGCCTAATCCACTCTAAAACCATCGCGGCGTGCTCTTTTTCTTCATCACGGTTATGCGCAAGAATGGCTTTTAATTCTTCATTTTTACACGCATCGACACGTTGGTTGTACCAATCGACGGCCTCTAACTCTTCCATCAGCGAGGTAATCGCCCGGTGCATATCTCGGGTTTCGTCGCTCAGTTCATTAATGGGTTCGTGATAACCTTCATTTGACATGCTTTTCTCCTAAGTTAACGGTGCGCGATGAATCAACAGCTTGTCATCAATCATACCGCTGGTGGTGATAAGGGTCAAAGTCACACGCAATTTTGTCATAGAGCCGCTTGTCAGCACGAGTTTGTATTGACGGTAAAGCCTTCGGGATTTTTTCGATAGGCATTAACGCAATTTAGGCAGATGCAGGCTTTCTGTTGTAGCTGTGTTGGGAGCAGCGCTATTAATTTGTTAGGAATGTCTGCCTTAACGCACCAGCAAGGCTGTGTTTCGTTTATCATGCAGCGATTGTTCTGGCCACAAAAGGGACAAAGGCGGGTGTTTACTCCATTCGGCATGATTGCTTTAACGCATTAAGCTAAACACAAGTCTTAACGACGCCACCGTCCACCCGCACGGCGGCTCCGGTAGTCGCCGAGGCTAACGGGCTACATAAGTACACCACCATATTGGCGACTTCCTGGGTATCGGCAAATCGCTTAATCAGCGAGGAGGGTCTAATTGATTGAAAAAATTCTTTTTCAAATGTTTCAAAGTCCTGGCCGCCGCTTATTTCGTTGACAAAATCGACCACGCCTTCTGACTTGGTTGGCCCGGGTAGTACCGAATTAACGGTAATACCGGTGCCGGCACACGCTTCGGCTAATCCACGCGACACCGCGAGTTGGGCCGTTTTTGTGGTGCCGTAATGAATCATTTCTAGAGGTATCTGTAAGGCGCTTTCGCTACTGATAAACAGAATACGGCCCCAGTTTTTTTGTCGCATAGCAGGCAAGTAGGCACGGCAGAGCCTAACGCCGGTGAGGACGTTGACGTTAAAAAACCGCTGCCAGTCTTCGTCGGGGATATCGAGAAAATCCTTCGGCTCAAAAATACCCAGCGAGTTGACTAAAATATCGATGCTTGGGTATTGTGCGACCAGCTCTTCGGTGGCTTCGGCTTGACATAGGTCGGCACAAAAAGTACTGACCTTGGCGTGTGGGTGCTGGGCTAAAATTTTATCTTTTGTGATGCGCAGTTTTGTATCATCGCGGCCGTTAATAATAACGTGAGCGCCTTCAGTGGCAAGGGTGTTGGCGATGGCAAAACCGATGCCTTGGCTTGAGCCCGAAACAAAGGCCGTTTTATCGTTCAGCTGCAGATCCATTAGGTGCCGCCCCCCAAACGAGCAGCAGTGACGCTGGCCTTATTCATAGCCGCTGAAAAAGTCGCTGGGTCGGCTAAGGTGGGTTCAACAATAATGCTGTTGATGTCTTTAAAGCCGATAAAGCCGAGTACCATTTCTAAATAGGGCTTTTGGAAGTCCATGCCGCTCGCTGCTTCATTATCATATTCACCGCCGCGTGAATAAATGGCGGTAACCGGTTTGCCAGTGACTAAACCTTGAAAGCCGGTGTCAGGTGAAAAGCTGAATGTCAGTCCGGGTTGGGTGATGACATCAATAAAGTGTTTGAGCTTGTAGGGGATAGAAAAATTCCACATCGGCGTGCTGATTAGGTATTGGTCAGCGCTTTTAAAGTGTTCTGCAATGCTAGCGATTTGTTGCCAAGCCGCGGCTTCAGCCTCAGTCGGGTTTTGCCCGTGCAAAAAACTGTATTTGGCATTAAGGCGATCACCGTCAAATTCGGGCAAACCCATTTGCCATACATTTAACGTCGTCACCGAATTGTCTGTGGAGGCTGATTTAAAGGCATCAATGTAATGTTCAGCAATGTCACTAGAGCTTGAGCGTGTGCCCCGCGGTGAGGCCTGAATATATAATAATTGACTCATGAGTTTGTCCTTAGTCGGTTAACCAAATTGATAGGCAGATACAGTAGCACCCATCACCTTGTCTGTGAATACGTTTTTACCGACCTCATCGTGGGCTGAGCCTGCAATGACCATTAATGGAAGCAGGTGTTCTTCACGCGGATGACAGGCCAGTGCAGAGGGCGCTGCTTGCCATCTTGATAAGCGTTGATTTCTTTCGCTGGGAGTAGCCGTGCAGGATTGATTAAGCCACTGATTAAAGTGTTCAGAATGGTTTTGTGGGTCGTGCCCTTGCATTAGTATTTGCATATTGTGAAAGCTCATGCCACTGCCTAATAATAAGATATTGTCCTCCCTAAGAGAGGCGAGTGCAGCACCCATTTGTAAATGCAGTTTGGGGTCTAAGCCGGCCTGTAATGAGACTTGAACAACGGGAATATCAGCATCAGGAAACATTACTTTGAGCGGTATAAAGGTACCGTGGTCAAAGCCGTGTTCGGGGTCTAGTTCGCTGGCTATATTGGCGGCCGACAACAGGTTTTTTATTCTTTCTGCTAATGCTGGCGAGCCGGGTGCAGGGTAGCTTAATTGGTACGTGTGCTCGGGGAAACCGTAATAATCATAAATTAAAGCGGGGTTTGGGTGGCTATTGATACGGATAATATCGGTTTCCCAATGAGCCGAAAAAATCACGATGGCACGGGGCTTTTGCGGCAGGCTACGTGGGAAGTTTTCTAACCAACTAGCCATTTTATCCCAGGTGTTGGCCGGCCCACGGGTCCAGTCCATAAAAAAGCAGGGGCCACCCCCATGCGGAATAAAAATAACAGGGTAAAGGTCGTTTTTCATAGGAGTAAAAAGCTAGTCATTAAGGGGCAATATGATATATCATTTAACGCTAATTAATAATAACAGGGGATGAGAAAAATGAGCGACACAAAAGAAAAACTATCGGCCATCACGATTGCTTTACATTGGTTGGTTAGCATTACTATTATTTCATTAATAGCAGTGGGTGTGTACATGACGGACTATGAGGTGTATGCCTTGTACCCGATTCATAAGTCTGTTGGCATGCTGCTGTTTTTGGTTATTTTAGTGCGGGTTATTTGGCGTCTTAAGCAAGGCTGGCCAGAAGCCGCCAGCAACTATAAAGCCTGGGAGCAGCGCTTGTCGCGTATCGTTCATTGGGTGTTGATTATTGCGACTGTTACATTGCCTATATCAGGTATGTTGATGTCGGGGCTCGGGGGTTACGGCCTGGCTATTTTTGGTTTGGAGCTGTTGGCGGCGACACCAAACCCAGATGAAATGGGCAAGATGATTCCGATTAATGGCCCAATAGCAGGAGCCGCGCATGAAGTCCACGAAATAGCGGGCAAAGTTATTTTTGCAGCGATTGTGTTACACCTTTGTGGCGCCTTAAAGCATCACTTTATCGATAAGGACGGAACACTTAAAAGAATGTTGGGTAAACGAATTAGCTAGAACGGTTTAGTCTAAGCTTGCTTGGCGCTGGACTAGCGCCAAGCATTTACACAGTTGGCCTGAGTTATTTAAAGGTAACCGAAACGGTATGGTGCGGCTGTGAACCGAGGCCTGTATAGACGGCCGTCAGGCGGCCTTTTTTTATCGGTATCGGGGTGGTTAAGCTGCCTAGTGACAGCAAAGAGCCCTGTTTAAGCGGGTAACCCATGACCAAAAGTTTATCCCTTAGCCAGCGAATAACGTTGACAGGGCTGCCCATTAACGCACTGCAACGGCCTGTTTTTAAGTGACTTCGGTCATCATAGACGATTCCAACTTCACATTGATTTAGGTCGCCAATATCTTCGATGGCAATCGACGGCCCCATAACACCATAACGTGCACCGGTATTTATCGCGGTGAGCATCTCGGCGGTTAACGGTTTATCCGTTGAGTACAAGCGGTCTGGAATTTCAATAAATGGAATCACAGCGTCTATGGCAGCTAATAGCTCACGGTCAGTTTTTGCATCATTAATCGATGCGTCTTTAACGCGTACGAGTAAGTCGGCTTCGGCAAAGGGGTGTACGGTGGACGAGATGCGAATATCAGCCGGGCTATCCATTAGCATTTTGCTTAAAAAGATGCCTAATAACGGTTCGCTTATCCCCATTTTATGTTGTACTGCTGGGTTTGTTATAGCCGCTTTGTAGCCGGCGACGCCGCCCCAGTTTTCTGATAAGGCATAGACCACGCGTTTTTGGATTTGCACGGCCGACTCGGGTGTTAGGCCAGGTATGGCACTGGCCTCTGTTTTATCGATGTAGTGGTGATAAATGTCTAAGGCAGAGCGCGGAACAAAGGTTTGCTGGCGAGAGAAAAACACCGCGATAGCGGCTACTAAAAAAATGATGAGGGTAAATTTAAATCTCATGTGTTTGCTGTACTAAAGAAGTGTAAAAAGGTGCGCGTGATGTAATCGTGATCCAGTACCCCGGCGCTTTCGCGAATGCTATGCATGGCCCACATGGGGCAACCCACATCGACCGTGCTGATACCCAAATTGGACGAGCTTATCGGGCCAATGGTGGTGCCGCAGCCGAGGTCAGTGCGGTGAGAGTACTGTTGGTAAGGCACGCCGGCCTGCTCACATAGCTGAATAAAACGTGCCTGTGATGCGCTGTTTGAGGCATAACGTATATTGGCATTCACTTTAATGACGGGACCTTGGTTAACGATAATTTTGTGGTTGGGCTCGTAGGCGTTAGGAAAGTTAGGCTGATAAGCGTGGGCCATATCGGCGCTGATCATAAAACTATTGGCTAGCGCGCGTTTGTAGTCTTCATCAGACAGCGACAAGCCATCTGCTATGCGCTCTAAAACGTCGGGCAAGAAGCTACCATCCGCGCCTTTATGGCTGTTACTACCAATTTCTTCGTGGTCAAAAAAAGCACATACATTAAAGTGCCCAGCGTTTAAGGCACTGTCAGATAAAAATGCGCTGAGAGCAGCGTGGCAGGAGGCTAAATTATCGAGTTGGCTGTTGGTGTAAAACTCATCATCGGCACCGTACAAGCTACCTGCTTGCGTATCGCAGACGTGTAATTCCCAAGCGGCGATGGCGTCGGGGCTAACGTCAAGCGTGTTAGCGAGTAAATCAATCAGCTTGTTTTGCTCGCCTATGGGCGCGTTATTAATGGCTAACAGTAACGGCAGCTCAGTTTGTTTGTGTAGCTTTAAGCCATCAATATTCACGGTTGAATTCATGTGAATAGCTAAGTTGGGCAATCGTAATAACGGCTTTTTAAAGTGGATGAGCTTGGCGTCTATGGCCTTCTCACGGCGTAAGTGAACACGACCGGCTAGGCTTAAGTCGCGGTCGGTTAAGGTCGCTAAAATGGGTGAGCCATACACCTCAACCGCTATTCGATGAAACGATTCTTCTTGTATATCAGGTTTAGGTTTTATCCGTAGACCAGGCGAGTCGGTGTGAGCACCAATTAATTTAAAGCCCTCACTGGCTAGGTCTTCGGCACCCACGGTAAAGGCAATAATGGAGGAACCATCGCGGATAACGTAATAACGGCCATTGGGTTTAATATCCCAAACGTGGCCTTCAACCAATTCGCTAAAGCCATGCGCATCGAGCTTTTTTCGACTGCTTTGTACCGCGTGCCATGGGCTTGGGCTGGCATCGATATAATCGAGCAGTTGCTGTGCATGTTGTTGTGCAGCTGACATATTATTCCTTAGGCTCAAGATTGAGTGAGGCCGAGTTGATGCAGTAGCGTAAGCCGGTAGGTTGTGGGCCGTCTTCAAATACGTGCCCTAGGTGACAATCGCAATGAGCACACTGTACTTCAGTGCGTACCATGCCGTGGCTATGGTCCTTGATCTCAATAATATTATGGGCGTCAATGGGCCGCCAAAAACTGGGCCAACCACTGCCAGAATCATATTTAGTGTCTGATTCAAATAACGGCGTATCACAGCATTTGCAGCGGTAGATACCCTTGGTTTTGCAGTCAGCGTATAGGCCAGAAAAAGCAGCCTCGGTCCCTTTTTCTCGACAAATTTGAAACTCTTCTGGGCTTAGCTTGAGCCGCCAGTCTTGGTCTTTTGTTTGAGTCATGATGTTACCTAGTTTAACGTTTGAAAATTATACCCGAGAAGCACTTTTGATGGCCATGTGTTAGCTCGTCGTTGCTTGCTTTATAACCAGTCACTGAGCTGGATGCCAAAACCCAGGCTATTGGTGTGATTGTCATAATCAAGCAGACTTTCGCCATAGCCATTAAACCATTGCACATAACCGCGTACTTTCCTGTGAATAGGGAAGCTCCACCCCAGTTCAAGGGCGCCACGGTTACTACCGGTTTTAAGGTTGTTTCTAAGCATAAAGTCAAAGGTGTGCGCCTGTTTTTTATAGATGCCACGTAGTTCAAAGTGCCCCATATAATGGTCGATATCTGGGTTATCATCGCTATGGGAGCTTTCGGGTATTCTGAACCAGGGTTTAAAGGACAGGTAGACGTCTTCTTTTTCGAACAAAAACTCAGTATACAATCGGTTCCAACTCCGAGACAAAGAGCCGGACTGACCATTTGATTGATGGCTAAAGCCGGTATGAATAGCTGAATTATGTAGGCCGGCAAAGTTGTAATCGGTAGCAAATGCCAGCCAAGATTCAGCCTCGTGATTGGTGTCGCGAAACGGTGACGAGTTGGTCTTATTAAATTGTTGCCAAAAAGAACGGTTAGTGTAGGCGGCATATAAATCGCCCTGACCATTAAAGATGCCTTGGGCGACGGCTAATTTCATGCTGATCTGAAACTTGGTTTCCAGGTGTTGTAAATCACTGCTTTTGTCAGGGAAAGCTTGCTCAAAAACCTGCTGATTAGGCTCATTGGTATTGTAACTAAGCATAATGTAATTGGGTTTATGCGGTAACAAGGAAAAGCTGTTCCACGACACTTGTTTTTCATATAGTTGGCGTTGCTTTAATGCTGATACGTGACCTTTCGGTTCAGGCGAGTGGGCCTGCTGATCTATCGTTGCAACTGAGCACAGTTGTCGTAAGTCTCCTACCGTCAAGGCATCATCGGCGGTACTCAATGCTTGAATTAAGCAGGCATCGGGCATTAATGCCTGTTCTGCCAGGGTGGGCAAGGAAACAAAAAGTAGGAGGATCAATTGTTTTTTCATGAGTATGTCACCACGAAAGATAGAAAAAATGGCTGATTTTACAGCCATTTTTTGAGTGATAAAAAGAGGGGCGGGCTATTTTTTTGGCAGACTTTGATAAATTAACTTAATCCAGTGTTCTTGGGTGATAAATCCCCCGCCCCAACCGGTCCAATCGCTAGGTAATCCGCCAAATTGTATGTCTTCAAGGGACTCGCCTTCAGCTGCTGCCTCTTGTACATGGCTGGTGGTGCTTTTAAGCATCTCATAATAGGTTTTTAAACCCTGCATATCAGACAGACCGCCGTGGCCAGGAATCACTAAGGCATCTTCAGGTAGGCTGGCGATAATGTTTTTAATGTTGTCGGTTAGCTTAAATGCGTTGCCACCGGTATCCAAATCGACAAAGGGGAAAACGCCATTGAAGAAATGGTCGCCTAAGTGAGCCACATTACTCTTGGGAAAGTACACCACGCTATCACTGTCGGTATGGCCGTGGGGGTAATGGATAAAACGAATGTCTTCGTCATTAAAATGAATATTAATCGCTTGATCAAAGGTAATCAGCGGCCAGGCTTGTTTTGGCTGTGCAGGCGACTTACCAAAAAAGTTTTGCTGATCAGCCATCAGGCGTTTGCGAACATTACCGTGGGAAATAATGGTGGCTTGTTTAGAGAAATGGGCATTATTACCGGTGTGGTCGCCGTGCCAATGGGTATTAAGAATAAAGCGCAGTTTGCCCGCATTAATGGCAGAAAGCGCGGTGCTTATTTTGTCAGACATGGGCCCGAGCTGATCATCAATTAATAACAAGCCGTCGCTACCCGCGGAAACACCAATGTTACCACCAGCAAAGCCGCCCACCCCTTCGAGCATATAAATATTACCCCTAACATGGGTTGTTTTGAGCGTAATGTCAGGCGCTGCTTTTTCTGAGTGTGGGTCAGAAATAGCCGGTGAAACAAAGAACGCGCACAGTAATAACAGTAAAAATTTCGTGTATAAGTTCATAACGTCTCCTTAATTAAACGCATTTTATCGATTGACTCACTCTGCTACAGGAGGAGACCAACCAGAATACCACAGCTTAATGGGTATTATCTCTGGCGGCATGCCGTTTTTATGAAACCACGAGTCTACCGCGAACCCCTGTTTGTTTTTTATCTCTTGTATCGCTGCGGATGTGTGAGGCCAGCCATTGAAAAAGAAACCCCGGTTGATTCTGTGTACGGCGCGATGCAATCGTATGAGTCCACGTTGTTGAAACAGCTTCAGATAGGTAGTGCTATTTTTGGCTTCATCCACACAATCCATTTGCTGGCGCTTGCTGATAAAGAACGCCTTAAAGGTGCCGGGCAAGTCATTTTGTGTGTCGGTTATTGGTCCTACCAAGCGCTCCATTTCGGCAATCGCTAAGGCGATTTGTTGCCGTTCTTGATGGGCGTTAGCGGCGGGCGGTGAAAAGAGTGCATCAATACGAGACCATTGCTCGGTGTTGAGCGAGACCTGCTGAATTTTTTTGCAGCCATAGCCATAACACACGGGGAAGGCGTCCTTCGAGGTTTTAGCCGGCTTGTTAAGCGTGGCGCAGCCATTAAGCAATAAGAAAATCAGAAGAACAAGAGTGGCATAGAGAGAGACATGTCTACGCATAGGCTCGTTATAAGTTTAGCCCAATGCTTTAGTGACGAGGGCCTGCAAATGCTCAGGCAAGGTTAAATTAAGCGCGGCTTGATGGCCTTTGGCGGACATTTTTGCCCAGGTCTTTCTAACAATATCGATGACTTTCTCATCGTTGTGTTTTGCCGCAAAGTCATCGAAATAATGGTTTAAAAAAACCAAGCACGATACGTCTTCTAAGGTCTGGGATTCCTGATCAGTTTTTAATTTTTTCTTTTGAATAATATGCTTGGCACGATCAATGTCTTGTTCGGCATAACCGGCTTTACTCATCGCATCGGCTAATACTTCAGCGTGTAGCTTGGCCAAATCGCTACGCCAGTTTAGATAGCCTTTTAAGCCGGCAGGGTAGTCTTTACGAGCGAGCTGCCAGCGGCACACATGTTGTGCGTAGCAGGCTAGGGTTAATGGCTCAGAAGCCTCGCCATCGAAAGTTTGTAGAGTTTGCAGCATCCGTTGCGAATATAAGGCCTCCGCACCATTATTGGGGTCATCTGCATTAGCCGTATCAATTAACTGTAGGCTTGTTTCTAGTTTTTTGGTCATAGTCATCGGGCTATTTATCTTGCATTAGGTCTTTTTATGGGCGTATATTCAAAAGGCTGTAGGCATAATAAAACAAAAAAGTTTCAAATCACAGGGAGATTATCATGCGACTATTAACCATGCTGTATGGGGTGCTTAGTTACCTTATATTTTTTGCGGTGTTCGTCTATTTCATCGGTTTTGTGGGTGATCTGTTCGTGCCTAAGTCGCTATCCTCTGTGGCTGAGGTGTCTTCGCTCAATGCTTTTTTAATCAATCTTGGCTTGCTGCTGCTGTGGGGTGTGCAGCACAGCGTGATGGCGCGCGATTGGTTTAAGGAAATGATTGCTTCAGTGGTGCCACACCACGTTGAGCGCAGCACTTATGTTCTAGCATCAGCCATTGTTCTAGCGGTGCTGATGTTTTACTGGCAACCCATGGATACGCTTATTTGGCACGTCAATGATATTTTTTGGCAGCAAGTGCTTTGGCTGATCTTTGGCCTGGGCTGGGTGTTGGTGTTAGTAGCGACATTTTTAACAGACCATTTTGATTTATTTGGACTGCGTCAAAGCTGGCTGTACTTTGTCAAAAAAACGTACACGCCGGTCGTTTTTACAGAGTATTTGTTTTATCGCTGGATTAGGCACCCAATGATGTTGGGTTTGTTTTTGGCGTTTTGGGCTACGCCTATTATGACGCTGGGCCATCTTGTTTTTTCAATAGGCATGTCGATTTACGTGTTATTGGGTATTCATTATGAGGAGAAAGGCTTGGCGAAAGCGATCGGCCAGCCTTACCAAGACTACCAGCAGCGCACATCAAAAATCATTCCTAAGGTGTATTAAACGAGCAGCATCAAGGGCTGCGTCAAGCTAGCCCTTGATTTTTTGTCGGTATGTTCTAAAATAGCACCACTTGGGTAAGGAACGCTGCGACAGGTCTCCCCTGCTAGGCTTGCTCAAGGTTCAATATCCAACGGCGTTCATTATTAACAGGTCACTGAAATAATGAACGTTGTGTCAAGGTCACTAAGCTACCTATCTGCCCTCGCTGGCGAACACAGCCACCATTCCTTTGAGGACCTTTATTAATTTTAAGGCGAGTTTACTATGAGCAAGAATTTTATTTTTACCTCTGAATCCGTGTCTGAAGGGCACCCAGATAAAGTGGCCGACCAAGTATCTGATGCGATGCTGGATGCCTTGCTGGCGCAAGACCCTGAGTCGCGAGTAGCCTGTGAAACCATGGTGAAAACAGGCATGGTTATTTTAGCCGGTGAAATTACCACGAATGCTTGGGTTGATACCGAAGAACTGGTGCGTAATGTGGTGAAAGAGATTGGTTACGATAAGCCCGAAATCGGCTTTGACTGGCAAAGTTGTGCGGTATTAAATGCCATCGGTAAACAGTCACACGATATAGCGATCGGCGTTGATGAAAGCGAAGAGCATGAGCAAGGCGCTGGCGATCAAGGTCTAATGTTTGGTTATGCCTGTGATGAAACAGAGGTGCTAATGCCAGCCCCTATTACTTATTCACATTTACTGGTTCAGCGCCAGGCTGAGGTACGCAAAAAAGGTATCTTGCCGTGGTTGCGCCCAGATGCAAAAAGCCAGTTAACCTTGCGCTACGAAAATAATGTGCCGGTTGGTGTTGAGGCCGTGGTGTTATCCACCCAGCATTCGCCAGAGATCAGTCAAGCCGATCTGCGTGAGGCGGTGATAGAAGAAATTATTAAGCCAGTATTGCCAGAAGCGTGGTTCGCGAGCTGTCGGTCTGAAAATATCCATATCAATCCCACGGGTCAGTTCATTATTGGGGGGCCGGTTGGTGATTGTGGTCTAACGGGACGTAAAATTATTGTAGACACCTATGGTGGCATGGCGCGTCATGGTGGTGGTGCATTTTCTGGCAAAGACCCCAGCAAAGTGGATCGATCTGCGGCGTATATGTGCCGATATGTCGCTAAAAACATCGTTGCGGCCGGCTTAGCCAGTCGTTGCGAAATTCAAGTGTCGTACGCCATTGGGGTGGCAAAGCCGACCTCTATCAGCGTGGAAACCTTTGGTACTGGTGTTGTTTCAGACGTTAAGATTGAGCAATTGATTGGCGAACATTTTGATTTGCGCCCCAAAGGTTTAATAGCCGAGTTGGATTTAAAGCGCCCCATTTACCAACAGACAGCAGCGTATGGCCATTTTGGTCGCGAGCTGGCTGATTTTACTTGGGAACGAACTGATAAGGCTGAGCTGCTGCGTGATGCGGCCGGCATTTAATAGACAAAAGGAAAATAAAAAATGAGCACAGCATCTATAGAAAAATTTACCGATTATAAGGTCGCCGATATGTCATTGGCGTCTTGGGGCCATAAAGAAATTGGCATCGCCGAAAGCGAAATGCCAGGACTGATGGCCTTACAAGAGGAGTTTGGCGACAGCAAGCCCTTACAGGGGGCACGGGTTGCCGGTAGTTTACACATGACCATTCAAACAGCCGTGTTAATCAAAACACTGGTGGCTTTGGGCGCGCAAGTGCGTTGGTGCTCGTGCAACATCTTCTCGACCCAAGACCATGCGGCCGCTGCGATGGCTGATTTGGGTATTCCGGTATTTGCATGGAAAGGCGAAACCATTGAAGAATACTGGTGGTGTACCGAACAAATGATGACCTGGCCAAACGGCCAGCAAGCCAACATGATTTTGGATGATGGGGGTGATGCCACATTATTGCTGCATAAGGGCGTCGAATTTGAAAAAGCAGGTGTTGTGCCTGAAGCAAAAGCGGGTGACAACGAAGAGTGGCTAGCGATACTGGAAGTCTTGCGACGTAACCTCCCTGTTTCACCAACTAAATGGCAGGACATGGCAGCGAGCGTTAAAGGCGTAACCGAAGAGACCACGACGGGTGTGCATCGTTTGTATCAAATGCAAAAATCGGGCGAGTTATTGTTCCCCGCAATGAACGTGAACGACTCAGTCACGAAAAGTAAATTTGATAATCTTTACGGCTGTCGCGAATCGTTATTAGATGGCATCAAGCGTGCAACCGATGTGATGATCGCCGGTAAAATTGCGGTAGTGATCGGCTATGGTGACGTAGGAAAAGGCTGTGCCCAGGCGTTTAAAGGCATGGGTGCGACGGTATGGGTGACCGAAATAGACCCCATTTGTGCACTTCAGGCGGCGATGGAAGGTTACCGCGTGGTTCGTATGGATGAGGTGGCGAACCAAGGAAATATTTTTGTCACCACAACCGGTAATTTGGGTGTGATTACCCATGATCATATGGCGGCGATGAAGAACGAATCGATCGTTTGTAATATTGGTCATTTTGATTCAGAAATTGATATCGCCTCACTTGAGCAATATGAATGGGAAGAAGTGAAGCCACAGGTAGATCATATAATTTTCCCTGATGGTAAGCGTATTACCTTATTAGCCAAAGGGCGTTTGGTGAATTTAGGCTGTGCCACTGGGCACCCAAGTTTTGTGATGTCGGCGTCTTTTACCAATCAAGTGATGGCGCAGATCGAATTTTTTACCAATGGCGATGCGTATAAAAATGAAGTGTATGTGTTACCAAAAACCTTGGACGAAAAAGTCGCGCGTTTGCACTTGGCTAAAATTGGGGTCAATTTAACCGAATTGTCGCCAGAGCAAGCTGATTACATTAATGTGCCGGTAGAAGGCCCTTATAAACCGAACCATTACCGTTACTAACATGAGTTTAGAGACCCATCAAAAAATAAGTTTTGAGTTTTTTCCGCCAAAAACGGAAGAAGGTCGGGTTAAGCTGCTCGAGGTGAGCAAAACGCTGGGTCAGCTAGACCCGGCGTATTTTTCTGTGACCTTTGGTGCGGGTGGTAGTACCCAACAGGGTACTATCGATACCGTCCTAGAGATTAAGCAGCAAGGCTTTTCGGCGGCGCCCCATTTATCCTGTGTAGGTTCTACAAAAGAAAATATTCGCGCTATTTTAGCGAATTATAAAAGCCATAATATTGACCGAATAGTCGCGCTACGGGGCGATATTCCGTCTGGCACGCTCGACGTGGGTGCGTTTCGTTACGCCAATGAGTTGGTCAGCTTTATTCGTGAGGAAACCGGCGATCACTTCCATATCGAAGTGGCGGCTTACCCCGAGATTCACCCACAGGCAGCGAGTGCGCAAGCGGATTTGGCAAACTTTAAACGTAAAGTTGAGGCGGGTGCTGACAGCGCCATTACGCAGTACTTTTTTAACTTTGAATCGTATATTCGATTTGTTGAAGATTGCGACAAAATGGGGCTAATTGTGCCGATTGTGCCGGGTATTATGCCAATAACTAACTATTCCCAGTTGGCAAGGTTTTCCGATATGTGCGGTGCCGAAATTCCGCGTTGGATCCGTAAGCGGCTAGAAGGTTTTGCCGATGACCGTGAGTCGATTAAAGCGTTTGGTACCGATGTAGTGAGTGAACTGTGTCAGTCGTTACTTGACTATGGCTGCCCAGGGCTGCATTTTTATAGCATGAACCAAGCGGAATCGAGCTTGGCTATTTGTCGCAACCTAGGTATTGATACGCCATGAGTAATAAAAAAGAAACGCCGTGCGCAATTTACAAAACTGCCAAACGCGACGGCCTCTACTTGTATGTGAAAGAACAGGATGATTTTTCAGATGTGCCGGCAGAGGTGATGCAGCAATTTCCGAGGCCAGAACACGTATTTGATTTGCAGCTGTCAGCCGATAGAAAGCTGGCGCGCGAAGATGTAAATAAGGTTATTAAAAACCTACAAAGTCAGGGCTTTCATTTGCAAATGCCGCCTAAAAATGAAGAGCCTATCGACGTGATCAACATGCCGGATAGTTTGCACGGCTAACGATGCGTATTTCACGCCTGTTTGTAGACCAGCCGTTAGCAGAAGGCGCGATGCTACAACTTGAGCCAGAGGCGGCGCATTATCTCCGCAATGTTTTACGGCTAAAAAAAGGTTTTCAACTGACGGTTTTTAACGGTCAAGGCGGAGAATATTCTGCAACGGTGTCAGACGTTCACCGCAAAGGGGTGATGCTTCGCATAGATGGTTGGCAAGACGTAAGCCTTGAATCGTCGTTAGCCATAGAGCTTGGGTTAAGCGTGTCGCGTGGTGAGCGAATGGATGTGGCCATTCAAAAAGCAACTGAACTCGGCGTGGCGACGATCACCCCGGTTATTACGCAGCACTGTGTGGTTAAGCTAACAGATGAAAGAAGGCTTCAACGTCATCAGCATTGGCAAAACATTGTTTATCGGGCGTGTGAACAATGTGGTCGAAACACGCCGCCGGTGTTAAATGTCACTATGGACCTTGTCAACTGGTTGGCAAATGACTTGGCACCAAGCCGAATTATTTTTGAACCCGCTAAAGCCGAGACGCTGAAATCATACCCCGCTCCCGTGGGTGACATCGCCGTATTAATTGGGCCTGAAGGCGGCTTCTCTGAAGAAGAAGTTGTTGCGGCTCAATCTGCGGGGTTTGCGGCCCTGGGCTTTGGTCCGAGAGTGGTCAGAAACGAAACGGCGGCAATAGCCAGTATCGCAGCGATGCAGGTGTTATGGGGCGATATGGGTTAAACGTGTAGTATAAAAACGGCAGCAAAAAATTTTATTCGTAAAATCGCGTGGTGTTAATATGGACGAGAAACGAATTAATTTTGGAGCACTCATGCGTTTAGGCGTTGTAATGGACCCGATCGGATCCATCAATATTAAAAAAGACACCACCTTTGCCATGCTGTTAGAGGCACAAAGCCGAGGCTGGGAGCTGGTGTACATGGAACAAACGGATTTATACCTTGATCGAGGAAAGGCGATGGCGTGTGCCCGCTCCTTATCGGTACAAAAAAACCCGGATGGCTGGTTTGAACTTGGCGATACGTATGACCTAGCACTGGCCGATTTAGACGTCATCCTAATGCGTATCGACCCTCCCTTCGATATGAATTACATTTACAGCACCTATTTACTTGAGCAGGCTGAAGCCGAAGGCGTGCTGGTGGTCAACAAGCCACAAAGCCTGCGTGATGCCAATGAGAAATTATTTACCGCCTGGTTCCCTGATTGTTGCGCACCAACCTTGGTGACGTCGCAAAGCAAGCGCATTCGCCAATTCTTAGTAGAGCACGAAGATATTATTATTAAGCCGCTTGATGGCATGGGCGGTGCGTCTATTTTTAGGCTTAAAAAAGCGGATCATAACTTAGGCGTGGTACTGGAAACCATGACCGAGCACGGTAAAAAGCTGGCGATGGTGCAACGTTATTTACCCGAGATTAAGCAAGGTGATAAGCGCATATTGATCGTTAATGGCAAGCCGGTACCTTATGCCTTGGCGCGTATTCCGGCAGAGGGAGAAACACGAGGTAACTTGGCGGCCGGTGGCTCAGGTGAAGGCCGTGAGCTTAGCGATAGAGACCGTTGGTTGTGTGAGCAAATTGGCCCTACGCTCGTGCGTAAAGGCTTATTATTTGTCGGACTCGATGTGATTGGTGATTACGTGACAGAAATTAACGTGACCAGCCCTACTTGTGTGCAAGAATTGGACACGTTGTATGATTTAAATATCAGCGCCTTATTAATGGACTGTATTGAGGAAAAATTACCCTAGCGGTGGCTGCTGTCATCATTTCTTCTGCCGATAAACTGGGCCTTACGTTCTTTATGGCCGGTATCGTGCACGCGTTGCTTATCTTAGGGGTTAGTTTTGACGTCGATAGGCTAAGCGCCAAAGGCAAGCCATTAGAGATAGCGTTGGTTAAAACGGCTCAAAATGAGCGTCCTGATAAGGCGGATTTTTTAGCTCAAGAAGATCAAGTTGGCAGTGGTGAAGCTGAAGAGAAAGCGATCAATCAACAGCGTTCGACACGGAGGCCTTCCGTCGAAAAACCCGTCATCACGGAGTCAACCAAAGAGCAACTGAGCAAAGCCCAGGCAGATAAGCTGTTAGTGCAAAAAACCGCAGAGTTGGCGATAGAGGCCAGCAAAAAACGCATACCGGATCAAACTAAGGTATTGACGGCAGCGGACCTGTTACAACAAAGCGAAGAAATGGCAAAACTACAGGCAGAAATTAACGAGGCCGTGACCAGTTACTCCAGACGGCCGCGTAAGTTACACATTAACTCGATTAATGCGCATCAATACAAGGCAGCCAGTTACGAAGCGGCATGGCAACGCAAGGTTGAAAAAGTAGGTAACTTAAATTACCCAGGTGAAGTGAGGCGTAAGCGGCTATCGGGCACCTTGGTGTTGAGCGTTGAACTGTATGCCGATGGTAATTTAAAAAAAATTATCATTAATCGGCGCTCTGGACACAAAATTATTGATGACGCAGCGATCAATATTGTTAAACTGTCAGCACCCTTTGCACCCTTACCTATTGAGTTGCAAAAAGAGGTCGATATTTTAGTGATCACGCGAACGTGGCAGTTTTTAAACGAAGGTTCTTTGCGAACAAAATGACCAACGCAATGATGAATAAACAACAGTATTTAACGAATAATTTTTTAATTGCCATGCCGGGCATGGACGGTTCGGACTTTTCCAAATCGGTCACCTACTTGTGCCAGCACGATGAACAAGGTGCCTTAGGCCTGGTGATTAACAAATCGCATGAAATGACCATGGGCGATATTTTTAAGCAATTAGGCGTTACCCCTGTAAGGCCTGAAATTGCAACAATACCCTTGTTCATGGGTGGCCCCGTGCAACCCGAAAGAGGCTTTGTATTACACACGCCGGTAGGGCAATGGGATTCGACCCTACAAGTCAACGAAACGCTCGCATTGACTAGCTCAAAAGATATCTTAGAAGCCATCGCACAGGATAAAGGGCCGGAAAAGTGGCTTGTGGCTTTAGGTTATGCCGGATGGGCTGCGGGCCAGCTAGAGCAAGAAATTCAACGTAACTCTTGGCTTCATGGCCTTGCTGAGGACGACATTATGTTTGATGAAACACTGTCTTTGCGGTGGGAACTTGCGGCGCATAGAATTGGGGTAGATATTAGTTTAATGAGTACCGAAGCCGGCCATTGCTAATGGCGGTGTGTCTCGGTTTTGATTATGGCGTTAAAAAAATTGGGGTAGCTGTCGGTGATACCGAAACCCATATTGCCAACGCACTGACCACCTTGCGAGCGGTGAACCAAAAGCCCGCTTGGGATGAAATAACAAAACTGGTAACAACCTGGCAACCAAAAAAGATGATCGTTGGTATTTCGCGCCAGCAAGACGGTAGTGATAATGAGGTGACGCCAAAAATGATTCGCTTTTCACGTCAATTGGAAGGGCGTTATCAATGCCCTGTTGAATTGTTTGACGAGACGTTGACGACCTATGAATCCAAGCAGTTACTGTTTGATGAACTCAAGGTTAGTGCGACCAAGCTTTGGCAAGTGCAAGATCAATTAGCGGCCCAACTCATTTTGCAAAGTTGGCTAAATAATGAACAAGTGAGTCTGTAGACTATGGGAAAAACATTAACATCCGTCGATATTGACGCCACTATTAAGGCAATGGGTGTCGACCTTGCAGGCTTGCTGGCGCAACGAGAAATCACCCAGCCGTTGATGATTGGTGTTCATACGGGCGGTCTTTGGGTCGCACAGAAAATGCACCAAGCCTTGGGTTTAAGTAAACCCCTAGGCGAAATTGATATTTCCTTTTACCGCGATGACTTTACCCGTATCGGCTTGAACCCCCAAGTAAAGCCAAGTCAGATACCCGTTAGCATAGAAGGTGAAGATATCGTATTGGTTGATGATGTGTTGTATACCGGCCGAACGGTGCGTGCAGCACTGAATGAAATTTTTGATTATGGGCGGCCTAATAGTGTGACGTTGGTGGTCTTGGTCGATAGAAGTGGTAGGGAATTACCCTTACAGGCGGATGTTATTGGTCTGAAACTGGATTTATCACCACAAAAGCAGGTAAAATTGACAGGCCCAGCGCCGTTGGCGCTTGAAACCAACCGGAATTGACTGTATGAGCTCTAGCAAGCACCCTGCTAGCACGTCCTTCAAAGCACCTGATAGTTCCAGCTTGCAGCTAAATGATCAGGGCAAACTACGCCATTTTCTGACCACAGATGGTTTATCTAAACAGGTATTAACCGAAATTATGGACGTCGCCGAATCGTTTTCCGGCGTTGCAGAACAGGCGGTTAAAAAAGTACCGCTATTACGCGGTAAGACCATCGCCAATTTATTTTTTGAAAACAGCACGCGAACCCGTACGACGTTTGACCTAGCGGCAAAACGGTTATCGGCCGACGTGATCAATTTGAATATAGCAACCTCGGCGACCACGAAGGGCGAAAGTATTCTCGATACCATTCGTAACTTAGAGGCCATGCAGGTCGATATGTTTATCGTGCGGCACGCGGACAGCGGCGCAGCCCATTTTATTGCTCGTCACGTAGCGCCGCATATCAGCGTTATTAATGCCGGTGATGGGCGGCATGCACACCCGACCCAAGCGATGCTGGATATGTTTACTATTCGCCGGGTTAAAAAAGACTTTAAACGATTAAAAGTCGCCATTATTGGCGATATTTTGCATTCGCGGGTCGCGCGCTCACAAATTCATGCCTTGAATACCTTAGGGGTACGAGAGGTGCGAGTGATTGCGCCCAAAACCTTATTGCCGAGTGACACCGATTCACTGGGTGTTCATGTTTATGGCGACCTGAAAACAGGGCTTGACGATGTGGATGTGGTTATCATGTTGCGCTTGCAACGTGAGCGAATGGGGGCCGCTTTATTACCCAGTGAGCACGAATATTTTGAGTGTTTTGGCTTGACCGAAGAGCGTTTAAGCTACGCTAAGCCGGATGTTTGTGTGATGCACCCCGGGCCAATTAATCGCGGTGTAGAGATGGATGCTGCGGTGGCTGATGGCCCTAATTCAGTTATTTTGCAGCAAGTCACCAACGGTATTGCCACCAGAATGGCGGTGATGGCGCTAACCTTGGGTCATTACGCAACAGGTAAGTCATCGTGAATATATGCATTAAAAATGGGCGACTTATTGACCCGGCAAACCAGCGCGACGGGGTGCACAATATTTATATCGCCAACGGCAGAATTCAGAGTATAGGCCGCTCACCTAATGGCTTTGTCGCAAAGCAAACGATTGATGCAAGTGGCAAGCTTGTGATGCCGGGCTTTGTCGACCTAGGCGCCAGTTTAAGAGAGCCAGGTTATGAGCAAAAAGCCAGTATAAAAAGTGAAACAAGGGCCGCAGTTGCGGGTGGTTATACAGCCGTGTGTTGTTTGCCAAATACCAAACCGATACTCGACACGCCCGCAGTGGTGCAGTTAATTTTGGATAAGGCCGAATTGGCAGGCTTTGCAAAAGTGTTACCCTTGGGTGCGTTAACGGTTGGACTTAACGGTGATACATTGAGTGAAATGTACGCGCTTAAAAAAGCCGGCTGTGTCGCTGTGAGTCAGGCGCCTAATAACAATTTAACCAGCCAAACGCTGCGACGAGCCCTACAATATGCAAGTTCTCATGATCTATTGGTTGTACTAAAACCTGAAGACGTGTCCATTAAAGACAATGGCTGTGTACATGATGGTGCAATGAGCTCCAAACTGGGTTTGGCGGGCATTCCGGCGTCGGCAGAAACGGTGGCTATCGCTCAGATCATACAGCTTGCAGCAGAAACGCAGGCGCGGGTTCATTTGACCGGTATTTCAGCGGCAAAGTCAGTGGCTATGTTGGCGCGTGCAAAGTTTGAAAATATTGCAATTAGTGCGGATGTTCACGCGTACCAATTACATTTAACCGAACTTGATGTGGGCACCTTTGATGCGAATTATCATACCTCACCACCCTTGCGAACCTTTGAAGACAGAGATGCGCTCAGGGCGGCGGTCGCGCAATCGATTATTAGCGTCAGTTCGGGGCATCAACCACACGAAGAAGCAGCAAAACAAGCGCCCTTTCCCTCAACTGAAGCGGGGATTTCTAGTTTAGAAACGGTGCTACCGTTGATGCTGAGATTGGTCGATGAAGGTCTGTTAGACATGAATCAACTGGTTGAGCGCTTATCGCTAGCCCCAGCGACAACCTTGGGATTAGATATGGGGAGTCTTGCCAAGGGTTCATTAGCAAATATTTGTATCGTCGATCCCGATGCGGTATGGCAACTTACGGCCAAAACTTGGCGTAGCCGCGGTCAAAACACGCCCTTTTTTGGGCAACAAATGAAAGGTCAGGTAACGCATACGCTCGTTGAGGGCCGTATCGTGTTCAAAAAATAATAATGCAGCAAACTACATGTAATACCATTTTTATTGAAGAGGCGGAGATTCTCTCGCAACAGGGGTTTGAAAACGGCCAATTTGTTTTACGAGTGCACGCACCCAAATGCGCCAAGACGGCACAAGCGGGTCAGTTTGCTCACCTACAATGTGACCCACAGCGCCTTATGCGTCGGCCTTTATCCATTATGCGGGTATCGGTAACAGAAGGCTGGGTTGAGTTTTTGTATAAAACGGTAGGGGAAGGCACGCAATTACTGTCACAGCGGAAAGTGGGCGATACCTTAAGTATGATGGGGCCGATCGGGCAGCCCTTCACGTTAGATGCAAAACGTCCAAAGGCGTTATTACTGGGTGGTGGTGTTGGGATTCCGCCGATGGTTTGCCTATCGGAGACGATTAGTCAGCAGCACCCGACTATTCAACCGCTGGTATTTATGGGGTCAGAAATCCCCTTTCCGTTTGAACGGGCGGCGTCCAATATGCCGGTAAAAGGCCTCTCTGCTGATGTTAGCGATGGTTTTCCGCTACTGGAAAGCTGGGGTATTCCTAGCCGCTTAGCGAGCATGCAAGGCTTTGAGGGGGTTTATCAGGGCTATATCACGGATCTGGCACGTGATTGGCTTAATGCCTTAAGCGATGAAGAAAAAAACCAAGTAACGGTTTATGCTTGCGGCCCAACACCCATGCTAAAAGCAGTCGCCGCTTTGGCAAAAGAGTTTGATTTGCCGTGCCAGGTCTCTTTAGAAGAATACATGGCTTGCGCTGTGGGTGGTTGTGCAGGTTGCGTGGTGAAGGTAACAACTGATCAAGGTGAAGCAATGAAACGTGTTTGTGTTGACGGCCCAGTTTTTGATGCAACAACGGTATTCGGCTAAACGTGAAAATCATTTTTTCATCATCGACTTAAATTAAACCGCGAGAATGAAAAACTTTAAGCTGAACGAAGGCTCGCTACTAGCAATGATGGAGGCACTACCGATTGGTGTGCTGCTAGTAGACTCTATGGGTCAGATGGTTTTTGCAAATAAAAAGCTTCAGCAATTGTTAGGTTATAGCCTTGATGAGCTAACAGAACTTAGCATTAACGATTTAATACCCCCCCCCGCTTGCGTTTGGCGCATAATAAATCAATGCAGCATTTTATGGATGTACCGACAGCACGTCCTATGGACGCTGGCCGTTTATTGCCCGCGATTAAAAAAAATGGCGATGAATTATATCTGCAAATTGGTTTGACACCGATAGTTCAGCAACAACAGGATTATGTTTTAGTCTCAGTCATCGAGGCACAAAACCAAGTGTTGAAAGTCACCTCACCTAATGACGCCTTAACGGGGCTGCCGGGCCGGGCGCTATTTAACGAAGTCAGTGAAAATCTACGACGCCTAGCGCTAAGAAATAATGCCTGCTTTGGGATGATGTTTATAGACCTAGATAAGTTTAAACAAGTGAATGATGATTTGGGACACCACGTGGGTGATGTGCTGCTCTGTCAGGTGGCAGAGGTTTTGACCAGAAATCTACGTAAAAATGATATTGTTGGGCGTGTCGGCGGCGACGAGTTTGTTGTAAGCCTATATGGCATCGAAAGCCAACAGGCGCTGGTTGCCCTCGGTAATAAACTGATTAGAGAGATCTCGTCAATTGACCAAGTAGAAGACAATACGGTTGATATCGGAGCGAGTATTGGCGCTGTTTTTGTCACACCACCGCTATCTCATACACTGGACGAGTTGACCGACAGAGCCGATGTGTTGATGTATGAGGCTAAAAGGGCAGGCAAGGGAGCGCTGCGTTTTGAAACCATCTAAACGTAAAACACGATAAAGAACGGGATTAAAGGAGTAAGGCATGGGTGCTTGTTGTGATGATGAATGTGCTCTAGATCGCTTACAAGGTAAGCAGCGTGTCACCTTGATTAGGGTGCTTTTGATCAATGCGATTATGTTTGTTCTTATTGTATTGGCCGCCTTGTTTGCTCAATCGGCGGCGCTTTTTTCGGATAGTTTAGATAATTTAGGTGATGCCCTAACCTACGGCTTAAGTTTGTACGTGGTCAGTAAAAGTGCCTCAAGCAAAGCCCTTGTTGCCTTGTTTAAAGGCGGTTTGATTTTTATTGCCGCTAGCCTAGTTGTTGCGCAAGTGGTGTATAGGCTGCTTCATCCAGTGGTGCCCTCGTTTGAGTTGATGGGCCTATTTAGTGTGTTGGGTTTGGTGGCGAATGGCGTTTGTCTTTTTTTACTCTGGCAACATCGGCATGAAGATATTAATATGAGTTCAGTTTTCGAGTGTTCTAGAAACGACATTGCTTCGAATCTTTCGGTTATTTTTGCGGCCATTGGGGTGTGGGTTTTTGAGTCGGGTTGGCCAGATATTATATTGGCGTCATTGCTAGCGTTAATGCTGTTAAATTCATCGGCACGCGTGATCAAAGGCGCGTGCTTGGAGTTAAAAAAGCCCGCTGACTGAATCAAATCAAACGGCTCCGTGTAGATTGATTGGTAAAATAAATAGGACCTTGCTATGCAGAACATTGTTTATCCCAAAAAAACGCGTGAACTTCAGAACCATCACTTCGACTCGACTATTTGGAATGAGTTTAACTTTCGTGACGATGATATTATCATCGCGACTTACGCAAAGTCAGGAACGACGTGGATGCAGCAGATCATCTCGCAACTATTATTTAATGGTGAAAGCGACTTAGATGTAGCGTCTATGTCGCCTTGGATGGACTTGAGGGTGCCGCCCAAAGGTATCAAATTACCCGAGGTTGAGGCGCAGCAACATCGTCGGTTTCTGAAAACACATTTACCGGTTGATGCCTTGGTTTTTTCCAAAAAAGCCAAATATATCTATATTGGCCGAGATGGGCGTGATGTGGTGTGGAGCATGTACAACCACCATGTCAATGCGAATGAAGCTTGGTATCAGGCCTTGAACGATACCCCGGGACGGGTTGGCCCCGCGATCGAAAAGCCCCCGGCCTCAATAATCCAATATTACCATGACTGGCTCGATCATAATGGGCATCCGTGGTGGCCGTTCTGGGAAAACATTAGGTCTTGGTGGGCAATTAGGCACTTACCTAATGTACATTTTGTACACTTCGAAAATTTAAAAAACAATATGGCTGAAGAAATTCGTCGTATTGCAATGTTTCTTGAGATACCCATTGATGAGGCTAAATGGGCCAATATCCTACGCCATTGTAGTTTTGATTATATGAAGAACCATGCCGCAAAAAGTGTACCGCTTGGTGGGGCCTTTTGGGAAGGTGGCGCGCAAACATTTATCCACAAAGGAACTAACGGGCGTTGGCGTACAACGCTTAACGACGAGGCGGTTTTAAAGTATCAGCAGCAGGCTAAACAAGCGTTAAGCGAGTCGTGTGCTGTGTGGTTAGAGACGGGTCAGTTGCCGTCTAAAGGGCAGTCATAACGTACGCGTGCTGTGGAGAAAGGCATGATTAAGAACGATACGGTACACGATCTAGACTCGCCGCTGGCAACATGGGTGATCGCCTTACTCATTTTATATTCGGTGATTTGTTTTTCTTTTGAAACATTGCCGAACCTCAGTGAGGGTACGGTCTTTTTTCTGCAGTGGTCAGAACGTATCGTTGTTGCGCTGTTTAGCCTGGAGTACCTCTACCGAATATACGCAGCTAAGCGTAAGTTGCGCTTTATATTTAGCTTCTATGGGTTGATTGATTTGCTTGCTATTTTGCCTTTTTATCTAGCCTTGGTAGTGGATTTGAGGGTGCTACGCTTACTTCGTTTACTGCGTATCGTTCGATTATTACAGCTGGTCCATTATAACAAGGCGCTCATTCGATTTAACAAGGCCATCTCTAAAGCAAAAGAAGAATTAATTATTTTTATCACAGCAATTTTGGTGTTGTTGTATTTTTCAGCATTTGGTATTTATTACTTTGAGCACGAAGTGCAACCGGCTGTTTATGCCTCAATTTTCGACGCATTATGGTGGGCAGTGGTGACGTTGACGACTGTGGGTTATGGCGATATGTACCCGATTACTGTCGCGGGGAGAATTTTTACCTTCATTATTCTTATGTTAGGTTTGGTTTTTATCGCGGTGCCGACGGGTATTGTGGCATCGGCCTTGTCAGCGGTTCGTCGAGAAGATGAGGAAACTGAAAAGGAAAAGCAGCAAGAAAATAAACGCTAATTTATCCTCCTCCTTTCTAGCCACCCAATGGCTGCATTAAGTGGTGAAAGCACAACTACCCCACGTTTTTTTGATAATGTTTTAAATAGCTCAGTGTGCTATATGCTTTAAAAGAATAAACAATAAGGTTAAAAGAATTTATTTTATAAGGCATTGTTTTATATAATGAAGCACTGAGCCTCTTCTACAGAGAGGCTTGCCATGTTTACCTACCCTTACACCGGAGAGCTTAATGAGCGTAGAGGCAAGTATAGCCACACAATCGCGCACCGTTTTAACTGCAAAACCAACCGCTATTTTCAAACGAGTCAGTCTACTGGTGCTGATGGCCCTAGGTGCTTGGTTAGTATCAGCAGCGGCGGGTCAAAGGCAAGCGTTGTTACTGCTGTTGGGCTATGCCTTAGGTGCAGTGTTACTGTACACAACGTTTAGCTTTTCAAATGGCTGGCGGCGTATGGTATCTGAACGTAGAAGCCTGTGGTTACGTGCTCAAATGGTGATGCTGGTAGTGGGGTCAGCCATAATACTGCCTGTATTGGCCGACGGTAGCTTATGGGGAACGAGCGTCTCTGCTTACATTCGGCCTTTGGGTGCGTCACTCATTGTCGGTGCATTTATTTTTGGTGTCGGCATGCAGCTGGTTGGCAGTTGTGCCTCGGGTTTTTTGTATAACAGCGGCGGCGGACAAATTAAAATGTTGTTGGCCTTGGTGATGTTTGCGATAGGGGCCTTATTAGCGACCGCGCATTATGGCTGGTGGATGACACAGGTTAATTTTATGCCGATTGACTGGAGCAGTTTGGTTGGCGTGTGGGGAGCCATATTGATTAACGCTACGATCGCAACGGGGTTTTATTTGCTCTTCAGCTGGATTGAAAAAAGACGTTATGGACGCATTGAACCTTTATGGCGCCGGCAATCAAATGGTTTGGGCCGGTCATTATTGTATGGGGCACTAACATTAGCGGTACTTAACGTTATTACCTTAGGTGTCGCTGGTCGGCCTTGGTCGGTGGCTAATGCCTTTCCATTATGGGGCGCTAAAGGGAGTGCTTGGTTAGGTTTTGATTTAGACCTAGACTTTTGGGACTACTGGACCCAAGCCGCCGCTGAGCGGGCGTTATCCGGTGGTTTGTTGGATGATACAAGCAGTGTGATGAATATAGGAATTGTGTTGGGTGCCTTAGCGGTAGCCTTGATGACAACACGATTTAATTTAAGGTGGCGTATTTCAGTCTCTGAAACGACCGCTACCGTAGTAGGTGGTTTAATGTTGGGTTATGGCGCAACTATTGGCTTTGGCTGTAATGTAGGGGCTTTTTTTGGTGGTGTGGTGTCAGGTAGCTTGCACGGTTGGGTTTGGTTTGTTGCGGCTTTTTCAGGTACAAGCTTGGTCGTGCTGTTGAAAAACGCTAAGACAGCAGCGGATTAAAATACAGCGTGTGATGATTATGCTTTTTAACAGAAAGTACAGATTACGCGAGTTTAAACTGCTTAACCATCTCGGCCAGCCTTTTAGATAACTCAACCAATGTTTCGTTAGACTGTTCAACTTTATGGCCGCCAGCGGCGGTTTGATCAGCTATATCGCTAATAATTTTGGTGTTAGCGTTAATTTTTTTCGTAACCACGCCTTGCTCACTGGCTGTGCTGGCAATTTTTTTGTTGAGCGCCATCATGCTGGCCACCGAAACAACGATTTTTTCGATCACTTCGCTCACTTGATTGGCTTTTTCAACGCTGTCTTTGGCTCGGCCGTGACTACGATCCATCACTTCAACGGCAGAGCGTGTGCTGGTGCGAAGCTTGCCGATCATCTCTTGTATTTCTTGTGTTGAGGTTTGAGTTCGTTGGGCTAGGGTTCGCACCTCATCGGCGACGACGGCAAAACCACGGCCATGCTCACCAGCCCTGGCAGCTTCGATCGCAGCATTGAGTGCTAACAGATTTGTTTGTTCAGTAATGCCTTGGATCATTTTGACGACCGAATCGATATCTTCACTGTCGCGTTCAATTAAATTGAGTGCCTTAACCGATGACTCGACTTCATCGGCTAACTCATTAATTGAATTAACGGCGTCAATTACCACGTCTTTGCCTTCGGTTGCTGATTTATTACCGGCATTGGCTGAGGCTTCAGCATTGGATGAGGCTGCAGCAACGGCATCAGTGGCGCCGCTCATTTCATTAATTGAGGCTATCAAGTTCTCTGTCTCGGCTTTTTGAGAGTCAATACCACTGGCCATTTGCATAGTAACGACGGCTGCATCAGTTGTAGTAGTGGTTAAGTTTGACTCGACATGAATAATCCCTTCGATCATTTGTCGCAGGCTTTGTATCATTTCGGCAGTGGAGGCTTGCATTTGTCCAATTTCCCCACTACCAATAGTCTCGACGGTAGCCGTCAGATCGCCTTTGGCAATTCTTGCCATGAGGGACACGGTCTCTTGTAGTGGAGGCAATGTGGTCCGCATGGTATTAAAAATAACAGCGATTAAGCTACCAAGACTGAGAATCACTAATAAATTAACAAGCAATTTAACAAACCCGGCTGCGTCGCGTAGACCCGCAGCAAAGGATGCAGAGTTCGTTCTGGGAAACTCCATTAGTTCATCTACATGGCTTATCTCTTTCGTAGTTAATTGTGCAGCCTTGGACTTTTCTAGGAATTGGATAATTTTGGTGTGATCTTTAGCAGCGTTACTCGCAAGGTCAAGTAAGTAACCTTGGCCCAATAACCTGAAAAGCAGCTGTTCAACCGCAAAAAGTTCTTTGCCAGGTTTGATTGTTTGACCGTGTGCTAGTGTTATATGTTCTAACAACGTTGCTCTTTCGACGGGTTGTTTTTTTAATTCATAATCAAAGCTGTTTACCGCCACAATATGTACGCGTTCGTAATAAGCAAAATCGGTGACCTTGCCCATCATGCGGACACCAAATATAACAATGAGAAGTGAGATAATTCCTGACGCGATAGCGATCAAGAACTTTGACCTGAGGGTGATATTGTTCATTTTTATTAAGCTTATTTATGTAGGTTAAAGGGAAAACTACGGTTATTATTTTTGCAACTTAACTCAGAGTATAGTGAAAGATTATAGAAAATGTGTAGGCAGGAAGGCGTTTTTTTTGTGATCACTCATGTTATTAAGGGGTTTTTAATGTTGATAAGTAAAGCGCTTCAACTTTTTTTCTTGCCCACGGTGTTTTACGTAAAAACTTAAGACTGGATTTAATCGACGGGTCGCTAGTAAAACAACGAATGTTAATGGTCTGCCCTAGGCTTTCCCAGCCATAGTGTGCAACCAGTTTTGTAACGATGGCTTCAAGCGTAAGGCCGTGTAATGGATCTTTATGATGTTGCTCGTTCATGAATTAATTTAAATTTAAGCTGATAGACGGTGTCGGCGATACGTTATTAACACCAGGAGTAAACTGCAAGAAAAAGCGATCACAGCAGGGAATAAAACCGTCGTAGCTGAAAAGTGCTCCAGGGCGCTAATGGCGATGATATTTCTAAGAGCAATCAAGGCATAAAACGCCCGATCTTCTTGATATGGCTGATCATAAACCTTTCTAAAGGTGGGCGCAAAACCGAGGGTGTCGATAAGGGTAAGGACCACAACCGCCGACAAGGGCTCAGAAGTGAAATACCACAAAATTAATGAGGCTATCGCGGCTACAAAGAACAGGCTATCCGTTTTGGAAATGCTGATATCGGCCTTTTTTAGGTATGCCAAATAAGCCACAAAACTAGTGATGCAGGCGGAAACCCCCGTTGGCCATGCACCTACCCCGGCACCGTCGTCAAGCTGGGCAAAAAAAACGATAAAGGTTGTGATGCTCCAAATAAGCCAAGAAAAAACATGGGGCTTAGTGTGTTGATTAAAAATAGACCGAATGTAGGGAATAAAGGCAACAAAGGTTAATGCAATCGCCGCTAGGCTTAGCGTCTCTTTGCTCAGCATTTATATAGCATCCTCTATAGCGGTCTGGGCGTCTAACCAATGGTCTTCCATTTGTTGAAGGTCTTGATCAAGTTGATTTTTCGCCTCAAGCAGCTCAGCCAAACGACTTTTTTGATCATTATCGTATAAGGCATTATCGGCAAGTTGTTCCTCTATGCGTTGCTGCTCAGCGTACAGTTTTTCTAGTCCTTTTTCTGCTTTTTTGAGCGCATCACGTAGCGGTTTTAGTTGTTGTCGATGACCCGCCTGGCGTTGTTTTTGACTTTTTATTGCAACCTTTGGCGCGTCGCCAGGTGTGGGGTTTTCAAGACGACGGGTCTGGTTTTTGACCCATTGGCCGTAATCGTCTAAGTCGCCGTCAAACGGGCTCACTTTGCCATCGGCGACTAATAAAAATTGATCGGTGATGGTGCGTAATAAGTGGCGGTCATGGGATACGATAATCATTGCGCCACTGTACTCTTGTAAAGCAGAACTTAAGGCGTGACGCATTTCGATATCCAAGTGGTTGGTAGGCTCATCAAGTAACAATAGGTTGGGCTTTTGATAAGCAAGAATCGCCAGGGCCAGCCGTGCCTTTTCCCCGCCAGAAAAAGGCGCAACGGCTTCAAGTGCTTTATCGCCATGAAAGCCGAAACCGCCAAGAAAGTTGCGTAGTTCGCGTTCGGTGGCTTTTTTGTCAAGCCGCTGGATGTGCAACAAGGGTGAAGCGTTGCCATCGAGTTGTTCTAATTGGTGTTGGGCAAAGTAGCCAATTTTTAAATTTTCGGCTGAATCAATCAAACCGCTAGTCACGCTTGTTTCGCCGGCTAATAATTTAATAAGGGTTGATTTGCCTGCGCCGTTAGGACCCAATAAGGCTAATCTATCCCCCGGTTTTATCGATAAAGAAACTGTGTCTAAAATCACTTTTTCGCCATAGGCCATCGTTGCCTTTTCAACTTTAATCATGGGGTTGGAAACCCGATCGGCGTTAAAAAATTTAAAATGAAAGGGCGAATCAATGTGTGCCGCAGAGATTATTTCCATCCGTTCAAGTGCCTTTAAACGACTTTGCGCCTGCTTGGCCTTCGTAGCCTGAGCCTTAAAGCGGTCAACAAAGCTCTGAATATGCGCGCGCTCTTTTTGCTGGCGTTCAAAGTTGGACTGTTGCTGCGCCAATCGTTCGGCGCGGGCGCGTTCAAATTGTGAATAATTACCGCTATACAGCATGGCGCCTTGTTGTTCGATATGGAGTACGTAGCCAACGACGGCATCTAAAAAGTCTCGATCATGGGATATTAATAATAAGGTGCCGGCATAGCTTTGTAGCCATTCTTGCAGCCACATCACCGCATCTAAGTCTAAGTGATTAGTCGGTTCATCCAGTAGTAATAAATCAGAGCGGCACATCAATGCTTTTGCAAGGTTTAGGCGCACCCGCCAGCCACCAGAAAAGGTTGATACGGGGTTGTTTAACTCCCCCTGTTTAAAGCCGAGACCGCTAAGTAAAATAGCCGCGCGTGAGTTAGCTGTGTAACCGTTAATGGTGTCAAGTTCGGCATACAGTTCGGCGGCACGGTGGCCGTTGTTTTGCTGCTCGGCAACAGCCAGTTGTTGTTGAATACCGCGCAGTTCTTTATCGCCATCAATTACAAATTCAATAGCGGCTTGATCGGTGCTAGACAGTTCTTGTGCAACGTGGGCAATAACAAAGCCAGACTGAACAGAAAACTCACCGGTATCGGCGTGAATTTCATCCAGTACCATGGCAAATAAACTGGATTTGCCGCAACCATTGGCGCCGCTTATGCCGACGCGCTGCCCCGAATGTACAGTAAAAGAAACGTCTTTGAATAAAACGTTGGCTCCTCGGCGGAGCGACACATGGCTTAGGTTTAGCATTAATCGGCAGGTCGGCAAAAATAAAAAAACATTATACCTTTTAACGCAGGCGTTTCGTTTAAAGCGGGGTTGAGTAAGGCTAACTTTACCAGCAAATCAACCTAAGCAAGGTGGCTATAAGTCGGCGCATTATTCCACAGCTATGAGATAATCTTTCTCTTTGAAGCTAGCAAACCTAAGCCATGAGTCACGCGCAAGCCCTATTACAAAAGACCTTTGGTTATGATGCGTTCCGTCACCCGCAGGCGGAGGTTATTAGTGAGCTAGGCGCCGGCCGCGATGCTTTTGTGCTAATGCCCACCGGCGGTGGCAAGTCCTTGTGTTATCAGATTCCAGCGTTATTACGTGAGGGCACGGGTATTGTCGTGTCGCCGTTGATTGCGCTAATGCAGGACCAAGTAGACGCGCTTCAACAACTGGGCATAAAGGCGGCGTATCTCAACTCAAGTTTGACCATCGCGCAGGCGCGAGAGGTCGAACAACAATTGCTTAATGCCGAATTGGACCTGCTGTACATTGCACCAGAACGCCTATTAAACGCGACAATGTTATCGCTGCTAGATCGCTGTCAAATTGCCCTGTTTGCGATTGATGAGGCACACTGCGTATCGCAATGGGGGCATGATTTTCGCCCTGAATATCAACGCTTGAGCATGCTTCATCAGCGTTTTCCGGCTATTCCGCGCATTGCCTTAACCGCTACCGCTGATCAGCGAACACGCGATGAAATCATCAGTCAGTTGCAATTAGATGATGCGCAGGTATTTATCAATAGCTTTGATCGGCCAAATATTCATTACGCGATTTCAGAAGGCAATAACCCCAAACAACGACTGTGGCAGTTTTTACATAACCACCATCCCAGTGATGCGGGTATTGTGTATTGTTTGTCACGTAATAAGGTAGAGGCCACCGCCGAGTGGCTAAGCCAACAAGGCCGGATTGCACTGCCCTATCACGCCGGATTGCCACAGCAGGTGCGGCAAACAAATCAGCAGCGTTTTTTGCGTGAAGAGGGCGTTATTATCGTCGCGACTATCGCCTTTGGCATGGGCATTGATAAACCCGACGTACGTTTTGTGGCGCACCTGAGTTTACCTAAAAGTATCGAAGCCTATTACCAAGAAACGGGTCGAGCCGGGCGTGACGGTGAGCCGGCGAACGCTTGGATGGCTTATGGTTTACAAGACGTGTTAACACTGCGGCAGTTCGTGCAAAACTCAAGCGCGGACGAGGTGCATAAACGGGTTGAGCACAGTAAATTAGAATCCATGTTGGGGCTGTGTGAGTTGATCGCTTGCCGCCGCCAAGCCTTACTCGCTTACTTTGACGAAGCCTTAGATAAACCCTGTGGTGCCTGTGATAACTGCACTACGCCGCCCGAAAAATGGGATGCTAGCGTGGCGGCACAAAAAATACTGTCCACTATTTATCGAACCGAGCAGCGCTTTGGTGTGAACTACATTATCGATATTTTATTGGCCAAGTCTGACCCACGAATTGAGCAGAATAAGCACGACCAGCTCAGTACATTTGGTATCGGCAAAGAGCTGTCTGTTGCCGAATGGCGGACCATTTTTAGGCAACTGATCGCACTGGGCTTTATTCATTCTGATGCAGAACGCCACGGTGCGCTCCGGTTAACTGAAAAATGTCGCCCGGTTTTACGCGGCGAACAGGTACTAGAACTAAGAAAACAAACGAAGGAAGACAGACTGGCTAGCGATAAGCCGAAAAAAAGTCCAGTACGGCCACAAGATCAGCCCTTATGGGAGGCATTGCGTGCTTTACGTAGCCAGCTGGCAAACGATAGTGGGGTGCCGCCGTACGTTATTTTCCATGATGTGACGCTGCAGGAAATGGTTAAAAAACGCCCGCTCAGCACGGCAGATATGCGTTATATCTCTGGCGTAGGCGACCAGAAGATCAAGCGTTATGGCGAGTTGTTTACTGCCGAAATTGCCAAACACCCCTTAAATGAACTATTGAACAACCGGCTTAGCGCGACGGTTAATGAAACGTTAATGCTGTACAAAGACGGATTAGACGTGGATCAAATAGCGGCACAACGCGACACTAAGTCAAATACGGTATACGGGCATTTGGCCGATGCTATCGAGGCGGGACTACTTGATGTTCGCGAGGTATTAGCGCTTGATGATGACCAGTACCAAGCCATTGTGTTGACCATCGAGTCGCTTGAAGACGAATCAAAAGGCCGTATAAAACCGATATATGAGGCCCTAGAAGAGGCTTACGATTACGGTATTATCAAGTGCGTGCAAGCGTCTTTATAAGCCGTTATTTAATCCAGTTTATCGTCAGCTATCGCGTACTTGGGGTCTTCAATAACATTCACTTCGATCAGTTTTCTGGCCTTATGCAATAACAACTGGCATTCTGGGGTTAAGTGCCTTAAATGCAGGGTCTTGCCCAGTTTCAAATAACGTTCAGCCAGTGAATCGATTGCTTCAATACCCGAATGGTCGGATACCCGTGAACGGGCAAAGTCGATGATCACTTCTTGTGGGTCATTGGCGGGGTCAAAGTGCTCACGAAAATTATGGATGGAGGCAAAAAATAGCGGACCGGTCGGTTTGTAAATTTTTATGCCGTCCTTTTCTTCAATCTCAAAATGCATGTTTTTAGCGTGTTTCCAGGCAAACACCAAGGTCGACATAATCACCCCAACGACCACCGCGATTGCTAAGTCAGATAGAACGGTGACTACGGCGACGGTAATACCGACCAAGGTATCGGAGGTTGGAATGCGGCCCAGTAAGCGAAAACTTGCCCATTCAAAGGTGCCGAGTACCACCATAAACATCACACCCACTAAGGCAGCAACAGGGATCATTTCAATCAGTGAGGAACCCACCAAAATAAAGGCCAATAAAAATAAGGCAGCCGACACACCTGAAGCGCGCCCTCGTCCGCCAGAATTGATATTAATCATGCTTTGGCCGATCATCGCGCAGCCGCCCATGCCACCAAAAAATCCAGTAGCAACATTAGCAACGCCTTGGCCTACACATTCTTTATTGCCGCGACCACGGGTCTCGGTAATTTCATCGATTAAGGTCAAGGTAAGCAGTGACTCAATCAGGCCAATAGCAGCGAGCACTAAAGCATAAGGAAAAATAATTTTAAGTGTGTCTAAATTTAACGCCACACCCGGTAAATGGAAACTGGGTAAGCCACCAGCGATGGTCGCTAAGGGATCGCCAGTCATATCTTGTAATACGTCTTGAACGGTGCGTAATTCCATCTCTAGGCCAACCGATAAGGCAACAATCGTCACAATCGCGACTAAGGATGAAGGCACTGCTTTGGTGAGTTTAGGTAAAAAGTGAATAATTGCCATGGTGAGCGCCACCATGCCGAGCATCGTGAGCATTTGATTGCCTTGCAGCCACTCGAGTTTGCCACTGTCCGCATCCAAAAATTGAAACTGCTGTAGTTGAGCCATAAAAATCACAATGGCAAGACCATTTACAAATCCGAGCATCACGGGGTGTGGCACGAGGCGGATAAATTTTCCTAAACGGAATACACCGGCGAGTATTTGCAATAAGCCCATCAATACCACAGTGGCAAACAAGTATTCAACGCCATGTTCAGCAACCAGACTGACCATTACAACAGCCAACGCGCCAGTGGCGCCGGAAATCATTCCTGGTCTGCCGCCTATAACCGCAGTAATCAGGCCCACCATAAAGGCGGCGTATAAACCAACCAAGGGTTCAACACCTGCAACAAAGGCAAAAGCAACGGCTTCAGGTACCAGTGCTAGCGCAACGGTTAGGCCAGACAAGAGGTCGCTTTTTAAGCTTTGAGAACGAGAAATAATCAGTTGAAACATAGGTAGGGGCGTTATTTTGTTGTTGGCTAAGCGTCGTGCTTAACGTGATGTTGAATTATAGCAGAAATTGTGCGGTCGCAGCATTAAAGGGTCTTAGACAGGCCACGCCTTACTTAACTTTGCGGGCCTTAGCAGGCCGACCTTTTATTTTTCCGTTAGCCAAATAATTGAGCGCCTGGCGGGCTGCATCGTGGTCAAGCGCCACGTAACTGGAGCGATCAAAAATATCAATTTTTCCAATTTGGCTGCCATCCAGCCCGGCATCTCCGGTCAGAGCGCCGAGTATGTCACCGGGGCGCACTTTGTCCTTACGACCGCCGTCGATTTGAATCGTGACCATCGGTGGGTAGAGTTTAAAGCTGCTATCGCGATCGAGGGATTGGGGGCTGTCAATCAAACAGGGTTTGCTTTGGTATTGCTCTATCGCCTTGAGTCGAATCACTTCACTGTCGGTGAATAAACTCATCGCGAGGCCTTTTTCCCCGGCGCGGCCGGTACGGCCAATCCGGTGAACGTAAATTTCTGGGTCGCGCGGTAATTCGTAATTAATCACCATGGCAATCGATTTAATATCGAGTCCACGTGCGGCCACATCGGTAGCCACTAAGACAGAACAGCTGTTATTGGCGAAGCGGACCAATACTTGGTCACGTTCGCGCTGATCAAGGTCACCGTGAATGGCTAAAGACTCTATCTGATGTTCGCGTAAAAGGTCCGCTGTATCGGCACACTGTGCCTTGGTGTGGCAAAAAACGATCGCCGTTTTGGGTTGATAATGTTCGAACAAGGCCAGTAAGGTGTTATTACGCTCGTGTTTTTTTATTTGATAAAACAGCTGTTCAATCACGCTTTGTTGGTGGTTCGATTCAACAGTAATATTGATCGGGTCACGCTGAATTGAGCGGCACATGTGTTTAATAGCGTCAGGAAAGGTGGCAGAAAAAAGCAGGGTTTGGCGCGACTTAGGGGTATGGCTAATGATTTCGGTCATCACGTCGGCAAAACCCATGTCCAACATTCTGTCGGCCTCATCTAAAACCAGGGTTTTTAATTGATCGATCTTTAAAGTGCGTTTTTTTAGGTGATCCTGAATGCGACCCGGTGTGCCAACGACGATATGCGCGCCGTGTTCTAAGGAGCCTACTTGCGGGCCAAAGGGTTTGCCGCCGCACAACAACACAAGTTTGATATTCGGTACGCTGCGGGCCAGCTTGCGAATCTCTTTGCCCACTTGGTCGGCGAGTTCGCGCGTTGGGCAAATAATTAAGGCTTGGCTACCAAAGAACCGCGGGTTTATTTTTTCCAACAGCCCCACAGCAAACGCCACGGTTTTACCGCTGCCGGTTTTAGCTTGAGCAATAATATCCTTGCCTTTTAACACGTGCGGTAAGCTTTGCGCCTGCACGGGTGTCATGTCTTTATAGCCGAGTGAGGCCAAGTTTTTAACTTGTGCGGGCGAAATAGCGAGGCTTGAAAAACTTGTGTTTGGCATAGGGTGTGATTATTTTTTTTCAGTCAGTGGGGCGGCGTCAAAACAAATGCCGGACCAGCCGGTTTTGATGAATTGTCGAATGTTTTGGTGATCCTTTCCATCAGGCGTTGCCAATACGTCGCGAAAAAACTCACCGAACAACGCTAGTGTTTCGGGCTCGCTAAAGTTGCTTAATTGAGCAAAGGCAAACAGCTTGCACGAGCCGTTGTTTTCGCCAGCTTCATTACGCGTTTCGCCGTTGCTAAAGCCGGTTGGGGTAAAGTCATAAAGGGCGTCAATAACAGCCATGGTTTCACTAAAATTTAGTGAGACCAGCGCTTGGCGAAGTGGGTCTAGAGCATCAGACATAAGGGTCTCCTGATTTATGCGCGTGAAAGAAATTTACCGGTGCTGGTGTTTACTTTAACCACCTCGCCGTTGTCGATATATTCGGGCACTTGTATTTCTAAACCGGTGGTCAAGGTGGCGGGTTTGGTGCGCGAGGTAGCTGAGGCGCTTTTCATGCCCGGTGCGGTATCAACAATCTGTAGGCTGATGGAGGTGGGTAGTTCAATCGCAACCAGTATGTCGTCGAGCAAAATGCCAACAATCCCTTCTAAGCCTTCGCTTAGAAATTTAATTTGATCTTCAATAACCTCACTATCGACGGTGTATTGGTCGTAGTTTTCTAAATTCATAAAGGTATAGCTGTCGCCATCTTGATACGAATATTGCAAGGCGACACGTTCGCAATCGAGGTCTTTTAAAAAGTCATCCCCTTTAAAGGTCTCGTCGCGCTTTTGCTTGGTTTTTAAATGGTTAAAGCGCACCTTGTAGAGGGTGGCCGCGCCGCGTGAGGACGGGTTGCGGACGTCTATTTTTTTAACCGAATACGGTTCGTCGTTCACTTCAACAATCATTCCGGATTTTAAATCACTGGCTTTAGGCATCATGGCTTCCTAAGTTTGAATAGCCGCGATTATACAGTTAACGCCCGGCCTTCGTTAGCAGCTTATCTAATTGATTAGCAAAGTTTTGTTTGTCGGTATTGTTCAGTGGCGGAGGGCCACCACCAACGTCAAGCCCGCTGGAACGCATGGTTTCCATAAAGTCACGCATGTTTAAACGGTCTTTAATGTTTTCGCGGGTATACAGTTCACCGCGTGGGTTCAGCGCGATGCCGCCTTTATCGACAACATCGGAGGCTAACGGAATGTCGCCGGTTATGACGAGATCACCGGTTTGCATACGTTTGACGATTTCATTGTCGGCTTCGTCATAACCTGCTGAAACGCGTAAAAAGGAAATATACGCCGACGGAGGTACACGCACCATTTGATTAGCCACCAAGGTGGTTTGCGTTTTAGTGCGTTCTGCGGCGCGAAACAGCATGTCTTTAATTACCACGGGGCAGGCGTCGGCATCGACCCAAATGGTTTGCAGGGCATCACTCACGGCCAGCTTAACGACGCACGGCGGTTAATGGTCGTGCGCTGCGGCAGCTGCATTCGGCAAGCGAATACGCTCCACCATGTTTTGTACGCTTTGTGGTGGCGGTGGGGTCAGGGATGACACGCTAAACGCCACCAAAAAGTTTAAGCACATACCGATTGAACCAATACCTTCAGGCGAAATGCCAAACAACCAATTGTCCGACGTATTGGCCGCCATGGGTTCAATAAAGATGCCTTTAAAGTAAATGATGTAGCCCATGGTAAAAATAAGCCCGGTGAGCATGCCGCAAATAGCACCGTATTTATTGATCCGTTTGCTAAAGATGCCCATTACCAGCACAGGGAACAAAGACGAGGCCGCTAAACCAAAGGCAAAGGCGACCACTTGCGCCACAAAGGCGGGCGGGTGTAGTCCCAAATAACCCGCAATTAAAATTGCAAAGGCCGCGGTAACGCGACTAGCGCGAAGTTCATTTTTTTCGCTAATGTTATGCATAAAGGTGCTTTTTAGTAAATCGTGCGAAATACTGGCCGAAATAACCAATAGCAATCCGGCAGCGGTAGACAAGGCAGCGGCAACACCGCCCGCAGCAATCAGCGCAATCACCCAGTTGGGTAATTGAGCCATTTCAGGGTTGGCGAGTACCATAATGTCACGATCAATGTAAATTTCGTTGGCAAAGGGTGCGCCGTTAACAATCTCACCGCTAGAGGGATTGTCAATAACACGTTCGCCGTGTGGGCCACGTGCCAGGTCGTCAAAAGTGGGTTTACCGACAAAAGCAACGCCCGCTGCGTACTGCAATTTGCCGTCGTTGTTATGATCAAACCACGCCAATAGGCCAGAGTTTTCCCAGGTCTTAAACCAGCTGGGCATCTGAGTGTAGGCGGTGCCGGTGTTTTCCGGGCCATTAATGCTGTTTATAACATTTAGGCGGCTGAGTGAGCCCACCACAGGTGCAGTAGTGTAGAGCAAGGCGATAAAAATTAACGCCCAACCAGCCGATTTACGCGCATCTGACACCTTGGGCACAGTAAAAAAGCGCACGATAACGTGGGGTAAACCGGCGGTGCCCACCATCAGGGCAAGGGTAATCGCCATCACGTCGATCATCGATTTGTCGTTAAAGGGCTCGGTGTACGAGCTAAAGCCTAAATCAATCAGTGTTTTATCCAAGGCATCGAGTAAAAAACCAGAGCCATCCGTCATTTGGCTGCCAAAAGCCAGTTGCGGAACCGGGTTACCAGTAAACTGTATGGCCATAAAAATAGCGGGTACCGAGTAGGCAAACATCAGCACCACGTATTGCGCCACTTGGGTGTAGGTAATGCCCTTCATGCCACCAATAACCGAATAGATAAAAACGACCCCCATGCCTAAATACAGGCCTTTATCAATCGGCAGTTCTAAAAAGCGAGAAAACACGATCCCCACGCCGCGCATTTGCCCGGCCACGTAAGTAAAGGAAATAAAGATCAAACAGACCACTGCAATAACCCGCGCAGCACGTGAATAGTACCGTTCGCTTATAAACTCGGGCACGGTAAATTTGCCAAACTTACGCAAATAGGGCGCGAGTAACATCGCCAGTAAGACGTAACCACCGGTCCAGCCCATCAGGTACATGCCCGCCTCATAACCCAGGTAGGAGATAAGCCCAGCGAGGGAAATAAACGACGCGGCAGACATCCAATCTGCAGCGGTGGCCATGCCATTGACCACGGGGTGAACGCCCTTTCCTGCGATATAAAAATCGCCAGTGGTTTTTGCTTTAGCCCAAACAGCAATGCCAATGTAAAGCGCAAACGTCGCGCCCACCACTAAGTATGTCAGTATCTGTAAGTCCATAATGCTTAGTCGTGTACGTTGTATTTAGCGTCGAGTTTGTCCATTTTTTTGATGTAATAAAAAATCAAAATAACAAACGAGATAATGGAACCCTGCTGGGCAAACCAAAAGCCTAATTTAAAGCCAGCAAACTCAATTAAATTGAGTTGTTCTACCAGGACAATGCCAAAGATAAAAGAAACCAAAAACCAAACAAACAACAGCTTTAAAATAAGCCGAATATTTTCGGCCCAATAGTGGTCGGTATTGTCGGACATGAACGTTCTCCCTTTATTATTATGGCACCATCTAGGCGCAGCGCTTATAGGGCACATTATTGAAGATATGGCTTAGCGATGCAATACGCTATGCAAGGGGCTGTTTTATTAAACGGGGGTTATTACCAAAAGTTATGGAAAAGACGGGCTGAATAAGGGGGGTGATAAGAGGTTATGCAGCTGTTCGACTTGTCAGTAAAGCTTGCCCCAACCTTGCAGTATAGCCAATGATTTTGGCGTGTAATAAAGCTTAGGCTTTTTTAACGATACTGATGGTATATAGCAAAATGACAGCACCAATAGTGGCCATAATGATAGAGCCAATGATCCCCCCGGCTGATATACCTAACAAGCTGAAGACAAAGCCGCCCAATATGGCGCCAATAATGCCGACAATAATATTGCCCAAAACACCAAATCCTCGGCCCTTCATTATATTGCCAGCAAGCCAACCCGCGAGTGCGCCAATGGCTAGAAAAATAATTAAGCTAATAATGTCCATGATGCCTCCGGTGTCAATTTCTAGTGAAAAGGTAGATGCCAACAACAAAACTGGCAAGCCCAGCAATGTAGAGCGTCATGACTTTATCGGTATCCGAACCTGTAAGTGCTTGAGTTAATTGTGAACCGACAGAGTCTGACAGTTGATGGCCCCATACCGCAAGACCAATGCCTAAAACGATTAAGACAAGGCTAATGATTTTCATGTCAGTCCCTGAACCCATTGCCATGTTGAATGCCTATAGTTGAACCGAATGAAAAGCTTTTAATACTAAAACTTAACGCCAAGCCATGCTGAAAACGTGAGTGTAGACCTAATTTTGAAGACCGCGACGGGCGGTTTTCAGCATGAACTTTTTGTTTTATGTGTTTGTTGCTTACAAAGCCTGAACTTTGGTTGCACATGGACCTTTTTGACCTTGGCCCACTTCAAACTCAACTTCTTGACCATCATTCAATGTTGCGTATTGCCCGCCTGCTTGAATTTCTGAATGATGAACGAAAAGGTCTTTTCCACCGTCTTCTGGGGTAATAAAACCGAAACCTTTGTCTGCATTAAACCACTTTACTGTACCTTTACTCATCTTCTTTCCTCTACTTTATAGTGAAAAATGTAAGTCTGTATTTGCTATCACCATTACAAAAACAGATAGTTGAATCTATTGCGTTCCTTTACTAAACGTAGTGTACGTGAAGATATTACAGTAGCTACAATAGATAGCATTGTACAGCTTATAGCAAAGGGTGCATAAAGGCTATGATAACCGCTTTTAAACCCATAATTGCATTTGTCTGAGCCGGCAGGCCTTTCTTGAACGGATGCGTCTAAATGGGTGGTATAAAAAAGGAGTGCGGGCGGCTTGATGAGTCTGCAGCAAGCGGATTTATTAGGCCGGACACGGTTTTTTACTTTATCGCGGGCACGTTTTTTTGGATATAACGCGGCATTATTGTATAGAGCAGGCCACGTGTTTTGTGCCAGAAACCTGAGAGTAACAGTAATGAAAAGCCGATAATCACACCAACATAAGCAAAACTATCACCGGCAAAGCCATAAATTTTAAATAATTCAGTCAATGCATAAAGCACGTAGGCTAGAGACGACACCATAAAAGCGCGTCGATCAATGGCGATCGAAATAATCGACAGCAGTACATATAAGCTGACAACGGTTAGAACGCTTAAAAAGCTATCATTGCCTTCCAGTATGCCAAGGTTTGTAAATATCGGGTGCACAATAAGTGGCGCAGCAATCAAATGCAGCCAAAAGGCAACATCCGATTTACCCGATACCCGGCTTAAATCGGAAGCGTCCCATCGCATAGCAATATAAAAAACCCCAAGACCCGCTGCAAACATTAGGTAGGCGATAGATGCGTCAAGTGCTGGTACTAGGTACGTAACAAGCGCTATTGCAAAAACGACCGCAGTCGCCGCACCAGCAGCCACCGTTATGGGCACCTTAAAGCGCTGCCAGTGGAGCCAAGCCGCCAGGGATGATACAGCTCCGGATAACATCAATGAGACGTCAGAAGGGCCTTCAAAAACGGCTTGGACTAAGGCAAACACCCCACCTATAAACGTCATTAATAAAACAATCGCGGGAAAGGCCATTTTGCGTTTTAGCACAAAAAATTCAGCCAGCCCCCAAGATAAAATAGCAACAGATGCCATAGCCAACACAGGGTGTATATTGTGGGTAACCCAGCTGGTTGAAAACAAGAGTAGAACACAGGCAATAACAACAAAGATGTCATTAAAGCTGGCTAATAAGCGAAAGTTTTCTTCATCCACCGCTTGGGTAGCACTTTGCGAGGCAATGTGTGAGCGAAAGTTTTGCACCGCCTCTTTTGTCAAAATGCCTTGGGTTATTGCATTTTCTAAATCGTCATCCGTGTACATAGGGTCTCTTTTGTATTATTGGGGCGTACGCCAACGTAACAGCGTGGTGTAAGGTGGTCAAATTAAAGGGCTTAGTTAAGCGTTTAGTACCCCATGATTTTTAAGGCAATATAAGGTGCCACCATAAAAACTAAGGTCATTATTTTATAATGACTTAAAAAATCAAAATACTTAATACGGAGCATCTTTTCCTCAAGACCAAACGCCTTGTTATGTATAGAAGAGACCGTACCGTTCATAAACATCAGTATAAGCGTGGCTAGAAGAAGGTAGCCAATATTAATGACCGATGCCCAGCCTAGTAACTCAGTCAATTGTGAAATAGTCATTAGAACGTGTCTCCTTTGTTATTCAATTGCGCCTGTTATGTGTCTAAGTGTGCAGCTAATTCTCGCGTGTTATTTATCGCCAGCAAAGCCTTGTTGAATGTTCCCTTTAACAGGTCTTGATAAAAATGTTTGTTGCAGTAAGGCAAAAGAAAACGGTGCATCTCGGTTCCAAGGAAATAACGAAACACATCGTGCCATTGCACAATAGCCAACTAAAATTTGAGCCCAGGTGCCGATAGTCGGGATCCAATAGACCCATTGTAACGGCCCAGGTAAGGCAACCATAAGCAGCATTAAGTACCAAAAGCGCACTTGGACAGGAAAAGCAGTAATGCCTTTTTCTCGAATAATAAAGTGAATTAACTGAACTACCGTTAGGCCAATGGCCAATAAAAAGCCGATAAAATGCCCAAAAACACCATAGCTAAGCAGCCCCGCCGTTACCAGCCAGTACCACCACCCCATGCTTTTATACTCAATCATCAACATATCATCGTCCTTTGGTTTTTATCCTACTATGCTTTGCATAACGACTCACCCACCTGTGCGATAGGGAGGGGTCATTGTGCTGTGGCTTGTTAGCTTCTGACCTTCGCATTGTAAATCGAATAACACACGGCAAGCATCAAACAAATACCCGCAGGTATAAATAATGCCTGGAATTTAAAAACACTAAAACTGTATGCGCCCAAAACACCGCCAAAAACAAAGCCAATGATTATTAAAATAAATAATAAGGCCTTTCTTTTGTCAAAGGGCTCACCTCTCAATTTTGTACCAATCATAATACCTAAATCAGTAAATATACCCGTGACATGAGTCGTTCGAATAACCGCACCGCTGTACGTACTGGCGAGAGCATTTTGTAACCCGCAAGCGGCTGAAGCCAAATAATGTCCGTATAAGGAATCTCTGGTTAAAAAGTAAATAGAAGCGATAAGAAATATGGCCTCTAGAGAAAGTAGACTGCTGTAATTACGGCCTAATTTCAATGCACCATTGCGCAAAAAATAACCCGATATCGAAGCCCCCACTAAAAAGCTAAGAAGAATTATAAGCAAATGAAGAACATCAGTGAATGTTGAGTTTACAACGCCTGTTCCAAGAAGCGTAGCAGTACCAGATAAATGTGAAATTGACTGGTGCTTAAAACCTAATAACCCGATGGAATTAACTAATCCCGCAACTAAAGCAAGAAGAAACGAACCATATTCTACCCAACGAGGTAATTTTGAAATCACGGTAATCCTTTAGGCAGCTAACGTTTGAAATAACGCGACGCGTTTTTTGCGTTCGCTGTTGATTGACTTGTTATGTGCGTTCTTTCCATGACTGAGGGTTACGGCGTGCATGCAAAACCGCTAAAACAATTATGTTTTGTTCCCCTTCGATATAGAACACACCAAAAGGAAAACGATGGATTAGTGCACGTCGAATATTTTTATATATGACTGCATAGGTTTGAGGTGTGCGTGAGATTCTTGATAATGCTTCTTCTATACAAAGTAGATAACTTTCACCTAGCCCCTTTCGTTGTGATTCATACCATTGGTACGCATCTTTAATATCTCCTTCTGCTTCAGCTTGAATCAGTACAGGTTTATTACTCATGTATTAGAAATTCGATTTTTAACATTTAACCAAGAGTCACCGGAATCTTGATCAAATGAGTATTTCTCTAAACGTTTATCAAGTACAGTTTTTTGTTCTTCAGTAATGGGGAAAAGCTGTTCATTTGATGCCACGCTATCCCATAAATCTTCTGCTAATAATATTTTCTCTGAATTGGTAAGTTCTTGTAAATTCATTAGTTTTCCCTTTTTTCAAAACCGATAGACCTATTTTAGCTGATTTTTATTTTTCAAGCTAAATGCATGATTAAATTAAAATTATTAAGCACATAACGTTCGAAAAAACGCGCCACGTTTTTTGTGGTCGCTGCTGATTGACTTGTTAGGGGTTTATCACTATTATGTACGGCATACCCGTACCGTTAATAAGGTGGTCATGATGGACAGCATTAGTGTTAATAAATTTAGAGATAACCTAAAAAGCTTTGTAGAACAAGTTGTTACAAAACATATGCCGCTAAAGGTGACGCGCCGAACGGGTGAGGATTTTGTAGTTGTTAGCGCGGATGATTGGGAGCGCGAACAAGAAACATTGTACGTTTTGCAAAATACCGACTTGATGAAACAAATTGCAGCATCTACAGCGACTAATAAAAAGGGCAAAGGATATAAACCTACGGCTGGGGAACTTGATGAGATCACTGGTATTTGAAGGTAATACATGGGAGGCCTACGAAGCACTTAGGCAAAAAGACAAAAAAATGCACAAGGCACTTTGCAGAGTGTTAAAAGAAATGCTTCGTGACGACCCACGAACCGGCAAGGGAAAACCTGAACCATTAAAACATAACCTCTCGGGCTTGTGGTCTCGCCGCATTAGCCAGAAAGACCGTGTTATTTATAAATACGATAACACTTACATTTATATATTTGCAATTGGCGGACACTACGATCAATTCTAACGCTTTAATAAGCGGTGCGCGGTAGCGCGTCCGAATGAGCAATAGCGAATAGCTTGATTTTCTTGTTAGGCATTTGACTCCATTATATAGCTATGTTCTTTTTCACCTATAACACTAAAACCATGATTTTTATAAAATTCATTTGCTACTGTATTTATTTTAAACACATCCAATCTTAGATTTTTAGAGTATTTGTTACTCTTGTCTTTTAATGATTGTAATAAATGTTTACCAATGCCTTTATTCTGATGTCTTGGAATAATAGCCAACATGCGAATAAAGAAATGATTTGTTTTTTCTTCAATTTGGCAATAACCAACAAGCTGCTTATTATTTAACACCAATGTTATTTGTTTTGCATTGTAATGAGTAGAGAAATCGTTTTTCTGCCATATTTCTTCCCAGCCCCATATTTTCGAAATATAATTTTTCATTACCGTACGGTAAAGCTCATATATTTCGTCTTTATCATTATCTTCTGCATTACGATAAATGTATGACATGATCTTATTTTGTAGACTAACGCCTAGCATCAACGGTTGTCAAAAGCGGTGTGGTTGTAGCGTAGCGAAAGCCGCGCCGCTTTTGACAGTCCGCGTGCATGCTATTGTTAGGCCATGCTTAATACGTGGCGTATTTCTGGCAGCATTCTTTGGACGCATTCTTTCCCCTCATTGATGGCTTCACTTGCTCGATAAAACTCCAACAATCCAATATGAGATAGCTTTGGAGAAAGCAAAATATCTGGGGGGTCACCAGCCATGCGACTCCTTGTGATTCTATCCTGAGTAATATTGACTGAACTAGCGATCGCTTCAAACAAGCTCGGTGGTTGATCTTCAGCTTTTGTTGTTGAAAATGCCGAAGCTGCATATTCTGTAACCAAATCGGTGATTTTACCTACAACACCTGTATTTTGTTTGATTATATTATTTGGCTTTTGAAAATGTTTCCCAACAATATCACCATTTAAATTTACTGCTATAACAATATCAGCACCTAATGCTCGACAGACTGAAATTGGAACTGGATTGACTAATCCACCATCTACAAGCCATTTGTTATCATTTCTAATTGCTGGAAAGAGGCCAGGCAAAGAGATTGATGACCAAACCGCTTCTAAAACGGTGCCTTTCGTTAGCCATACTTCTCTACCAGTTTCTAAATCTGTTGCAACAGTGGCGTATTGTTTAGCAAGCCCATTTATAGCTGAATTTTCACTCGCCACGTATTTACTTAAAAAATGGTGCAGCCTTTCTATATTAACGAAACCATTCAGTGATGTGTTAATTTCAAAAAATCTGGCTGTCTCGAACTTGGTCAGTGAGCACACCCATTCTTCTAATTTCTCAAGGTTATTTGATACATAAGATGCGCCAACTAATGAACCTATGGAAGTACCACAAATAATATCAGGCACAATCCCCTGATCAGCCAGTTCGTTAATAACACCTATATGTGACCATCCACGAGAAGAGCCACTCCCAAGGGCTAAACCAATATTCATTTTGAACTCACTCTATTGCATTTTTTGTTTTGTAAGGCCTAACGGCAATATTAAGCGGCCGGTTTGGAGGCGCACCGCGCCGGAAAACCGGACCGGTGGAGGCCCGCCAGGGCCGGAACGAACTTGAATGACTGGTTAGAGTTTGCTTTAGCTAGTCTCCAGTTCGTAAGCCATGACTATTTTGTCTATTTGTATTGACGCACTCGTGCGGTCATCGGCGACGGCCATCAAAACATCGTGCTGATCATTAAATCGATCAGACGGCTCCACAAGCTCTACATCCATCCATTTGCCATCATCTGAGATGGCTTTTATACGCTGAATCGCTATCGTTTTGCCGCTCGCCGTCACGAGGCCAAAAGCCCAATAATCAGTCATCATTCTTTCCGTGTACCAGGCTGGCAAAACTTCAATTGCCTTTCCCACGTCATCAATCATGGCAATCTTGGCCTTCACCTTTTTCCACTGTTCATTAGATAGCCAAAGGCTTGCTAATCCGGTGACGACAGCAATGATTGATAATACGGTCGAAAGCATGAATCTCTTATCCTTGGAAAACTCTAACCGAGAGGCAAGGGGCTGCCGTAGGCAGTCCAGCGCTAGCGGCCCTTGGCCGTGTTGTTAGGCAGGCAACAAACTAAACTTAGGAGATTATGATGAAACTAGGATATGACGGCACAGAGTTTGAGTGTGATGAATCGATTGTTAATGGGTTGATTGATTACGCTAAAAATATGATGGAGAAAATGCAAAAGGCTGAACCAGAGTTTGCCGATTGCTGGACGGCTTGCTGTATAGAAATTGATGAGAATCTACAGCCTACCTTTTCGTGGGGATCTATCGAAGATGTAACTGACGAAGAAGGTTTTTATGTTGAGCTGCCACTGGCCGCCTAACGCCCAGCATAACTGGTGGAATAACGTGGCGCACCTTGTTGCGCAAGCAACAAGCGTGACGGGTTATGGAATCCGGTTAATGCGTTGGTTATATGCACTTTACAATAACTCTTCACCACATTTTGAACAAAACTTTGCGGGTGATAATAAGTTTTGGTTCATGTTAGTTTTACCACATGAGTCGCAGAATTTGGCAGAACGAATATTTAGAAAAGAAATCAACACAACCATTGGTACCATAATAAATAAAGGTTCACCATCAAACCCCATAGCATAACCGAACCCAATAAATAAAAGCCCAGCAAAAATTACAAATGGAGGCCAAAGCTTCTTTTTGAGCTTTGTATTTTTGCTCATAAAGAATAGTAAAAAGCTCAAAACTCCAAGTAAGATCCAAACACCAAAAAATATTGGAAAAATTTCTTCAGAACTCATGCTGTCTCCTTGTGCATATAACACCACTGAACTAACCCGTGAGCGTAGCGAATCGGGTTGAGAGATTAGTTATAAATCGAGGACTAATAATGTTAAAGATACCGTATGACTGCCCGAGAGGGTATAGCGATTGCAGGGCTTTATCGAATATAGTTTCGGACAATAAAGAATCATTTTTTTGTTGTGGTGAAAACAACGGGGATCGTCGGATAAAGCAGGATAAATACACGGTTTGCTTTAAAGGAGAGCACCGAGACGAAATCAGCCGTAACGATAAGCGCGACCTGATTCATAACAGTGCTGTGATAGTGCAAGCGTTGGCGGCCATTGAAAAAGTTCACGGGGAAGACAGAGACTGGTCGCCTTGGGAAGATTTATAACGTTTGAGTTGTGGGGATTTTACGAAGCGCAGCGTAGTGAAATTCCCGCACGAACGATTTGTTAGGTTTTTAGTAACTGCCTTTGCCAGGAATAACATGCCTAACTCCACCTCTTGGTTCTTTAACATCACCATCTCTTCTTGGTATTAAATGAATGTGACAATGAAATACTGTTTGTCCTGCGCTTTCTCCAGAGTTTATACCTATATTAAAGCCTGTTACTGATGAGTCTAGTTTTTCTATTGCTTGTTTCTCATCTGTCAGCAATTGATTAATGGCATTAATTTCAGCTTGCCCTAAATCAAAGTATGAAGCGACATGTCTTTTAGGGATGATTAGCGTATGGTGCTCTGTAACAGGAAACCCATCACGTATTGAATACGCAAGTTCATTGTTAGAGACTATTCTCTCTTGCTCTATGTTACAAAATAGGCAATCACTATTTCTTTTACTGTATGAATCACGCAACCCTCTGAAATCTGTATCATCTCTGTCACGCTTCATAGAGTTACAGCTATAACATAGTGACTGGAAGTTACTTATCTCGTCAGAACCACCATGATTTCTGGGTAGAATATGGTCTACTTCTAATGCTTTATCATCTGCAGAGATACCGCAAAGCTCACAACGAAACTTTGCTCTTTTTAAAACTTCGTATCTGATTGTGCCACTAATGTAACCAGTTGATTTTCGACGATGACTATATACAGATTTGCCATGTTTTTCGATAAAGGCTAGTAAGCGTGTTTTGCATAACTCAATTAGTTGTTCACGCTCGCTATTAGAATAACTATCTATGCCTGTTAGAGAATATTCTTTTGTTGATTTGTCACGCGTTACGATTTCATGATTACGTAGAACCTTGCCAACCATGTTGTTTGTAATGGTTGTGTAATAATCAATTTGGCTTTTATCGTAAGAAAGTAGTTCTTTAGCTATTTTACTCTCGTGACACCTTCCGTTGTTTTCTAAAAGCGTGATTAAAAGAACAGGTTGATAGACATGCGACATTCGCATTTTCTTTTCGATAAATTGTGCCAGTTCTTCGTGCGTCACATGTTTTCTCTTTTAGAACCTAACTTGTTATTAAGGGGAACAAAAAGTCCCTGTAATTCCTTTACATAGCTGGACTATAATACCCTGTAATCTGATAATCAAGCTAAAAACATGCCTGCTAACGTTATGAACAAAAAAACCGACGATGCATCAAATAGCCCTTTGTTTAGACCGCAATCTAAACGGTTAATGGATCAGGTGCGTGAGGTTCTTCGGTATTATCATTATGCAAAACGGACAGAGGAGGTATACGTTAAATGGATTCTGTCTTTTATTCGTTTTCACGGTAAAAAGCATCCTAAGGAATTAGGTAAGGAGCATATTGAGTCATTTCTATCTGATATGGCTATGAATAAGAACTACGCAGCTTCTACCCAAAACCTTGCGATGAATGCGATTGTTTTTTTGTATAAGAAAGTGCTTCAACTGCCAATAGCTGACAATATTTCTGCTGCACGGTCAAAAAAACCGGTTCGTTTGCCGGTGGTGTTAAGTAAGGAAGAGGTTAGTAAGCTACTTAGTTTTATGCAGGGGCAAAGGGGCTTGATGGCAAAATTAATGTATGCGGGAGGTTTTCGGGTGATGGAAGTCATTCGGCTACGGGTGCAAGATATTGATTTTGCCAATAGCTATATATTGATTAGGGACGGTAAAGGTGGGAAAGATAGAACGACTTTATTGGCATCTTCCATGGTGCCTGAGTTGAAGCAACAGTTAGAAAAAACCAGGGTTTTATTTGAAGAGGATTTGGCCTCTGGGCAGGCGAATGTTTATTTGCCGGGGGCGTTGGCAAAAAAATACCCGAAAGCCAGTTCGTCATGGGAATGGCAATATGTGTTCCCATCTAAGAGTTTATCAGTAGACCCAAGAGATGGCGCAATTAGACGACACCATATAAATGAGACGGGCATTCAGAAGGGCATTAGGGCCGCTAAGGAGAAAGCGGGTATCGTCAAACGTGTAACCAGCCATACGCTCAGGCACTCTTTCGCAACGCATTTGCTTGCTTCGGGTACAAATATTCGAGTGGTACAAAAATTATTAGGCCATGCAGATGTTAAAACGACTGAAATTTATACCCACGTGTTACAGCAGGATTTGGGGGCAGTGATAAGCCCTTTGGAGCAACTAGGTAATAACGAATGATAAAAAGCAATACCGGCGCACAACGCATTGTGTGCCTAACCGAAGAAACCACCGAAGCCTTGTATTTAATGGGCGAACAACACCGCATTGTAGGCATTTCGGGTTTTACCGTACGCCCTGCGATTGCGCGTAAGGAAAAGCCCAAAGTGTCGGCGTTTACCTCGGCTAAAATCGATAAAATTTTGGCCTTAAAACCGGACTTGGTGTTGGCCTTTTCGGATATGCAGGCGGACATAACCGCTGAACTGGTAAAAGCAGGCTTGCAAGTGCACGTATTTAACCAGCGCTCGGTGGACGAGATTTTTACTATGCTGTTTACCCTAGGCGCGCTGATAAACGAGCCAGAAAAAGCAGCGGTTTTGGTAAGCCAGTACCAACAAAACATTAGCATGTGTCTTGAGCAAGCCAAGGCGTTTAACAAAAAACCTAAAATCTATTTTGAAGAGTGGGACGATCCGTTAATCTCAGGTATTCGCTGGGTATCGGAATTGGCTGAAATTGCCGGTGGGGTCGATTGCTTTCCTGAGTTATCTAAAGAAGCCGGCGGTAAAAATAGAATTATTGCTGATCCCACGCAAGTTATTCAGCGCGCGCCGGACATTATTATCGGCTCGTGGTGTGGTAAAAAGTTCCGTCCCCAGCGGGTAGCCGAGCGTGAGGGTTGGCAGGCGATTCCTGCGGTTAAAACCAATCAAATTTTTGAAATAAAGTCGGTGGATATTTTGCAGCCCGGGCCTGCAGCGCTGACCGATGGCTTGCGCCAATTGCAAACGATTATTAAAAACTGGGTGGATCAGTATGCATAAGGTGTTGTATTACGGGCACGACCCGATGTGCAGCTGGTGCTGGGCATTTAATAAAACTTGGGCGGCGATACAAGCTGGCTTGCCCGACGGCATTGAACTACGTTATTTATTAGGCGGCCTTGCGCCCGATAGTGATCAGCCCATGGACGCGGAATTACAACAAAAAATTAGCCATGGCTGGCATCGCATCCAACAACTCGTACCGGGCACCCAGTTTAATCACAATTTTTGGACCGTTTGCCAGCCTCGGCGCTCAACTTACCCCGCCTCTCGTGCGTTGATTGCAGCAAGAACGCTGGATAAAGCAGCAGAAAAACCGATGCTATTGGCGATTCAGCAGGCGTATTATTTACAGGCTAAAAACCCAGCCGATGATGCGGTGTTAATTGCCTGTGCGGCTCAGCTGGGGCTTGATACAAAGGACTTTACCGAATTACTTAACCATCCCAGTACGCAGCAGCAATTGTTGATGGAAATAAAGCTGGCCAGAGGCATGGGAGTTAATAGCTTTCCGAGTATTGTGTTGCAACAGGGTGAGCAAACGCAGGTGTTACGCTATGATTATAACGACCCACAGGTGCTATTAAATCAGTTAAGCTAGGGCAATTAGGCGTGAACAAACAAAGGGAACAACGATGATGGAACTGGAGTTGGCTTATTGGCATTGGCTGGTATTGGGTATGTTGTTGGTGGGCTTTGAAATTTTTATACCCAGCTTTACAGTGTTATGGTTTGGCTTAGGTGCTGTTGTGGTGGCAGTTTTTCTTGTTCTGAGCCCCGCGTTAACACTCGGCTGGCAGCTGTTTATATGGGCTGTTTTTTCAGTCGTGTTTACAGCGGCCTGGTTTAAGTTTTTACGCCCTAAAATGATCGATCGAACCAAGGCAGGTATCACGCAAGAGGCGATCGCCGGTGAAACGGGTATGGTCATTAAAACACCTACGGAAACCTCGCGTGGCCACGTGCGCTTTACCACACCCATCTTAGGCGATGATGAGTGGGAGTTTATTTGTGATGAGCCGGTGGTAATCGGTGATAGGGTCATGATTAAAGAAGCATCAGGGAATACCCTGGTGGTTAACAAAGTAATTTAATTTAAAAAGGACAGGACGATGGATGGACTTATTGTAGCGGCGGTATTTTTTGGACTGGTGTTCGTAACGGTTGCGATGGGGGTTAAGTTGGTGCCCCAAGGTTCTAAGTTTGTTGTGCAGCGTCTGGGTAAATACCACGTAACCCTTGGCCCGGGGTTAAATTTAGTGGTGCCGTATATTGACCAAGTGGCGTATCGGGTAACCACTAAAGACATTGTCATGGACATCCCATCGCAAGAGGTGATTACCGAAGATAACGCCGTGATTATAGCCAATGCGGTCTCGTATATTAATATTGTTGCGCCAGAAAAAGCGGTGTACGGGGTGGAAGACTATCGGCTAGCGATTAGAACCTTGGTGCAAACATCGTTGCGCTCCATCATTGGTGAAATGAAATTAGACGAAGCCTTATCGTCTAGGGATTTAATTAAGGCGCGCTTAAAAGAAGCCATCTCCGATGACATTGCCGATTGGGGTATCACGCTTAAAACCGTCGAGATTCAAGATATTACGCCCTCCGGTACCATGCAAAATGCAATGGAAGAACAAGCCGCGGCAGAGCGGCAGCGACGCGCAACGGTCACACGGGCAGAAGGTGAAAAATCAGCAGCCATACTTGAAGCAGAAGGGCGTTTAGAAGCATCTAAACGCGACGGCGACGCGCAAATTGTTTTGGCGCAAGCAAGTAAAACAGCGATTACGATGGTAACCGAGGCGATTGCAAATAAAGAATTACCCGTGATGTATATCTTGGGTGAAAAATACGTCGATGCGATCCGCGATATGGCCAAGTCTGACAATGCCAAAACCATTTTGCTGCCAGCCGATTTGCCGGCAGCCATTAGGGGTATGTTAGGCGGAAAGTAAGCCCGACTACTGGATAACGCGCGCCTTATTGCTAGCGCTTTTTACCACCTTAACGTGATCGCCTTTTCTGAATAGGGCGTTGACATTGACCTCTTGTACAATGGATTGCACCTGACCGTTATCGAGTTGTACGGTAATTTGCACGCCGTTGGCTTTACTGTACATTTCTTCCACTTTATTACCGATCATGCCACCGACCACGGCGCCTGCAACGGCTGCTGCTGCGCTACCGCGCCCACCGCCAACACTACTGCCGCCGATGCCGCCGATAAGGCCACCGGCAATTTTACCCACCACATTACCTTCCGAATCGATGGTAACAGGCTGCACGTCTAAAACCGTACCGTGCGATACCTGCATGGTTTGATTTGCCTCTCTGCTGCCGTAGCTTTCGGTTGAATTTCCATACGGGTTAGGGCCAGCACAAGCGGCCACGGTTAAAGTGAGTAAAGCGCTGATGATAAGTTTGTTCATACTCTTCTCCAAAATAGTTAACTGCTTAGAGTGATGCTAGCGTTGTTTAGTTCCGGTAATGGGCATTAATTTAGCTAAATTTAATACCCCTTCTTTTCTAAACGGCACACTGTACAACGGTGTTGCAAAATTGATAGCACCCATGCTGATATTGCCTGATAAGCTAAAGTGCACTGTTTGTTGATTTGCTTGTGTCACCTGTTGTATTTGTTGAATAACGCCTAAAGTGTTGCCGATTAACGATACCTTAACAAGTTGCTCGGCATAGGGGGCAATATCAATCGCATGCTGACTAACGCCATGGGCAAATTCGCTACCGTTGATTGTTAGCTGGTAGCTTAGTCCCTTTATATATAAGGGGGTGTCGTTAGTGTTTTGCACCCGCAAGCTTAGCTCGTAATGTTGCTCAAACAATTGCGCGTCAACAAGGCGTAAGTTGTTGAGACTGATCTGTGGTGGCTCAGCGTGATAGGTAATACCGGCGCAGGCCGACAACAGCGCACACAGTGCAGTGAGTTGAATTAATCGGTGTATAAAATGCGCCATTAGCTTCTCCGTAAAGGGCTTTCATCTTAAGACAGAGTTCAAACGAAAGAAAGGGTTTTAAAATAGCAGCGGTGTTTGCCCTTCGGCCCACGGGGGGTACTTTTTCATCACGCTGTTGAAAGGTTCCGAATCAAGGAAAAAATCCAACCATTGAATAAGGCGGGTATAAGGACTTTGCCTAAACCAGTCGATATCGACGTGAGCAAATTGACGAACAAAAGGGAAAATGCCAATGTCGGCGAGGCTTATCGAGTCGGTTAGTAAAAATTGATGCTGCGATAAGTTTTGTTCAAGTTGTGCTAAAAACTCTTCGGCTTGGCTGCGATAATGCTCAGCCGAAAATTCTGGGAAACGGTCGGCGTATTTATAGTGATCGAGGTGTTGTTTAAAGTCAGTATCGTTTTTTTCAACCAGCGCGTTTGTCAGTGACATTAACGCTGCATCGCCACGTATAGCGTCGGGGTCGTTTACCGTCGTGGCCCAATGCACAATGTCCCAGCTCTCTTCTAGCACGCGACCATCTGGCAACAGCAAAACCGGAACAGTCGCTTTGGGCGAAATGGCCAGCATGGCTGCTGGTTTATGCCGTAACACCACTTCGCGCAATTGCACCTTAACGCCGCTGTATCGGATCGCCAGGCGCGCCCGCATGGCATAGGGGCAACGCCGGAATGAATACAAAATGGGCGTATCAGACATGGGCTTTGTTAGTGGTGGTGACCACCCGCGCCGTGGGCGTGGCCGTGTGATAGTTCGTCGGCAGTGGCGGCACGAACGTCAACGATCTCAATATCAAAGTGTAAGGTTTGGCCTGCCAAGGGGTGGTTAGTATCGACCTTCGCCATAAACTTACCCACTTTAACCACGGTAACTTGGCGATGCCCGTGATCGGTGTGTACGTTGGCTACCATGCCAGGGCGCCATTTTTTAGCACCGGATAAATGCTTAACCGGCACGCTTTGGATCGAATCGTCTAGGCGTTCGCCATAACCCTCTGCCGGTTCAACGGTTAGGTTTAAAGTGTCGCCGGCTTGCTTGCCATCGATAGCGTTTTCTACCCCACGAATGATGCCGCCGTGGCCAAATAAAATAGCCGTGGGTTGGTGGTCAAGTGATGATTCAAGGGTTTCGCCTTGGTCATTTTTTAAAGTGTAGTGAAACTGTACAACGGTGTCTTTGCTAATGGCTAGGCTCATAGGTCGGCTCTGTGTAAATAAAACGCCATTTTAACATTCTCATTACACTTGCGGTGTAAACTAATCGGCATGCAAAAAATTGATCTTCACTCGCACACATTGGTGTCAGATGGTAGCTTATCGCCGCTGCAATTACTGCAGCGCGCGCAAGCTAATGCGGTTGATATATTGGCAATAACCGACCACGATTCGATAGAGGCTTACCAACAGCTTGGCAATCAAGCACTCAACGGCTTGCGGTTAATTGCAGGGATTGAACTATCGACCCAATGGCGTGGTGTCGGGGTGCACATTGTGGGGTTAAATATAGACCTTACCAGTACCTCAATCTTAAGTGGCGTAGCGCAACAAGAACAAGCGCGTAGCGAACGGGCGCAACTGATCTACCAGCGATTAACTAAATTGGGTTTAGCAATTGATTTTGAACGAGTCAAAGAGATCGCCAATCAGAGTAATATCGGCAGGCCACACTTTGCCCAACACTTGGTTGAAGTCGGGGCGGTAAAAAACATGGCAACGGCATTTAAAAAATACCTAGGTGATGGCAAGCCTGGCGATGTAAAGCAGTGCTGGGCTGAACTGCCACAAATTGTCGAGTGGATTGTTGGCGCGGGTGGCGTTGCGGTTTTGGCACACCCTTTAAAGTATAAGTTAACGCGTACCAAACTATCGGTGTTGTTGGATGACTTTATAGCGGCTGGTGGCAGTGGTATGGAAGTGGTGTCAGGGCAACAAAACAAAGATGAAACCAATAAGCTGGCACGGCTGTGTAATGAAAAAAATCTTTTAGCCTCGTGTGGCTCGGATTTTCATCAGCCCAGTCAATGGAGCGAGATTGGCACTATGGCGGCTTTTCCTAGCGAGTGTGAGCCGGTTTGGGCAGCGTGGTAGGGGTTTAATACGCGTTTAAACGAAATTCAATTTTTTGTTTAAAATTGCTTAACGAGTTGAATTGACTGGGCGGAAACCGCCAAGTTTTAATCGCCTGCATCGCCGCTTTATCCAAGGCGCTAGAACCGGATGACTCGATGATAAAAGCTTGGTTAACGTGGCCATTATTGGCGACCGAAATTTCAAAAATAACAATGCCTTCTACCCCTCTACGCCGAGCGATGCTGGGATATTTCGGCTTAGGCTGGTAGCTGGGTTGTGGGGTAGAAAAAACAATCGGTTTTTTAATGGGCGACGGTAAGGGCGACGCGGCCGGCTTTTTAACTGTAACGGGTCGAGGTTTCTTTTTAACAGGTTTGGGCTTGACAGCTACTTTTTTAACCGAAGGTGCTTGGGTGACGATTTTTTTCTTTTTAATCGGTACTATTTCAACGGGTTTAGGCGGTGTGGGTGGTATTTCTTCGACTATCGGCACCTGTAAAGAAGCGCGAATGGTTTTGGTGGGAATGCTGTCAATGTCGTCCACGGTTAAAAGCCCCGATTGATAGGTATAGGTCACCAGTGCAACGTGCAGCAGCAAAGAGGCCAGTACAAAAATAATAACTTTATACGGGCGATTGAAGCGGGGTGTGGGGTGGGAAAGCAAGCTGCTCATGGTGCGCTTAGGTTTTTTTGGCAGCCATCGTAAGATTAACGGTTTGTGTGGCGGGTTTTGCCAGTCGTTTATCAATTACATTTTTTAGCGCGATTAATAAACCCAAACCGATAAAAGCACCCGGTGGCAAGATAGCCAATAAAAAGCCCTCATAGTCGCCGATAACCGTTATTGTCATGCCTTTTGCAGCCTCGCCAAACATTAAATGGGCGTTTGCAAATAAGGTGCCAGAGCCAAGTACTTCACGCACAGCACCTAAAATAACCAAGGCGCTGGTAAAGCCTAAGCCCATTGCAAGGCCATCAATAAAAGACTCGGCGAACGGGTTTTTAGAAGCAAACGCCTCCGCACGGCCAATAATGGAACAATTGGTGACAATCAGGGGGATAAAAATGCCTAAGATGAGATAGAGCTCATAGAAATAAGCGTTCATGATCAGCTCAATAACCGTCACAATCGACGCAATAATCAACACAAACACCGGTAAACGTATTTCACTGCCGACTTGCCTGCGCACTAAAGAAACCACCGAATTTGATAAAATTAGCGTTAACGTGGTGGCTAAACCTAAGGCAAAACCGTTGATCACGGTGTTACTAACGGCCAACAAGGGGCACAAGCCTAATAAGGCAACGAAGGCTTGGTTGTTGTCCCACAGGCCGTTTTTAAAAATTTGTTGAAAGTTACTCATGGCTAACCGCCGCTGCTTGGGTCAAGGTTTGCTTGTGTGCTTGGTAGTATTGTAACGTTTTTAATACCGTTTTGACGACGGCACGTGGGGTGATGGTTGCACCGGTAAATTGATCAAACACCCCGCCATCGCGTTTTACCTTCCAATAGGCCGGGGTGGGATCGCTTAAAGAATGCCCATTAAAGGCAAAGACCCAATCGCTTTTATTGGTATCAATCGCATCGCCTAAGCCTGGCGTTTCGTGGTGAGAGACGGCCCGAACGCCCATCAATTGCCCATTTTCTTGAATGGCGACCAACAGTTTAATTGAGCCGTTGTAACCATCGGGTGCGGTAACTTGGGCAATCATGGCAACCAAGTGTTCGCCTTTAAACGCACGATACAGGGTGACGGTGCGTTCGTTTTTAAAAAGCCTAGTATCGCTAACCTGTAGGCTGTCGGCTAATAGGTCATTGTCGTGCAAGTGCTCAGGCACCAATTCACGTAAATTTTTAAGCACGAAAAGACGCTCGTTTTCCGCTATTTGTTGCTGGGTTAAAGCGTAGGTGAACGAGACCAAGCCGATACCAATAAAAGAGAATAAACCGAGAACCAAGCCGGCGTTAAGAATCAGTTTCTTATTAGAGGCCATCTTATTTATGCCCGTAAACACGTGGTTGGGTGTAATGGTCGATTAACGGCACCGTCATATTTATTAAAATGACCGCAAAGGCAATCCCCTCAGGGTAACCGCCCCAGGTGCGGATAATATAGGTTAATACGCCAATTAGCGCGCCATAAATAAAGCGGCCTTTTGTGGTGGTGGCTGCCGTTACCGGGTCGGTGGCTATAAAAAAAGCGCCCAACATAGCGCCACCACTCAGTAAATGAAAAGTGGGAGAGGGGCTTAACCCCGGTTCGGACATATAGGCGATAAAGCTGATCACAAACAAACCCGCAAGCACCCCCACCGGGATATGCCAGCTGATAATCTTTTTAGCTAAAAGTAGGCAGCCGCCTAATAAAAACGCGATAGAAACCCACTGCCAACCAGTCCCAGCGAGGGAGCCAAACACCGAGGCGCTGCGAATTTCGTCAATCGTCTGGTTTAAACCAAGCTGCGTTTTCATCGTGTCTAACGGTGTTGCCGCGGTGATCGCATCGATCAACTCGGGGTTGGCTTGTTGCTGAAATACAAGCGAGATTAGATCAGAAAAACTGACGCTGTCAACTTGTAAGGCCTGTGGCAACATCCAGACCGTCATGCTTTTAGGGAATGACACCATCAGCACCGCAAACGCCACCATGGCGGGGTTAAACGGGTTGTACCCTAGGCCACCGTATAAATGCTTGGCGATAATAATGGCGATAAGCGCACCGATAAAAGGAATCCACCATGGGGCTAGTGTCGGTAAAGCGAGGGCGAGTAATAAGGCGGTAACAACAGCACTTAAATCGGACATAAACGGTAGGATCGGACGGCCGCGAAGGTGCAGCATCAGGGCCTCTGCCGCGAGGGCAGTCATGAGGCAAATAATGATATTAAATAGCACCCCATAACCAAACTGCCAGATCATGGTGATGACCCCAGGAAGCAAGGCGATTAATACCCAAAACATCATGCGTTGAACGCTGTTTTGTGGCGCAATAAAGGGTGCGTTAGAGGTTAAAAAATGCACGTTCTAGCCCTCACCTTCGGATGGATTTTGTTTTTTTGCTTTGGCGCGGCTGATCGCAGCGTCTATGGTTTCTTTAGCGGGTTTTTCTTTTAACGCGGCTTTTTTAGCGCGCGATTTTTCCGCGCGGTCGGCTTTTTCTTGTGCCAATCGGGCTTCGCGCGCTTCAAAGCGTTCTCTGGCTACATTGGATAAATGCTTTTCGTGGTGTTGTACTTTAAGCGCGCTTTTAGCGTAACGAAAGTGTTGTACCAAGGGGATGTGGCTTGGACATACCACATCACAGCAGCCGCACTCGATGCAATCTAATAAGTTGATCTTTTCGGCTTTTTCTAATTGCTCCGAGCGGCTAAACCAATACAATTGTTGCGGTAGTAAAGACACAGGACAGGCGCTCGCGCAAAGGCCGCAACGGATACACGGCATGGCTTGTTTTTCGGTCACTGCTTCGTGTTTGCTAGCCACTAAAATACAATTGCTGGCCTTGACCACGGGGATTTGGTCGTTCATTAAGGCAAAGCCCATCATCGGGCCGCCCATGATGAGTCGATCAGCGTCTTGGGTGTAACCATTGCAAACATCGATCAGGGTGCTGATTGGCGTGCCAATACGTACTTCTAGGTTACGCGGTGTTGTCACCCCTTCGCCGGTTACCGTAATGATTCTAGAGGTCAGCGGTTTACCCTCAATAACCGCTTGTTGTACTGCGTATACGGTGCCGACATTGATCGAAACGATGCCGATGTCGGCAGGGATGCCGCCACTGGGTACCTCTTTACCGGTTAAGGTTTGGATCAGTTGTTTTTCGCCCCCGGTCGGGTAGATCGTTGGAATTTGAGCGGCGCTAATGGCCGGGTTATTGTTTTGGTTGACCGCTGTTTGAATGGCTTTAAAGGTGCTGGGCACATTGTCTTCAATGGCCAAGATGGCTCGCTTTGCGCCCAACAAATGAAGCAGCACGTTGACCCCTTCAATCACCTTATCGGCGCGCTCTTTTAGCAGTCGATCATCACAAGATATGTACGGTTCACATTCGGCGCCATTTAGAATTAAGGTGTCAATTCGCCGCGACTTGCTTTGATTGTCCAGTTTAATAGCAGTAGGAAATGCAGCGCCGCCCAAGCCTACGATACCGGCTTCGCGGATAAGACTGACCAGATCTGCTGCCGATAGCTGGCGAAAGTCAGGCTGGCCGCTAGGGGGTAATTCTTTATCTAGACCATCGGTTGTGATACTGATAGACGGCGCAGAAAAGCCAGAGGGATGCGGAATTAAATGGTCAGCAATGTGGCTCACCGTGCCAGAGCTGGCGGCGTGAATAGGTGCGCTAATTAGGCCCTGTGCGTCGGCGATTTTTTGCCCGCGCAGCACGTAGTCACCCACCTTAACTAAGGCAGTAGCAGCATTACCGATATGCTGGCGCAGCGGATAAACCAATTGGCTAGGCACTGGCGCTGTTTCAATCGGCAGGTGGGTCGACTCGTTCTTGTGTTCGGCTAAAGAAGGTAAGCCGCCGTTAAAGCGCCAAAGCTTCATGAGGTCTCCTTTTGCGCGGCGTTCTCGGGTTTTTCCCACGTCCATAAGGCGAGGGTTTTAACCACGGGTTCCATGGTGATGCATTCTACTGGGCAAGGCGGTAGGCACAGTTCACAACCGGTACACTCAGCGGCGATTACCGTATGCATTTGTTTGGGTGCGCCTAAAATGGCATCTACGGGGCAGGCTTGGATACACAGCTTGCAGCCGATGCAGGTGTTTTCATCAATCACGGCGACCAGTTTGGGTGTTTCTTCACCATTGTCTGCGTTGAGTGGTTTTGCTTCAACCCCGAGTAGGTCGGCCAAAGCGGCGATGCCTGCTTCACCCCCGGGTGGGCATTGATTGATGTCTGCTTCACCGTTGGCTATCGCTTGTGCGTAAGGCCGGCAACCGGGAAAACTGCATTGGCCGCACTGTGTTTGCGGCAGTAGCTTGTCGATTTGGTCAACGATGGGGTCGCCTTCCACTTTAAAGCGAATCGCGGCATAGCCTAAAACAATGCCTAGGCCTGCAAACAGGACAATAAGAATAAGAAACGACATGATCTAAAATTTCACCAAGCCAGAAAAGCCCATAAAAGCGACCGACATCAAGCCTGCGGTAATCAGCGCGATGGCGTTACCCTTAAAGGGTGCAGGTACGTCGGATACGGTAATACGTTCACGAATGGTTGAAAACAGCACCAAGACCATAGAAAAGCCGATCGCTGCGCCAAAACCATACAAGCCAGATTCAATAAAGCCGTGGTCTTCTTGGATGTTTAACAGGGCAACACCCAGCACCGCACAATTGGTGGTAATCAAGGGTAAGTAAATGCCAAGCACTTGGTATAGCAAGGGGCTGGTTTTATGTACGATGGCTTCGGTCATTTGTACAACCACGGCGATGACCACGATAAAAGTAATCGTGCGTAAAAACTCTAGGCCCAACGGCGCTAATAGGTATTGATTGGCGAGGTAGCTGCAAATGGATGCCAAAGTCAGTACAAACGTTGTCGCCAAACCCATACCCATGGCCGTTTCCAGTTTATTAGACACGCCCATAAAGGGGCATAAGCCAAGAAACTTAACCAGCACAAAGTTATTAACCAAAATGGTGCTGACGAGGATGAGTAGGTATTCAGACATTTTTTAAAATAAGCGTAAGCGGTATCAATCAGTAGATTAATGAATAGTATATCTTTATTGCCTAGGCGAACATAAGTAACGCGTCAATATCTGCCAATAATTGCTAGGTTAATGTGAGTATGAGACGCATTTAATACAATTAAAAGGAATAAATAATTAATTGCTTATTACTTAATAGACTTAAGGAGCCGTTTTTGTTTCTGTAAAACGGACAGGTGATTTATTGGTGGTCTACATCAGCGTTAAAGAGAGTAATAAAAAGAGCAATACAGCTATAAAACTATATTGCTCTCTAACATACAAAAGCAAGTGTTTTGATTTGCGTTAATCTTCAAGAAGTAAAATTGGCGCAGGTTTGCTTGAATCGTCATCGGTGTCTGCATAGCCGACGCTAACGACCGGTTCTTTTTGCAAGAAGTCCCAACCAGCGGTCACCGCATAGCTATCAAAGGCATAGCCAACGCCTGCATCGATGCCAAATTTATTTTCAGCCTGTGGGTAATAGCTTACGCCTACCGCTGCAACGCCATTGTTTTCATCGTCATCGGACAGTGCTTTAACGCTAATGCCGAAGTTACCGCCAAAACTGTAGTTAATGCCGACAAACGCAGCGGCGTCTGATTGGGCAGTGAGTGGTAAGGCGGCGAGTAATAAAAGTAGGTATAACTTTTTCATTTTCAATCCTTGTAAGTTGTTTTGATTTATCGATCCATCTAAAGCTATTGTTATTTGATAGCGTTATTGATTATTAACCATAAGCCCAAGTTGTGCAATACCCGCTTTACTCCACGTTTTTGCAAGCAATTTTCTGCTTGAATTCTTAGGGGACTAACGGCTGTTGTGAGCTTAATTCTTATTTTATTTTCATGCCTGGGGTGGCGCCATCATCTGGCGATAACAGCCAAATTTCCTTACCGCCGGGGCCTGCTGCTAGGACCATGCCTTCAGACACACCAAAACGCATTTTGCGTGGTTTAAGGTTGGCGACAATCACCGTTAGGCGGCCTTCAAGCTGTTCCGGTGTGTAGGCCGATTTAATCCCGGCGAGCACTTGCCGCTGTTGATCGCCTAGGCTTAAGGTGAGGCGTAACAATTTATCGGCTTGCTCGATGTGTTCGGCCTTTTCGATACGGGCTACGCGCAAATCAATTTTGGCAAAGTCTTCAAAATCGATCAGCGCCGGCTCTGCTGTTTTAGCCTTATCTGTAGTCTTAGCTGGGGCTGATGTAGGCGTCTTTTCTAAGTTTTGTTTTGACGCCTCAACTAAGGCGGCGAGCTTGTCGTTATCTACCCGCGTTAATAAGGGTTTAAATTTATTAATGCGATGCGCGCATAGCGGCTGCCAATCAGTCGGCCAGGCCATTGTGTCGATGTTGAGAAAGGCTTCGGCTTTCGCCACCATTTCAGGCACTACCGGTTTTAAATAGGCGGCAATAAGATAAAACAGGTTAATGCCGACACTGCATGCTGCATGGAGTTCGGCGTCGCTACCCTCTTGCTTGGCGAGTACCCAGGGTTGTTTTTCGTCGATGTATTGATTGGCTTTATCCGCTAAGGCAGAAATAGCACGCATGGCTTTGCTGTACTCACGTGTTTCGTATAAATCGGCGATTTCATCACTGGCGCTGATAAAGTCAGCAAATAGTGCAGGCTCAGAACACGCGTCGGCCAGTTTGCCATCAAAACGTTTGCTAATAAAGCCACTGCAACGGCTGGCAATATTGACCACCTTATTGACCAAGTCGGTATTGACGCGCTGGCAGAAGTCTTCAAAGTTAAGGTCGATGTCCTCAACACGGTTGCTTAGTTTTGCGGCAAAATAATAGCGCAGATACTCGGGATTTAAGTGATCCAAGTAGGTCCTGGCTTTGATAAACGTACCGCGTGATTTGGACATTTTTTCGCCATTGACGGTTAAAAAGCCGTGCGCAAAAATGGCGGTCGGGGTTCTAAAGCCGGCGCCGGTCAGCATCGCTGGCCAAAATAGCGCGTGAAAATACATAATGTCCTTGCCAATAAAGTGATACAGCTCGGCGCTACTGTCCTTGGCCCAATAGTCGTCAAAATCAAGTTCTGAGCGGTCACACAGGTTTTTAAAGCTGCCCATATAACCGACGGGCGCATCTAGCCAAACATAAAAGTATTTACCGGGGGCATTGGGGATTTCAAAACCGAAATAAGGTGCATCGCGGGAAATGTCCCAATCTTGCAAACCGGTTTCAAACCATTCGCTGAGTTTATTGGCGACTTGGTCTTGCAAATGCCCTGAGCGCGTCCACTCCTTAAGCATGGCTTCAAAATCAGTTAGCTTAAAGAAGTAATGTTCCGAATCTTTTTCTATCGGTTTTTCACCGGATACTGCAGACACGGGGTTAATTAAATCAGTGGGTGAATAGGTTGCACTACACACCTCGCAATTATCGCCGTATTGGTCGGCGGCACCACACTTTGGGCATTCGCCTTTAATAAAACGGTCCGGTAAAAACATTTGCTTAACCGGGTCGTAGGCCTGGGTAATTGTTTTGCTATGGATGTGACCTCGCTCGTTTAAGCGATTGTAAATTAGCTCAGCATACTCGCGCGTTTCATCAGAGTGGGTGCTGTAAAAGTTATCAAAGCCTACGTTAAAACCAGCAAAGTCGGCGTTATGTTGCGTCCAGGTGTCGCTAATCAATTGTTCGGGCGTAATACCTTCTTGCTGGGCTCGCAACATAATGGGCGTGCCGTGCGCGTCATCGGCGCAAATATAATGACAGCTATGACCGCGTTGTTTTTGAAAACGCACCCAAATATCGGTTTGAATATATTCAACCAGATGACCAATATGAATCGGGCCATTGGCGTAGGGAAGCGCGCTGGTGACGAGAATTTTGCGTTGAGTATCTGGCATAGGGTTAAAGAATATACAAAGCTAAAGGAAAAAAACGGTCTATTTGTAAAAAGAACAACTTGAAATTTATTATCGCACAAAACCAAATGCAAAGGCGTTACCTACCGAATAAACGACTTGTTTGAAAAAGGATATGTTAAAAATAGTTAAGGACATGCTGAAAATAAAATGCTTGATATTGGTGCATGTATTTTGTAGTATTTTCACAACAACTTAATCCTATCTTATTGATTTGCATTAATTAAATAACTAAACAAAGGACTGAGAAGATGAAAACAATAGCTAATATAGTTGTGGCAGGAGCATTTTTGGTCGCTGGAGTAGCAAATTCAGCTGATTGGAATGGAGGGTATATTGGGGTTCACGTAGGCGAAGGAAAGAATGATACGAGTGGGATCTTTGACTCAGCTGGCAGTGAGGCTGACCTATCTACCTTAGATGGCAGAGATTTGGTTTATGGGTTACAAGCAGGGTACAACATACAAAAAGGTCATATGGTGTATGGTATTGAAGTAAGTTATTCAGAAATGGATTTGGATGAAAAAACACCCGTTGACGACGAAGGTAACTGGCATAAGCTCAAAATGGACGAGTATTGGGGTATACGCGCTAAAGTGGGGCACTTAGTCAATAATGACAATACTTTGATTTATTTAACGGCTGGGTATGCTGAGATCGATTCTGAAATTCGAGTGGAATTACCAGAGTCCCCGGGTAGTGGTGAAACAAATAAGAAAGGCTTTACCACAGATGCATGGACACTTGGTTTAGGTGTAGAGCATGCAGTCACTGAGGCGGTAAGCATTAAAGCAGAAGCCTTATGGATGGATTTAGACGAAAAGGTTAATTTAGACTTGTCCACTTTAGATGATGCGGATTCTGGCGATCATTTAAGTCTAGACGACATGTGGGTGCTGCAGGTTGGAATAAATTATAACTTCTAATTAGGTTGTCTTTTTTGATTAAAAGCCCCGCTTAAAGCGGGGCTTTTTTTGTTAAATGAAGTGATTGTTAGGGTGAGCTAGTAAAGGCCTTCATTACTTAAAAATACAGTGTTTACCATAGTCGGTTAACTGATTGGTGCTCCAGTCTGCTTTAGGCATTTTCTTCATATCGTTACACCATTGTTCACTACCAACCTCGGGTGAACAGGCAGTGATGGAAAAAATAATAAAACCAAATAGAGCGGCTGAGATAATTTTTAGACTGGTTTGCATGGCTGAGGTCCTTATTAACTAGTTTAGGAATGAATTGGATGGTACTAAACTTTGTTTAAGTGTGTAAGTTTTTAATGATTAACGTGTAAAAATTATACGCCAGGTTCTTGCCTTGTTTAAAACGCGTTTCGCTGGCAATTAATAAAAGATGGACGGCCTTTATTAAGCAAAGCTTGCAAGAAACGTATAAAATGAAGCGTTTTAGTAAAGCAGTTTTTGGAGCAAGTATGAGTGAGTTGTCTGTTACCGATATAGAAAACCAATTAAAGACGTTTATTGATCCGTTAACGGGGCAAAGTATTTTGACCGCTAAAGCGTTGAAAAATTTGACGTTGGTTAATGGCGAGCTCAAGCTTGAGGTGGTGACAGGTTACCCTGCCGCGGGCATTAAAGACCAGTTGGCGGCCGATATTAGCGCGCATTTGCAGCAACTTGAAGGCGTAAAAAGCGTTGATGTGACCGTTAGTTGGCAAATCAAGCCGCACGCAGTCCAAAAAGGCGTTAAACCAAGAAACGGTGTAAAGAATATGATCGCGGTGGCGTCAGGCAAAGGCGGCGTTGGCAAATCAACAACGGCTGTCAACCTAGCCCTAGCGCTGCTCGCCGAAGGGGCGCGCGTGGGTATTCTAGACGCGGATATTTATGGCCCCAGTCAACCAACCATGCTGGGTATTACCGGCCGCCCTAGCTCACCTGATGGTAGAAGCATTCAACCGATGGAAGGACACGGCCTACAAGTGATGTCTGTTGGGTTTTTAGTGGATCAAGATACACCGATGATTTTACGTGGCCCAATGGTCACTCAAGCCTTAGGTCAGCTATTAAATGATACCAATTGGGATGATCTTGACTATTTAATTATTGATATGCCACCGGGTACGGGTGACATTCATCTAACCTTGGCGCAAACGGTGCCGGTTACCGGCTCGGTGATCGTAACCACACCACAGGACATTGCCTTGATTGACGCGAAAAAAGGCTTGAAAATGTTTGAAAAAGTGGATATTCCGGTGTTGGGCCTGATCGAAAATATGAGCCTACATATTTGTTCAAATTGCGGCCACGAAGAAGCCATTTTTGGTCAAGGCGGTGGTGAGGCAATGGCGAAAGAATACGGCGTAGAGTTTTTGGGCGCCTTGCCGTTGGATTTATCGATTCGAACCAGTGTGGACAGCGGTATACCGACGGTTGCTGCGGACCCTGATAGCCAAATCTCTACTATTTATCGGGGTATGGCCAGACAGTTAGCTGCCTCCTTATCGGTTAAAGCAAAAGATTTTAGCGGTAAAATTCCGAATATTGTCATTAAATAAATTAGGGTAAACGATGGGTATTAAGTCTGATAGTTGGATTCGCCGGATGGCGAAAGAACACGATATGATCGCACCATTTGAGGCCGGTCAGGTTCGTAATTCGTCACAAGGCCGGGTTATTTCGTACGGTACGTCAAGTTACGGTTATGACATCCGCTGTTCGGATGAATTTAAAATTTTTACCAACATTAACTCCGCCATTGTTGATCCCAAAAACTTTGACGCCAATAGTTTTGTTGATGTGAAGTCAGACGTTTGTATCATTCCGCCAAACTCGTTTGCCTTGGCTCGAACCGTTGAGTATTTGAAAATTCCACGCGACGTGCTAACGATTTGTTTAGGTAAATCCACCTATGCGCGCTGCGGCATTATCGTTAATGTGACACCGTTAGAGCCAGAATGGGAAGGGCACGTGACCTTGGAGTTTTCTAACACCACACCATTGCCGGCAAAAATTTATGCCAATGAAGGTGTTGCCCAGATTTTGTTTTTAGGTGCAGATGAAATTTGCGAAACATCGTACGGTGACCGCGGTGGTAAATACCAAGGGCAAACTGGCGTAACGCTACCAAAAGCCTAATTAGTCGCTAAATTTAACTTGGTCGAGGCGCATTTCAAAGGTGCCGTATTTTTTTTCTCGGCGCAATAAGACGGGTAAATTAGCTAATGACTTGGCGCACCAATAATAGGTAATAAGTGGCTTGTCGTCTTTTTTGCGAGCAAGTTTAATGGTGTCGTATTGGCGACCATCGAGGGTGATTTTTTCTGTACCGATACGGGTAAAAACATAGTTTTTAAGACGCCCACCGTCGGCAATTTGGTAGCTTAAGGACGCGTCGTTATCCGCTAAATCATGCATGAGTGCTATCTGCATCAGGGCCTTATCGATTACGCCATCGGTAATGGCTAATTTCCAGCTACGACCGGCTATTGAGTTGCTTACTTTAAGCTTAGACCAATCGAAATTTAAAATAATGTCTTTTTGGCTATCGCCTAAGTCAGCCTTGTAGTGATAACTGAGCGGCCGAATACGGCCGTTGTAGAGATCAAATAGGCTACTTTCTTCTACATCGTCATCTCGGATAAAAGATAACAGACCACTGGTTTTGGTTGATGAGGTTAATTGATACTGTGCTGCGCCTGATTTTTTAACAGTTAGTGCCACGTGGCCTATCTGGATGTCGTTGTGATGCAGGGTGTAGTCGGCTTTAAAAATAGGAACAATTAACTCAGACGCCAAGCTGGTTTGTAGAAATAACGTACTGATTAAAATAACGCAGTGGGTGATGAAGACCTTTTTTGATAACGTCATCGTCACTTGCGCTACATGTAGTCCATCACCACGGGGCCGGGCATTTTCTTTCCGTCCATGTAAATAGCATCATCTTTCAGTTTGATGCGCCCTTTAGCAAGCCAGCTAATGGCGGTTGGGTAGATCAAGTGTTCTTTAACTTTCACTCTAAGTTCTAAACTCTCAACGCTATCGGTGGCTAAAACAGGGAGTCTAGCTTGCAATAGTATGGGGCCACTATCGAGTTCGGTGTTAACGAAGTGCACGCTACTGCCATGTAACGGGTCGCCATCATCCATGACGCGCTGGTGGGTGTGGGTGCCTTTATACTTCGGTAATAAAGAGGGGTGTATATTGATCAGTCGGCCGTAGTAATGGTGTACAAAATCATCGCTTAAAATGCGCATAAAGCCGGCTAAAACGACTAAATCTGGGCGCTGTTGGTCGATAAGCGTTTGCAGTTCCAGGTCAAAGTCTTGACGTGATGGAAACGTGGTGTGGTCGAGTACATGGGCAGGAATGCCGGCTTCTTGAGCGCGACTTAGTCCTCGCACATTGGGTTTATTGCTGATAACCGCGACAATGTTAGCCGGTAATTTGGCGTCTATAATCGATTGTAGCGTGGTGCCTGAGCCTGATAGTAATACAACAATACGGTAATCGGTGCTCATGCGGTTTACAGGTAGTTGACGTAAGGTTCGCCAGTAGCCTGTGCAATCTCACCTATGACAAACGCGGACTCGCCGCTGTTTTTTAATTGCTCAAGTGCAGCATCGACATTTTGTGGAGCGACGCAAACGACCATGCCAATACCGCAGTTAAAGGTTTTGAGCATTTCATCATCGGCGATATTGCCTTCTTCTTGTAGCCAATCGAATAAGGCCGGTGTTGGCCAGCTGCCTAGCTTAATGTTAGCAACCGTGTTGTCAGGCAGTACCCGCGGTAAATTTTCGGTGATGCCGCCACCGGTAATGTGTGCCAGTGCGTGAACGGGCTGGTTGTGGATTAGCGCGAGTAGAGATTTAACGTAAATACGGGTAGGCTCCATTAGGGCTTGCGTTAAAGGGACGCCACCCACGGTTTGATTGAGGTCGGATTGGCGTTCGATAACCTTTCTGATTAACGAGTAACCATTCGAGTGCGCGCCGGAAGAGGCGAGGCCAATTAATACGTCTCCAACGGCTACCTTAGAACCATCAATGATGTGTGCCTTTTCAGCAATGCCCACGCTAAAGCCGGCTAAATCATAATCACCTTCGCTATACATGCCGGGCATTTCGGCTGTTTCTCCGCCAACAAGGGCAGCGCCGGCCAGTTCGCAGCCTTTGCCAATACCAGAAATAACGGACGTGGCGACCTCTAAGTCAAGTTTGCCTGTGGCGTAATAGTCTAAGAAAAACAGGGGTTCGGCGCCGGTCACCACAATGTCGTTAACACACATAGCAACCAGATCAATGCCAATACTGTCGTGTTGATTGAGCAGCATGGCGAGTTTCAGTTTTGTACCTACACCGTCGGTGCCAGATACAAGTATCGGCTGCTTATAACGATCGAGTGGTAACTCAAACAAGGAACCAAAACCGCCCAAACCCGACATAACGCCTGGGCGTTTGGTACGTTTGGCAATCGGTTTAATGCGTTCTACGAGCTGTGCGCCGGCGTCTATATCAACACCCGCGGCTTTGTAACTTAGGCTGATTTTGGAATCACTCAAAATGGCGTCTACCTGGTTTGAAATAAGTAATTATATCAGTTGAGTTAATTGTTGGCAGTAATAGGACTAACTATATTATGCTATAGGCTGATTAATTAAACAGAGTTGGGGATGGTCATGCGTTATTGGGTGGGTTTATGCTTGTGTATCTTATCTTTGCCGCTATCTGCGGTACAGGTAGAAGGCTTGTACACAGCGCAAGTCGTCGTTGATGACCAGTCTCAAGCCTTGCGTAATAAAGCCATTGCAGTGGCGTTTAACCTCGTTTTGCAAAAAGCATCGGGTAGAACAAGCGTTTTACAAAGCCCCTTATTGCAGGCGGAAACGCCTAAGTTCAGCTCATACGTGGAACAATTTCAGTATCAACAGATGGCGGATGAACAAACAGGCTATCTGCTCAAGATTAGTTTCCAAAAAACGGCGATTGATCGGTTTTTACAGCGTTTAGATGTGCCTGTATGGGGAAGCAATCGACCTGATATTTTAGTTTGGTTGTCGCTGGAACAGGCAGGCAGGGTGCAGTTAGTTGGGGCAGATTCAGAACAATGGGCGCCGCGGTTAACGCAAATTGCGTTAGATTCTGGTTTGATGATCACGCTACCTTTGCTGGACTTAGCCGATCAACAAGCGATCAGTACGGATAACGTGTGGCAGGCCTCGGCAGAGAGCATCGAGTTGGCCTCGCAGCGTTATGGCGCGCAACAGGTTATGGTGGCACGACTGATGAGCAGCTCTAATGCCTCCAAACAGTTCGATTGGAAACTAATCAATACAAGCGGGGAATACGTCGATGCTTTGCGTGCTGACACGTTAGAGGTCGCCTTTCGTAGTGGTTTGGCAAAAATGTCAGAACGTTTGGCTGATATTTACGCGCCGCGAGGTTCATCCGCCGAAACCGAATTATCGATAGTGCTAAGAGGGGTCAACACGCTGGAGCAATTTATCGATGTCACGCAATACCTTTCATCGTTAGATATGGTTAAAAAGTTGGATTGGAAAAATATGCGTATCGGCACGCTTGAGTTACAGCTAAACATTAGCGGTGACGAAGCGGTGTTTAAAAAAATTGTCGCGTTAAATCACGTGTTATTGCCCGATGCTGCAGAGGTTCAGACAGTAGCTACGATGGTAGATGGGGAGGTGCAGATTGAACAAGGACTTAATAGAACGCTTTATTACCGCATAAATTAAATGCAAAGAAAAAACATTCCCAACCTCATTAGTTTTGTCAGAATTATATTGGTGGGGCCTATCGTTTATTTTTTATTACAAGGTGCCCATGTAACGGCCTTGCTATTATTTATCGTCGCTGGCCTATCGGATGCCTTGGATGGTTTTTTGGCTAAGAAATTTGGTTGGACGAGCCGTTTAGGGTCTTTGCTTGATCCTTTGGCCGATAAATTATTATTGGTCTCGTGTTTTTTAGCCGGTGCTATTATTGGTTTGTTGCCACTGTGGTTATTGGTGATTATTGTAGCGCGTGACCTCATTGTGGCAGTTGGTGCGCTCATGTATCACTGCTTGGTTGAACGGTTTAGCGGTGAACCGCCTTTCTCCAGCAAACTCAATACCACGTTCCAGATTATCTATTTGGTGATGTTAATATCCGCACAAGGCGTGTTAACCATACCCGCAAAATGGTTAGATTTTGCCTTGTATTCAGTCGCTGCAACAACAACCATCAGTGGCCTAGAATACGTTTGGGTGTGGGGTTTTAGAGCTTGGGGCTTAAAGATGAAGGCACAACATGAACAACAGTAATAAATACGTCATTATGGTTATTCTTAGTGCGGGACTTGTGTACTTGTTGTCGCCTATTTTGACGCCATTTTTGGTAGCGGCGCTGCTGGCGTATTTAGGTAATCCTTTAGTGCTCAGGTTGGAGCATTTTAAATGGCCCAGATCATTAGCGGTCAGTGTGGTGTTTGCGGTCATTTTTGTGGCGCTCGGTTTGACTCTATTGGTCTTATTGCCGCTGGTGGAACAACAAGTATCGGCCTTGATTGAAAAAGTCCCAATGATCATAGCTTGGACCAAGCAAACGGCGCTGCCTTGGCTGCAAACGCGGTTTGCCGTGTTGGCACAGATTAATGCCGAACAACTGCAGTTGGCGTTGCAAGATAATTTAGCCGGCGCGGGTAGTGTAGCCGCAACCATTATTGGCTCGCTTACCTCGTCAGGAATGGCTTTTTTATCAGGCTTGGCGACGATTATTTTAATTCCCGTGGTGACCTTTTACTTGCTCAGGGACTGGAGCGCGTTGATACATAATATCCAACAAGTCTTTCCACGCCGACTAGAAAAAAAAGCCAATGACCTTACCCAGCAAGTGGATACTGTTTTAGCGGCTTTTTTTAAGGGCCAGCTTATTGTAATGGCGTGTTTGGCTGTCGTGTATTACGTCGGTTTGAGTCTTGTGGGTTTGGAGTTTGCCTTATTAATTGGCTTAGTCGCGGGCCTCGTCAGTTTTGTGCCGTATCTGGGTTTAATAATCGGCGTTATCTTAGCGTGTTTAGCCTCAATCTTTCAGCTGCATGATGGCAGTGGCTTACTGGCGATCTTGCTTGTTTTTGCTGTTGCCCAGGTGTTAGAAAGTGTGGTGTTAACCCCAGTCTTGGTGGGTGACAAAATTGGTTTACACCCCGTGGCCGTTATTTTTGCGGTAATGGCCGGTGGGCAACTGTTTGGCTTTACCGGGGTGTTATTGGCCTTGCCCGTGGCCGCGGTTTTACTGGTCTTTGTGCGGGACCTTGATGCGCGGTACAAAAAAAGCGAGCTGTATAACGCCGAATAACGGTGTCCAATTGATAACCGTGTAATAAAAAAGGCGCCCAAGGGCGCCTTTTAAACTGAGGCTTAGCTTATAGGTTTTGAGCAACAAAATCCCAGTTGACCAAAGCCCAAAACTTGTCCATGTACGCAGGGCGTGCGTTACGGCAATCGATGTAATAGGCGTGTTCCCATACGTCACAGGTCAGTAAGGGTGTTTTGCCGTCAGTCATCGGGTTACCAGCGTTACTGGTTTGCACGACTTCCAATGTGCCATCGGCAGTTTTGCTTAACCAGCACCAGCCAGCGCCGAAAAGGTTGATCGACTTATCGGTAAATTCAGCTTTAAACGCCTCCACAGAACCAAATGCAGCGTTAATCGCGCTTAAAAGCTCGCCTGTCGGCTCTGTGCTCGTGGGCGTTAAGCAGTTCCAGTAAAATGTGTGGTTCCAGATTTGTGCCGCATTATTAAAAATTGGCCCAGACGATTTTTTTACAATCTCTTCAAGTGAAGCGTTTTCAAACTCAGTACCAGGGATTAAGCCGTTCAGCTTAGTAACGTAGGTTGCGTGGTGTTTGCCGTGGTGGAATTCTAGTGTTTCTTGAGAAATATGGGGTTCTAATGCATCAATAGCGTAGGGAAGAGCGGGTAAAGCATGTGTCATAGGTGTACCTTTAGTTTATGTTAGGCGCAGGGCGCATTAAAAAGCGGCTTAAGATAGTGCGCTTAGATATAAAAATCAACCCATTTGGCTGAGTTGATGGGTTGAATGGGGGTTATTTTTCTGTGCTAACCGTATGTAAATGAACGTCTCGCTGAGGGAATGGGATGCTAATGCCTTCTGCGTTAAAACGCAGCTTAACACGTTCATTGAGGTCAAACGTTACCGCCCAGTAATCGGCAGAGTTTACCCAGGGACGCACGGCAAAATTGACGCTGCTGTCAGCCAAAGCATGAACGGCTACCAGTGGTGCAGGGTCTTTAAGGATGCGTTCGTCGCTTTGTAAAATATCTTCTAAAACAGCTTTAGCTTTTTTTAAATCGTCGTCATAACCGATGCCATAAATCAAATCAATGCGTCGAGTGGGTTTGGTTGTGTAATTGATAATATTGCCATTCATCAGCCCAGAATTGGGAATGATAATGGTTTTGTTATCACCGGTCCGCATCACGGTGTTAAAAATATGGACCGCCTCGACGATACCAGCGACGCCTGCACCTTCGATAAAATCACCCTGTTTAAAAGGGCGAAAAATAATCATTAAAACGCCCGCTGCAAAATTAGATAAGGAGCCTTGCAACGCTAAAGCAACCGCTAGACCAGCGGCACCCACAATGGCGATAAATGAGGTGGTTTGAATACCTAATTGCCCCAGTGCGGCCACGACAATAAACGCCAAAAGGGCGACGTAGACCATATTGCTACTAAATGAGATCAATATAGGGTCTGACTTCGCCTTGATCATCGCCTTTGAAATGGTGGACTTGACGGTTTTTGCGATTACCTTACCGATAAAGAAAATTGCTAAGGCTGCGATCACTTTAAGTCCGTACACGCTGAGCAGTGCTTGAATTTGGTTGATAGTGCTATCCGAGAATAAATTGTCCATGCTGTTCTTCTTTGATTTTTTTCGTTAAGGAGTAAATACTTTCTTTAATAAATCAGTCGTTCTTGCCGCTGGGTTTTCACGTATAAGTTTTTCTTGTTCGGCAATCCTTAAAAATATACTTTGCACAGTTTTATGTGTAATAAATTTATCAAGGTCAGAGACTTGCGAGGCGACCAATGTGCTCATATTACCAGAATTAGCAATTAGGTTTTTGTAGCTGGCGGTCACCCCTGCGCTATTGGTGGTTTGGGTGACAATCGGTAATAATTTATCGTGCAGTTTAGCTGCGCTGTGTGTTTTAAAGTATTCAGTTGCTGCGTTATCAGGGCCTTGTAATATGCCAACCGCATCGTCAATACTCATTTGCTGAATGGTTTCAGTAAAAATGTCGATAGCTTCAGGTGTGGCCTGTTCTGCAGCGCGATTGAGGGTGGTTTGGAACTCGTCGACAAAGTGGCCCTGTCCTAGCATTCTTAATGGAGAAGCAATCGGCTGTAAAAAACTGGGCAAGGGTATTCTGACGTCGGGGTGGTTCAAAAAGCCACCCTCAGCGCTAAGATTTTGCACCGCTACCTGGGTGCCTTTTTCGAGCGCTTGCTTAAGGCCTGAGACGATGTCTGCATTTGACAGTCCATTAGTGCTTTGGGCAGCGGATGGAAGGCTTAGCTTTGCCGGATCGATATCTTTAATAAAGTCGAAAAACCCTGCTTGGGTGTAACTGCTAAAAACCACTAATGCGATCAATACTATACGTCTTAACGAATTAAACATAACACTCTCCATTTGTTTTTTGCCGCATCCTATCAGTTCAGTCTGAACAAACGCTTAATACGGTTGGTTTTTATCCGTTGTTAGACAAAGCGCTTTTTAAAAAGGGGATTGTCAATTTGCGCTGGGCAGATAAACTGGCATGGTCTAGTTCGTCAATTATACGCCATAAGTTAGGGAGATCCCTAGGAAAGTGGGTGATTAAATAATTGGCCACGTCGTGATTCAGTTCCAAGCCTAATTGTTGGGCCCGTACTTGCAAAGCGCTTATTGTACTGCTGTCGCTGAGCGGTTTTAAATCCAAAGGTAAACCGCTCGATAGGCGACTTTTTAAATCGTTGAGGCCGATATGAGCGTGTTGCGGCGATGCGTTTGATGCGACGATTAAACGGCCTTGTGCCTGCCTTATTTGATTAAATAAATTAAACAAGGCTTCTTCCCAATCGGCCGAGCCGAAAGCTAGCTCAATATCGTCAATGCACACTAAATCAACCCCAGCCATACCCTCTAAAATGGCTGGAGACAAGTCAAGCAATTCTTTTAACGGTAAGTAACTGGCGGTTTTGCCGAGCTGTGCTTGAGATAAACAGCAGGCCTGTAATAGGTGAGTTTTGCCACTACCCTGGCTACCCCAAAGAAAAATAAACGGTTCTGACGGGTCGCTTAAGGCATCAACAACCAGCTGGTTATCGGAGGGAATAAAGTTCTCAAAAGTAAACGACGCCTGTAATTTAAAAGGCAACGGTAGTTGGTGTAGCATTAAGGTTTACTGAGTCGGCGAATGTATAAAGAGGCGCTAAAAAATACCGTTAAGCTGATAATGATCTCAATGCTGCCAAGCAAACGTGTCGCAGGACTGGCAACGGCTTCCATAGTGCCATGAATGAAATACAAAAGACTTAGGTAGGCCGCCCAATTTACGGGCTTGTCGCGGCCATGCAATACGCCCATCAGTGGTAACAGTAGCGGCGCCACGCAAACGATCAATACCAAGGCGATAGGAAACGATTGCGGCGGTGAAAAAATCGTAATCCACGCGGTAATAAAACCAATGAGGCACAGGTAACTAATTAATTGCAGCCAATACGCGGCTTTTATTCCTGGTAAGGTCATGATGAACTCAGTTGTTTGGCGAGCGTAGCCACTCGACTACCCAGCGCGACACAGAGTTCGGCTTCTTGGCTGTCAATTTTTCGTGCATTATCAACCCCGGCTAGGTGGCTTGCGCCATAAGGTGTGCCACCACCGGTGGTCGTTAATAAGCTGTTTTCAGAATACGGTAGCCCAGCGATTAACATGCCGTGATGCAGTAGTGGCAACATCATCGAGGTTAAGGTGGTTTCTTGGCCGCCGTGTAGACTGCTGGTCGAGGTGAAAACGGCGGCTGGCTTGCCGATTAATGCACCCGAAAGCCAAAGGGAGCTGCTGCCATCCAAAAAATACTTTAGGGGGGCAGCCATATTGCCAAAACGTGTGGGGCTGCCTAAGACTAAACCATCACAGTTTTTCAGGTCCTCTAAATTGGCGTACATTGCGCCATCCGCAGGCACCACGTCCTCGCTGGCTTCGCAAACGGTTGAAATAGCAGGCACGGTGCGTATAACAGCCTCAACACCGTCAACTTTTTCCACCCCGCGAGCAATTAAATTGGCCATTTGTGCTGTGGCACCGTGGCGGCTATAAAATAAAATCAGTACGTTGATGCTCATTCGTTGGGGCTCACTTATAAAATATCCAATACGCTTTCAGGCGGACGGCCAATGGCGGCTTTGCCGTTTGCTAATACAATGGGCCGCTCGATTAAAATGGGGTGTTGTAGCATGGCGTCAATGAGTTGGTCGTCGCTCAACGCATCGTCCCCGAGTTGTAACTCTTTGTAAATCGCCTCGCCTTTACGCATTAATTCGCGCGGGTTTAGCCTGAGTAGCGCTAAAACGGACTCTAACTCGGCTTTACTAGGTGCTGCTTTTAAGTATTCAACAACCTCTGGTTGTAAGCCTTTTTCTTCAAGTAACTGCAGGGTTTGACGTGATTTGCTGCAACGTGGGTTATGGTAAATTTTAACGCTCAATGGCTTGTCCTCAAGATCGGTTTAAACGATTATAATTTATCTACTCATTTGCGACAGGGCTTTTTATGCAAGAAGCCGTTTTTAGGAGGCTGGTGGCCTTAATAAATGACTAGGCATTAGGTAAGAAAAGTTCTTGCACGCAGGAATAAGTTAGTGGTATAAATACAACAATCATAAAAAATGATTGCGGAATGTGCTGTTTTTACTAAGAATTTAAATCACATTGCAAACGAGACTAACCTCATATCAAAGGGAATAACGATGAATAACTTTAAAAAGAAAGCATTATGCGCCGCTATTGGTGCAACATTGATGGTGCCAGCCACGTCACTAATGGCGGCAGAAGTAGGGAATTTTTTTCACACTGAAGGAAAAAGTAAATTACAAATAGGCCTTTTTTACAACGACAGCAAGCGTGATGTCGAGCAAAAAGGTAAGGCACGTGTTAGCTCCGGCGTTGCAACAGAAACTATTATTGGGGAAGGGGAAACAGAAACAACCACAGAGGTGGGGAGTGTTTCGGGTCTAAAGGGAGAGGAGAATACCCAGGATTTGTACCTAAAGATAAGCTATGCCTTAACGCCTAAAATTGAAGTTTATGGCAAGCTGGGTGCTAGTCAAACAGATTTAGATATTGATAAAGCAAATTGGCAGTTTGATGAGTCGACTACAGAAACTGATAACCCCGATATTTTTAATACTTCCATTGTTGAACCATTAGATGAACTTGAAACATCAAGTCGTGGCGGCGACCGTGGTTGGTTGGCGGGCGTGGGCACAAAAATAACGATTCATGAAACAGGTTCCGGTTGGAATTTAGGCCTGGACGGCCAGTATATTTATCGTGACCAAGACATGGATAAAAGTTTAGCTTGGGGCGGTGATCTTGAATTGACGGGCCAAGAATCGCACGAACTTCAAGGGTCGTTGATCTTGGGTAAAGTCGTTGGAAACTTCAGGCCATACGGCGGTGTTTCGTACACGAAATATGAAAGCGAGTATGATCTGAGCGAGGGTGGCAGTCGAACAGGTACCATTGACCTTGAAAATGAAGACAATGTTGGCTACTTTGCCGGTTTTGACTTTGACTTTTCTGGCTTAACGGCTAGCTTTGAAGCACGCGGTGGCGATGAAGAGGCCTTTACTTTTGGCCTACGTATGCCGCTATAAGTAACTAGCTTATATGTATTACAAAAAAACCCAGCTTAGGCTGGGTTTTTTTGTGTATTGTTCACGGGTGTTTTTCTAAAGGGAGAGAGAAGTAACGCGTAAGGTAGCGTGATGGGCTTATTCAGTTTTTATAACGTTAAAAGAAACGTGTTGGCTCACGTCGTCATCTATTTTTATTTGAATAGTATGTTTGCCTTCCTGGCTTAATTGCAAGGGTGAGGCGCAAAGGATAAAGAGCGTTTCGCCTTCAGTTGATGTTGGGGTAAGAGTTTGCCCTTGGATAGGGCGTGAATCTAGGCCATCTGGGGCGGTGATTTTGACTTGTAAGAAAGGCGCGTAATCGGCGGGTATGCCGGTAAAACGTATGATGAAGTTGAGTTGATTAATGATGGTCGGTAATTGCTGAACAGAAATGTCTTTAGTTGGGTAAACGCCCATTAGGGAGTAGCGGCCGCTTTTTTCTTCGCGTACATCGTCACAAAAAATGATATCAATTACTGCAGGTGTCGTTGTCATGTCGTTAGGTTACCTTGTGTGGCTAATAAATCGTTAACGGGCGCTATAAAATAACTGGAATACTTATAAATTTTTGGGGTGATTTTTTTCCCCTTCCTTCAAATAAAAAAGCGGCATAGGCTTCACAATACCGGTGTATTGCATGTAATTGATAGGCCCACTCGCGTTTAAACGCACGCGGGTCGATGACCGAGAAGCAGGGGTTCATTTCAAAATAAAACGGTTTTCCGTCGGGTAGCAGGGCGTAATCTGCGATGGTGTAATCGAGTTTAAGAAGATTTTTGGCCCGCAGCAGTTCATCTTTTTCGTGTAGTGGCCGATCCCAAAATGCATACTCTTCAACTAGGTGGGCGTCCATTCTATCGGCCTGCCGGGAATCGGAATGAATATTCCATTCGGGTGATGAGATAAGGTGGCGGGCGATTACCTGGTCGCCCAATAGTACGCAGCGGTATTTTCGATATAAGCCGTCTTCACTTTTATAATCTTTAAACTGAATGGCTACAGTGCTCTTTCGAAAGTAGGCGTCGTCAATGGCCGCTATATCATCTTTATTGTTGGCGAGTTTCATTGAGGAGCCTAGGTGGGTGTTTTCATGACGGAAAATGATTGGAAAAGGCATATTTAAGGCAAGCGCGAGTGACTTTTTGGGCACACGTTCCACGCGGGCGCAGTTGACGTTATTTTTAGACCATATTTTATAGGCCTGCCTGCGATTACAATTGGTTAAGCCTTCTATTCCGTTGATAAATCGTTTATTTTTTGTTTTGCAGTATATCTCTAATTTTTTTATTCGGTCTTTGTGCCAGGCGTCGGCACAAATGGCGTTAAGCACCAGATCGTAAGCGTCTGCGTCCGAAGGTTTGATCTGTTCTATGGCTCGGCAATCAAGCTGAATGCCGTGATTTTTCCATAAATAGTTGAATAAATAATCGTGAATAGTAACGGCGCCTTTTTGAAAAACAGCCAATACTTTCAGCTTTATTGGGTTATGAAGCATGTTGCTGACCTTGCCATAAATCGAAGGCTTCCATTAGGCAAGCCAATTTATTCTGGACTTCTAGTAGTTCGGATTCGGCCTGAGAATCTTTAATTACGCCGACGCCGCCCTGGGTAAATGCCTGTGAGTCGCTGAGTAAGGCGGCGCGGATATTTAAAAAGCAGGAGGCATTGTCCATACCAATTTCGCTATAACCAACCATGCCACCATAGAAATGAAAGGGTTCTATTCTTAAGTCTGCTTTTAAAACTAGGCTGTCGGGATAAGAGTTTAACGGGGGGTAACTATCTTCAAGTAAGTCAAACAGCTTAATTCCGCTTTTAAGTTGACCGCTTAAGCGAGAGTACAGGTGTTTAACGTGTTTGAAGGTACGCACCTTTTTTATAAAATCTATTTGGTACTGCCCTTTTTGACAGAGTTGTTGCATTCGATTTTTATAACGGTTTAAAGCCATTATATGTTCGGTGTTTTCTTTTTCATCTTCAAGCAGCTCTTGTTGCCAGCGTTTGTTTTTTTCAGGGTCAGGACTAACGCCTCTTGTGGACGCTATCACGTCAAAAAACAAGGTGTTATCTTTAAGTTCAAAAATATTTTCGGGGCTACAGCCTAGCGAGTATTGATTGTCACCAATGTTAGCGTAATGGCTAGCGGCACAATTGGGCTCTAGGTCAGAATAAATGTCGTATAGGTGAAAAGTATCTAAAGATGAAGCATAGGGTTGTTTATAGGTACGGCTAATGATCATTTTTCCTGCTTCTGTTTGCAGCAGGTTAATAGATGCGCGAAGTCTTTTTAGAAAGCTATCGTCCGCTTCGGATGTCCATGTGTTGGTTTTATTATTGTTTTGGTGTTTGTTAAAAGTTGGTTTTTCGGATGTTTTATTATTCAAAACCTTGCTAATGCTCTTTTTCAGAGCCTTTTCAGATTGAGGGTTCGCGAACCAGATTTCTATAGATTTATCCTTGTTAATACGTATTTCAACCGAGGGTTGAATGAAAATGGCGGAGGGCACTAGCGGGTCTTGTAGTCCGCGATAAATATCTGGGCTAATTAGGAAGAAGCAAGGCTTTTGTGGATTAAGAAGCGACTTAATTTGCTTGAATAAGGGTTCGTCAGATAGAGCGACTTGTTGTTCAGAGCCGTCTTTTTTAATAATGAGCTTATTGTCTTGAAATAAGACAATGTTTTCTGGGTTGAGCCCTATGGTGCTAAAGGGTTCATTTGAAGACTGGTAAATGAAAGAATAGGGTGCAGTGTCAGGGAGCTCTTCCTTAAGGGCAGCATATATTTGTTTTGTAAGCACCGTGGTTGTCATCATCAATCAAATCCATTTTAATTCAGCTTAACTTTAGTCTTACAACAAGACATTAAGTTGTTTAGTATAAGGCAAAACATAAATCCAGCGAAACGGAATGGGATACTAAATGGAAAGAACGGTTTTTATGGTCTATCGAAGAGTTAGCGACAGATCGTATTGTATATAATGGAAGGTCGTTTTAACTAGGGATGGGCGTGTAAAGCAATGTTAAAAACATCAGTAAACTGGGTGCAACAGAATAAACGGCTGCTTATGATGGCTGTTTTTTGTGTGGCCTTGGCCATTAACTTTTGGGCTGGCTCTCGGGTGCCATCATTGTCTGATAAGGCCTCGCTAGGCGGAGCGCTTATCTTGGAAGACCCGTTGGGGTTTGAGGCGGCGTACCCCATTGATCCTAGCGATCCTGTTTTGGAAAAAGTATTTTTCACCACGATCAATTGGGTGTCAACAAATCGACAAGGAATGACCTTTGGTATTTTAATTGCCGCTGGTTTTATGACGATATTGCTTCTATTGAGTAAACGCAGTTTTTCAAGTCACTTTGGCAACACATTGTTTGGTTTGTTTATAGGTGTGCCGCTGGGGGTTTGTGTTAATTGCGCGGCGCCTATTGCTAGAGGCCTGCACGAGTCTGGGTCTCGTCTAGAGACGACGCTAGTAACAATGATAAGCTCACCTACCTTAAACATTATTGTCGTTACGATGCTGTTTTCACTAATGCCCTTGTATATGGTGATTACTAAAGTGGTGATGACGCTCATTTTTCTATTATTCCTGGTTCCGTTAATGGTGCGCTATGTGTTTAACGATCAGTTAGTCGCGCAGAGCATTCCTTTACCAGATAACGCCAAGCTTACTTTAGATGCTAATACGAGCTGTGAAATCCCATCTGCTGAGCCGAATTGGTTTGGAGCAATTAAATGGGTTGTAATGGAATATAGTCGAAACCTTTTTAAGATTATTAAGTTGACGGTTCCCCTTATGTTACTAGCGGGGGTGCTAGGTGCTGTCGCTATTACGTTTTTTCCGTGGCAGGATATGGTTGAGGTGTTTGTGGGCCGTGAATGGTATTTAATGGCCCTAGGTGTAGTAGTCATTTCCGCTGTTGGTTTGTTTTTACCAGTACCGATTGCATTTGATGTTGCGATTGTATCCGCCTTGTTGGCCACTGGTGTGCCACCGATTTATGCGATGAGTTTGCTGTTTACCCTAGGCGTTTTTAGTGTGTATGCCTTTAGTGTTATTTGGACGGGCATCTCTAAAAAAGTTGCGGTAGTTTTAAGTGCGGTGTTGCTGCTAATGGGCGTTTTGTCAGGCGTAATCGTCGATCAGTATTTAAAATGGGATGAGGCGAATCAGCAGAAACTCTTCCAAGAATTTGGCTTGGGTGCTGAGTCTAACGTGTTATTGGACTTCTTTATGGGGGCCGCGATAGCAGCTACTGTAGACGCATCGACGAGTGGTGAAAAGCAGTTGGCTCAAATAAAAAACTCAGCTCTAGTATTTAGTAGTCGCGCAAAAAATATTCAGGTGATTGAATCAAGCATGCAGCCGCCATCGGCATCAGCAAATCAATTATATACACGTCAGTATGGAGAGCAATTAGGGTTATTAACCGAGTCTGATTTAGCCGTCAGCTCAAAATTTACTATCCCTTTTGCTGAAACCAGACCGGTGGCGTCGGCAGATATAGATGGTGATGGCTGGTTGGATATCGTTTTTGGTACAGATAAGGGCTTATTTCTTTTTAAAAACATGGAGGGCAAGCGCTTTGAAAAGTTGCCGCTGTCGTTTAGCAAGAAAAAAGTAAAGGTGATGAACCTCGCGTTAGTGGATTTGAATAACGATAACTTTCCTGATCTTTATATAAGCATCTATCGACGTGGTCATCACGTTATTTATAACGACAAGGGGGTGCTTAAGATAGAAAATATTGTTACCTTGCCCGATCTAGGGTCTACCCTTGTCCATGCAGCAGCGTTCGGTGATTTGGATCTTGATGGTGACATTGATATCGTTGCAGGTAATTGGACATCTGGCCCCGCCACCAGAAAACCCGGTGAAAGCTCCCGTAATGCGATACTCTGGAACGAAAACAATACCTATAAGGTGGAGCGTTTGCCAGGCATTCCAGGCGAAACACTGAGTATGCTGATTTCAGACATTAATCAGGATGGGCTGCCTGATCTGTTGGTAAGTAATGATTTTCAAATGCCTGAGTCATATTACTTTGGTCAAGCGGGTGGTAAATTAAAGCAGGTTAAACGGACGGATAACATTTTCCCGATAACGACTTTTTCCACGATGAGTGTTGATAGTGGGGATACGGATAATGATTTAACGTTTGAAGTGTATGCTACTCAAGCGAGTGGGTTTACTTCGACCAACCCCACTAATCGTGCGTCGATGCTGCCGCTTCAACCGGTAGATGCTAGCTGTGATGAATACAAAGGGGAAAGCTCTGAAGCTAAGTTTTGGCGAGATAGGTGTTTAATCCGGTTAGGTCAGCACAAAATTATTTTTGAGGCGTGGCAGAAACGTGACCCCTATCATTGTCTCGAAATAAAAGAACCTACTGCGCAGCAACGTTGTGTCGCGTTTATGCTGCTTGAAAAAGCAACGCGTTTTGATAAAAAGCCTGAGCTATGCGAGCAATTTAAAAAAGGCTGGGAGACGATGGCCTATATTTGTAAACAGGGTAATGAAACGCCTCCGAAGTACAGTCGGCAGCAGATTGAAGAGTCATTAAAGCAGGTGCTTGGACGGAATGTTTTTTATAAGCTGAAAAACAAGGGTGAATACGAAGAATTAGCGGAAGATATGAATATTGATATCTCTGGCTGGAGCTGGACCGCTCGATTCGCTGATCTTGATAATGACGAATGGCAAGATATTTATGTGGTCAACGGGCGCTATCTTTTAAATAAGCGAGCAACGAAAGTTTTTTTTAAGAATCAACAAGGGCTGAGTTTTTCAAACGATACGCGCAAGTCGGGTTTAGAAAATTACCTCGCGATGAGCGCTTACACCTACATTGATTACGACAATGATGGCGATTTGGATATTATTGCTACAACGTTTGATGGTCCAATTTGGGTTTATACGAATACGACGCAAATAAACCGATCAATTGTGTTTGAACTTGAGGATAAAGAAGGAAATCGTCAAGGCGTGGGCAGTCGTGTGATCATTTATTACGGTGAGGGACAGGCTAAACGTCAGATTCGTGAATTGAAGGCTAGTGGTGGGTTTATCTCGTTTGACGCAGCGCGACTTCATTTTGGCTTAGGAAAACATGCAACTGTCTCTCAGGTAGATGTTATTTGGCCAACGGGTGATAAGTCAGAAATAAAAGGTGAGTTTAAGGCGGGTCATCACTATAAAATAGAACGTCACTAAAGCCAACACCCCGGTTGCGGTTTTGTTTTACCGGCTTCTTTTTATGCTTTGGGTTGCTCATGCTATGATGTCTGCACGCCGTTTAACTAAGATTTTATGATGAAATTACCGAATTATAGCCAGGCTTCCGTTTTGGTCGTGGGCGACATGATGCTCGATAGAAATTGGCAAGGAGAAACGTCTCGAATTTCTCCCGAGGCACCTGTTCCGGTTGTGCATGTGCGAGACGTTGATGACCGTCCTGGTGGTGCGGGTAACGTGGCCCTAAACATTGCTGCGCTTGAATCATCGGTGACAGTCTTAGGCTACACCGGTAGCGATGATGCTGCGAGTAGTTTGCGCTCATTATTAGAAAAGGCGGGGGTGATGTGTCAATTTGAACAGCTCACTGATCAACCGACCATTACCAAGTTGCGTATTCTTAGTCGGCATCAACAGCTGATTCGTCTCGATTTTGAAGACAGCTTCCACGACTTACCCAACAAGCAGTTATTGCAGCACTTTACCCAAGCCTTGCCTGCGCATGATGTGGTTATTTTGTCTGATTACGGCAAAGGGACTTTGGCATCGGCACAGCAGCTTATATTGGCGGCTAAGGCGGCGGGTAAAAAGGTGCTAGTGGATCCCAAGGGCAGTGATTTTACAAAGTATAGTGGGGCAACCTTAATTACGCCGAATTGGAATGAATTTCAAGCCGTCGTCGGTGAGTGCAAAACGGACGATGAATTGGTCTCACGTGGAACGGCATTGATGGAGTCATTACAGCTTGAAGCGCTTTTGATTACCCGCGGTGAAAAAGGCATGAGTTTGTTACAACCACACCAAGCGCCGATTCATTTGCCGACTCAGGCGCGAGAAGTGTTTGACGTGACCGGTGCAGGCGATACCGTTATTTCAACCTTGGCGGCCAGTTTAGCCGCTGGTGCGAGTTTTTCTGAGGCGACGGTACTGGCCAATCAAGCGGCTGGTTTAGTGGTGGCTAAATTGGGCACGGCGACGGTTAGTCAGCAAGAATTAAAAGCCACCTTACATACCCTAGATGATATGCCGCGCGGCTTTGTTGACGCGAGCGAATTAGAATTAGCGATTAATACGGCGCGCATTAATGGCGAAAAGATTGTGCTCACCAATGGTTGCTTTGATATTTTGCACCCGGGTCACGTGCGTTATTTACAACAAGCTAAAGCCTTGGGTGATCGGCTGATTATTTTGGTTAACGATGATGCATCGGTGTCGCGTTTAAAAGGGCCAGAGCGGCCCATTAATGACTTAGCAACGCGCGCCGAAATGTTATCTGCGCTGGCTTGTGTGGACTGGGTATGCGCCTTCGCCGAGGATTCACCGCGTGACCATATTTGCCGAATTTTGCCGGATGTTTTGGTTAAAGGTGGCGATTATAAGCGAATTGAAGATATTGAAGGTCATGACTGCGTTGCCGAAGCAGGCGGCTCAACATACGTACTTGACTACGTGGATGGTTGCTCAACAACCAATTTGATTAAAAATATACGCAATACAAGTGATAAAAGGTAAACGAAGATGATAATCGTAACAGGTGGTGCAGGCTTTATTGGTAGCAATATTGTACATGGCTTAAATGCTAAGGGTATTGACGATATTTTGGTGGTTGACGATTTAAGCGAGGGCCGTAAATTCAAAAACATCGTCGATGCACGGATTGCCGATTACATGGATAAGGATGATTTTTTAGATGCCCTATTAAGTGGTGATTTCGACGAGTTAGAAATACAGGCTGTTTTTCATCAAGGTGCTTGCTCCTCGACCACGGAGTGGGACGGTCAATTTATGATGCAAAACAATTACGAGTACTCAAAAAGTTTGCTGCACTTTTGCCAAGAACAAAATATTCCCTTTATTTATGCCTCTAGCGCCTCGGTTTACGGTGGTGGTAGTGTATTTAAAGAAGACCGCGCCAACGAGTCACCGTTAAACGTATACGGCTACTCAAAGTTTTTATTTGACCAGTACGTGCGCGCGCAACCACTAAGGGGCCAAGTCGTCGGTTTACGTTATTTCAATGTGTATGGTCCACGAGAGCAACATAAAGACAGCATGGCCAGTGTGGCATTTCACTTGAATAACCAGCTGCTAGACACGGGAAATATTAAGCTATTTGCCGGCTGTGATGGCTATGGGGATGGTGAACAACTGCGTGACTTTGTCTACGTGAGTGATGTCGTGGATGTTAATTTATGGTTTTTAGATCACCCTGAAACGTCCGGTATTTTTAATTTAGGCACCGGCCGTAGTCAGAGTTTTAATGATGTCGCCAAAGGCGTGCTTGATTACCATCAAACGGGCCATTTAAGTTACATCCCCTTCCCTGATCATTTGGTGGGCCATTACCAAAGCTTTACCGAGGCCGATTTAACAGCGTTACGCACGGCGGGTTGTGATCATACCTTTAAATCTGTCGAACAAGGCGTGGCCAGTTATATGGCCTGGTTAAACGCTAATTAATACCGCCGGCTGCTACTAACTGTGCGCTTACTGTATTCAGCTGCGCTGTATGTAATGTCGCCCTTTTTGCTGTTGCGGCTGCTGATTCGTGGCCGTAAAGCACCGGCGTATTTAAGCCGCTGGGGTGAGCGCTTTGGCTTTTATCAAAAACCTCAACCCAGCGGGGTTATTTGGTTTCATACCGTGTCTGTTGGTGAGGCTGAAGCGGCTTTCCCATTAATTGAGCAAATAATGGCTCGCTTTGAACAGCTACCTATTTTAGTTACGACCACAACACCAACAGGCTCTGCACGGGTGAGGGCTTTTCTGGGGCACCGCGTCCATCACGTCTACCTGCCCTATGATCTGCCCGACGCGATGAGCCGCTTTTATCGTCAGTTCAAGCCCAAAATAGCGATTATTTTGGAAACTGAAATTTGGCCAAACATGCTGTATCAAGCGCGGCGACGTGGCGTACCATCGTTAATCGTTAACGCACGCTTGTCGGAAAAATCAGCCAAGGGTTACGCGCGTTTAGGTTCATTTATGGCAACAACACTGGCAGATATCAGCCATGTGTGTGCACAAACAAAAAACAGTGCTGATCGCTTTATACGCTTGGGCCTAGCGGCCAATAAAGTGAGCGTGCCAGGCAATATTAAGTTTGATATTGCGGTACCCGCATACTTCCATGAGCAGGCAGAAGTCATTCGGCGCGATGGGTTTCAACAGCGACCTAGCTGGATAGCCGCTAGTACGCATGCCGGTGAAGATGAAAAGGTGTTGACTGCTTTTGTAGAAATAAAAAAACAGTTTCCTCATTGTTTATTGGTGTTGGTGCCGCGGCACCCTGAGCGCTTTAATGAAGTGGCTAAACTATGCGAAAAACTGGGTTTTTCGGTCACCCGGCGTAGTGAGCAGGGGAGCACGCAAGTGGCGAGTGATATTTTTTTACTGGATACGCTGGGTGAGCTTAGGCTTTATTACGCCACAGTTGATGTCGCTTTTGTCGGTGGTAGCTTGGTACCAACCGGTGGGCATAATATGTTGGAGCCGGCTGCCTTAGCCATCCCCGTCTTATTTGGCCCTTTTGTGCATAATTTTACTGAAATCAGCGAGCGTTTATTGTCAAAAAAAGCCGCAATACAGGTGAGCGACGAGCAGATGTTAGCGCAACAGGTCATTAACTTGCTTCAGCACTCAGAGCAACGCGACTTAATGGGCAGCGCAGGGCGCGCCTTTGTTGAGCAGAATCAAGGTGCGGTCGATGAGGTGTCACAACGTATCGGCGAGGTGTTAGATGGAAAAAAATGACGGGCGGATAAAGGTACTTATTTCGGGCGTTTGCTGCTTAATACTCACCTTGGGTATTGCTCGATTTGCCTATACACCGATGATTCCACTGATGTTTGAACAGGCCGGCTTAAGTAAAGTGATGGCGGGCTGGTTGGCAAGTATTAATTATGCCGGTTATATGTTGGGCGCATTAACGGCCACCTTGGTCGGTAATCTTCTGATAAAAGACCGTATTTATCGTACAGGGTTAATGTTGGCGGTTTTGTCCACCTTTATGATGGGGCTGTCTAACGACCCCTGGCTTTGGGGTGTGTCACGTCTGTTGGCAGGATTTAGCGCCGCCGCGGGCTTGTTGGTAGGAACCGGTTTGATGCTGAATTGGTTAATTCGGCATAACCATCGGAGTGAAATGGGTATTCACTTTAGCGGCGTTGGCTTGGGTATTGCCTTTGTTGCCCTGATGGTAGCTGCTTCAAGTGATTTAAGCTGGTCGCAACAGTGGTTATTGCTCGGCTTAAGCGGCATTATTTTTGCGATTCCTGCGTGGCGCTGGTTGCCAGCACCGAATACCAATGGGCTGACTGAAAGTGGCAAAGTGCTACAAGATCACCCGCCGAGTAAACGATTTTTAAGCCTGATGATGTGGGTCTACTTTTGTGGCGGTTTTGGTTTTGTGATTAGTGCGACGTATATCGTTGCCATTGTCGAAAGCCAAGCAGCGCTACAAGGGCGTGGTGAATTGGCGTTTTTGATATTGGGGCTGTGTGCAGCACCGGCGTGTATTCTGTGGGATTTTATTTCGCGAAAAACGGGTATTTTAAATGCCTTGCTGCTGGCTTATATGCTACACGCGGTCGGTATAATTCTACCCGCTTGGGATGATGGTTTGGTGTCTGCCTTGCTCAGCGCCTGTTTATATGGCTTTACCTTTGTGGGTATTGTCAGCATTGTGCTCACCATGGCGGGGCGTTTTTACCCGACTAAGCCAGCGAAATTGATGGGCACCTTAACCATGAGTTACGGGGTGCCGCAAATTGTAGCGCCGACAATAGCCGGTTATTTAGCCAGCGTAACAGGGCATTACAATGGCGCCTTATACATGGCCAGTGGGTTTGTGATATTAGGGCTTTTCGGGATTATGGCGATCAAAAAATGGGCGTCGAGTGATATGGGCTTATTGTCTAGCTGATCTAATGTTGTAACCAGCCATTTATCTTTTTAATGTCGTCGAGGGCGAGTGAACCACTGGCTGCTTTTAAGGCTAACACGTTTAATATGTAACCGTTTTTGGCTTCCATCAGCTGTAGTTTTGCGCGCGATAAATTGCTTTGTGCGTTGAGTACATCGACTATCGTTCGAGTCCCGACATCTAACCCCGCCTCGTTGGCCTGCAGTGAGCTTTGATTGGAGATAATGGCCCGCTCAAGGGCCTGAATGCGTTGCAAGTTTGAGCTGACGCCCCTAAAGGCATCGCGGGCTTGTCTTAGGGTGGCGCGCTGTAACGATTGCAAGGCATCTAAGGTTTTTTGATGGTCATAAACGGCTTGTCGAGTCAGTGATACGGTTTTACCGCCGGCAAATAAGGACAGGTTTAACTCCACACCAATACTGTCGGACTCGTTCCTAAAACCGGTTCCAAAACTACCTCCGCCTGTTTCGTTATAATTGTGTGAGCCAACCAGGTCAACCGTTGGGTAATGCTCAGACTGATGCAGTTGAATCTGTTTTTTTGCAATTGCCACGTCCTGTTTGGCCATTCTAATGGCTAAGTTGTACTCAACCGAGGTTTGCCCCCATTGTTGGATGTTGTTGGGCTCTGGACTGGCCAAGGGGAGTTTGTTTGCTAATGGCACAAGTTGCGCTTTATCGAGCTGAATCAACTCTTTTAGGGCTTCTTGTTTGGAGGCCAGGGTATCTTTTGCGGCAATTTGACTCACCACGGATAAGTCGTAGCGCGCACGCGCATCGTGTACGTCGGTGATAGCCACGACGCCCACCTTAAAGCGTTGCTCCGCCTGATCTAATTGTTCAGCAAAGGCCTTCATGTCGTCAGTCGCAAGGCTGAGAGCAACCTCGGCTTGCAGGTTGTCTAAGTAGCGCTCGGTTAAACGTAAAATAAGCTGCTGTTCGGCAAGTTGATACTCAATTTCTGCCTTAGAAACCTGTTTATCGGCTTGCGTATAACGAATAAATTGCGGCCAATCGAATAGGGTTTGTCTGATAGACACTGAAAAGCCCTCATCACGAAATTGCCCCGTGCCCTTGCCATCACCAGAAAAACTGCTTTCTGTTTCTTGTCGTACGTCGGCGCTAGAGGCGGAGGCATTAACCGAGGGTAGTAGCTCTGCCAACGCTTGAGGCAAGACTTCTTGCGTCGACATCAACTCGTTGTATGCCATTTGATAGTTGGCGTCGTTTTCAACGGCCAGTTGGTAAGCGCTTAATAGGTCGATCGGTTTCGCAAAAGCTGACTGCGCGAGCAACATAATAAGAAGTGAAAAGGGTAAACGATAATAAGCCTGCATAATGGCAATATAAGTAACAATAAAAGCTTACTTTAGCATGGACTAATGATTATTGGCAGGGCTTCTTAAGGTGAACGTGACGGGCCCGTCATTACACAGTGATACGCGCATATCAGCACCAAATAAACCACAGGCCACGTTTGGGTGTTGTTGTTTGGCATAGTCTACGGAAAACTCAAACAATGGCCGTGCCACACTGGGCGTCGCCGCTGCGCTAAAACTCGGCCGGTTGCCCTTTTGGGTGTTGGCGCTTAAGGTAAATTGAGGCACTAATAATAAGCCGCCGTTTATATCACGTAGGCTTAGGTTCATCTTATCGTTTGTATCGGCAAAGATTCGATACGTTAAGATGCGTTCGATGAGCTTTTTAACGTCATTTTGGTTATCTGTTTTTTCAATAGCGACTAAGGCAACAATGCCCTGCTGGATTTGCCCTAAGGTGTCGTCAGCGACCGTTACCTCGGCGTGGCTGACACGTTGAATCACGCTAATCATCCGTTGGTTTGCTTAGCAGTTGGAATAAGTTGCGGTAGCTCGCAGTTATGTCGGCTAACGAAAAAGCGGCGTTCGCCGGGCTGGGATTGGGGCTAATGTAAACACGCGAGTCAAACAGTCGCCAAGTTTGTAGGCCCCAATCAAGCTTAGGGGCTTGATGCTGAGTGTATTGAAGGTATTTTTGACAGCTTACTTTGCCGTGGAACCATACGAAATTAGGTTTTAATGTGCAGATTATGCCTTGCAGGCGGCGGCTGCCAGTTCGGTAATCGTCGGCTTTTAGGTCTTTGCAACCGGCAGTGGGGCGCTTAACCAAATCGGTAAAGCCAATATGGTACTGCTGTTGTATGTGTACGCAGCTGTCTAAACTGGGTTCTAAGGCTTGACTAAAGAGGCCGCAGTTGTTCAATGCTTTCCAAAAACGGTTAACTGGATTAGCAAAATAAAAGCCGGCTTTTACCGACGGAATAGAGGGGTTTATACCGACCAATAGCACGGCTGTATGTTCATCCACAAGATCGGGTAAGGTCTCCATTAGTTGTGCTTAGTACCGTGGCATGGTGTTATCAACCTCAGCCGCCCATGCGTTAACGCCACCGGTTAAATTAATGATGTCGGTAAAGCCGTTTTGTAACAAAAAATGCGCAACTTGCTGGCTGCGCATGCCGTGATGGCAGATGGTGACTATGGTTTTATCTTTTGGCAAATCAGCCAATCGTTGCGGTATGCTTTGCATGGGCATCAATAGGCTGCCCTCAATATGGCAGTAGTCAAATTCATTGGCTTCTCGAACGTCTAATAAAAGCAGTGGCTTATCAGGGTTGTCGATGAGTGTGTGTAGTTGTGTTGCGGAAATTTGTTGCATGGTTATAAGAGAGGCTGGTTATTTAAAATTTATTATAACAGGGTGTGATAAAATGCCGACCTTCCGCGAAGTTAATTACAGGTATTAAAAGAGGCCGTTATGAGTGCAATCCCCGAAGCGTTTCAGAAAAAAACAGAGGCGATGGAGGCCGCGGCCATCCAGCCTTTACCCAATTCAGAAAAGATTTATATTCAAGGCTCGCGAGACGATATTCGCGTGCCGATGCGCAAGATTAAACTTGGCGATACCACCAGCAGCACCGGTATCGAGAAAAATCCAGACGTGTTTGTCTATGACTGTTCAGGCGTTTATACCGACCCCACCGCAAAGATTAATTTACGCAAGGGCTTGCCCGATGTGCGCGGCGCTTGGATTGACGATAGAAATGATACCGAGCAGTTGAGTGGGCCGAGCTCTAAGTTTGGTCAATTAAGGCAAGGTGACCCTGAGTTGGCGAGTTTACGTTTTGAACACGTTCATTCACCCAGACGCGCGAAGTCGGGTGCCAATGTTAGCCAAATGCACTATGCAAAGAAAGGGATTATTACTCCGGAAATGGAATATGTCGCGATCCGCGAAAACATGAAGCGCTCTGAAATAAATGCACAACAGCATCCGGGTGAGTCGTTTGGGGCGAGTATTCCGCCTGAAATTACCGCTGAGTTTGTGCGCGATGAGATTGCCCGTGGTCGAGCGATCATCCCCGCCAATATTAATCACCCCGAATTAGAACCGATGATTATCGGGCGTAATTTTTTAGTCAAAATTAACGGTAATTTGGGCAATTCAGCCGTTACCTCGTCGATTGAAGAAGAAGTGGATAAAATGGTCTGGGGCATTCGTTGGGGTGCGGACACGATTATGGACCTGTCCACGGGTAAAAATATTCATGAAACGCGTGAATGGATTTTACGTAATTCGCCGGTGCCGATTGGTACGGTGCCGATTTATCAGGCCTTAGAAAAAGTGAATGGTAAGGCAGAAAATCTGACGTGGGAAATTTTTCGCGACACCTTAATTGAGCAAGCCGAACAAGGGGTCGACTATTTTACTATTCACGCTGGGGTGCGCTTAAAACACGTGCCAATGACGGCTAAACGGGTGACTGGGATCGTATCGCGTGGTGGTTCGATTATGGCCAAATGGTGTTTGTCGCATCACAAAGAAAGCTTTCTTTACACCCATTTTGAAGACATCTGCGAGATTATGAAAGCTTACGATGTGTCGTTTTCGCTCGGTGATGGCTTGCGCCCCGGTTCAATCGCGGACGCCAATGATGAGGCGCAATTTGGTGAATTAGAAACCTTGGGTGAACTGACCAAAATCGCGTGGAAGCATGACATACAAACGATGATCGAAGGCCCTGGTCACGTGCCGATGCAGATGATTAAAGAAAATATGGAAAAGCAGCTTGAATGCTGTGATGAGGCGCCATTTTATACCTTGGGTCCTTTAACCACCGATATCGCGCCGGGTTACGATCATATTACGTCAGGCATTGGTGCGGCGATGATTGGTTGGTACGGTTGCGCGATGTTGTGTTATGTCACACCAAAAGAACATTTAGGCTTGCCGAATAAAGAAGACGTACGGGTTGGGATTATTACCTACAAGATTGCCGCTCACGCAGCCGACTTAGCAAAAGGCCACCCTGGGGCCCAAATTCGTGATAACGCCTTATCCAAGGCGCGCTTTGAGTTCCGCTGGGAAGACCAATTTAATTTGGGTTTAGACCCTGCTCGTGCGCGTGAATATCATGATGAGACGCTACCCAAAGATTCCGCTAAAGTAGCGCATTTTTGTTCCATGTGTGGGCCACATTTCTGCTCGATGAAAATTAGCCAAGACGTGCGCGATTACGCCGCTGAACAAGGCATTAAAGCGGAAGATGCCTTGGCCGTTGGGATGGCAGAAAAATCTGCGGAGTTTAAAAGCAAGGGCGCTGAAATTTATAAAAAGGTCTAGTTAGCAGCGGCTTCATAGGCCTTAATGGCGTTGATCAATTCACGCCTTAGAGGATGGATAGTGTTTATTTGACTGATCTCGTAAACACAGTCCTTAGCATCCATAGGAAAACCTTGCTGTAAAAAGTTGATGCCTGCTTGATAATATAATTCAATAGCCCTTTCATTGCTTGGCGTTACACCTTGGCCAGATTTATAAGCAAAAGCTAAGTTTAATTCTGCAATCGGGTTATTTTGTTGGTGGGCTTTTTCAAGCCACATAATCGCTTCGCTAAAATCGCCTTGTTGTTCTTGGGCACGAGTGTAGAGAAATGTGCCAAGTTTATTTTGAGCCTCAGCACTGCCCATTTTTGCTTTAGTACGCAGTTTATCGATGACGTCGCTTTGAATGGTCGATTGAAAATGCTCGATCGGGTTGTATAGACCGAGCAAGGCTAAAACACTAAAACTAATAATGATAATCAGCAGTGAACGAAAAGCGTTTTGTCGGTATGTTTGAAATGTATTCATGCATTAATGGCTCATGTTTTTAGACTGACGAGTGCCAACCAAGGCTGCTGATCAATCGGTTTGCCTTGTGGGCGGTAGTAATGGTTTAACACCTTAAAACCGGCTTGTTCTAAGTAGCGTTGACTGGATTCTAGTTCAAGGTAATGCCCATAGCGCTGACCTTGCCAGCCATCGCTATTGCCACGCGGGTTTGAGGTAAATAGTACACCCTTAGGGCGTAAGGCTTGATGCAATACCTTTAACACATGAGGCAAATGGTTTTTTGGCACGTGAAACAACGAGGCATTGGCAAAAATACCATCGAATGTGAAACCCGTTAAGTCGATTTCGCTAAAGGTTTGATTAAGGGTTGGGCAGCCGCTGTATTCATGCGCCATTGTGCAAAAAGCCGCCGAGCCATCCAGCCCTACTGGGCGATGCCCTAACTGTTTGAATTGCTGTAGGTCTCTCCCCGGGCCGCAGCCAAAATCTAGGATATCCAACGCCTTGTCTTTCGGTAAGGCATCTAATAAGGCGTGAATGTTTTGTGACACATCGTGGTCTTTAGTGCCCTGCCAAAAGGCGTTTGCACTCCGGTCGTAATGTGCAATGGTGCGTTGTTCTTTTTCTTCGCTGTCGTTCATCGTTTCATAGTAAAGCCAAGCGTATGAATGTCAAACAAGCAAAGCTAAATTAGGCGATACACGTTAAAATAATTGCTATGGATATTACACATATATTAGACGGTTTAAACGACGCGCAACGTGATGCGGTTAGTGGTTCTGAAAAAGCAGCGCTTATTTTAGCCGGTGCGGGCAGCGGTAAAACCCGGGTGCTGGTGCACCGTATTGCGTGGTTAATGCAAGTAGAAGGGGTGTCCCCCTTTGGTATTTTGGCGGTAACGTTTACCAATAAAGCCGCCGGCGAAATGCGTGAGCGCGTACAGTCTATGCTGCAAACACCTGTTGGGGGTATGTGGATTGGTACTTTTCACGGTATCGCGCATCGTTTGTTGCGAATGCATGCACAAGAACTGGGCTTGCCGGATGGTTTTCAAGTACTGGATTCCGATGATCAGTTCAGGATGATTAAGCGCTTGTTAAAAAGCATGAACGTGGATGATTCGCGTTGGCCGCCAAGGCAAGTCCAGTGGTTTATTAACGGACAAAAAGATGAGGGCCGGCGTGCCGCGCATATTGCGCCATCGGGCGATCATTTTGAGCAAAAAATGCTAGAAATTTACGCCGAATACGAGCGTGGTTGTCAACGTTCGGGGCTGGTCGACTTCGCCGAGTTATTACTCCGAGCGCATGAGCTGCTGCGTGATAATGATGAGGTCAGGCGGCATTATCAACAACGTTTCAAATACGTATTGGTGGACGAGTTTCAAGATACCAATACCATTCAATATGCTTGGCTACGTTTGCTCACACAAGAGGACGATAACCTCTACGTGGTGGGTGACGACGACCAGTCAATTTATGGTTGGCGCGGTGCTAAAGTAGAAAATATCCACCGTTTTCAAAAAGATTACCCCTTACATAAAATCGTGCGCCTAGAGCAAAACTATCGCTCTACCAAAACCATTTTACAGGCCGCTAATGCCGTTATCACCAATAATGACGGGCGTATGGGCAAGGAGCTGTGGACTGATGGCGACGACGGCGAACTGATATCGCTCTACGCCGGGTTTAACGATCAAGACGAAGCGCGTTTTGTGGTGGATAGGATTAAAGATTGGGTTAGTCGTGATCATGCACGAGCAGAAACGGCCATTTTGTATCGCTCGAATGCACAATCGCGTTTATTTGAAGAATATTTGATGAGCGCAGGGGTGCCGTATCGGGTGTATGGCGGGCATCGATTTTTTGAACGGCTCGAAATAAAAAATGCCTTGGCCTATATGCAATTAGCCACGCACCATGAAAACGACGCGGCCTTTGAGCGCATTGTGAACACACCCACGCGCGGTTTAGGGATGCGGACCTTGGATATTATTCGTCAGCACGCCCGGGCAGCCGACAGCAGCCTTTGGCAAGCGGCAAATACTTTATGCCAAGGCACGGAGTTGAGCGGTCGGGCGTTAAGCGCACTGTCGGGCTTTTTGGGGTTGATCCGGCAACTGGCAGTCGACACACAGTCGGCCAGTTTGCACGAACAAGTCGAACAGGTGTTAAGTCGGTCTGGGCTGATCGAATTTCATAAAAAAGAAAAAGGTGAAAAGGGCGAGGCGCGAGTAGAAAACTTAGAAGAATTGGTCAATGCCGCGCGGCAGTTTTCTTTTGAAGCCGAGACCGATGAGAACCTCACTGAACTGGATTCATTTTTAGCCCATGCGGCACTCGAGGCGGGTGATGCGCAAGGTGATCAATTTGAAGATTGCGTACAGTTGATGACCTTGCATTCAGCAAAAGGTTTAGAGTTTCCGTTAGTGTTTTTGACCGGTATGGAAGAAGGCCTTTTCCCCAGCCAGCGTTCGGTAGACGATGTGGGCAAGCTAGAAGAAGAACGCCGCTTGGCTTATGTGGGCATTACCCGTGCTAAGGAACAGTTGTACCTAACTTATGCTGAATCGCGACGTTTGCACGGCCAAGAGACTTACCCGATGCCGTCGCGGTTTATACGTGAGATTCCGGCTGAGTTAATGCAAGAGGTGCGCCTAGGTGCGCGGGTTGCAAGGCCCGTCGCCGAAACTTATAGCTCAAGTTTAAAGCAAGCACCAGATAACGGCTTTAAAATGGGGCAACGGGTGGCGCACGCTAAATTTGGTGAGGGTGTGGTACTCAACCACGAAGGCAGCGGCGCGCAGGCTCGCGTGCAAGTCAATTTTTCAAGCGCAGGATCAAAGTGGTTAATGCTGGCGTACGCTAAGCTGGAAAAACTGTAGCAGAAAAAGATTCAGCCCACCCATTAAGTAAGGTGGGCTGGACGTGGTTATCTTTAGAACGGGTAATGCACGTGGTTAGGTGCAACGGTTACCCAACGTAATTCGGTAAACTCATCAATCACCGCACGGCCGTCAAAACGGCCATAACCGGTGGCTTTAGTTCCGCCATAAGGCGCTTGAGCTTCACCATTAACCGTTGCGCTGTTGATATGGCAAATGCCGGATTCAATGTGCTTTGCCAGTTTCATGGCCCTTGGGAAGTTACCGCTAAACACCGAAGCGGATAGACCGTACTCGGTATCATTCGCAACCAATAAAGCTTGCTCATCCCCCGTAACTCGGATAACGGAAATAACCGGGCCAAACGACTCTTCATGGTAGGCGCGCATGTCACTAGTGACCTTATCAAGAATCGTAGCCGGCATGGTAGCACCCTCTGCAGTGCCCCCGGTGACTAGCTGAGCCCCTTTATCAATCGCCTCTTTAACAATGCCGTTTAAGCGTTCGCCGGATGAGGTTTCCACCAAGGGGCCAATTATGCACTGTTCATTACCAGCAACGGCGGGATCGCCTTGTGTAAGCTGCTGTGCGGCTAGCGCGAATTTTTCAATAAATTCATCGGCTACCTTGTCGTCTACAATAATGCGGCCGGTGGTCATGCAAATTTGGCCTTGATAGAGGAAGCAGCCAAAAATAGCGGCTCTAACGGCTTCATCAATATTGGCGTCGTCAAGAATAACTAATGGCGATTTACCACCAAGTTCTAATAAGCAACGCTTTAAATACTTCCCGGCCTGTTGCGCGATAATACTGCCTACACGGGTTGAACCGGTAAAATTAATGCGCCGGATAGCCGGGTGGGCGATGAGTGCTTCGGTGATACTCGCCGCGTCTTCAGAGGCATGTGTGATAACGTTGAGTACACCGGGTGGTATGCCGGCTTCCAAAAAGGCTTCAACCACTAGCATGTGTGTTTTAGGGCTCACTTCTGAGGCGCGAAAAACAACTGTATTGCCGCAGGCAATGGGGTAGGCAATGGCGCGAGCTGCTAGAGCAACCGGGCCGTTCCACGGTGCCATACTGAGGATAACCCCAACCGGTTGGCGAAAGGTCATCGACAAGGTATCAGGCTTATCAGTAGGAATGGTTTCGCCTTGGATTTGGGTGGTTAAGCCGGCGGCTTCCCTAAATAAGTTGGCGGCCATCATGACATTAAAGCCAGACCAAAGAGGTGAAGCGCCCACTTCTGCTGCCATGGCTTGAATAAAGTCGTTGGTTTTGCTTTCTAAAATATCAGCGGCCTTAAGCAATAACATGCGGCGCTCAGTTGGGCCAGTTTCTGACCAGGTTTTAAAAGCGATAGCGGCTGTATCGGCGGCCCTATTAGCGTCTTCTATAGTGGCAGCAGCGCCCTGGGTAACGACCTTTCCAGTCACAGAGTTAAGGCGTTCGAAGGTTGCGCCAGATGACGCATCGACGGCTTCATTATTAATAATAAGTTGTGTTTTCATTCGTAACCTCATATATATAAGCTTTTAATTATGTATCAATTTACTGAGTCTTTCAAATAAAGACAGCAATAAAAGTGACTTAAGCCCTTTTTAATTAAACTTAGCTCGGCGGCAGTCACTGGTGTTGTCATAAGTCGGTGGTTTTCTATACTATGGTTAGGGGATAAAACGTGAAGGAAGGTAAGTCATGACGATAAAATACACACTGTGTGCACTGTTAATGCTGCTCAATTCTGCGCTGGCTATAGCAGCAGAGGAGTTTACATCAATACTGTTTAGTAAGCCGCAACAAGTAACGTCTAACGTTTGGTCGGCGATTGGGGCCACTGCTCCGCCACGCTATGAAAACTCGGGACATAATAATAACCTGAGCTTCATTATTACCAACGAAGGCGTGGTGGTAATAAATGCAGGCGACAATTATTTATTGGCCAAATCATTGCACCAAGAAATTAAGGCGATTACCGCGCAGCCGGTTAAATACGTGATTTTGGAAAACGGCCAAGGTCATGCTGCGTTAGGATCAAATTATTGGCAACAATTGGGGGTGCCGGTTATTGCGCATATCGACACCAAGCACGAATTAGAAGCGCACGGTTATGACATTCTCGACCGGATGCAAAAAGGGCGCAAGGAAAAGGCGCGGGGCACTGAGCTGAGTTTGCCGGATGAAACCTTCGAGAGTGAGCGTGTTATTGAACTGGGCGGTGAGCGCATCGAGATATTACACTTAGGGCCAACGCACAGTCCAGGTGACGTTATCGTCTGGTTGCCACAGCAAAAATTAGTGATTACGGGTGATATGGCCTTCCATAAACGCATGCTGCCCATCATAGAGCATACCGACACCGCAGGCTGGCTTGAAACATGGGATAAATTCGCGGACTTGAAGGCAGACATTGTTATACCTGGGCACGGCGGCCCAACCACGATGCAAGAAGTTACTAAATATACCCGTGATTATTTGGTGTATATGCGCGAACAAGTAGCGGCTTTACTAGAAGAAGGCGGTACCTTGCACGAGGCCACTAAAATTGATCAGTCGGCTTACCAGCACTTAGATGTGTTTGATGAATTGGCGCTACGCAATGCCAGTACCCTGTTCCGTGCGATGGAGTTTGAATAGCCAGCGACTCGTTACCGAGGGTCTTGCTTAGGTGATGGCTTTGGGCTGGTTTGCCGCAGCGTCTTCATGGCATTTGTACACTTCAATGGTCAGGTGCGATAGACGATCAAATTCGGCTAGTAAGCCCTTGTAATATTCGGTGCTATTGGGCGCGTGGGTAACCAAAGATATGATGGCAGCATAATGGTTTGCGGCCACTTTCCAGATATGAATATCGGTAATAATGTTATCAGCGTCCTGCTCAATGACTTTTTTAACAGCCGCTTGATAGTCTTCTTCAATACTGGCGTCTAATAAAATGGGACTGGTTTGTTTTAATAAGCCATAGGCCCAACGGGTAATAATCACCGCGCCAACGATACCCATCATTGGATCAAGCCAATCCCAGCCCATATATTTACCGGATAATAGCGCAATAATGGCGAGTAGCGAGGTTAAGGCATCTGCTAATACGTGAACGTAGGCTGCGCGCAAATTATGGTCGTGGTGGTGACCATGGTCATGATCGTGGTGATGCGAGTGGTCGTGGCTACCGTTTAAAATAACGGCACTTACAACGTTAATAAATAAACCCAGACAGGCCACAGCAATAGCGGCATTAAACTGAATAGCCTGGGGCTCTATTAGGCGATGCAAGGATTCGACCAACATCAATAAAGCAACAACGGCGAGTGAAATGGCACTAGCAAAACCACCGAGCACACTGACCTTTCCGGTACCAAAGGCATACGCTGGGTTGTCGGCGTGTTGTCTAGCATAGCGATAGGCGAAAATGGCAATCATAAAAGCGGCCACGTGTGTTCCCATATGCCAGCCATCGGCGAGTAAGGCCATGGAGCCAAAAACGCTACCGGCGATAATTTCAGCCAACATAGTGATAGCAGTTAGGATTAGCACATAGTACGTGCGTCGTTCAGCGGCGGTATTTTGAATAGAAAAATCGTGGCTATGTTGCCAATTTTCTAATTGTTTTTCGTGCATGGGTGTCACTCGGTGGTTGCTTGTGAGGTGGGAGGGCTTGCTCAAGACCTCGGGCCCTAATCAACGGTTTATTTTACTAGCGGCAACTTAAAGTAGAAAGTGGTTTTTGTGTTGGGCATGGATTCAAAGCCGATGATGCCATTTTGAAGTTCAATAATGTTTTTACTGATATTTAAACCCAAGCCCGTGCCAGGCAGCTTATTGTTGACTGGTGTGTCTAATTGTTTAAATTTCAAAAACACCAGTTTTTGTTGCTCTATGGTGATTCCTGGGCCATGATCCACGACTTCAATAACGGCGTAATTACCTTCTTTTTTAAGATGAAGATCAACTGTATCACCATCAAAAGTAAACTTGGCGGCATTAGAAATAAAGTTGCTTAGCACCTGTAATAAGCGTTGTTCATCAGCAAAAACCGTGAGTTCCTGGCATTCATCCGCGCAAGAAACGTTAAGTTTGGTATTACATTTTATGCAATAGGCTTGGTTCAATTCAAAGGCCTTATTTAATAGCTCGGCGGGGTTCAAGGTTGCGTTGTCAAACTTGAGAAGGCCGGACTCTATTTTAGAGAGCTCTAAAATATCATTAACCAAGCTCAGTAGGCGCTCAGAATTACGGTAGGCGATGGTGATGAGTGAGTTTTGTTTCGCGCTTAATGGGTTTTTACTATCATTAAGTAATAAGGATAAAGAACCATAAATTGACGTTAAGGGGGTTCGTAATTCATGGCTAGCCATCGAAATAAATTCATCCTTAGCGTGGTCCAACTGTTTCAGTTCTTTTATTTTTAGTCGGAGTTCTAGTTGTGTAACCACCTGGCGGGCGAGGGCACTCAAGGCCTCTTTTTGGGAGGCTGACAGCTTTTTAGGCTTGTCGCTGATAACGCATAAGGTGCCGAGTTTTCTCTGATCGCTCATGATCAATGGTGCGCCAGCGTAAAAGGTAACGTGCGGCGCGCCAGTGGCTAAGGGGTTATCAAAGAACCGTTCATCTTTGGAGGAATCTTCAATAATAAATACCTTATCGTCTAAAATAGCGTGTGAACAGAAGGCGACCTCGCGAGGGGTTTCTCGTGCATCTAACCCATGGTGTGACTTAAACCATTGCCGCTCTTTATCGACTAAACTGACGAGCGCAATCGGTGTTTGGCAAATTTCTGCGGCCAGTTTAGTTAAGTCGTCATACGCTTGTTCTTCGATGGTATCGAGAATATCTAATTCGTATAACTTGTTAAGACGAATGTCTTCATCAGAGGGTAAGTCAGCTTCTATCATGAAGTGTCTGCCAAAATTAGTTTAATAAGTATCATAACAGGTAAGGCTAAAAATCGAGGCTATTCAATAGTTTGATATTAAAAAATAGTATCTATGAGGCTGCACAGACGGTGTTTCTGCCACTGTTTTTCGCTTGGTATAGTGCTTCGTCTGCATTGCTAATCAGACGATCAGCCGTATCGTCAGGTCTAAGCTGGGCAACGCCCGCGCTCAGTGTGCAAAAAAATTGTGAACCAGGGCTTTGTTGGGTAATTAAGGCGAATGTTTACCGTACATCATTAAGTAGAGCTTCGGCAGTTTTTAAGTCAGTTTGCGGCAATATAATGGCGAACTCTTCGCCGCCATAGCGTCCGACTAAATCAGATTTTCGTAGCCGTTTTTTCAGCATACGTGCCATGCTTTTTAATACGCGGTCTCCGGCTGGGTGCCCATAGCTGTCGTTAATGGCTTTAAAATGATCGAGATCGATCATCGCAAAACCTAGCGGGTCGCCTTGGCGTTGTGCCCGAGCAACCTCGGAATCAAGTAAGGTTTTGCTAGCTACGTGGTTCAAAAGCCCAGTTAGCCCATCATTTATCATGTAACTACGCAACTTTCTGAAACGGGTAGCGCGGCTCTGTACAGCAGCTAGCAAACGTTCATCTTCGATAGGCTTTTGTAAAAAGTCATCGCCACCGAGTGCCATTGCATAGAGACGTTTTAAGGGGTCTGTTTCGGTTGAAAGAAAGACGATAGGTACGCTCAATAGTTCATCTTTTTGGCGAATTACTTTCGCCGCATCAAGCCCGGAACACTGTGGCATATGTACATCCATTAAAATAAGGTCTGGCTTAAAATCACTCAATTGTTCGAGCAGTTGATCCAAATTAGAGAGCGTTTTAACCTCCATGCCAGATGAACTTAGCACAGCGGCATAGTGCTCGGCTAGTATCTCCACATCATCGACAATGAGCACCTTGAAGGGTTCAGGCGTATCTTTTGATGTTACGTTTTCTAAGCGTTCGACCAATTCGTTAAAATCAAGTGGTTTGGTTAGGTAAGCACTGCCTTTGGCCTGCACGGCTGCTAAACGGGCTTGCCAGTCGTCGCGTGCTGAAATAAATATAACCGGCACATGGACAGTGGAATATTGATCAAATAATTTGGCAAATTCAGTGCCCGCTAACTCGCCTTCTGGTAGCTGAATATCAATCAACATAGCAGACGGCATGCGTGTTTTAATTGCTTGTAAAGCGTCGTCCGTATCAGGAAAAGTCTGCACCTGATAGCCAAAATAGTTTAACTGACTACTGACTACTGATTACTGCAGCGATTAGATCCTCGTCTTCAATTACATAAATGAGGTGTTTGTCTGTATCGTTGTAGGGCGCAAGTGGCGCAATAAAATGCTCGTCCTCTTCATGAGCGTCCGGTGCCAGTCTAGACAGGTTCGCGATACGATGAATCGATTGTGCGATGAACGTTTGCGTTGCCTCGTCTAAGCTGTGGATGTCGTCAAGAACTCTGAGGCAATCTTCTAGTTGTCTAGCTTCGTCGCTAATAGCAGGAAAGCCGAAGGTCCCAGCTGAGCCACTTAGGTTGTGCGCGAGCTGCCTAAGCGTATCTAGCGCAGCCTGTCGTTTGTCGTGAACGACCCCCAGCCAGGCAGTGTTAAGGGCGCTAATTTGATTGGGTAATTGGGACAGGTACTTGTCTTGTAACTGGCGTAATTTATCGAAATTTTTTTTGTTATTATTCATGGGCATCAATAATACGGCGAACTTGATCGGCTAGAGTCATTGGGTCGAAGGGCTTGGCTATGACGGCAAGTGCGCCAAGCGCGATAAACCCCTTGATTTCATCCGGCTGTACTTTGGCGGTAAGAAAATAGTGGGTGTGCCTTGTAAACCGGGAATTTGGCGCAGGTTTTTTAGTGTCGTCGGGCCGTCCATGCCAGGCATCATTACATCGAGTAATATCAGCTCCGGCAGGAAGTCAGGTGCACGCGCAAGGGCTTGTTCGCCAGATTAACAAAATAGGATGTCGAAGCCTTCGTCTTCTAAGGCGAACTCGGCGATTGCTCTGATATCAGCTTCATCTTCAACATAGAGTATTTTCATGATGCCTTCTTAGTAATTCTTTGCTGGCGCCTAATAAGCGCTGCACTGTGCTGAGTAAAGGGTTGAGTGCAGAGGTTTGGGGAAAGGGCTGTGGAAGGGATCATTAATATCATGTGGTACGCTGTTTTTAGTTTTTTTTCGTCATATTGGCGGCTAAGAAAATGTGGGTTAGAAAGGTTCTATTGATGTTAACTATAGCTGAAATATCAAGGTGTTGTATCAAAGGAAGGTTTTTTAGACAAAAAAAGCAAAAAAACTAACACGCTTATAACAAAATGCAGCATGCCGTTTAGAATGAAACGGCTAAAAAGGGGCGGGATATTGCCTACGGATACTCTTTATACCCTTAATCAGCTCCGGTGATAAGGTTATATCGATGGATGCGATGTTGCTTTTTAGTTGCTGCATATTGGTGGCGCCAATTAAGTTAGAGCTGACAAACGGCTGCTGATTAACAAATGCCAAGGCCATTTGGCATACGTCCAGTTGATGTTCATTGGCTAAGTCGATATACGCTGCGATTGCGGCGTCAGTTTGTGGCGCGGCGCGGTGTTCACGGCGGGCATCGAGACTTAAGCGTGAGCCCTTAGGCAGGGCACCGTTTAAGTATTTACCGCTGATCATGCCACGGCTTAATGGCGACCACGCCAATAAACCACAGTTCTCATGCAGGCTGATTTCGCTAAGGTCTGGCTCAAAGTGACGACATAATAAGGAGTATTCGTTTTGAATAGAAGCCATGCGTGGCAGCTGATGTTTGTCAGCCAGCTCTAGCCACTTGCTGGTGCCCCAGGCGGTTTCGTTTGATAGGCCGATATGGCGTATTTTGCCAGCTTGAATTAACTCGGCGCAGGTTTCAAGCACCTCGATAAAATTATTTTCTACAGCGGCTTTATCAAAATCGGGTGCGTAATCCCATAATTGACCAAAGTGGTAAGAGCCACGATTAGGCCAGTGTAATTGGTACAGGTCGATATAGTCTGTTTGCAGACGCTTTAAGCTGCTTTCTACGGCGGCAATAATATTTTTACGGTCAATAATGTTTTTGCCTTCTCGTATCCAAGACAGCCCCGGGCCGGCAATTTTCGAAGCAAGGATGACTTGATCACGATTTTTACGTGAGGCAAACCAATGGCCAATGATCGTTTCTGTGGTGCCATAGGTGTCGGCGTTAGGGGGCACGGCATACATTTCGGCGGTATCAAAAAAGTTGATGCCCTGCGTGAGCGCGTAATCCATTTGCTCAAAACCCTCGTCTTGGGTGTTTTGACGCCCCCAAGTCATCGTGCCTAAGCCAATTAGACTAATATCAAGTCCAGTTCTACCGAGTTTTCTGTATTTCATAGCGAGCCTGCTTGTTAGTGTTGGTTCATTTTGTCCACCCATGCCATGCCGATAGCGGATAAGACAAAGGTAATATGAATGATCACATACCACATGAGCTTGTCGTTTGATATTTCGTTGGCATTCATAAACTTTTGCAGTAGGTGGATCGATGAGATCGCCACAATCGAAGCGGCAACCTTTTGCTTTAACGAGCCAGAATCTAATTTACCTAACCATGACAGCTTTTCCTCACCGTCATCAATATCGATACGAGACACGAAGTTTTCGTAGCCACTTAGCATCACCATAATAATAAGCCCGCCCACTAAAGACATATCGATCAAGGACAGAATAACCAGCACCATATCGGATTCAGTCGTTGAGAAAATAATGGGGAAAAAGTGCAAGACTTCTTGAAAAAACTTAATGCCAAGTAAAACTAAAGCAAGGCTCAAGCCAAAATACAAAGGTGCTAATAGCCAGCGCGAGGCGTACAGTGCTTTTTCAAAGGTTGTTTCTAGGCGTTTCATTGTCATTTAGTGGGTCGATAAATAAAGTTAGGGTGACGGATGTCGGAATTTCGATTAGCCTATCACGAAATTATTTTAAATTGGAGAGCTTAATGAAGCGTCGTGAGTTTATTAAATCTGCGGGTTTGAGCGCAGTGGGTACAGGCCTGTTACTAAACGCAAACCAAAGTGTGGCAGCAAAGCCTGAGTTTAACTGGAAAATGGTAACGACGTGGCCTAAAAACTTTCCGGTGCTCGGTACCAACGCGAACTACCTCGCAAAAACTATACAGCAAATGAGTGGTGGCCGAATTCGCATTAAAGTGTACGGTGCTAATGAGTTAGTGCCTGCGTTTGAAGCCTTTGATGCAGTGTCGCGTGGCACAGCCCAAATGGGTCACGGTGCGGCGTATTATTGGAAGGGAAAAAGTGAAACGACGCAGTTTTTTTCCGCTATTCCGTTCGGTATGACCGGGCAAGAAGTTAACGGCTGGCTATATCATGGTGGCGGCATGGCGTTGTGGGAAGAGTTGTACGACCGATTCAATTTAGTGCCTGCGGCTACGGGTAATACCGGTGTGCAAATGGCGGGTTGGTTTCGTAATGACATTAACTCAGTGGCTGATTTAAAAGGCTTAAAAATGCGTATCCCCGGTTTAGGTGGTGAGGTGCTTAAACGGGCAGGCGGCACACCGGTTAATCTACCCGGCGGTGAGGTATTTACCTCGTTACAATCCGGCGCAATTGATGCCACCGAGTGGATTGGGCCCTATAACGATTTAGCGTTTGGCCTGTATAAAGCAGCGAAAAATTATTATTACCCCGGTTGGCATGAACCCGGATCAACCCTAGAAACCTTTATTAATAAGGACGCGTTTAATGAACTACCAGCTGATCTGCAAGCCATCGTTAAAAATGCCTGTAAAGCAGCTAATATGGATATGCTGTCAGAATTTACCGCAAAAAATAATACCGCGCTTAATACCTTGGTTAATCAACACCAAGTCCACGTTAAAGCCTTGCCCGATGACGTGCTAATAAAGCTACACGCCTTGTCCAATGAAGTCGTTCAAGAGGTGGTGGCCAAAGATGTGTTTAGCCAAAAAGTGTATGCTTCGTACAGTGACTTTCAGCAGCAAGTGATGCGTTGGTCTAATATATCCGAATACGCGTTTATGCGTGCGAGAGGCTTAGGGGCCTAACAGATAAGGTCGATAATAAAACCTATGCTGGGCTGGCTAATCTGATGCCGCGGCCTTGCTTAAACCGAATAGCGCGCGTTCTATTTTTGACAAAGCCTCATCACAAGCCGCTATCGTATGCCTTTTTTTAAGGTAGTTAGGATCGTTATACGAGATCCATACTTGGGCGTTATCATCTTGCCAAATCAGCGCCTTTTGAGGCAAGTCGATAGCAACACTTTGTTGACACGCCATCAGTGGGCTGCCGATCTTAGGGTTGCCAAATATAAGTAACTCGGTTTGGCGTAGTTCAACGCCCACCTTGGCCGCGTTATCGGCGTGCTTTATGCGTGCGAACAGGGTAATGCCTTTTTTATGGAGTAAGCGCTCCAATCGGTCAGCGGTTTCTTCTACATTAAACGTACTTAAAACATGCATTACGCCTTCCGCGGCGATTACTGGGAAGGCAATAAATCCAGCGAGTAATACGGAGATAACGACTTTTTTCATGCTATTCCTCCTTCGGCCTAATGATTAAGGTCAGGGCTTATTCGCTAACGACTACAACGTCACTTTCAAAGTGAGACGTGCAAGACAATGAATTACTGATAAAGCAGACGTCCTCGGCTTTGTGCAATAATTTTTTTGCTTTTTCCATATCGTCAGCTGATGCAATAAACAGCTTGGCTTTGGTGGTTACCTGAGTGAATTGAATCTTATGATCGACCTGATCTAAGGTGCCATTGGACTCGCACTCTATGGAAACCCAGTCGAATTTGGATGCTTTGGTAATAGCCCTGAAGGATAAGATAAGGCAATTGGCTAAAGCTGCCATTAATAGCTCTTCTGGTGACCACTGATCGCCGGGACCGCCAAATCCCACGGGTGCGGCTACTTGTAAATCGGGTAAGTGGTTTGCCTGAGCCAGTAGTTTATTATCCGGCTTGCCTGCGACGGTTACTTTATATTGATGGGGTAAAGCACTCATTGATTTAGATCCTTTAATGGTTGTTAAATTGAGGGTCGATGACTTACTGAAATAACCAAGATTTAAGCATACGTGCGACAAAATAAATAGGTCGGCCGGCTTGATTTTCGAGGCTTCCGCAAAGGCGCTTATTTGTAAATGTGTTAACGCGTTATAATGAAGAAGGGTTTAATTTAACTGTTTCATACGTCTGGTTATGATAAAGGAGTAATTATTATGAATAATTTATCTGGAAAGCACGGGTTAGTGGGGCAGACAGAAAAGCCAGACCTAAAAAGTAGGGCCTATCGACAGCTGCACGATACGCTAGGTAAAGAAGTGATCCAGACAGTGATCAATAGCTTTTATGATCGTATTAAGGAACATCCAAGTCTAGGCAGTTACTTTTCAGCGGTTAAAGACTGGGATGAGCTCAAGGCCAGAATTGGCCATTTTTGGTGGATTGACTTAGGCGGCGAGCGTTATCGTGAAGATATCTATAACCCTCATGCAGTGCACCGCTATTTAAAAATCCCGCCCATACTTATCGATGACTGGTTGCTTTTATTCTCCACAAACCTTCACGAACACCTGCCGAAGGAGCTGGCTGCTATTTGGTTTGCCCGTGCGACTAAAATGGCAGAGTGGATACGTACAGATTTACAGCAGCATAAAAAATAACTGGGCGGGCTTTTGTTAGCGATATAGCCACTCTTTCAATACCCGTGTTATTGCTGGCATCACAAGGTACGTCATCAGTAATACTTGCCCTATGACCATCACTGCAAGCTTCAATATGAAAGGCAAAACGTTTAGCCAAGGTCCAAAAATAAGGTTTATAACAACCAATAAAGAAAAAACAACCACGATTAATATCAGCGCCATTTTATGACGGTTGGGCGTGGCAGATGCAGGTATCTCAGGTAAGGTGAACCAAAACTCAAGCCCCGACACCTTTTTAATCTCGGTATCGCCTTCAATAAGGTTTTTTTCGCTTAATTCATTAAGAAATTGCTGCCTTTCGGTCGAGTCTTCCCAGGCTTTTTGTCGAGCGTAGCTACTAAAACCAACGATTAACACGTATTCACCATGGGTTTTGGACGAAGGTTTTAAAATGTGAACGCCTTGGTGGCCGGGAAAATGCGTGGCGACTTCGGAAATACGGTGTAACCAATCCTCGTATTGCGCTTCGGCCCCCGGCCGTACTTTACGAGCGATGGAAACGGTAACCGGGGTGTCGATACTGCCTGTCACGTTCAGGAAAGGCGTTGCCAAATACTCAGCTGGCTAAAGCTGTGTTGATACTTTCGTGCGGTATCGCGAATAACAAAGGGTACGTCGACAGGCTCGTTGATGAGTTTGAAATGGCCGCCCAAGTGCTCTTTAAGCCCTTCTAATGTAGAAAAGGGCTCACCATCTTTGCGGTAGCCGCCTAACCAGTTTTCTTTGGGGGTAAACTCTTCTAGCCAGGTGTAGGGCGATGCGATGGCTAAGAGGCCGCCGACATTAATTCGCTCGCGAATATCGTTAAGAAACACAGCCGGCGAGCGAAGTCGATCGATTAGGTTTATCGCTAGCACCAGGTCGTAATGATTAAATTGAGGCTTTAAATTAGTCGCATCACCCTGGAAAAACTCGATGTTTTGTTGTTGCTGATCGAGACCGAGTTGTGCCAGTTGTTGCTCGTGGTAAGACACGATATCGCCCTCTTCGGTCAGTTCGTAATTGATTTTACCTTTTTGCTGCATTTGGTGCGCGATGCGGATAAAGCGTGCAGAAAAATCAATGCCAGTGACGCTGTCGAAGTGTTGGGCGAGTTCAAACGAGGCGCGACCAACGGCGCAGCCTAAATCTAAGGCGCGAACGGTGGGTTTATCGCTTAGTTTTTCCATGCATAGTCGGACACAGTGAGCCGATAAATCTTCGACATCAAAGTAACTGGGGCCGTAGTGAAAGTGACAATATTGTGAGACGGCGGTATCGGTTTCGTACATAGCGGCAGGTTTCTCTAAAGGTTGGTTTGATTCAACATAACGGAACCCCGCGTGCTGATAAAAGTGACGTCTAAAAGCATAGCGTGCGTGCTTTGTTGCTTCGTTGCCGGTTGAAATCCAGCAACCGCCTTTAATTAGGTTGTGCTGGGTGTCAAATGTAGGGGTCGAAAAGTCATCGTATAAAGGGTGCACCTCAAAGCCATCAAAACCGCTGATGGGTGTTTCTGTCCATTGCCAGGCGTTACCGATTAAGTCATAAAATTCACCAAACGCAAAATGATCGACCGGACAGGCAGAAGCCCAGTGCTCTAAATTAATATTACCGGGTGCTTGATCCCAATCGGGTTGATCGGGAATGTCGTGTAATTGATGTAGCTGGTGCCATTGCTCTTCGCTCGGCAACCGAATTGGTTTGGCGGTTTTTTTAGCGAGCCAGTTACAAAAGGCCTTGGCCTCTAAGTAGTTGACTTCGGCGGGCCAGTTCCATGGCATTGGCTGTTCGGCTAATAAGGTGCGTAAAAAATAATCGTTGCTTTTTTTAACCCAAAACAAAGGGTGTTCGGGTTTTTTGTATTGCACCCACTTCCAGCCTTCAACGGTCCAAAACTGTTGCTGCTGATAGCCTTTGTCTTCAATAAAATCTAAAAACTCGGCGTTTGAAACTAAAAACTTGCTGGCAGAAAAAGGCTCTAATTGCACCGTTTTTTGGCCATATTCATTATCCCAACCATAGGTCGGGTGGTCTCGGTCTTTGCCTAAGTGGAGCGTGCCGCCAGTCACCTCAATGAGTTGATTGTTAGGCGCCTCACCTTGATGAGGGCACACTGGCCACGCTTTGTGTTGTTGTAAGTACTGCAGCGGCATTTGGCGAATAATTGCCGATGAGGTTTCGATATGAATGCGCTGGTGTTCGATGCCCATTAAGATGGGCCAAAAGGGGCTTTCCCATGTAACAGGCAAGTCAAGCGGCATCGATTCAATGAGTGAGTCTACCAAGGCAAACACTTTTTTTCGGTAGGCTTTAACTTCAGTCACTGAGGGCCAATCATAATTGGCTTCGTTTAAATCGTCCCAAGACATTTCATCCACACCGACGGCAAAAATCGACTCAAAACGCGGGTTGATGCGTTGTTGAATTAAGCTGGCGAGGGTTAGTTTGTTAATGAAAAAAGTCGCGGTATGACCGTAATAAAAAATAATCGGGTGGCGCAGCGCTTCCGCTCGAAGGTAAAAGGCCTGCTTATCTTGGATAACGTCGTACAGCTGTTCTTCTAACAAGAATGTTTTATGCAAGTAGTCGCGAATTTCTTGCCGTTTTTGTTCTATTGTTCCGCCGTTAAGTCGCACGGTTCGCGTGTTTTTTGGGTCGCTACTGGTTTCCCTCGCTACGGATGACATGTCGATTCCCTTTATTATTTCAATCTAGTCTATTACTGACCCAATAAAAAGCAACGTTATTACAACGTTAACTTGCTGCGTAATGATTACGATCAATTTTTATAGATCAGCTCAGGTAGCCAAGTGGCTAAACCGGGCCAAGCCGCCAAGCCGGCTAGCAAGCATAATTGGATGACGATAAAGGGTATCACACCCTTATAAATTTGGCTGGTGCGGATGCTCGCGGGGGCTACACCGCGTAAATAAAACAAGGCAAAACCAAACGGGGGTGTTAAAAACGAAGTTTGCAGGTTAAGCGCAATCATAATGCCCAACCAAACGGGGTTAACGCCCATTGCCAATAAAATAGGGGCCACTATCGGCACCACCACAAACGTAATTTCAATAAAATCAAGCACAAAGCCGAGTAAAAACATCACCAACATAACAGCTAACATGGCGCCAAAAACCCCGCCGGGCAGGTCAGTTAAAACCTCTTCTACCAACACGTCGCCGCCAAAGCCTCTAAACACTAAAGAAAACAGTGAGGCCCCGATGAGAATAAAAAACACCATGCTGGTGACTTGAGTGGTGTCGCGCGACACAGCTTTAAGCTGTTTAACCGTGAGTTGTTGTTTGGTATACGCCAGCACCATGGCGCCAATGGCGCCGACCGATGCCGCTTCGGTAGGGGTGGCGATACCGCCGACGATGGAGCCGAGCACGGCGACAATCAACAGTAAGGGGGATAATAAATTTTTGCCTAGATCGATCAGTAAATGTGTGTCGCTGTGTGTTTTTGGCAAGGCAGGGCAGGCTGACGGTTTAGCAAAGGCGATAACGGCAAGATACAGCAGGTATAAAAGAACCAATATCAGCCCCGGGATTAAGGCGCCGGCAAACAGGTCGCCAACAGAAATAGTATCGGGTGAAAAAATGCCCATATCCAGCTGGGCTTGCTGATAAGCGGCCGAAATAACATCGCCCAGCAACACCAATACAATCGACGGCGGAATAATTTGCCCGAGGGTGCCGGAGGCGCAAATGGTGCCGCAAGCCAGTGCCGGGTCATAGTTTCGTTTTAGCATGGTGGGTAATGACAGCAGACCCATGGTGACTACCGTTGCGCCAACGATACCGGTGCTAGCAGCCATTAGCATACCAACAAGAATAACTGAAAACCCTAGGCCGCCTGGGAGGGTGCCAAAGAGCTTGGACATGTTTTCCAATAAGCCCTCAGCGATTTTTGACTTTTCAAGCATCACCCCCATAAACACAAATAGGGGAACGGCTATCAAGGTGTCGTTTTCAATAATGCCAAACAACCGATTCGGTAGCGCTTCTAAAAATGCTGGATCAAACGTGCCAAAGTGCATGCCGGCAAAGGCAAAAACGAGAGCCGTGCCGGCCAAGCTAATGGCGACTGGGTAGCCCATTAACAAGACAATAAAGACGGCTGCAAACATCCATAATGCGAGGCTCCCATCCATTATCGAGTCCCCCTGTTGCGTAGCGTGCAAATAGACTTCATCGCCTCAGACAGGCCTTGCAAAAGCAAGAGCGCGGCCATCAGTGGGACCAGTGATTTGAGTAAAAACACGGCATCAAGACCGCCGGCCTCTCTTGAGCCTTCAAGGTAGGACCATGATGTTTGCACATAATCCCAGCTAATATAAATAATGAAAATGCATACCGGCAGCAATAAGCACAAAGAGCCGATGAGGTTGACCCAGGCGCGACCTTTGCTTCCGAAGAGCTGGTAAAAAATATCCACGCGTACGTGACCGTCTATTTTTAAGGTGTGGGCGATCGCCAACATAAACACCAGACCGTGCATATAGGTGATGGATTCTTGAAGCGCAATCGAACCCATATTAAATCCGTAACGCAATACCACAATGCTAAACATGGTGACAACCATCAGCGTCGTCAGCCAAGCGACACAGTTAGATACTTTCTGGTTAAACGTGTCAATAATAGCGCTAAGTGAGTTGAGCATGGCCGGTGTTGTCGATAGTAAGTGATTTGTTATTATTCAGCTGAGGCGATAATTGTCAGGAAAGTCACGTCGTGCGAGCAAGATGCGTTTCATTGCATCCGGGTCTTTTAAATGTGTCATTTCACCTTCTTTTGGGAAATGTACGTCACGTAAACGCGATAGCCAAAAGCGAAAGGCGGCAGCTCTAATCACGACAGGCCAGCTCTCAATTTCTTTTTTGCTCAGCGGTCTAATCGCCTGATAAGCATCAATGAAGGCCTTATACCTAACGGCGTCTAATAAGCCCTCAGTATCGACGCACCAGTCATTGACAGCGACCGCTAAGTCATAGATAAAATAATCATTACAGGCGTAATAAAAATCAATAATGCCAGATAATTCATCACCATTAAATAGCGCGTTGTCTCTAAAAAGGTCGGCGTGGATCACGTGCTTATCTAAGGGTAAGGTGTGATAGTTTGTTTGAAAGCTGAGTTCATCATGGATGATCTCAGCTGAGTTTGAGTCGACTAAGGGTAACAGCAGTTCAGCGGCTTGTTTTCGCCAATACGCGCCGCGACTGTTTTCACGATAACTGTCGAGTTGTAAACTGGCTTGATGTAGTTTTGCCATCGAGTGACCAATGACTGCACATTGGATGTCGTTAGGATTTTCAACGTCGCTGCCGTTTAAACGTTCGACTAAGGCAGCGGGTTTACCGTTCAGCTTGGACAAATAATATCCGTTTTTATCGCGAATAGGGTGAGCGCTAGGCACGCCGTGCTCCGACACAAAGGCCATAATGGATAAAAAGTAGGGGAGTTCCTCGGCCTTAAGTTCTTCAAACAGGGTTAAAACATAGTCACCCTGGCTGGTAGTGACGAAATAATTGGTGTTTTCGATACCTGAGCTAATGCCTTGAAAGCTGACGAGCTGCCCTAGCTTGTAATTTTTTAAATGCTCGATTAGTTGAGCACGCTCAACAACGGTATAAACAGACATAGTGAAGAACGTGTGGTGGGTTTACCAGCTAAGCAATAACCATTGTGGGATGTTCATGCCTTCCTCAAGCGCGCTGCGTCGTGTTTCTAAGTCGCCGTCACCGTCGGTATCAACAAGGTAGTAGGCAGGTGCGCCTTCAGGTGAGATCTTTACCATATAAACACTGCCATTTACGCTGTATTCGGTAATGGTCTCTTTCTTTTTTCGAGTGATAGTAAGGTCAGGCTTCATGTTTTCACCGCTGACTATTTGAGACGGTAACTCGGGTGGCTCAGGAACAATGATCGGCTGAGCGTCTTTAGCCGTTACATTGGCGGTATACGTGATTAATAACAACACAAGAACGGCGAGTAGACGTGACATGGTTTTTCCTTTGAACTAAATAGACGGCTTAATTATGACACTATCTGCCCAGGTTTGTACAACTTGACTTAAGTCCCTAATTAAACCGATTAAAGCTCGAGCAATACTTGTTCTTCTTTTGCTGAGGGTGCAAAACCGCGCTGCTCATAAAAATCGAAAATGGCGTTGAGTACTTCATCGGGTGTTTCGCAAATTTGGATAAGCTCCAAGTCGCTCTCTGAAATCGTGCCTTCGGCGATCAGGGTGTCACTAAACCAGTCGAGCAAACCACGCCAAAATGTCTCATTGACGAGGATAATGGGGATTTTTCTAGACTTGCCGGTTTGAATTAATGTCAAAATTTCTGCCAACTCGTCTAAGGTACCGAAGCCGCCGGGTAGTACCACGTAGGCCGTAGCGTACTTAACAAACATTACCTTACGGGCAAAAAAATGTCGGAAACTGATATTGATGTCTTGATAGGCGTTGGCTTTTTGTTCATGGGGTAATTGAATATTTAAGCCGATGCTAGAGGAGGCGCCAGCAAACGCCCCTTTATTGGCCGCTTCCATCAAACCAGGCCCGCCGCCGCTGATAATCGAAAAGCCCGCGTTGGATAAAGCTAAGGCGATCGCTTCGGTGCGTTTATAATCCGGGTGATCGGCTTTTAAACGGGCTGAGCCGTACATGGTTACCGCAGGGGCAATAGGCGAAAGCTGTTCAAATCCGTTAACGAATTCGGACATAATCTGAAAAACTTTCCACGCTTCTTGTTTTTGTTTGTCCATAATGAGTCCTTCATGGTTGGAGATAACATCTTAGCTGTGCTAGACAGTATAATCGCCGAATAATAAAAATCGGATAATTTTAGATGACAGAAAAAAAATTAGTGTTGGTCGATGGTTCTTCTTACTTGTTTCGTGCATACCACGCGTTGCCCTTATTGACTAACTCAAAAGGTGAGTACACTAATGCCATCTTAGGGGTGGCCAATATGTTGAAAAAATTGGTCGATAGTTATCCGGACGCTTATTTTGGAGTCATCTTTGATGCCCCCGGTAAAACCTTTCGCAATGATTTGTATGCTGAATATAAGGCTAATCGCACCAGCATGCCGGACCAGTTAAGAGAACAAATAAAGCCGCTGCATAAGCTGATTAAAGCGATGGGCCTGCCCTTGGTAATGGAAGACGGTGTGGAGGCAGACGACGTGATTGGCACGCTGGCGCAGCAAGCTCAAGCGGCTGGGCTCCAAGTGATTATTTCGACCGGCGATAAAGACATTGCACAATTGGTCACGGATAAAATATCGCTGATCAATACAATGAATAATCAGTGGCTCGATGAAGCTGGTGTGATCGAAAAATTCGGTGTGCCTGCAAACAGGATTGTTGATTACCTCGCCTTAATGGGCGACACCTCAGATAATATTCCGGGGATACCCAAGGTCGGGCCAAAAACGGCGGCTAAGTGGATTAATGAATACGGTTCATTGGATGGTGTGATAGCGCGTGCGGGTGAAATAAAAGGCAAGGTGGGTGAAAGCTTGCGCGAACATATCGACGCAATTCCGCTATCAAAAGAATTGGTCACTATCCGTTGCGATGTGCCGTTGCACGAGTCGCCGGAAGAGTTGGTCAGGGTCGAGCAAGATGTAGACACCTTGCGTGAGATGCTGAGCCATTTCGAATTTAAAAGTTGGTTAAAGCAGCTGCAAGGCGGAACGGTGAGGAGCGCACAACAGGTGGTTGAAGACGATACGCCCCCGCCCGCGGCCGAGCTTAAGGTAGAAACGATACTGAGCGAGACAGATTTTAATCGTTGGTTGGCAGTGCTATCAAAAGCCGAGTTGTTTGCCTTTGATACCGAAACAACCAGCTTGGATTACACCAAAGCCTTGATTGTGGGTGTGTCGTTTGCGGTAGAGGCGGGGCATGCCGCTTATGTGCCGGTCGCGCACCAGTACCCTGGCGCACCAGAACAGTTATCTAGGCAGTGGGTGTTAGACCAGCTAAAGCCCCTATTAGAATCGGATTCGGTGTTTAAAGTGGGTCAAAATTTAAAATATGACGCCAATGTGTTAGCCAATCACGGTGTTCATATGCGGGGCATTAAACACGATACGATGCTGCAGTCCTATGTGTTTAACAGTACGGCCACCCGGCATAATATGGATGCCTTGGCTGAAAAATACCTTGGCCAGCAAACCATTCATTACGAAGCGCTCGCGGGCAAGGGAGCCAAGCAAATTTGTTTTGATCAAGTGGCCATCGAATTAGCAGCACCGTATGCCGCTGAAGATGCCGATGTTACCTTGCGTTTGCATCAGCAGCTATTTAAGAAACTAAGCGCTATCGAACGCCTACAAACGGTGTACGAAACCATTGAAATGCCATTGGTGCCTGTGTTGGCGCGGATGGAACAAGGCGGGGTGTTGGTGGATGCCGAGATGCTGCTAAAGCAGAGCCACGAATTGGCGGGGAAAATTCAAGTACTGGAAGCGCAGGCCCATCAAGTGGCGGGGCAGCCTTTTAACTTAGGCTCGCCAAAACAAATTCAAGAAATCTTATACGACAAGTTAGGCTTGCCGGTGTTGAAAAAAACGCCTAAAGGCCAACCATCAACAGCAGAAACGGTAATGCAAGAGTTAGCGATCGATTTCCCCTTGCCGCGATTAATTCTTGAGCACCGTAGCCTCAGTAAGTTGAAGTCTACATATACCGATAAATTACCGAAACAAATTAACCCAGTGACTGGGCGCGTGCACACCTCTTACCATCAGGCAGTCGCGGCAACAGGGCGTTTGTCGTCGTCGGATCCTAATTTACAAAATATTCCGGTGAGAACTGAAGAGGGACGTCGTATCCGCCAAGCCTTTATCGCCGAACCGGGGTATACCGTGTTGGCGGCCGATTATTCGCAAATCGAACTGCGTATCATGGCGCATTTATCGCAAGACGCGGGTCTGTTGCAGGCGTTTAAAGACGGCTTGGATGTCCATAAGGCGACCGCGGCAGAAGTTTTTGGCGTGCCGTTAGAGCAGGTAGAAGACCACCAACGGCGGTCTGCAAAAGCCATTAACTTTGGTTTGATTTATGGTATGTCAGCCTTTGGTCTTGCTAAGCAGTTGGACATTGATCGTGGTTCGGCGCAAGGTTATATCGACCTGTATTTTGATCGCTATCCCGGGGTAAAAAAATACATGGATGAGACGCGCGAACTGGCGCGTGAGCAAGGCTATATTGAAACGCTGTTTGGGCGTCGCCTGTATTTACCGGATATTAATGCAAAAAATGGCCAGCTCAGGCAGTACGCTGAGCGAACTGCGATTAATGCGCCGATGCAGGGCACGGCGGCGGACATTATTAAACTCGCCATGCTGTCGGTAGATGGCTGGTTGCAAGCCGAAAAGCCACCGGTACGGATGGTAATGCAAGTGCACGATGAGTTGGTTTTTGAAGTTGAAGCGGCGTATGTAGAGCAAGCGACGACAAGGATTAGGCAAAAAATGGGTGCTGCTGCGTGTTTAGATGTGCCGCTCATCGTTGATGTGGGTACGGGAGAAAATTGGGATCAAGCGCACTAGTTTTGCTGTTTTGGCGGCGGTTAGGTTCGCTCTACTGTTTGCTCGCTGGAGGTAAATAGTATCAGGTTGAACTTTTGCTTCAAGTGGGTGTCGAATGGATGTGTCGTTAGACATAGCTTGCTCTCCTCCCCCTTCCCTTGAGCAGGTTCTTCTGGCCATTGACGACCAGACCTTAAGCCTCGACTACGAGGCTTTTTTTTATGCTTTTTTGGGCTCGTCAAGGTGGGCGTCTAACCAATGGTGCAGCTGTTCGATCCCTTCTTTCTTTAAGGAAGAAAATAATTCGACCTGGGTGGTTGCGGTTGAATCCTTGAGTTGCTTTTGCACGGCAAATAAGGTGTTTTTTGCGCCGTTGCGGTTGAGTTTGTCTGCCTTTGTTAAAGCAATAAAGACGTCCAGATTTAAATGTGCGGCGTAGTTAATCATCTGCAAGTCGTATTCTGCCAGGGAGCGGCGAATATCGACCAGTAACACAAGGCCGTTGAGTGCTTTTCTCTTTTCCATGTAGCGCTCAAGTTCTTTCTGCCATTTTAATTGAACATTAAGGGGCACCTTAGCGTAACCATAACCGGGCAGGTCAACTAAGCAACGACGCTCATCCAGTTTAAAGTACACCAGTTCTTGTGTCCTGCCCGGCGTTTTACTGGTTCTGGCCAAACTTTTCTGGTTACACAATGTGTTGATGGCACTAGATTTTCCAGCGTTCGACCGGCCAGCAAAGGCGACTTCGTAGTCGATACCTTCAGGCGTCGTTTGCAGATTGGGTGCGCTGAGCATAAACTCAGCTCGGTGATAAAGAGGATTCATGATTTAAGGGCCTTTTACAAGTTACCGTATTGTACCGGAGACAGTAAATTGAATGTTGGCGACAACAAATGTCAGATAAAAAACTAAACTGTCGGTAGTTTTATTGTAAAATCTGCACTTGTATATACTATTAGATCAATAGATTTTGGAGAAATAAAGATGGGTAGAACCTCGTTAACGATAGTAAGTTTAATGTTGCTAGCATCAGCTAACTCAATGGCGGGTGATGCTGCAGCGGGTAAGGCGAAATCTGCACAATGTGCAGCCTGTCATGGTGCAGCTGGTATAAGCCCAATGGGGCTGTACCCTAATTTGGCTGGGCAAAAAGAACAATATTTGGCGAAGCAAATGAACGATTTTCGTTCTGCTAAACGCAAAGATCCTACCATGCAAGCCATGATGGCCGCGTTATCGGATAGTGACGTAGCAAATCTTGCGGCGTATTATGCCGGTATTAAGTAATTAATTAGGTTGGAATTAGGAATGAAATTAAATGTTTTAAGGCTGTGTTTTTTTGCTGCATTGATATCAGTCAATGCATTTGCTGCGGGTGATATAGAGGCGGGTCGTGCTAAAGCGGCTATGTGTGCAGGGTGTCATGGGCCAAATGGTAATAGCCAAAACCCCGTGTGGCCGAAATTAGCGGGTCAGCACGCATTCTATATTGAAAAGGAGTTGCGCGACTTCCAAAATAAAAGCAGAGATGATGCAACTATGGCGCCGATGGCTATTGGTTTAAGTGCTGTGGACATAGAAAATATCGCTGCGTTTTTTGCCAGTGTGCCTTCTACTGTTGAGGCGGCGAGTGCAGATAAAATTAAATTGGGCGAAAAGCTGTACCGCGGTGGTAAGGTGGACAATGGTTTGCCGGCCTGTATTGCTTGCCACGGACCTAATGGTGCAGGCAGTGCGCCAGCCCGTTTTCCTCGTATTGGCGGTCAGCATGCTGCGTACTTAGAGAAAGCACTAAAAGACTTTAAGGCAGAAACTCGTGATAACGATCACCAAGCGATGATGAGAGATATCGCAGGCCGAATGAGCAACAAAGAGATTGAAGCAGTTTCTTCCTATATTTCTGGCCTACACTAAGCCGATTATTTCTTATAAAAGGGGCAACATAGTTGCCCTTTTTTCTTTTAGATCTGTGCGCTCGGCATGAGGTTCTATCATCCTGTTCTATGTATAAAAAATCTGCGGAAACCTTAAAAACGCCAAAAACATCAGCCATCTGGTTGAATTTTTTGGGTTCAATGAACTTGGCAATAACTCTGTTGCTGGCGCTTTCTGTCGCTTCGATCATTGGGACGGTGTTGCAACAAAACCAGCCTTATACGGATTATGTTATAAAGTTTGGGCCCTTCTGGTTTGAGGTTTTTCAGCAGTTAGGCTTGTACGATGTGTATTCGGCCAGCTGGTTTTTGCTCATTTTGTTTTTTTTGGTTGTTTCAACCAGTACCTGCGTGTATAGAAATGCACCGGGTATGCTGCGTGAAATGCGTGAATACCGGCAATCCATACAGCTTGAAACCTTACAAAAAATGCCCAATAGTGTCAGTTGGCAACTTAATCGCTCACTGGATGAAGTGCAGCAGGTAGCGCAGCAAATTTTGCCCCACAACGGCTTTTCTGCACGGACAACAGTAACGGACAGTTTCCGTCTTGTTGCGGGAATGAAGGGCGCAGGGAGTCGCCTGGGTTATGTGTTTACACACGTGGCTATTGTGTTGATTTGCATAGGCGGTTTAATTGATGGCAATGCGATTTTAAAAGCCAGAGAAATGCTTGGGCAAATCGTACCCGAAACAGAAAATATACCCGCCAATCAAGTGCCGATGATTAGCCGTTTGGGCTTGGATAATCTATCCTTCCGCGGTAGCGTTTCAGTGCCAGAAGGTAGCCAATCAAACGTATTGTTTATTAACTATAAAGAGGGTTATCTCGTCCAAGGTTTGCCTTTTTCTATCGAAGTCAAAGACTTTAGGATTGAGCACTACGCTAGCGGACAGCCGAAATCCTTTGAGAGTGATTTGCTGTTACATGATTCGCGGCTCGCCGAACCGCTTGAGCAAACAATTTCCGTTAATCACCCGTTAATTTACGACGGCTATTCTATCTATCAAGCGAGTTTTTCTGATGGAGGCTCTAGCATAGAGTTGCAAGTATGGCCATTGTCTGGCGGTGGTAATCAGCAGCAAAAGTTGAACGTGACGGTTGGAAATGATGTGCAAGTAAACTTGGCTGGTCAACCTTGGGTTCTAGAAACATCAGACTTTCGTCTGTTTAATATTAACCCCTCGCAAGACCCAGCAAAAAAGTTTCAAAACGTTGGGCCCAGTGTGCAATTTAAAATGCGTGATAAAACGGGTGCAGCTAAAGAGTTTATGAACTACATGCTGCCGATCGAAAGGGCGGGTGCGTATTATTATTTAAGTGGTGTTAGAAGCTCACCTGCGGAGGAATTTCGTTACTTGTATATTCCTATGGATGAGGCTGGCGGCTTGGGGCGTTTTAATACGTTTCTACGCTTATTAAATGACCAGGATGTGTTGCAAAAAGTAGTGGCTAAACAAGGTATTTTGGACCAGCCGTTGCCTACAAAAGACAGCGCTCAATTTAACCAAGCGATGCTCAAGTTAGTAGCATTGTTTATGCAAGAGGGTATCGATGGGGTGATGTCGCAGGTCGATAAAAACGTGCCAGTGGAGAAGCGTGAAGGGGTGGCTCAATTGTACGTTAGGGTTTTACAGCAGATTCTCGGTGCGGTTTACGTGGAGGTGTTGGCGGATGAAGGTGTGGATATCAGCTTGGGGATTGATGAAAAAAAGGCTGCTTTTTTTGATGATGCGTCGGCCGCGATTGGTGCCATTACACGATACGGCTCACCGGTATATTTTCAACTGGTTAATTTTAAGCATAAGCAAGCCAGCGGGCTGCAAATAGCCAAGGCGCCGGGTAAATTGTTGGTTTATCCCGGTTGTGCAATGTTGATTTTGGGGGTATTTTTAATGTTCTACGCCCCTCAGCAACGATTATGGCTGAGATTGCAGGAAACCGAGCAAGAAGTGAGTGTTGTTTTTGCCGGTCATGCGGAAAGAAATGGTTTGGATTTTGCGGACCAGTTTCGTCAAATACAGGCGCAATTTGAACGCGTATTAACGACTTGAGGTAATTTAGTATGACGAGTATACAAGCGGCATTAAAAAGTGAATTGGAACGAGACGCCTTTTGGAAGGGTTTGAGCCTGTTTGACTGGCTATGGTCGATTATTACTGTGCTCTCAACGGCCTATGCCTATACAAACTACGCGCCGTTAATGGACGTTTACGAAAAGGTTATTCTAGTGGCTTCGTCGGCTAGTTTGATCGTGTTGGGCTGGCATTGGAAGGCGATACGGCAGTTGTCATTATTGGTATTTGTTTTAAGCCTATTTGGTATTAGTCGATACGTGAACGGTTTGAGTGACGCTGAAACCGATTTTTTCTTGCGTTTTTTAGTTTCCAGTCAATCAGCAATTATGTGGATGAGCGCCTTGTACGTATTGGCGACGGTTACTTATTTTGCTGCATTTATCGCGCGTTCTGATTTTGTCGCTAAAGTGGCCTCTGCAATGACTTGGTCGGCCACGGTTATGGGTCTAGTGGGATTGATGGTTAGGTGGCGGGAATCCTACCTGATTGGTTTAGACGTAGGCCATATTCCGGTTAGTAATTTGTACGAAGTGTTTATTTTGTTTTCGATTATTACGGCCTTACTGTATTTATTTTACGAGCGTCGATATCAGACACGGGTTTTGGGTGGTTTTGTGTTGTTGGTCATTAGCGCGGCGGTCGCTTTTTTGTTGTGGTACACCTTTGATCGGCAGGCAGCTGACATTCAGCCCTTGGTGCCAGCACTTAAAAGCTATTGGATGAAAATCCATGTGCCGGCAAACTTTATCGGTTACGGCGCGTTTGCTTTGGCGGCGATGGTCGCGGTGGCTTATCTTATTCGTTTTAACGCTGAAAAAGGTGACAGCAACAGTCTGGCGATGACCTTACCTGAGTTGGATGTGTTAGATGACTTAATGTACAAATCTATTGCGCTTGGTTTTGCTTTTTTTACCCTCGCTACGATTTTAGGCGCGTTATGGGCAGCAGAAGCTTGGGGTGGGTATTGGTCTTGGGATCCTAAAGAAACCTGGGCGCTGATAGTTTGGCTTAATTACGCTGCTTGGCTGCATATGCGCCTAACCAAAGGTTGGCGCGGCAAACCAATGGCGGCTTGGGCCATAGTGGGTTTGTTTGTCACCTTATTTGCCTTTTTAGGGGTCAATATGTTTTTATCGGGCTTACATTCATATGGTGAGTTATAAATTGATTTTTGTGGGAGAAACGCATGCGTAAATTATTAGTGTTATTGGCTGTTTGTTTAACGGTATCTGTCGGTACGGCTTATTCAGAAGCCGTCGATTATGATGAAGGTATTGATTATCGGCTCATTAAACCAGTGCAGCCTACCGATGATCCTGATCGTTTAGAGGTGGTGGAAGTGTTTTGGTATGGCTGTCCTCACTGCCATCACTTTGAGCCGAGTTTAGGGCCGTGGGCCAAAAATGCCCCCGCAGACGTTAATTTTTATCGTTTACCGGCGGTGTTTAACGCGACTTGGGAAGTGCATGCGCGGGCGTATTTTGCCGCGGATATTTTAGATGTATTAGAGGTCTCGCACGATGATTTGTTTCATGCCATGCACGTTGAGCATAAAACGTTTAATACTGTAGAAAAACTAGCCAAATTTTACGCAAAGTACGGTATCGATGAGGCGTTGTTCGAAAAAACCTATAACTCATTTGTCGTTAACACCAAAATCGCACGGTCTAAAGAGATGGTTAAACGATATGGCATTACAGGCGTGCCAGCAGTTGTGGTTGAAGGAAAATATTTGGTGACCGGTTCCATGGCTAAAAGCTATGGCAATATGATAAAAATAATCGATTACCTGCTCGAAAAAGAAAGAAAAAATAAGCCGTAAAAAGTAACAAAAGGCTTAGCGACAAGCTTCTTCGATAGCGAGGTTTAAACTCTGCCGCTGTTGCGCCTTGTCTTCTTCGGTCAGGCGCGCGTAGTTCCCCTCCGAATCCTTGTACAGGCGATTGCCACCAAGGTCTAATGCTGCAAGCGCCCGCTTGGCTTGACTGCACTCTTCTGCGATACGTTGCTTTTCTCGCACTAGTGCGGCTGCTTTGTTGTTGGCGGTTGCGCGCTCAGCATTTGACTTGGCAATTTCGTTAGCGCTGTCTTGCAGGTTTTTTAAGCGATCCACGGGAACGGATGGGCCGCGTTTGGTATTTATTTTTTCGAGTTGAAGGTTTTTATCGCGTGGTGGCGTCTGACTGTAGGAAGTGATGCCTTGTTCATCGGTCCACTTGTAAATGGCAGCTAAGGTGTTGCCACTGAGAAAAAATACAAAGCAAAAAATCAAGCAACGAAACATGGTAACTCCCTGTTGGCTTATGCGTTTTAGACGCTAATGTTGATAGTATATAGTAGCTATTGATTTATGAAAGCCCTTGACCCAAGCCGATAAAATTAGTATTTTGTCCAGTTCGATTGTGCGGTGCAATCAAAATAGTTTTGTTGTTAAATGGTTTTTTTAAATTTCGGAGTGTAATGGTGGAGTTAAGTGGCGGTGAAATCGTCATCCAATCCTTGAAAGATGAAGGGGTTGAATACGTATTTGGGTACCCTGGTGGGTGCGTCCTGCATATATATGATGCTATTTTTAAGCAGGAAGATGTCAAGCACGTGCTCGTCCGTCATGAACAAGGCGCGACCCACGCGGCAGATGGTTACGCTCGCTCGTCGGGTAAGCCCGGGGTTGTCTTGGTGACCTCAGGCCCAGGCGCAACTAACGCAGTAACGGGCATTGCAACGGCATACATGGATTCGATTCCAATGGTGGTTATTACCGGTCAAGTTCCTCGGCCTGTGATTGGTACTGATGCCTTTCAAGAAGTGGATACAGTGGGTATTACTCGCCCTTGCGTCAAGCATAACTTTTTAGTAAAGGACGTGACTGACATCGCCGAGACGATGAAAAAAGCGTTTTACTTAGCGACCTCCGGTCGCCCTGGCCCTGTGGTTGTTGATATCCCCAAAGACATTACTGACCCAAACATTAAGGTGCCGTATCAGTACCCATCTAAAGTCACGATGCGTTCGTACTCACCGGTGGTTAGTGGCGATATAGGCCAAACAATAAAAGCGATCAAACTGATTAAAGAAGCCAGACGACCGGTGATCTACAGTGGTGGTGGCGTGATACTGGGTGAGGCAAGTAATGAATTGCGCGAGCTATGCCGCACGTTAAACTTCCCGGTTACTCAAACCTTGATGGGCTTGGGGGCGTTTCCTGGTACTGACCCACAGTCGATCGGCATGCTCGGGATGCACGGTACTTACGAAGCCAATATGGCGATGCACGAAAGTGACTTAATTATTGCGATTGGCGCGCGCTTTGATGACCGGGTAACGGGGAAAATCGCTGAGTTTTGCCCACACGCAAAAATTATTCACATTGATGTGGACCCTGCGTCGATCTCTAAAACGATCACCGTTGATGTGCCTATTGTTGGCCAAGTTAAGCCGATTTTATTGGATATGTTGGCGCAGTTAAAAAGCCTGGGCGAAACCTTTGATCGCGCACGAATCGCAGATTGGTGGAAGCAGATTGAAGACTGGCGTGCGGTTGATTGTATGGCGTACGATAAAAACAGCGGCACAATTAAGCCTCAGTATGTGATTGAGCAGCTCTATCAGGTGACTAAAGGCGAGGCGTTTGTCACCTCGGATGTAGGGCAGCACCAAATGTTTGCCGCGCAATTTTATCCATTCGATAAACCGCGCCGCTGGATTAATTCAGGTGGCCTCGGCACCATGGGGTTTGGACTGCCTGCGGCCATGGGCGTTAAATTTGCCCACCCAGAGGCTGACGTCGCGTGCGTAACGGGTGAGGGCAGCATTCAAATGTGTCTTCAAGAGTTGTCGACCATGTTGCAATACGACACACCAGTTAAAATTATTAACCTAAATAACGGTTACCTTGGGATGGTGCGTCAATGGCAGGAGTTTACCTATAAAAGCCGTTACTCTCATTCTTATATGGAAGCCTTGCCCGACTTTAAAAAATTAGCTGAGGCCTATGGCCATGTTGGTATGCAAATCAGTAAAAAAGAAGATGTTGAGCCAGCGTTAAGAGAAGCCTTTGCGATGAAAGATCGCACGGTGTTTTTAGACTTTTTAACCGATAGAGAAGAAAACGTGTACCCAATGATTGAAGCAGGTAAAGCGCATAACGATATGGTGATGGCGCCTAATTCAAAATACAAAAGGATCTTAGCATGAGTCGCCAGCACATCATTTCCGTGTTATTGGAAAACGAGTCGGGCGCACTGTCACGCGTGGCGGGGCTTTTTTCGGCTAGGGCGTATAATATTGAATCGTTAACCGTGGCGCCTACATTAGATGAATCGTTATCTCGGTTAACCTTAGTGACGATCGGTAGCGAAGAGACGATCGAGCAAATTAAAAAGCAACTGAATAAGTTGGTCGATGTCGTCAAACTGATCGATTTGTCAGAGTCTTTTTCACTGGAACGCGAGCTGGCCTTAGTGAAGGTGAAAAAAAGTGCTGCCATAGTGCAACGAATTGAGGCCTTAGATAGCGACACACTGGCGCGTATTGCCGATGAGACCGACGGTTATTTAATTGTAGAGCTGTCGGGTGAGAATGCTTGGTTAGATGACTTTTTGCAAGACATGCAGGACGACGTTATAGAAGTGGTCCGTACCGGTGTTATTGGCCTTTCACGCGGTGAAAGGGCGTTAACACTATAATATTCACCGATGCTTGGCAGAGCCGAGCGATCAAATTTTAATAAAACTTAAGGAAAAAAATGAACATTTACTACGATAAAGACGCTGATCTTTCAATTATTCAAGGGATGACGGTAGCCGTTATCGGTTATGGCTCACAAGGCCATGCACACGCTAACAACCTAAAAGATTCAGGTGTTAATGTGGTCGTTGGTTTAAGAGCGAGCTCGTCGTCTGTGGCTAAAGCAGAAGCGGCCGGTTTAACGGTTAAAGAGGTTCCAGAGGCTGTAGCCAGTGCTGACCTAGTAATGATTTTGACCCCCGATGAGTTTCAAGCCCAGTTGTATGCCGCTGAAATTGAGCCCAATTTAAAACAAGGTTCAACCCTAGCGTTTGCGCATGGTTTTTCGATTCATTACAACCAAGTTGTTCCTCGCGCCGATTTAGATGTCGTTATGATTGCACCTAAAGCACCGGGCCATACCGTACGTAACGAGTTTAAAAATGGCGGTGGTATACCTGACTTAATCGCTATTTTCCAGGATGCTTCTGGCAATGCTAAAAACGTTGCGCTTTCATATGCGTCAGCGATTGGTGGTGGTCGTACTGGAATTATTGAAACAACCTTTAAAGACGAAACAGAAACTGATCTTTTTGGTGAACAAGCGGTTTTATGTGGTGGTGCTGTTGAACTTGTAAAAATGGGTTTTGAAACATTGGTTGAAGGCGGTTATGCGCCAGAAATGGCCTACTTTGAGTGTCTGCACGAACTGAAATTGATTGTTGATTTGATGTATGAAGGCGGTATCGCAAACATGAACTACTCCATCTCAAATAATGCAGAGTATGGTGAGTATGTAACGGGTAAAAAAGTAATCAATGAGCAATCACGCGAAGCAATGCGTGAAACCTTGAAAAACATTCAAAATGGCGAATACGCAAAACAGTTTATTTTGGAAGGGGCGAGTAACTACCCCTCCATGACCGCAAACCGCAGAAATAATGCAGCTCACCAAATTGAGCAAGTCGGTGGAAAATTGCGTGAAATGATGCCTTGGATTACAGCCAACGCCTTAGTAGACAAAACGAAAAACTAATTGTTAATCGTCATTTGTGATAAACGGCCGTTTTAACGGCCGTTTTTTTTGCTCTTAGCTCAGTTTGCTGAGTTATACTTAAATTTTATTTACTGGAAGCCCTGTGTATGGATCAACCCACTAAACCGCGTTCGCGCGGCATCTATTTACTGCCTAACTTATTTACTACCAGTGCACTTTTTGCTGGTTTTTATGCGGCTACGGGTGCGATAAATGGCCACTTTGAAGCCGCTGCGGTCGCAATATTTATAGCAATGGTGCTAGACGGCTTAGACGGTAGGGTGGCACGAATGACCAATACGCAAAGCGAGTTTGGCGCCCAGTACGACAGTTTGGCAGACTTGGTGTCGTTTGGCTTGGCACCAGGTTTGGTCGCTTATGCCTGGGGGCTGGCATCGCTGGGTAAGTTGGGCTGGATTGCAGCATTTGTGTACGCCACCTGTGGCGCGCTTCGTTTAGCCCGCTTTAATGTACAGCATGGCAGCGCCGATAAGCGGTATTTTCAAGGTTTACCTAGTCCAGCCGCAGCGGCATTGATGGCGGGGTTTATTTGGGTGATGGTTGATAACGAAATCGCCGGTGATAGTGCCGCTTATGGCATGTTATTGGTGACACTGGTGTCTGGTCTACTAATGGTCAGTAATATTCGTTATCACAGTTTTAAAGAGCTTAACTTTAGCGGTAAGGTGCCTTTTGTTGTCGCCGTTATTGTGATGCTGGTGCTAGCGATTATTTATGTTGCACCACCGCTGATTTTATTTAGCCTGTTTCTAATTTATGCCGTGTCTGGTTTGGTATTAACGGCCAATTTGTTACGCCGCTCAAGACGAGAGAAAAATACCCCACCGAGCGATGCCGAGTAACAACCTTTTGCGACAACAGTACTTGCAGACCATGGGTGTTCAAATCTGGCAAGAAAGGGCGACCGATATTGACGTGCAGCAAGCGCCACTTGTGCTCGAGTCGATGGATCTTGATCAGCTCAATTCAATGGTTGCAGACTGCCGTCGCTGCGAAGCGTATGTAAACGGCAGTACGCGGTCGTTTTCAATGGGAAGACCCAAAGCCCGTCCATGGGTATTAATTACTGACAAGCCGGTTCAACACTCGACGGCGAGTACGCAGTTATTGGCGGATATCTTATCCGCGGTTGAGCAAAAGTTAGAGTCCAGTTATTTAACCAGCAGTATTAAATGTGTCGATATTTCGCGCTCAGCGACGCTTAATGAATGCATGGCTTGTCAGCCGTATTTACTGCGTCAGATCGAGTTGCTTCAGCCCAGTATGATTCTAGTGTTGGGGGAGTTAGCGGCGCAGAGCTTGTTGTCCACGGATAAGCGGCTTAAGCAACTTAGGGGAAAAGACCAAAGCCATGTGTTGCACGTGCTTGATACGGCTATTCCAGTCGTCGTGACGCACCACCCTGATGATACGCTCAAAGACCCTCAGCTAAAAAGATTAGTTTGGGAGGATGTCCAATTAGCTAAAGCAGGTGCCTTGTAAATGCGCCTATTTGACAAAGTAAAGACGGCCTTTTCGTCAAAGCAATCGGGTTTACAGCTAAAACCTTTAAAAAATACAGATTTACCAGAGGTATTAATTATTGAGGGGCGGGTATACGATTTCCCCTGGAGTGAGCAGATATTTAAGGACTGCTTAGCGATGAACTATTCCAGTTGGGGCTTAATGCATGAAGGTGAGTTGATCGGTTACGCGATTTTATCCATAGCCGTCGGCGAGGCGCACGTATTAAATATTTGTATTAACCCGAATAAGCAAGGCCTAGGGTTCGGTGGTCATTTTTTGCAACAATTATTTAAGGTGGCAAAAGGCAAGAAGGCAGAGCGTATGTTTTTGGAAGTGCGACCTTCAAATACGCGAGCGGTGGGGTTGTATGAAAAACTTGGTTTTGCTCAAATTGGGCAGCGTAAAAACTATTACCCTGCCGGTGACGGTAGAGAAGACGCGCTGGTTTATTCTATCGATTTAAACCCAACCGTAATTTAATCGAATTTGTCAGCGTGATGGGCGACTACTTTAGGGCGCTGGCGTATAATAATCACCTTACTTCATATAAATAACATCATGCCCAGTGAATTCAAAAAGCGGAGGACCTTCGCTATTATCTCTCACCCCGATGCGGGTAAAACCACGCTAACAGAAAAACTGTTGTTATTCGGTGGTGCGATTCAAATGGCCGGCTCGGTAAAGGGGCGTAAAGCCTCACGTCACGCCACCTCCGATTGGATGGAAATGGAAAAAGAACGGGGCATCTCGGTGACTACCTCGGTGATGCAATTTGAGCACAACAGTAAATTATTGAATTTGCTGGATACACCAGGCCATGAGGATTTTTCTGAAGACACCTATCGAACCCTTACTGCTGTTGACTCCGCTCTGATGGTGATCGATTGTGCCAAAGGGGTTGAAGATCGAACGATTAAATTGATGGAAGTGTGTCGTTTGCGTGACACCCCGATTATTACCTTTATTAACAAGCTCGATCGTGAAGGACGTGATCCTTTAGAGTTAATTGATGAGGTCGAGTCCGTGCTTAAAATTGAGTGTGCACCGATGACATGGCCGATTGGTATGGGTAAGGGGTTCAAAGGGGTCTACCACCTGTATAAAGACGAGGTTCACGTGTTTAGCCCGACACACGGCGGTAAGATTGCCACAGGTGAAGTCTTTAAAGGCTTAGATGATCCTAAATTAAAAGACTTATTGGGCGGTCAGGCAGACAGCTTTTTTGAAGAGCTGGAGTTGGTCAGAGAAGCGAGCACACCGTTCGATATTGAGGCATATTTGGCGGGCAAGCAAACCCCGGTATTTTTTGGTTCGGCGGTCAATAATTTTGGTGTTAGCGAGTTATTAGACGCATTTGCCGAATACGCGCCGCAACCACAAGCCCGCGAGGCAGTGGAGCGATCGGTGGCGCCCGAAGAAGCGAATTTTTCCGGTTTTGTTTTTAAAGTACAAGCAAACATGGATCCGGCGCATCGGGATCGGATAGCGTTTATGCGTATTTGTTCCGGTGAGTATTCTCAGGGTATGAAAATGAATCACGTGCGTTTGGGTAAAAACATTCAAGTGGGTAACGCGATTACGTTTCAAGCAGACAGCCGTAAAAGCGTTACTCAGGCCTTCGCCGGCGATATTATAGGCTTACATAACCACGGCACCATACAAGTAGGCGACACCTTTACCCAAGGAGAAAAACTAAAGTTCGGCGGCATACCTTACTTTGCCCCCGAGCTATTTCGACGCGCAGTGTTAAAAGACCCGTTACGCATGAAAGCCTTACAAAAAGGTTTGCAACAGCTTACCGAAGAAGGCGCAACGCAGTTATTTAAGCCGATGAAAAACAATAACTTAATTTTGGGTGCAGTCGGCGTATTGCAATTTGAGGTGACCGCGCATCGACTTAAAAACGAGTATAACGTTGAATGCGTGTACGACAATGCACCTATCGCGACGGCGAGGTGGGTGAGTGCCAGCAACCCACAAAAACTGGAAGAGTTTAAAAAGAAAGCGCATGATAACCTAGCTGAAGACGGCAGTGGCTATTTGGTCTATTTAGCCCCCAGCCGCGTTAATTTATCGTTAACCCAAGAGCGTTGGCCAGATATTAAATTTAGCGCCACGCGTGAACTGTAGGAGCACATAATGACGGATAAACACTTTACTATAGATGCGCTTGAACTCGGTCCGATGGAAAATTTTGTCTATTTAATTCAGGATCATGACAGTAAAAGAGCGGCCATTGTTGACCCTGCTTGGGACGTAGCCAAAGCCATTGAGCTGGTTAATCAACGCGGCTATACGATTACCGATATTTTACTTACTCATAGCCACCATGATCATATTAACGGCATTGCTGATGTATTAAATGTATTCGATGCTGAGCTTCACCTGCTAAAACAAGAGGCCGACTTTTGGGGTGAACATGAGGGCACGCCGAGTTTGCATTACGGCGGTGATGAGCTGTTGTTAGGCAAAACAGCGATTAAAATGTTACATACGCCAGGGCATACACCGGGGTCGGCGTGCTATCACGTCGACGACCAGTTGCTTACCGGCGATACGATGTTCGTATACGGTTGCGGGCGCTGTGACTTTAGCGGCGGCGACCCTGAAGTGATGTTTAATACGCTGAATAAAATACGTACAGAGCTACCCTCATCGACGACCATTTTGCCAGGGCACAACTACGCAGTTAAAAAAACCTCCACACTGGCCGAACAAATAAAAGGTAACCCGTTTTTGCACCATCATAATGTGCAAGACTTTGTGCAATACCGGATGAATACGCCAAAACGCAAAAGTCCTTACGAGGCAGAAACAGAGGCCGGTTGCGGGCATGACCACTGAGCAATAGACGTGGCCTACGAGTTTAAAGAGGATGACGTTATTTGTAGTTGTACGCAGTTGACTAAACAGCAGTTTCTTGCAGCAATTAAAGACCAACAAATAACATCACTTGATCAAGCGCGTGAAAAGACTGGGGTCAATGTCGCCTGTGGGCTGTGTATTTATATCGTTGAAAAATTATTGGCAGATAGTCTTTCGCTGCAATAAAAAAACGTGCTCAAACATCGCGCTGACGCCTTTGTTTTTAAATCGCGGTGAGGCATCAATAATGTCCTTAGAGTCTAAGCGTTCGATACGGTGCTGTTTGGATAATAATCGTTCCACCGCATCTACAGGTACAGAAAAGGGTGGGCCATTCATCTCATTTTGCGGGTACTCGATGGTGATGAGTAGGCGGCGTTTTTCTTCAGTCAACAAGTCATCTAGTTTTTCGATATAAGCTAGGCGCATCTCTGGCGGAAAAGCAATTAACGAGGCGCGGTCATACACTAAACTGCAGTTAATCACGTCGGCTTGTGTGAGCTGAAAAAAATCGCCACACAATACGGTGATGTTCGCATAGCGGTATTCAATAAAAGACTCACCTTGGGTAATAATGGGTTTGAGGTTGTTGTCACTAAAAAAATCGTCCACGGCTGTTTGGCTAAGCTCAACACCGATGACCTGTTTAACACGCTCAGCTAGCCAAATCAGGTCTTTGCTTTTTCCGCATAAGGGTACAAAAACCGTGTCATCTACGGTGGCTTGCAGGGCACTCCAATACTGAATTAACAGCGGATTGACCTCATGTAGATGAAAGCCTATTTCACTTTTTTTCCAACGTTCATGCCAAAATTTATGTTCCATAAGACGGTTTTTGATAAATGGATGTTTTGTTTCTACCTGACTGCTTAGCTAGGTAGAGTGCTTTATCGGCTTTATTATACAGATCGTCAAATGTTTCATTGATGGGCGTTTCAAGTGAGGCGACGCCAATCGAAATGGTGAGCTGTTTTTTTATTGGGTTTTTAGTGTGCTCAATAGCCAGTGCGTTGATAGCATCATGTACTGATTGTGTTATTTGATTGAGGTTTGCAGTATCGTCGCCTAATAGAATAGCCGCGAATTCTTCACCACCGATCCTAAAGATAAGGTCAGTAGACCGCCGTAATGTTTGTAGTAAGGTGTTGGCGATGTCTGATAATGCCTTATCGCCAGCAGGGTGGCCATACAGATCGTTGTAGGGTTTAAAGAAGTCGACATCAAGCATTAGTAGGTGGATGCTAGATTTAAGCCGTTTGGCTTCATTTGTTTTGAGAACGCCGATCTCGTCAAAGTGACGTCTATTGAACAACTGCGTCAAGCCGTCTTTTATGCTTAGGTCTAGTAACTGTTTTTTACTGTCTTCTAAACTGTTGATGAGTTGATTAGTGTTCCGTTCTGCCAGGTACACTTGCCGTTTTTGTCTTTCGAGCATGTAACCCGCAATAGATGCGATGACAAAAAAACCAAACAAATTAAATAGGCCAAAACTAAAGTCTATGATTGGTTGATGGGTGAGTAGGATTGCCATTACTGAAGCACAGAAATATAACAGAGTAAGCAATAAGGCGTGAGCCCAGTTGATGCCAAATAAGATAAAAAAAGCGGCGACGGGTAAACCTGTAGAATAAAAGATCATGTTGCTTAATGAAGGCATGCGGTACACAGCAACTAGAATTCCTGTGCTAATGACAATAGTCGATAAGGCGTTATAGCTTAGGCTGTGTGAAGCGTAGAGGCGATGATAGGTGAAAGTATAAAATAAGACGCAATGTAAAACGATGATGATATAAACAGTGGAATACGTTGTTTGGTAATTGATAGTTTGTATCGGAAGAAGAACAAAGTAATAAACGCTATACAAGAAGATTGCCACAAACATGGTTAACCTAACTAAACGGCTGTTAAGGTTCAGCTGTTTTGCTTGAAAGTCTTTCTCCGTGGCTTGGTCAGCGAAAGTAAGCTTTAATTTTGATTTGAATTTTACAGCGTCGTTTGCTTCGGTCATGGCTTAGCCGTTAATGTAAAAACAGGTGCTGCTCTACACTATAGACCATGATGGAGAGCACGTTATATCAATTCATCAAATAATCAATAATGTCCGCTAATGGAATGTCTTTGCTGTCTGTATCTGTTCGACTTTTATATTCCACCGTGCCCTTGTCTAGGCCTTTATCACCTAAGACGATACGGTGTGGAATACCAATTAACTCCATATCCGAAAACATAAAGCCAGGGCGTACCTTGCGATCGTCGAATAAAACATCAAAACCGGCAGCTTGCAGTTCGTTATACAGTTTTTCGGCCGCAGCTTTTAAGCGTTCAGATTTGTGCATGTTCATCGGTAAAAGGGCAATTTGAAAGGGCGCTAAAGCCTCCGGCCAGATAATGCCTTTATCATCGTGGTGTTGTTCAATGGCCGCTGCGATCACACGCGACACGCCAATACCGTAACAACCCATGGTCAGGGTTTGGTTTTTTCCATTTTCGTCTAATACCGTAGCATTCATCGCTGCGCTGTATTTGGTGCCTAGCTGAAAAATATGCCCCACTTCTATGCCACGCGCGATCGTTAATGTGCCCATGCCATCCGGGCTTGGGTCACCTTCAACGACTTGGCGAATATCTTCAATTTGAATGGCTTCGGCTAAATCACGGCCCCAATTGACGCCGCTAAAGTGGTGGTCATTTTCATTCGCGCCGCAAACAAAATTAGCGAGCTGTGCAGCGCTGCGATCTGCAATTAATGGAACCGTAAGCCCGATAGGGCCTAGATAGCCAGCGTCGCAACCAGCGGTCTGTCTAATTTGTTCTTCGCTGGCCATGGTTAACGGACTTAAAACACCGTCCAGCTTTTCAGCTTTAATTTCATTAAGCGTGTGGTCGCCACGAAGCAATAGCGCGACAACGTTGTCGTTATCGCCTTTAACCAACAGGGTTTTCATGCATTGCGAGGCGTCGATCGTTAAAAAGCTACTGACTTCTTCTATGCTACGTTTTTGGCTGGTTAGGATTTTCTCTATAGCTTGAGTGGGGGCGGCTCGTTCAGCACTCGGCGCTATGGCTTCGGCCTTTTCTACGTTGGCTGCGTACTGGCTGTCGGTTGAAAAAGCGATGGCATCTTCGCCGGAGTCAGCCAGCACATGAAATTCGTGCGATGCATTGCCACCAATTGAGCCAGTGTCTGCCAGCACGGGCCTAAAATTAAGGCCGAGTGTGCTAAAAATGTTGTGATACGCCTGAAACATGCGCTCATACGTTTGTTGTAAGGATTCGTCGCTAAGGTGAAATGAGTAGGCGTCTTTCATTAAAAATTCGCGCGCTCGCATAACACCGAAACGTGGGCGAATTTCATCACGAAATTTTGTTTGTATTTGGTAGTAATTGATCGGTAATTGTTTGTAACTTTTTATTTCATTGCGCGCCAATTCTGTGACAATTTCTTCATGCGTTGGGCCTAAACAAAATTCGCGTCCATGGCGATCATGGAGTCGAGCTAACTCGGGGCCATATTGTTCCCATCGACCTGACTCCTGCCAAAGCTCGGCGGGTTGTACTACTGGCATAGACACTTCAAGTGCACCGGCTTTGTTCATTTCATCGCGCACAACTGCTTGCACCTTGTGTAGCACCCGAACGCCTAAGGGTAACCAGCTATATAGCCCAGCCGCCAATTTGCGGATTAGGCCGGCTCTAATCATCAATTGGTGGCTGATGATTTCAGCGTCTGACGGGGTTTCTTTAACGGTATTTAGGGGGAATTGGCTGGTGCGCATAATGGTTTGGGGTAAATAATTGGGTTAAATTAATCCCACATTCTACGATGAAAACATCGGCTAACCTAGTAGATTGCTCGAATTGCAACGGTTTTTAAGCGGCTAATTCTTTCCAGCGTTTTAGTTTCCTATCTAAGGTGCGTCTAGAAATGCCCAAGGTCAACGCGGCTTTAGATTTATTGCCATTGTTTTCGTGGATGGTATGGAGAATAAACGTTTTCTCGTGCGCCTCTAAGCTTTTATCAGCTGTCTTTTGCGCTGACTCTTGATGCGCTAGTTTTTGCTCTAAAGGGATGTTCAGCAGAAGCGAACGCTCGATATGGTTTCTTAATTCTCGAATATTACCGGGCCAGTGGTAGGTTTTGAGCGCTTTAAGCGCTTGGGGCGTTAAGGTGGTCGCTGGCAAGCTGTGTTCTTCACACAATTGAGCGATAAAGCTTTTGCTGAGCCCCTCAATGTCGTCTAAGCGATCACGTAAGGGTGGGGCGGTAAAAGGTAACACGCTCAAGCGGTAAAACAAGTCGGCTCTGAATGCGCCCTCTTTAACCAGTTGTTTTAAATGGCGGTTGGTGGCAGCGATGATGCGCACGCTGCTTGTGAGTTCGATGTCGGCCCCGACGGGGCGAAAGGTTTTTTCTTCAAGCAAGTGCAGTAACTTGGCTTGAAAGTCGTAAGCCAACTCGCCAATTTCATCTAAAAACAGGGTGCCGTTGTTGGCGCTCGCGACCAGGCCCGCTCTGGCTTGTTTGGCGCCGGTAAAAGCCCCTTTTGTATGACCGAAAAGTTCGGTTTCTAATAAGTTTTGACTAAAGGTTGCGCAATTGATGGATATAAATCGGCCCTTACGCCCACTGTTATCGTGAATACGCCTTGCGAGCAAGCTTTTACCGGTTCCTGTTTCACCTTCTAGTAAGATGGGTGAGCTTTTTGTTGCCACGCTATCCAGTGCATTTAACAAGCGGATTACGTCAGGGTTATCACCCGCATAGGGGTTACGGTCACGAATGGCTTTACGCTCGGAGGCAGATTTATGGTGATTCATTTGGCTTATGTAGGACGTCATTTTGTCCCATTATTTTGAGACAAAATGTCCCATAAGTCCAATGTCAATTAGCCTCAATGACTATTGAGCCGCAAAAAAAACAAGCAAATCAATGCGCCATCGGCAGCTCACCTAACTGGCACTAGTTTTGCTCTAGTCAGTAAGATCGGCTCAAGTGAGAGCCAGTGAATTATAAATAAAAAATGGGAATACAAATGAAATGTAAAAAATTAGCCTTGGCTTTGGCTGTCTGTAGTAGTTTTTCTTTACCCGCTTTTGCTGGTTCGGAGCTAACCACCTTATTAATGTTGTTACATGAAAATGGCACTATTTCTAAAGAACAGTATCAACGTGTCTTAGCGGAAGCACAAGCAACAGAACAGAAAACTACGCAGGAAAAACAGGTGCTGCAAAGTCAGCTCGATAAAGCGAGTAAGGTTGAGGTTAATTTAGAGAAGGGCGGTATTGCAGCGGCAACACGTGACGGCGACTTTACTGCAAAAGTCGGTGGTCGTATGCAGTTAGATGCCGCTTGGTCTGGTGAAGACAGTTCGAATAGTGGTAGTACATTGGGTGATGGCACCAAATTACGTCGCGCGAGGTTTTACCTAAAAGGCACGGTGTATAAAGACTGGTTTTATAAATTTGAATACGACTTTGCCGGCTCGGGTGACACCAAAAAAGGCATTACCGACATTTGGCTAGGTTATAACGGTTTTGATATGGAAGGCTTGAGCGTAAAAGTGGGTCACTTTAGAGATCCTTTTATGCTGCAAGACGCAGTAAGTGATAACGACACACAATTTACAGAAAGAGCGTCTATCGATGCCTTTACCGCCGGTCGTCATATCGGTGTGATGGGGAGTGTGGATCGTAAGCATTGGACAGCCGCTGTCGGGGTGTTTGGCGACAGCGCCAGTAAAGCGGGCGGTTCAGACGATGAAGGCTGGGGCACCGCGGGTCGTGTTACTTGGATGCCGGTAAATGAAACCGGTTCACTAATTCATTTGGGCTTGGCGGCTGATTACCGGAGTACGCGCGGCGGTGATGTACAGTTTAAGCAACAACCAGAAACGCATGTGTCTGAGGTAAACTTTGTGGATACAGGTGCGCTGACAGATGTGGATAGTTATTTGACCCTAGGGGCCGAACTTGCAGTAGTTCAAGGTGCCTTTTCTGCGCAAACAGAATACGTACGGACAACACTGGATCGCGATTTAGCCAGCAACCCGACATTTGATGGCTGGTACGCGCAAGCGGGTTGGTTTTTAACCGGCGAATCGCGCCCGTATACCCATAAAGGTGCTAAATTCAAAGGTGTTACGCCAAACAATGTTGTTGGCAAAGGCGGCATTGGTGCATGGGAACTTGCACTGCGTTATAGCACCATCGATCTAAGCGATAGCGGCATTATTGGTGGTGAAATGGATAACGTAACCCTAGGCTTAAACTGGTTCCCAGCACCGGGATTACGCGTGTCAGCAAACTATATAAAAATGTTAGAGATGAACGGTGGCGTTTACGATAACGAAGAGGCAGACATTATGCAGCTTCGGGCCCAATGGGGGTTTTAATTAAGTTTAAATGTGCAAAGGCGTCATTAACGGCGCCCTTTCTAAGGTAAAAAGAATAAATGAACAAAATAACTAACTATATATCGGGTGCTGTTTTTATAGCGGCTATGTTGCTGTCGTCAGGCGGCTGGGCGGAAGGTTCGTTAAGAATGTCGACCACGACAAGTACCGAAAACTCAGGTTTATTAGCGGTATTAAACCCAGTGTTCGAAGCAAAGTATCAGGTTAAATTAGATGTTATCTCAGTCGGAACGGGTAAGGCGTTAAAGATTGGTAGCCAAGGTGATGTGGATGTAGTGTTTGTTCACGCACCTGCTGCCGAGTTAGCCTATGTCGCGTCGGGGGATTTTATTGACCGCGCTGCGGTCATGCATAATGACTTTGTTATTGTCGGACCGGTGAGTGACCCTGCGTCAATTGGGTCGGCTATAACGGCGGCTCAGGCCTTGCAAAAAATAGCGCATGCAGAAGCAGGTTTTGTTTCTAGAGGCGATGACTCGGGCACACATAAAAAAGAAAAGCTGCTTTGGGAAGCGGCGAAAATTAGCCCTTCTGGCTCGTGGTATGCCGAGGCAGGCCAAGGCATGGGCACGGTGTTGAGCATTGCCAATGAAAAGCAGGCGTACGCACTAAGTGACCGTGGTACGCAAATTGCGATGGCAGATAAATTATCACTCAAGGTGCTGTTTGAGGGCGATAAGGCCTTGTTTAATCCGTATCACGTGATGGCGGTTAACCCGTCTAACCATGCAGGCGTTAATTATGATTTAGCGACTAAATACATTCATTTTGTTACTAGCGCCGAAGGGCAGGCGATTATTGCGGGTTTCAAAAAAGCTGGGCAGCAATTATTTTATCCTGACGCACGCTAAGTTAGCGATCAAAAAGCTTGCTAGAGAGTAAGTAGGCTTTTTATGGGTGGTCTTATTTGGCGCGCGACCAAATGGCAGCCAATAAGGAGCCACTTAGGTTGTGCCATAAGGAAAACAGGGCGCCGGGTAAGGCCGCGGCAGGTGCAAAATACTTAACCGCCAAGGCAACGGCTAAGCCTGAATTTTGCATGCCGACTTCGATGGCTAGGGTTTTGCAGGTGCGCTTATCCATCCCAATAATACGTGGAATCCAATAGCCAACGACTAGCCCCAAGGCGTTATGCAAGGCTACCGCTACCACAAGCAGTATGCCAATCGAGCCGAGTTGTGCTTGGTTGAGTGCAACGATAATAGCAATAATTAAAACGATTGAAAAAACCGAAACCAAGGGGAAGACTTGTTTTATTCGCCCGAGGTAAGCACTAAAAAAATGATTAATGATAAGCCCGGCTGTGACCGGCAAAATAATGATTTTAACGATATCAAGCAGCATCTTCATCGCTGGTACGTCAATTTGTTTACCGAGGTATAACAGGCTTAGTAGTGGCGTTGCTACTACCGCCAGCAGGGTGGAAAAGGTGGTGATGGTGATCGACAGGGCGACATTGGCTTTAGCCAGATAGCAGATCACATTTGATGCCGTGCCGCCGGGGCTAGCGCCAACGAGAACCATGCCGGTTGCTAGCATCAAGGGCAACTGCAAATAAGACGAGAGAGCCCAAGCAAAAAAAGGCATGCATAAAAATTGTATTAAAAGGCCGAGAAAAATAGGTTTTGGCGACTTTAAAATGGCAAGGAAATCGTCGGTTTTTAAGCTAATCCCCATGCCAAACATCACCAGCCCAAGTAAAAAAAATAAGCTGGGTTTAAGCGGTGTAAATAGGCCGGGAAAAGCATAGGCTAAGGCCGATAGTAAAATTGCCCACAGAGGGAAAAGTTTGGTGGCTGAGTTTATCATCTAGCGTTTTGTTAACCTGTTTGAGTAACAGCTGCTTTGCTTAAAAAATCTTTTAAATAGTGGCCCGTATAGGAATCAGCGTAGCTGGATACGGTTTCTGGGTCGCCTTGGGCGATTACTTGGCCGCCCCCATCGCCGCCCTCAGGCCCAATATCAATAACCCAATCGGCGGTTTTAATGACATCGAGGTTGTGCTCGATGATGACCAAGGTGTTACCGTGATCCCGTAGTTTATGCAGTACACTCAATAATTGTTTAATGTCTGCAAAGTGCAAACCGGTGGTTGGTTCGTCAAGAATATAGAGCGTTTTGCCGGTATCGCGTTTAGACAATTCACGCGACAACTTGACGCGTTGTGCCTCACCGCCTGATAAGGTGACGGCGTTTTGCCCGAGAGTAATATAGCCTAAACCAACTTCCATCAAGGTTTGTAATTTTCTGGAAATAACAGGAACCGCGGAAAAGAATACAGCGGCATCTTCAACGGTCATCGACAGAATTTGGTGAATGGTTTTACCTTTATAACGAACCTCTAATGTCTCACGATTGTAACGCTGGCCTTTGCAGCTTTCACAATGCACGTAAACGTCGGCGAGAAAGTGCATTTCTACTTTAATAACGCCATCACCCTTACAGGTTTCACAACGACCGCCTTTGACATTAAAGCTAAACCGCCCTGGGGTATAACCACGAGAACGGGCCTCAGGTGTAGCGGCAAATAATTCTCTGATCGGGGTAAATAATCCGGTGTAAGTTGCGGGGTTTGAACGCGGCGTTCTACCGATAGGGCTTTGGTCAATATCGACGACTTTATCAAGGTGCTCTAGGCCATCTACGCCATCGTTTGCTGCAATAGGCCGCGAGGAGTTATTCAATGTTTTGGCGACAGCCGGGTATAAGGTTTCGTTAATCAGTGTAGATTTCCCAGACCCCGATACACCCGTGACACAGGTTAGCAAGCCAATGGGAATGTCGACGGTGACGTTTTTTAGGTTGTTTCCACTGGCGTTATTAATGCGTAGTAGCTTTGCCGGATCGACAGTGTGGCGCACACTGGGTACGGCGATACATTGCTTACCCGACAGGTATTGACCGGTGGTTGATGCGGGGTTGTTGATGATGTCTTGCGGGCTGCCCTGGGCGATGATTTGCCCACCGTGAATGCCTGCTTGTGGCCCGATATCAACGACGTGGTCGGCGGCTAAAATAGCATCTTCATCGTGTTCTACAACAATCACGGTATTGCCGATATCGCGCAAATGAAACAGCGTGTTAATAAGGCGTTGATTGTCGCGTTGGTGTAGGCCGATGGAGGGCTCGTCTAACACGTACATAACCCCGACCAGACCGGCGCCAATCTGACTGGCGAGGCGAATACGTTGCGCCTCTCCGCCGGACAGGGTGTCGGCACTACGGTCGAGGGATAAATAATCCAAGCCCACATTAATCAAAAAATCGAGCCGGGCTTTGATTTCTTTAATTACCTTTTTGGCAATCTCCCCACGGTGACCCGCGAGTTTTAATGTGGCAAACAAAGCGCTGGCTTTACGAATAGATAAACCGGTAATTTGTGGCAGATTGTGGCTATCAACAAAGACGTGACGCGCAGCCAGGTTAAGGCGTTGGCCCTGACAATCCGGACAGGCTTTGGTCGATAAATACTTGGCCAATTCGTCGCGTACTGTGCTGGAATCTGTTTCACGATAACGGCGCTCCATGCTGGGGATAATGCCTTCAAACGGGTGGGTTCTATGGCTTGTTTCACCGCGGCTATTAAGCGTAGCAAAGCGAATGTCTTCCTCAGCGCTGCCAAATAAAATGGCTTGTTGAATAGGTTCGGGGTAGGAATCGAATGCCGCTTCGGGGTCAAATTTATAGTGTTTCGCTAGCGACAAGATCATTTGGTAATAATACATATTGCGCTTATCCCATCCGCGCACAGCGCCGCCTGCAAGACTAATGGAGGGACTATGGATTACTTGTGCAGGGTTGATGTATTGTTTGATTCCAAGGCCGTCGCAGCTTGAACAAGCCCCTTTTGGGCTATTAAATGAGAAGCTGCGAGGCTCAAGTTCACTGATGCTATAGCCGCATTGTGGGCAGGCAAAGCGGGCAGAAAAAAGAACTTCTTCATCATCGTCGATACTGCTGATAACGGCGATGCCTTCGGCCAGTTTTAACGCCGTTTCAAAAGACTCTGCCAATCGGACTGCCAGTTCGTCGTTAATTTTAAAACGATCGACAACCACTTCGATGGTGTGCTTCTTTTTTAGCTCTAATACCGGGGCATCGTCTAATTCGACCACGTTGCCATCAATTCGCGCGCGAATAAAACCCTGATTACGCAGGTCGTTTAAAATATTAAAGTGTTCGCCTTTACGCTCTTGAACGACAGGGGCTAACAACATCCAGCGTTTGTCTGGGTTGAGGGCGAGTACCGAATCGACCATTTGGCTAATGGTTTGTGCTTCTAATGAGGTGCCGTGGTCGGGGCACTGAGGAATACCGGTACGAGCAAACAGCAGGCGTAGGTAATCGTAGATTTCGGTGATCGTCCCTACTGTCGAACGCGGGTTATGCGAAGTGGATTTTTGTTCGATAGAAATGGCGGGTGATAAACCTTCGATGTGGTCGACATCGGGCTTTTCCATTACCGATAAAAACTGACGCGCATAGGCCGATAAAGACTCAACATAACGGCGCTGACCTTCAGCGTAGATGGTGTCAAAGGCTAATGATGACTTGCCCGAACCGGATAAGCCGGTGATGACAATCAGCTTGTCACGGGGTAAATCCAGGTCAATATCTTTTAAGTTGTGGGTTCTGGCCCCACGAATTTGAATGCTATCCATCTAACTGTCTAATTTGCTCGCTAAACCTGTTAATATACCCCCCTTTTCACAGGCTGGGCAAAGTAATTATGGCTGATTCTTCTAGCCAATCATTGATGAGCGATCGAGAAAAAAAGGCGAGCTTGGGTTTAGCCGGTATTTTTTCGATGCGCATGTTGGGTTTGTTTATGATTTTGCCGGTGATGTCGCTGTATGCCGAAAACCTCGATGGTGTGACGCCTTTATTGTTAGGTTTGGCGATCAGCGTTTATGGCTTAACTCAGGCTTTATTACAAATTCCTTTTGGATTATTGTCGGACCGTTTTGGACGTAAAAAAATCATTACGATAGGTCTACTGCTGTTTGTATTGGGTAGTGTCGTTGCCGCTTTATCGACGACTATCGTCGGTATTATTATAGGTCGGGCCTTGCAAGGGAGTGGAGCAGTAGCGGCGGCGGTCATGGCCTTGGCGGCCGATCTCACGTCGGAACAAAATCGCACAAAAATCATGGCCTCCATCGGCATAAGTATCGGTATCTCATTCGGTGTTGCTATGGTGATTGGACCTTTATTGGCATCGGTTGTTGGGCTGCAGGGTATTTTTTGGTTTACTGCCGGCTTGGCGCTTATGGGTATTGTTATTCTGTTTAAGGTGGTGCCGCAACCTACGACGGTGTCGGTGCACAAGGACGCAGAACCGGTGCCCGCCTTAATGGGTAAAGTACTAAAAGACAGTCAATTATTACGTTTAGATTTTGGTATCTTCTGTTTGCATTTAGTGATGACGGCGATGTTCGTGGTATTGCCTCTATTTATGCGTGGCAAGTTGGCGATAGCGGCAGAAGATCATTGGTTGGTGTATTTGCCGGTGTTGGGCTTGTCGGTTATAGCAATGATACCGTTCATCATTTTGGCTGAAAAAAAACGACAAATGAAAACGGTTTTTGTCGGCGCAGTCGCGACCTTATCCATGGCTTGTTTTGGCCTGTATTTATTTGCGGACACGTTGTGGGGACTGGTAGCGGCGTTGTTTGTGTTTTTTACCGCATTTAATTTACTGGAAGCCAGTTTACCGTCGTTGATTTCTAAAATTGCCTTTGCTGGTGGTAAGGGAACGGCAATGGGCGTGTACTCAAGTGCACAATTTTTTGGTGCCTTTTGTGGCGGCTTATGCGGTGGTCTAATTTGGGATGCGTTTGGTTTATCCGAGGTATTCTTGTTTTGTGCCTTGGTGCTTGTACTTTGGTTGCTGGTAGCCTTTAGCATGAAGGCGCCACGGCATATGACGAGTTTACTCAAACATATAGAGCTGGAAACTACTGCACAAGCAAAAGAAATTACTGATAAGCTATTAGCGGTAAGGGGGGTGCTTGACGTGGGTGTTTCGCTAGATGACTCAACGGCTTATTTAAAAGTGGACACTGAGCTATTGGACCAGCAAGCACTGGATGCTATTATTCCCTCATCATAAAACGAGCCCATAGGGCCTAATAAAATCGGAGCATGACATGGCAAGTAGAGGCGTAAATAAAGTAATTTTGGTGGGTAATTTGGGCAAAGACCCTGATATTCGTTATATGCCGAATGGCGCAGCGGTAACGAGTATAACCGTAGCGACATCAGACAGCTGGAAAGATAAATCAACAGGTCAGCCAGTAGAAAAAACCGAATGGCACAATGTGGTTTTTTATAGAAAGCTGGCGGAAATAGCCGGTCAGTATCTAAAGAAAGGCTCCAAGGTGTATATCGAAGGCTCGTTAAAAACCAGTAAATGGCAAGATAAAGAAACCGGTAATGATCGCTATAAAACCGAGATCGTGGCTAATGAAATGCAAATGCTAGACAGCCGAGGTGGTGGTTCAACTGAATTTTCGCCGTCTTCATCACAAGGGACAAACGATAATTTTAAAGGGGCGCCCGCGCAACCGTCTGCTGCGATGGATGATTTTGATGATGATATTCCGTTTTAGAGGTTAGCTGAAAACAAAAAAGCCCCTTAAAAGGGGCTTTTTTTATAACGTAAACGAGAAGCTTATTGCATTAAGTTGTTTAACGCGCCTTTGGCGTCTTCAACGGCGGTAGATGCCTTTTCTTCTGCAGCGCTTTCGCTAGCTTGTTCGGCCGCTGCTTCCATCGCTGCGTCAGTGCTGGTGGTTTCTGTCGTGGCTTCTGCTGCCATCGCTTTAACGCTGTCCACAGCATCAGTCGTCTTTTGAACCACTATTTCTGCACCGGCTTCAAGTTTTTCCATCGCAGAGCCTGCCATTTCTGTACTGGCTTCGCCCACAGCGTTCGCTGTCTCAGTGGTGACTTGTACAGCAGAATCCACCATGTTTGATGTGGTATCAACGGTTGCGTCCATCGCAGATGAAGCAGCTTCAGTTGTAGACTCAGCCGCGTTAGACGTTGCCTCAGCGGCGTCATTAGCCATCACTTTTGCTGAGTCGATAGCGCTAGATGTTGATTCTTTGACGGCATTGCTGGCTTTTTCTGCTTCTTCACAGCCGGTTAAAAATAGGGTGCTTACTAAAAGTGTAGATAAAACGAGTGTTGAATATTTCATACTGTCCCCTGGGTTATTTTATTAATGGAGTCGGTCATTATCCTTAAAGCGTAACAGACCTTGCATTATAATGAGGTCTTTAACGTTAATACAAGCTGAATAGAGTGGCTTGTTATACAATTGAAAATCAAACCAAACACATACAATATGTCTTATTTAAACGAAAATAAACCTGACTGGCTAAGCCCTGAGGAATATCAAATGTTGATCGCGCCCTCGCTAAAAGTATCGGCTGAGTTAGCTGCAAGCCGAGGGGATCCCAAGTTATTTCAGGATATGGCGAGCATGCTGTGCTTGATGCACGTGGTGAGTTATTTAAAGGATTGTTACATTGCCGATTGGGCGATACTTAACGCGATGTCTAGTGAGGCCTCGTTACATAAAGCGCCAGAGGCGGCTTGCATGATGGTGCTGACCGAAGCCAATGTCGATAAGGCGGAATTGGCGCCCATGATTGCGTCTTTAAATAGGGCGTATCAATTGGTTAAGGCGGCCGAGATAAGTGAAACCACAGATGAAACGCTGGGTCGTGCTTGGGAGGCCATGAAAAACAGTCAGCATGTTCAATTTTTGGCGTTATTGGAGCAAGCGGCGAAAACATTTGTTATCGCCTTAGATACCTGGGAAAAAGCGAGGCATGGCTAAGTTTTTTATCGCCTTATTGGTTTTGCTGCTTAGCGCCTGCGCGACCACACCGCCTAAAAACCATAGCGACCTGTGTGCTATATTTTATGAAAAAGAAGACTGGTATGCTGATGCCTTAACGGCACAAAAAAAATGGGGCACGCCCATCGCGGTACAAATGGCGATAATCCATCAAGAGTCACGTTATGAATCGAACGTCAGACCACCGCGTGACTGGTTTTTGGGTCTTATTCCCTTAGCCAGATCGTCATCGGCTTATGGCTATGGGCAGGCGCAAGACTCGACATGGGATTGGTATAAAAAATCGACAGATAATAGCGGGGCTGACCGCGACGATTTTGCCGACGTTGTGGATTTTATCGGTTGGTATACCAATGTTAGTCAGCGGAAATTGGGTATTTCTAAGTGGGATGCCGAAAAGCAATACCTCGCCTATCACGAAGGGCACGGTGGCTATAGCCGCGGCACGTACTTGGCTAAACCGTGGTTGCGGAAGGTCGCCAAAAAAGTGGCTAATCAGGCAGCTAGATATACAAGGCAATTAAAAACGTGTGAGTCTCAGCTAGATTCAGGCTGGTCAATTTGGCCTTTTTAAACAGGCAGACGTTTAATCTCTTTGCTGGGACCTTGATAGCGGTGTCGTTTGGTACGGCTATCGCGCGTGATAGCCAAGCCTTTCCTTTCCCGACTAGTTTACAAGCGGATGTTCGATTTTGGAGTCGAGTGTATACCGAAGTGAGCACGAGTGAAGGGTTTATTCACGATAATCAATTTTTAAATGTTGTGTATGAACGGGTGTCGTTTAGCCCTGGGACGAGTAATAAAGAGCGCCAAGAAATCATTAAAAACAAAAAAGAATATTTTGAGCGTATTTTGTTAGACCTAGCGGTAAGTCCGAATGGACGGCTCGCTTCAGCTCGGCATAGACGGGTAAAGGCCATTTGGCCAGCCGGTACGGAGGGGGATGAGTTTCGGCATGCGGCTAAACGGTTAAGGTTTCAATTAGGCCAGGCTGACCGCTTTAAACAAGGTTTGGTTCGTTCCGGCCGTTGGTTGCCTTATATTAAACAAGAACTCAAACAGCAAGGCTTGCCGCAAGAGTTGGCTGCATTGCCGCACGTAGAGTCGTCGTTTCAATCGGATGCAAAATCGCATGCCGGCGCTGCTGGACTATGGCAGTTTACACGTTCTACAGGTCGCCGTTTTATGCGCATTGATCAGGTGGTAGATGAGCGCTTGGACCCATTTCTAGCAACGCGAGCGGCCGCGTTGTTATTAAAAGATAATTATGAAATCACCAGCACTTGGCCATTAGCCTTAACGGCATATAACCATGGTGCCGCTGGGATGCGTCGTGCGGTTGAGGCGGTGGGTAGTACTGATATTGACAAAATAGTGCGGGAGTATAAAGGTCGGACGTTTGGTTTTGCCTCACGCAATTTTTATAATGCTTTTTTAGCGGCGCACGATATCGATCAGTCTCCGGCTAACTATTTTGGCAACATACAGCGTGAGCAGCCTGTATTAATTCATGAAATAGAACTGCCTTCATATTACACGGCGGGTAGTTTGATGACTGCTTTTGGGGTTAAAAATAATATTTTCAAATCGCTCAACCCAGCCTTACAAGCGAGCATATGGTCCAATAGTAAATACGTACCCAAAGGTTACCGGCTGCGCGTGCCCGTTGAGCATACGGCGGATCATACCAAAAAATTAATTGCCCAGATTTCTGCTGATGATACAGCTTCGCAACAGCGGCCTGATATATCGTACCGGGTTAAGCGCGGTGATTCTTTATCTAAAATTGCGCAGTACTATAAGGTGCGGATATCTGATTTGACGACGCTCAATGGACTAAGAAGTCAGCACCACATATACGTCGGCCAGCGATTAAAATTACCGAGTAGCGCAAAAAAACATCTCAAAGGGGCGCACCAGACGCCACCGGATGCTATTTTTTACCATGTGAAAAAGGGTGATCGCTTATCGCTTATCGCAAGTAAGTCGGGTGTTGCCGAGTCAGATTTACTGGTATTGAATAAAATAAAAAACAAAAATCACTTGATGGTTGGACAAACCCTGCGATTAAGGCAGGATCCGCAAATTCTGTCGCTGGCGGCCAGTGAAGAAATATTTGCGGCAAAAAATGCAGTAAAAAAAGTCGAACCACTCGACGATGAAACTGTTTTACGCGCAGACCCAAGCAATTATTTAGTCGCTAAAGATCACTCCATTACTGTGCAAAGCAACGAATCATTAGGCCTGTTGGCTGATTGGTTGGAGCTGCCTATGGCTAGGCTCAAAAAAATTAACGCCATGTCAGCAACAGCACATTTAATTATTGGGCAGCGTTTACAGCTGGATTTTTCAAAACAAAAAGTCGCTGACTTTGAAAACAAACGACTCACCCACCACCAAAAAACGCAAGATGATTTTTTCCGTCGTTACAGTGTGGTTAACACGGCACAGCGAAAGCTTGCTCGAGGTGAGTCAGTCTGGTTGTTGGCACAGCAAAATGGTGTGCCGATGTGGTTGCTCAGGCAATATAATACTGAGGTGAACTTCAACCGCGTGAGCGCAGGCACACGGTTGGTGTTGCCGATTATACAACCTAAGAAATAACACTGTATTAGGCCGTTGAGGGTTCTAAAACCAACTCGCCTGACACCACTTTAAAACTGTTTTTCCCCTCCAATGTCGCCACTAGGTCATTGCCCACGAGGTCCTTTCTCCAGTCATTGAGTAGGTCGATGTCTCGTTCGCCACGGATCAGCTGAAGCAGCTCTTTGCGCGTCGCTACCGTACTTGGGTTAACACCGTTGATGGCTGCTTTTAAACGAACGTGCGCCATTAATAAATCAGTTAAAGCCTCTTCTTTTTCAGTGACCTTTTTGCTTTTTAATGGCTTGTCTAAGGCGTTAGGTGTTTGCGAGATAGACTCGGTAATAAAGGTTAGTACTGTCGCCCCGTGCTTTTCTATAAATTTGTCAGAAACGCCGCGAATGCTTGATAACACGTCAATGTTTTTAGGCTTTAATTTGGCTATTTCGATTAACATTTCGTCTTTTATTAGCCAGCCACGTGGGATGTTTTTTTCTTGCGCTAAGGCTTCGCGCCACTTTGCTAATGTTTGTAGGATAGACAGCGAGGCGCCCTTTAAGCGTTTTGCAGCTCGGATCCGTTTCCATGCCAGCTCAGGCGGGTTGGAGTACAGGCTGCTTTTAGATAAGTCGGCAAAGGCGCCGGCTAGCCAGTTACGGCGGTCTTTTTGCAGTAGCTCTTTTTCCAGTAAGGGGTAAAGCTGTGCTAGGTAGATAACGTCATCCGCTGCATAACTGATTTGATCTTCGCTAAGGGGGCGGCGAATCCAGTCAGTTCGCGAATGGGCTTTGCTGAGGGATACGCCAAGAATGTCTTCGACTAAGCGCCCGTAACCTGCTTGCTCGGGGTGGCCCAAAATAGGTGCGGCCAGTTGGGTATCAAACACCGGCGATAACGGTTTACCGCGCAAATCATAAAATATTTCTTGGTCTTGCCGGGCCGCGTGAAAAATCTTTAGAATTTTTTCGTCGTATAAAACGTCTAATAAGGGGTCGATATCACAAACGAGCGGGTCAATAATAGCAACAACCTCAGGGGTGGCGATTTGAATCAGTGCTAGAATTGAACGATAAGTCTTTTCACGTTGGAACTCGGTGTCAATCGCTAACCAAGGTGCGTGCTGTATTGATGCGCAAAAAGTAGTGAGTTGTTCAGAAGTATTGATGTATTGTGTTTGTGTCATGACCGGTGTGTAAGTGGAATAGGGGAAAGTTGACGTGATGATAAAGGTTTTTTCGGCACAGGACTTCATTGAAGTGGCTTTTTGGAAAAATTATCTTGAGCAACACGGTATAGCGTGCCAAATAAAAAATGAATTTATTGGTGGTGCGGCCGGTGAGTTGCCACCGATTGAGTGTTGGCCAGAGTTGTGGATTGACGATGACCGTGACGAAGCTATTGCAAAAAAACACCTTCTGAGCGACCCCTTAGGCGAACAACAGTTAGCGACGTGGGAGTGTGCGTTTTGCGGTGAGCAAAGTGAGGGCCAATTCACGCATTGTTGGTTTTGTGAAAAAGAGCATGATATTGATAACGTTAAGGATAAATAATGGAAATGGCACTTTGGGAACAGTTGGCTTTAGGCGCAGTCGCTTTATTAGTTATTTTTTGGTTTCGACCTGGGATTAAGGCGGCGCTTCAAAAAAGTGAGCAAGCAGAGAAGGACTGGCCGGGGTTACTCTTGCCGATAGCGGCGGTTATTTTGTTTGTGGTTTTCCTGACGATGACGCTTTAAAAATTATTGATTTGCTCGTTGGTGGGCTCAGCACAGCAGTACCACGCTTCGGACAAGTGTGGCACTTGTTTGATTTCGTGCGCAGCTAAGGTGGGTGGGCTTATATTGAGTGCTTGGTGGCTGGCATCCCAAATGGCTTTGAAGGTATCAAAGCGATCTTGCTGGTTTTGATCGGCGGCTTCAACGATCGACATTACCGTCAACTGTAGTTCGTCAACCTCCGCTTGTTGGTGCTGCCAGGGGTAGCCGAGGGTGGTTGCGTCAAAGTCGTCGATAAGGCTGCTAAAACCGGGCAGTTTTAACAGGTGCGAGCCGTTAGGTATCAGCAGGCGGATGGCGAGCTGTATTGGCGCAACTTCGTTGATGAGCTCTAAGCTGACGATGTCTTGCAGTAAGTCACGGTAATCGTCTAAGCTCGTCCATGGTGAAAAGGGGACAAAAGTAGGTGAGATAGTTAACCCTTGTTGCTTCAGCAGAGCAACGGCCTGAAAAGTATCGGCACGGCTATGGCCCTTATCTAGTTTTAGTAAAATATCATCGTTAAATGACTCCACCGCGCAGGTAATAAACAGGCAGCCGGTGCTTTTTAATACCGGCAATAAATCGGCGTGTTTTAGCACGTGTTCAATTTTAATCGTACAGTCAAAACTCAATTGTGGGAACGCTGCGTGCATAGCTTGCAGGACCTTTTTCGCGTGGGTTGGGCCGTTGAAAAAATCGGGGTCACCAAATGAAATGTGTTGAGCACCCATGGCGACTTGTTGGGCAATATCTTGGATCACAATATCGACGGCGACGATACGAAACTTACCTTCATAAATGGGTGTTACCGGGCAGTGACGGCAAAGGTATTTGCAGCCGCGTGATGCTTCAATAAACCCAACGGTTTTTTGTGTGCCGTTTGCTAAGATAAGTTTTGCGTAACGCGATAAAGGCGGTAGGCCTTCCCTGTATGGGACCTTAAAGGCAATCTTTTTATGGTTAATGGCGTTTGATGGTGTGCTTGAATCGGTGCCATCAGTCAGTCGTTGGGCTAAGGTTAAAATGTCCGGCTCACTCTCACCACCAAAACAATGCCGCACCTGGTGTTGACTTAATATGTCTTGATTCAAGGGGGCATACAGGCCGAAAGCGAAAAGCGTTGCCTTGGGTGCGCATTGATTGATTTTTGGAAGTGCTTTTAGGGCGATGCGCGTGGCTGTGTGCATGCCTAAATATAGGCCGATTAGGTCAGCTTGTTGTAGCGCGTCTAGCTCAAGTTTTTGAATCGACAGATCTAGGCATGTAACGTTAAAACCATGGTCACTTAGCCAGCGATGAGTATGCGCTAAAGCAAACGGTTGGCGACCTAGGTCGTATGGGCTAATCAGTAAAATACTCGGCTTCTTAGACATGGTTTTGAGATCAGTAAAAAGAGCAGTGTAACAAAGTCGCGGCTTCTTATGATGGCTTAAATCAATACGCTTGATGAATGTTAAATTTGTTAGTATATCGCTTATCAACTATGGAATTAAATGCAATGAAAGAAGACGCTGAGTTTGAAGAAGAAGTAATCAGTAAATCACAAATAAAACGCGACGCTGACGCATTGGTCGTGCTGGCAAAAAAAATAGCGGCTTTATCTACCGATCAATTCGACAGTATGCCGTTGAGCGAGGACTTAAGAGCTAGCATATTAGACGTTAGACGGTTGACTAAAGGCGGTGCGATCAAGCGACAGTATAAGTATATCGCTAAACTGATACGAGAAAATGGTGATGAACACTTGTCGCAGGCCTTAGACAGACAACTAGATCAGGACCAAGCGGCATCGGCACGGTTGCACATGTTCGAGCATTGGCGAGACAAACTAGTCGCCGGAGGCGACGAGGCCTTAGCTGAATTTATTCAGCATTTTCCAAACACAGACCGGCAATATGTTCGACAGCAGCAACGCAAGGCACAGCAAGAATTAAGCGCACAGAAACCACCAGCGGCTTCGCGCAAACTATTTCAATATATAAAAGAGTTAAATAAGGAGTAGTTCACATTTGGTTCAGTGAATGATGCATAGTATTCACAAGATCAATTAACTAAGGAGAGAACGATGTTGACAAGACGAAGCAAAATCACATTATTAATTGCCCTGATCGTGTTACTGAACAGTGTGATAGTCCAAGCAGCTAAAACTGAGCAAGAGGGCAAACAAAACCAAGTCGAGCACAGTGAGTCATTTTGGCAGCGATGGTTTGGCCGTGACCAGCAAACCGTGGGTGAGCTAGACAGAAAAGCAGAGCTAAAAAACAAACAACTTCATAAAGAAAAAGAGAAGGCAAAAGACAAGGGTAAAAAACAGGCTAAAGCAGATAAAAAAGCAAGCTTTAGTGGTTCAGAACGTGACAGTATTCGAGGCTATTACCGTGAAGAAAACCAAGTAGGGCATAAAGGTAAAGGCAAAAAAGATAAGCACAAGAACCTACCCTATGGTTTACAGAAAAAACTAGAACGCGGTGGACAGTTGCCCCCTGGTTGGCAAACTAAAGTGGCTAAAGGCGAAGTGCTGGATGCTGAATTATTACGTCATTCAGAACGTTTACCGAATGACTTGGTTCGTCGGTTACCGGTGTTAAGGGACGGTACTGAAGTGCGGCGGATTGGCGATAAAGTAGTTCGCGTTATGGAAGGTAACGGCACCGTACTAGATGTGATTGATTTAGCCGACGTTCTACTACCGGTTTCAAACTAGTGTTTGTCTGGCCGCTGTCATTTACAGCGGCCAGACAATTAAAATAAGTGGTACTGAAATTACTACGATAATAATTTCCAAGGGCAGGCCCATACGCCAATAATCGCCAAATTGATAACCACCCGGGCCCATCACTAACGTGTTTGACTGATGACCTATGGGGGTTAAAAAAGCGCATGAGGCACCAATCGCTACGGCCATCAAAAATGGGTCAATATTGACGCCTAATTGATTAGCAATACCAACTGAAATCGGCGCCATGACAAGGGCAGTGGCGGCATTATTAATAATGTCTGATAAGAACATGGTCACGACTAAAATCAGAGTTAATACGATATAAATCGGCAGGCCAGCGGTGATGTTAACAATGCTGCTAGCAACCAGCCCAGTCGCACCGGTGCTTTCGAGCGCCTTGCCCACAGGGATCATCGCCCCTAATAGTACGATGATCGGCCAATCAATATCTTGGTAGACGTTTTTTGCGGGTAAAAACCCCATGAGGGTGTACACCAAAATAGCTAAAATAAAGGCCCCCGCCATCGGCAAGATATGCATGGCGCCGAGCATAATGGCGGCAATAAAGATGCTTAAGGCGATAACGACACGCCGCTGTTGGCCTATTTGAATGCCGCGTTCAGCAAGCGGCAATAAATTAAGTTCGCTGAGCATATCGCTAACATAGGCTGTTTCACATTGTAAAAGTAAGACGTCCCCGGCTTTAAAAATATGGTTGCGTAGGCGTTTTCTTAGCATTTGCCCTTCATGAGCCAAGCCTATAATGGCCACCGAGTTCGCAGTACGTCGGCGAAGGTATGACACATCGCGACCAACTAAAGGTGAGGTGCTGGTGATAACTGCTTCAGTCAACGCAAAGTCCCCAGCGGTTAAGTCCTCAAAGGTTTTTCCTGTAGCGGTTTGAAATTCGAGATTGGCGTCAGCAAACTTGCTTTGGAGGCTGACTGGATCGCCGCGCAAAATTAAAATATCATTCTCTTTGACGGCGTAATTGGGGTTGGTGTTAAGCGATAAGCGGCTGCCGCGGGTGACGCCTACAATACCGATGTCTTCGTTTTGAATGCTTTCGATCTCATTCACTGCCACGTCAATGAGTGGGCTATTCGGCATAACTTTGACTTCAGTTAAGTAGTTGCTGACTTCAAAAAGCTGTTCAGCCGTGTTGCCATCGAAACGTTGTTTAGGAATAAGACGCCAACCGATAAGGGCAATAAAAACAACGCCAACGACCGCTATAACAGAACCAATCGGTGAAAAATCAAACATATAGAAGGGAGTGCCGGTGATGTCCGCGCGATAGTTTGCAATGATGATATTGGGCGGGGTGCCAATCATGGTGCTCATACCGCCTAAAATACTGCCAAAAGCAACGGGCATAAGGATCATCGCAGGTGAGCGATTGTGCTCCTTCGCTGTGGCAATGGCAACGGGTAGTAATAGGGCGAGTGCGCCAACATTATTCATAAAGGCAGAAAAAAAAGTAACCACGGTCGTTAGCAAGGCAATGTGCGCTATGGCGTTAGAAGTAAGTGGTGATAGGTAGGCGGCAACAACGTCGACCACGCCTGCATTTTTTAAAGCTTGGCTTATCACCAGAACAGCGGCGACGGTAATGACGGCGGTATGGCCAAAACCTGCGAATGCTTGAGTCGGACTCACTAGACCGAATAACAACACAGCAGTCATCGCACACAGGGCGATCACGTCGTAGCGCCACCTTCCCCAGGCAAACAATAATAGGGTGATGGATAAGATGGTGAAAATTAGGTACTGTTCATTGCTCATAATTTTTCAGTAAGACCGTTTTTGCTTCGTTTAATTGGCTGGCTAAATGGGCGGACCCCCCCTTGTCAGGGTGTAGTTTTTGCATCAACCGTTTATGGGCGTCTATAATTTGCTGCTTAGACGGGTTTTCAGCGAGGCCGAGTACCGCTAAGGCCTCTTTAAGGTTCATTTTTGTCACCCGTGGTGACTCAGGGGACTTATTTTCTTGCTTACTGTGTCGTATCGTTTTGGCTAGACCCAACAGGCGCAGTAGGACAGGTAATTGTTTTGCAATAAAAGGGATAGCAGAACCGATAAATGCAAAAATAATATTCAAGCGACCACTAAGCGCCAAAAAAATCAAGCCCAAACCAAGTAGTAGCCAGAGTGATTTGCGAACTTTAGACGCAACGTCCTCGGCAGGGGTGGTTAAGAACCAGCGGATCAAATACAGTGCGCCAAGAACAATAGCGATGAGCAGTAGAAAACGGATCATTTTTTAAATCCGAATGGCTTTTTTTTCTAAAAAGGATAAGGTCATCGGTGTGCCTTCTTAAAAAGTGTGAAGGAGGTCATGTTTATATGCATTGCTTAGATACGGCCTAAAATAGGTGTATTCGCCGCCACACCTTGATGCTACAAGGGCTGTGAAGAATAAACGAGTTTTTGATTGATTTTTTGGTTGCATTTGCGCGGTATATACCAACATTTTTTTTAAACTTGGCTAAGCTTACTGTGTGCTTAGAGAAAATAGAAATAAAACAACAAAACAAATTCACGACTTGCAGGAAAATGCAAAACGTTTCTGTTTTTTAATAGAAAATATTCACGAATTTGACCATTCAGAATGGCTCGCTGAGATCAGCCTGATCCTACCACGGATACACGCCGTTATCGGTTTAATAGACGACTCTAACAAGAGCGAATGTCTTTTTTCCATTGCCGATATTGAAGAGCGTTTTGAATTATTTTGTCATTTAAAAAAGACCTTAGGTGACAAAGATGGCTACGAAATGGGCGATGAATTGATTGATAATGAGTTGTATGGCAGTTTGTCGGATGACCTTGCCGATCTATATTTTGAAATCAAACGTGGTCTGGACTTAATTTACCAAGGGCAGGAAAACCTGGCGGCGGCTTTGAGTTTATGGCGGGATGGCTTTTTTCTACACTGGGGTAGGCACCTAATTGATGCAGAAAAGCACTTGTATGACCTTCGCGTGCACCACCAAATTTAAATTTGCTGCGCCAACCACTTTATTTTTGCCGATTGTTCTAAAGACGACAACCATTTGTAGGCGAGATCTAAATTATGTGCGGCTGCATAGACGCCGTGTGATCTAACGATAGCGACAGGCTGCTTTGCCAAGCAGTCTGCAATTCGGTCGGGCATTACGTCTAAGTACTGTTTGGCGTCACATTCGATCACCTTCAAATTAGAAAAATAATGCTGCCCTTCAAAATCAATGGGACTAAAGTCCCCGCCTTTTAGTGTAAGAGCAATGGTATAGGGGTTGTGGGCGTGTAAAACAGCGAAACGGTCGCCTAACTGTTGATAAATGCGTTGGTGAATACTGGCATCTAATGAAGCACCTGCGGTAGGTGTTTGGTCAAGCGTGCATTCAATTAACTCGTCGGCTTGAATGGTGTCGGCGCAAGCGCCCGTTTTGGTCACTAGATAGTTATCCTTAACACGTATTGAACCGTTCCCACTGTGCGAGTCGTTCAACCCGTGTTGGCGTAATAAACGGTAATAAAACGCAAGTTGTTCTTTTTCGGTCATTTATCGTCCAGCTGCTTAGTGCGTTGTTTAAACCAAATGATAATACCTGTGAATGATAAAAATAATAAGATAAAACCTACGATATCAAAAAACAAAGTGCCGTAGTTGCCGAAAAACCGGCCGCTGTGAATGTCTAATACAAATTGTTCTAAAGTAATGATATTAGCGCGGTAGCGGTGGCCGATTTCAGCAGTTAGTGCGGCTGACGTTGGTTCTGCCTTAGACCAGCGTATGTCCGCATGCTGTTGGGTTTGGCGCAGGCTTAAGTCTGTTGTCAAATGGTACGGTTGCTGATTAGAAAATAACATCACACGCGCAGTCTGATCGGTGCCAATTTTAACGATGTTATCAGGGACACCATCGTCGGCATCTAAGGTTTCGATCAATTGAAAATCTGAATTGACGATTAATAAGCGGTCATTTAAAGCGATCACTAACCAGTCATTTAAAGGTGCAACACCGACCAGTGTTCCACCGACAGCTAACCCCTTATTAGCATTGATAAATAACAAATCATCGGCCTGTGAAATCGGGTGACCCTGGCTACTGAAAAGGCGAATGCTAGTTGGTTGTTGAACTTGGTATTGATCCAGGAGTATGTCGACGTTCAGATGGTGATTTTTGAGTGATAAGCCGTCAGTATGGTTGAGCAAAATGCCACTTACGGTGATAAAGATGACAAACAAGGCGGCAAATAAACCAGTGTATCGATGCCATATATACAATGATTTGGCTTTGTTGCGTTTATTGCGGCGTTGATTCATGGTTGTGTGTGTCGTTCAAGGTAGAGTGCAATTTTAGCAATTTTTGTTAACGCACGGACTGATAAGGTGGCACCAGAAATACCATCAATGGTTTGGTTAAGTTGTAGCTCGTCGTTTATTGTTGCGTCGTTAAACTGACGGGTAAAAAAGTCGTGTTTCACTTCCCAGCCGCGTGACTCTCTAAACGCGAGTACCGATAGCTGCGTGATTTTGGATTGTTCAATGACGACACCGACGGTGATGGGTTTTTCTTTACCAACTTCGTTTAAGATCCATGCGGTTTTTGTGCCTTTTTGCCAATATTTGACACGGATATAGGGGGCGTGATGTTGCAAAATGGATTCAATGACGCGTTTTTTTTCTTGATCGAGCCAAATGACGTTTGGCTTAAGCGGTTGATCGTCGAAGACCTTGGCAAGAAATGATTGGTTAGACACCTCAAACACCTTGGCTTCTGCCGTGTGCAAAAAGAGCAGTAATGATAAGGCGATGATTATTTTGTTCATAGGACCAGTGCCTGTGGCTTTAAAAAAGGGGCGAGATAGCCCGCCCCTTTGTGTGAGCCATTAAAATTGATAGCCAACGCCAAGGTTAAGACCGTTTTGCTCTTTACCGTTGTCATTGCTTTGATATTGGTAATCAGCCTTGATAACAACGTCCTCGTGTGGCCAATAATTGATTCCAATATCCCATTGTTGCTTTTCAGAGTCCTGTGCGTCGCCAGAATTACTGCCAGCTAGATTATCCCATTGGTTATAGCGTGCAAATAATCCAAATTTATCAGACAGTCTGTAAGACGGTTCAATATAAAACCCTTCTTGTTTGTCTGCGCCGCTGGCCTTTACTGCAGCACCGTCTATATCCCATAGGGCATACAAGGCTTTTAATGTAAACGGACCGGTTGACCAAATGGCATGGGTTTCAATCAAGTTGCCACTTTCAAGCCCAGGCACTAAACCTTGCCCCATGTCTTGTTGGTGTTGTGCCGACACGGCTAATTCTAAGCCAGCGATACCGGTGTACTTAAGTCGAGCAGTGGCAGCCAAGTCATTCGCTTTTGCTTTGCTAACTTTTTGTCGGCCACTACGAACGCTAAAGCCATCATCAACTGCAAGGCCAGAATGTACATAAGCATCGTAACTAAAGCCGCCACCAAGCTGACCGTGTGCACCCGCGCCGGCCGCCCACCAAGTAGCAGGGATAATGTTTTTCTCAACAGGGTTACGCTCTGTACCGTAAAACGTAGGCGGTTCATGGGTTTCATTAATGATACCAACGGGTAATAAAAATAAACCCGCACGCGCCGTGTGTTGCTCGTTTAAATCAAAGTCGATAAACGCTTGTTCTAGCTCAATTTCGCCATTTTGTTCTTCGCCCGCGATGCTGTGCTCGAGTTCGATTTCAGAAAATAAGCGGATATCGTCAGTAAACTCGTGGCCAAAAAATAAAACAAACCGGTGAAAATCAATTTCATCTTTATCACTAGCGCCACCTTTGCCCGATAGGTTGTTGTAATGCAGCTCGCCATATCCGCCGATGGTCGTTTTGTCTGCAAAATTCGCCAATTTTTGAATACCGCTGGTACTGTCTGCGATGGTTTCAGTTGCGACTACGGCGGCCTCGGCCTTTTGATCGGTTTTTTTAATCAAGCTGCGCAACTCGTGATTCTCTTGTTGCAAGGTTTGATTTTGCTTTTCAAGTCGGTCGAGTCTGTTTGCTAGCTCTTCAAGGGTTAAAGAGTAACTGGGTGTGCTGGCCGCTAAAGTAACGATAAAAATCGAAATAAGCGGGTAAACGTTTTTTTTGAACATAATCCTAGCCTTTTTTTAAATTAAACGGATACAGTCTTAATGACTAACGTAATGATAATCATTATCATTTGCATTTACAACCGTAAAATATTTTTTTTATTCAGGTATAATTTTTATATTATTACTTATAGGAGTTTCTTATGGGAACAGCGCAAACATTTAATACCGTATTAACAGCAGCTGACATCAATATTAGTGAAGCCGCGGGTGAAAAAATGAAAGAATTATTCGCTGACGTTGGTGACGAGATGGAGGCGATCAGAATTTATGTTTCTGGTGGTGGTTGTAGTGGTATGTCGTACGGGATGACTTTTTCAGACGAAAAATCGGCGTTCGATAGCGTTTTAGATTCGGGCGACTATAAATTGTATGTTGACACGGTTGCGTTGAATTATATGCGTGGTGTTGAGATTGATTTTGTCGATCGAGGTATGGGTGAGGCTAGTTTTGTTTTTAATAACGTCTTCGCTGCAACCGGTGGCGCGGGCGGTTGTGGTACCTGTGGTTCGTCGAGTGGTGGTTGCGGCAGTTAATTAACCCGATGTGCAGCGTATTACTTTTAGCGCCGCATAATAGTTATCGAATTCACGCCTATCTGGAAGCAGCTCAACACTTAGGTGTTGAACTGCTTATCGCTTCACAAAGCAGATACTCCTTGGTTAGTGCGGTCGCCAAGGGGATTCAAGTTGATTTTTCAGATGCCGCGTTAAGCCTACGCAAAATTCAGGCCGCGCATCTGCAGTACCAGTTTAAAGCAGTTATCGCTACCGATGACGCTGCGGTTGCACTAGCCGCGATAGTTGCTGAGGCGTTAGGTTTATCAGCTAATGCACCGGATTCGGCGATACTAACCCAGCGTAAAGATCTAGCGAGACGCCGTCTGCAAGAGCGTCGATTACCCATTCCTGACTTTAGAGTGATTGATTTGTCCTCGGCGATAGTCGAACAGCTGCTCGGCTTAGAGTACCCAGTTGTCGTTAAACCGGTTTCAATGTCAGGTAGTCGCGGGGTGATTAGAGCTAATGATCAACAGCAATGTTTGGCTGCGATCAATCGAATTAAACCCTTATTGCAAGAATTGCCTAGTTTTGACGAACGGCAATCTATTTTGATCGAAGGTTTTATAGCGGGCGAGGAAGTCGCTTTCGAGGGTCTGCTGCATCAGGGAAAGCTTAGGCAACTGACTGTCTTTGATAAACCAGAGCCGATGGACGGCCCTTTTTTTGAGGAAAGCTTTTACATCAGCCCGACGCGTCACTCGACTGAGAGGCAACAACTTATCCAGCAACGTGTTAGTGAGGCTTGTGCGGCGTATGGTCTTCGCGAGGGGCCTGTGCACGCGGAGCTAAAATTGTACGGGGATCAGGCTTATTTGATCGAAATGGCATCCAGAACGATTGGGGGTGATTGCGCCGGGGTGCTTAAATTTGGTTTAAACGTGAGCCTAGAAGAACTGGTCTTGTTACAGGCCTTGGGCAAACCGATCGATATCCCGCTAATGACGGATAGCGTGGGCGTCTTGATGATACCCATACCAAGGCAAGGTATTTTACGGCGGGTAGAAGGGATTGAGCGAGCAAAAAAAATCGAGGGGATCGCCAGTATAGGTATTAGTGTGCGTGAAGGTTATGAGCTGGTACCGCTGCCTGAAGGGTCGAGTTACTTGGGGTTTATTTTTGCTAAAGCGTCAAATCAATCCCAAGTTGAACAAGCGCTTAGGTCGGCGCACGCTTGCCTGAAAATAGTGACAGCGGCAACAATAAAAGTGCATCAGCTATAGGGTTATTTCTTTTTAGGTGCGGCGTTAAATCCACTGGGTACTTGGCCTAGGTTGCCTTCATTAAAGAAAAAGCCCTTCATATGCTCTTCGATCAATTGAATGCTGGCTACGTCAGCCGTACTGAGTCCATTTTCATTAATAATCATCGATAAACGTTCTAGCCATTGACGCCAGCCTTGTTTAGACACGTTTGCTAAAATGCGTTCCCCTAATTCGCCTGGGTGGGGGGCTGTGTCGAGTGCTTCAGCTTCAGTTTTAAGAACGACGCATTGAACCATATTAGTCATAAAAATCTCTGTGTGGGAATGAAGGGTACAAAATTATACTAGCTTGTGCTCAAAAAGGCTTAACCGTTGCTAAAATAATGATGGCGACAAGGAAAGCGACGGGTAGCTCATTCATCCAGCGAAAAAAAACGTGACTGTGGCTGTTCCGATTATACTTAAAGTCCAGTAGCCATTTGCCGCAGTACACGTGATAGACGCATAAAAAGGCAATCAGCAATAGTTTAAGTTGTAGCCATGTGGCTTGGCCAAAAATGGCCCAAGCGTAATCCTGTAGCATCCAAAAGCCAAACCCTAACGTTAAAATAAGCCCAGGCGTCATGATGCCAAAATACAGCTTTCGCTCCATCACTAAGAAACGCTCATGACTGGTTTTATCATCACTCATTGCGTGATAGACAAACAGGCGAGGCAGATAAAATAACCCTGCGAACCAAGTCACCATAAAAATTAAATGCAATGCCTTAAGCCACATTAGCTGGCCCGTAATAAGTGGTTGAGTCGCTCACGCATGTTTTGTTCGTCAAACTCACCAATTTTTTGCATCACGATATGCCCATTGGGCGCGATCAAAAAGGTAGTGGGTGTTAACCTTACATTGCCAAAGGCTTTGGAGGCTTCAGCCAGTGGGTCTAGCGCAATTTTATACGGTAGTTGCTTTTCCCTACTCATCGCGATCACATTATCTGGGCGGTCGTAATACATAGCGACAGCAATAATGTGGACACCTTCGGCGGCATAGTCGCGATGCAGTGCCTTAAGGTGGGGGATTTCTTTAATACAACCCGGGCAGTCGGTGGCCCAAAAAGTGAGTAAAACAGGTTTTCCTTGTAACTGATTTAATACGATACGCTCACCGTTGATGGTGTTGAGATTAATATTGGGCGCTTGTTTGGCAAAGTTATTGCCAGAAAACAACCAGATGCCGCCAGTAAGAAACACGGCAAATAGTGCAAATGCATAGATTTTATTTTTTTTCATTCAAAGTATTCGTTAAATAATGTTGGGTCAGTCCTTGGTATAAAGCCGTTGGGCAAATAAGTTTAGACGTGCCGTTGGCTATAAACGCGGTCGCCATCATGGGTAATAATAAATCATGAGAGTTGGTCATTTCCATAATAATGACAAAAGAAGTGAGTGGCGACTGAAGCATGCCAGCAAAATAACCGGTCATGCCTAAAAGAATGACTACAGAGACTGGTGCCAGAGGTAATATTTCGGCCAAATTTGCACCGAGGCCAGCACCAACAGAGAGAGAGGGGACAAAGATGCCCGCTGGGATGCCCACAAAAAAAGTGGCTAGGTTGGCGAGAATACGCATAAAAGGGTATTCCATAGACATGCTATCAGGGTTCATTAGATACGCTTTGGTTTCTTCGTAGCCTGTGCCCGCCGTGCTTCCGTCGGTAAAATAATTAAGTAAGGCAATGATAACGCCGCCAATAAAGGCGATTTTTAACGGCGAGAGGAGTGATATGGATTCTAAGAGTCGCCCGCCTTTTAATAAAATCAAACTAAAAAGGCCACCTATAAACCCGGTGAATACCCCGCAAATAGGGATAATTAACCAAGCAGTTCCCCAAGGAAGAGATACCGAATCATTTGAAAAATAAACATATTGGCCTTGAATGATAAGTGCGGTTGCGCCGGCAAAAATAACGGCTGTTAAAATAAGGCCGCTGGTTTTTTCTTCAAGTGAGCGCCCCATCTCTTCAATGGCGAACACGATTCCAGCCAGCGGGGCGCTAAAAATAGCGGCAAACCCAGCGGAGCTACCGGCAAGAATTAAGCCCTTTTCAAGGTAGTGGGGTGCAAAATTGGCAAAACGACCAAAATAAGCCATTAAGGAAGCGCCAATATGTATCGCAGGCCCACCCAGACCAACCGATGCACCCGATAAAATGCCACCCATGCTGAGGAGCAACTTCCCAAAAATTACACGTAGGCCTATCAGCGGTTTATCGGTTTGTTTGAGTGACAGGTGCAGGGCGGCTTTAACTTGTGGCACACCGCTGCGTTCTGCGCCGGGAAAAAACCTTATAGTAACCCAAGCCAGTAGCGTTAAACTAAGTGGGGTCAAGATAAAGCTGTATAGCAAATAGTCACGGTGAAATTGTTTGAAAAGTGCGCTCGCTTGTTCGCTCCCCAAGGTTAAAGCGACGGTTGCAAGGCCAACAAAAATGGCACCCAACCAGAAAACAAGGTGGGTTTTCCATGCGGCTATTGATGACCAAAGCGTTTGTTTTTCGGGCGTTAACATTAGATGAAGTATAACAGACGGTGCTGGTGTAAAATATTGCGTATATTAAAGTTGAATAAACGAGGTTAGGGCATGATCAATGTTGGTGTTGTTGGTGGTACGGGGTATACCGGTGTCGAACTGTTAAGGTTGCTCGCTCTTCATCCTGACGTGGTTGTTAAGGTGGTAACGTCACGAGCTGAAAAGGGCTTGCGAGTCGATTCGGTCTACCCGAATTTACGCGGTTTTAATGAACTGTGCTTTGTAGAACCATCGGTTGATCATTTGCTCTCGTGCGACGTGGTGTTTTTTGCTACCCCCAACGCGACGGCTATGCACATGGCAGGCGACTTATTGGCGGCAGGAGTTAAAGTAATAGACCTGTCCGCAGACTTTAGGTTGCGTGATGTCGCGACCTGGCAACAATGGTATGGGGCCGAGCACGCGTGCCCAGACTTGTTAGCACAAGCTGTTTACGGCTTGCCCGAGACGAACCGCGAAGCGATAAAAACAGCCAACCTAGTCGCTAACCCGGGTTGTTACCCAACGGCAACTCAACTGGGTTTTTTACCACTGATAAAAGCGAATGCGATTGACCTGTCGATGTTGATCGCCGATGCAAAATCAGGCGTCAGTGGTGCCGGACGCTCAGCCAGCGTAACCGGTTTGATGAGTGAGACAGGGGAAAGTTTTAAGGCCTACGGCGTAAGTGGTCACCGCCACTTGCCAGAAATCATGCAGCAACTGGAGTGTGTTTCAAACGCACCTGTCTCGTTAACGTTTACGCCGCATCTAGTGCCAATGATCAGGGGTATACACGCCACCTTGTATGCACCGTTGCAAGACACTGATTTAGACTTGCAGGCACTCTTCGAGAATTTTTACGCCGATGAACCTTTTGTCGATGTATTGCCGGCAGGTGCGCACCCTGATACGGGTGATGTGCGTGGTACAAACCGTTGTCAGTTGGCCGTTCATCGTCCTCAAGGGGGGCGAACGGTAACGGTTCTGTCCGTGATTGATAACTTAGTAAAAGGCGCATCAGGGCAGGCGATTCAAAATATGAATATCATGTTTGCGCTAGATGAGCGTGCCGGTTTACACCAGGTTGGTTTATACCCCTAGCGGAAACTTGCCTGATGCACCGATGCCCACACCCTTACCATCTTACTAAACGACGGCGTTATATAGAGCGCGGGGCGCTGCTGATCGTATTGCTTGGCTTAGCCGTGTCGTTTATAGCCGGGCGATTGTCGGTAGGCAGTGTGGAATCGTATCAACTTGAAAATAAGCGTCTACGGCAGGCGGTCAAACAGTTAAGTCAAACCAATAAAGAGTTGAACCAAAAGCAGGATTTTGTAGAAAGCGCAAAAAAAATAAACGCCTATGCAGAAAAAGAATCGAGGTTGGCCTTGTCGCAGTTGCACGACGAGTTGAGTGATACAAAAGAGCAGTTAGCATTTTATCAACGGGTGGTGGCGCCAGAAACGATTATTAAAGGCTTGCACGTTAGTGGCTTTGAAATAAGCCCGGTGACTGGTACTGATGAGTATCAATACGAGTTGATTATTGCTCAAGGAGCCAATCAAAAACGTGCGATAAAAGGGCGTTATTCATTTTCTATCCAGGGCCAGCTGGATGGGGTTGAAGTAACACTAGCTTTCGAACAGTTGACAAAAAAATCACTTAAAACGAAGGCCTTTTCATTTCGGTATTATGAAATATTAACGGGAAAAATTAAATTACCTCAAGACTTCAAACCGAAACAGGTTGACGTAGTTATCCAGCCCTCATCTAAAAGCGCCAAGCCGGTCGAGCGGCGCTGGATTTGGCAAGCGCTTTTAAAGCGTAATTGACTAGGGCTAGGATATAAATTAATTCTGAGCTAGACTGTGTAGTCAAATTAGCTAAGGTGTGGGGAGGAGGAAGTCATGTTTTCGTCGGGCAATAAAAAACTAAAAGAAATCAATACAACTAATGTGTCAACTATCATTGGTGAGGGAACAGTTATACACGGTGATATTGTATACGTAGGTGGCTTGCACATTGACGGTAAAGTGGTGGGTAATGTATCGGCTGAGCAAGGTTCATCTACTACGCTAACCTTGAGCAAACTAGGTTCAATTCACGGTAACGTAGATGTGCCAACGGTGGTCATTGATGGCGAGGTTCAAGGCGATGTGAACGCATCGGAACGGGTGCAGTTGATTTCTAATTCTCGGATTACCGGCAATGTCGAGTATAATTTGATCGAAATGGAAGTGGGTGCTGAAGTTAATGGCCAATTGCTAAGGCAACAAGGTGCACGAAATGATAGATCACCAGTTTCTTTGTTGGAATCGTCACAAGAAGAACTTTCTTAGTTAAAAACAGACTAAGGGATACAATAACATTCAAAATGAGAGTATATGATGCCTAAATTTGCTGCAATAGCTGATATAAATTTTACTGATAGTGCCGCTAGCAAAGTGGCCGCCTTGATAAAAGAGGAAGGCAATAACGAGTTGAAGCTCCGAGTTTATATTTCAGGCGGTGGATGCTCAGGTTTTCAATATGGCTTTACTTTTGATGAAACCATTGCGGAAGACGACTTTGGTATCGAGAAAAATGGCGTTTCCGTGGTGATCGATCCAATGAGCTATCAGTATCTCGAAAAGGCTGAAGTCGATTATAAAGAAGACTTACAGGGTTCCCAGTTTGTCATTCGTAACCCTAATGCAAGCACTACCTGTGGTTGCGGCTCCTCATTTGCCGCATAGGGGCCAATTGCTAAACGGCCCTAGGGGCGTCGATCGTTAAGGGGTTATCAGGCGAATCGTTTTGTTTAACTAGGGCTGCCCTTATAAATCGCGCCTAATACAACGGGTTTTTTTGCACCCGTTACCGATGGAATATTACCCACCTTACCCAGCATCGTTTGTTGGGCCAGCCAAGCAAATGCTACTGCCTCGACCCAGTCAGGGTGAACGCCATGTGTTTCGGTGGACTCTACTGGGCAATCGCGTAAAGCATTAAGCCGGCTGATAAGCTGGTCATTTCGCCAGCCACCACCACAGATTAGCACTTTATCGACTTCAGGCAGTTGCGCTAAACCAACGCATATGGATGTAGCGGTTAGTTCGCATAAGGTGCTTAGTACGTCTTGGTTAGTGGCAGGGTGTTTGATTAAGTGTGCCGTTAACCACGCCATGTTGAAATACTCAGGCCCCGTAGTTTTTGGATACGATGCGCTAAAGTACGGGTCAGTTAGCAAGCTGTTAAGTAGTGATTGGTTCACTGTACCACTGCTGGCAAGCAAGCCGCTGTTATCGAAAGCACAATGAAAGTGTAGCTGACACCATTGGTCCATGAGTGTGTTGCCTGGGCCGCAATCAAAGCCAATGCTGGGTATCGCCACATCGGTACTAAGAAAGGTCAGATTAGCAATTCCCCCAATGTTGACAACCGCTAGCTTATCATGGTTATTTTGAAATAATGCTTGATGAAACGCAGGGGCTAGCGGCGCGCCTTGGCCGCCGGCTGCTATGTCTCGGCGCCTAAAGTCAGCGACTACGGAAATGCCGGTTATTTCAGCTATACGGTTGGGATCTCCAATTTGTACAGTGTAAGCGGGCCTAGTACTGGGGCTGTGTTGAACAGTTTGGCCATGGCTGCCAACGGCGGCGATGTCACGGGCGTTCAGATTAGCTTTAGATAAACATTGGGCTATGCTTTGTCCGTAGAACTCACCGAGTTGTGCGTCGAGTTGACCAAATTCATCGAAACTGACACTGGTTTTCCGGCAGAGGCTTTTGATATCCTGCAACAGTGTGTCGGGATAGTCTATGCAGTCACTTGAGATGAGCATAGGTTTGGCTTGATTAAAATCAACAATGGCAATGTCTACACCATCTAAGCTCGTGCCTGACATGAGGCCTATATAGAGCTGTGTCTGTGCCATGCTGTGTTAAGGTTGGTTAAGCGCCAGCTGTGTTTGTTTGGCACGAGCGAGCTGCCCTAATAAAGGCGTTGTTTGCTGTTTGAACTCGGCTAATAAGTGCTTTTTGATCGGCGAGGCGGCAGGAAACTTGGTGGTAAGGGGGTTTCTGTGAACGCCATTAACTCTAAACTCATAATGCAGATGAGGGCCGGTTGCTAGACCAGACTTCCCAACATAACCAATAGTTTGCCCTTGTTTAACGTAGCTACCGTTTTTATAACGACCATATTTGGACATATGGGCATACAGCGAGCTGTACTGCTGGCCGTGCTGAATGATGACGACGCGGCCATAGCCACCTTTTACACCCTTAAATGTAATTCGTCCATCCCCCGTTGCTTTGATAGGCGTACCGCTAGAGGCCGCATAGTCGACACCTTTGTGCGCGCGAATTCTATTCAGTACGGGGTGTTTCCTGCGTAAATTAAAATGTGAGCTAACACGGGCAAAGTCAATGGGGTTGCGCAAAAAAGTCTTGCGCATACTCTTGCCGTCAGCAGAAAAGTATTCGGCATGGCCATCTTTATCAACAAAGCGAACGGCCTGGTACTTATCACCTTGGTTTGTAAACTCAGCGGCTAAAATATGGCCGTTTTCAATGCGTTCACCCTCGATCTGTTTAGATTCATATAGAAGGGAGAATGAATCACCGGGGCGTAAGCCCTGTGAAAAATCAATATCCCAACCAAAAATATTGGCCAGCTCCATGATGGTCTTGTCGGATAGGCCGGCTTGTTTTGCGTCATAAAATAAGGAGTTTTGAATCACAGCAGAGGCTAAACTGTGAGAGGTTTCTACTGGTTTTTCGTTAATGGTCGATTTAAAACCATTTGCTGTGGCGCGCACTTGAAGGGTTTGTATATTGTTGATGTCATAATCAAGCGCAACACAGGTGTTGTCTGAGTTTTGTGCAAAGCGAAGGGTTTGTCCTGGCTTTATTTTCCTGAGTAGTTTGGTGTTGTCATCAGACTGGATGATGTTGTGTAACGTCGTTGCCGAAAGATTAAAGCGTTTAAAAATGCTGGCTAAATTATCACCAGATTTAATGGTATGTTGCTTCCAGTTTAGCTCTTGGGGTGCTGGAGACGTTGTTTTTTTGACGGTCTGTTGAGGGGTTTTAAACGTATGCTCGGCGCTATCCTGAGTATTACTAGGGAGCTCAATGGGAACGACCTGCAACACTGTTTTATCGCTTTGGGCATTAGATAAGGTGTTTTTAAAGTAAAGCACCATGGCGAGCAGGACGAGCGTACCGATTAACACCAAAGGAACGAGTGGTCGTTGTCGAATCTTCACCGTACTCAGCGAGTGTTTATAGTCACGATTAATTAAGCTCGGTTTTTTCATAAGTTAATACGGTTAAAAGCAGTTGTCCTATGATGGCGTACTATTTAAAGACCTGATTTGATCCAAAGTATAATGGCTGTATATCTTAAGTATAGTTGAAAACAATTGCACTGCCTATGTATGCATTGATAAAGGATTGGCTTAAGAGTTGATTTTTCTTTGAGATGCAGTATCTTTCTCCACCTACTATATATAAAGGGTAAGATTTCGGTGAATGACTCAATAAAAGCACAATTAATTCGTTTAAAACGCGGCACGGATGAAGTACTGGTTGAAGCGGAGTTCGAAAAAAAAGTCGCGTCAGGTAGGAAATTAAGAGTTAAAGCCGGGTTTGATCCTACAGCGCCGGATTTACACCTAGGTCACACGGTCCTCATCAATAAACTTAAACAATTTCAAGATGAGGGGCACCATGTGTTGTTTTTAATTGGCGACTTCACCGGAATGATTGGCGACCCAACAGGTAAATCGACGACTCGGCCACCGCTGACAAAGGATGACGTCATAGAAAATGCTAAAACCTACCAGCAACAAATATTCAAAATATTGGATCCAGCGAAAACAGAGGTGGTTTTTAATTCAACTTGGATGTCAACATTTGAGGCGTCTGACTTAATTCAGTTAGCAGCAAAACACACGGTGGCAAGAATGCTGGAGCGCGATGATTTTAATAAACGATATACCGGCGGTAAGCCAATCGCCATACATGAGTTTTTGTACCCTTTAATTCAGGGGTATGATTCAGTCGCCTTAAAGTCAGATGTTGAGTTAGGCGGGACAGATCAAAAATTTAATTTGCTGGTGGGCCGTCAATTACAAGAAACCTATGGGCAAGAACCACAGGTCGTTATGACTATGCCAATACTCGAAGGCTTAGACGGCGTGCAGAAAATGTCAAAATCATTAGCTAACTATATCGGTATAAACGAAGCACCTGATGATATGTTTGGCAAGCTAATGTCCATATCCGATAGTTTGATGTGGCGGTACTACGAGTTATTGAGTTTCCGTGAACTTGATGAGATAAGCAAATGGAAAAAGCGCTGTGAACAAGGCAAGGAAAACCCTAAGAACATTAAAATAGCATTGGCGATGGAAATAGTTGAGCGTTTTCATAATAAGGAAGAGGCGATAAAGGCCAAAGAGTCGTTCGACTCAAGATTTAAACGCGGAGAATTACCAAGTGACATCCCCGTAGTTCATCTAAGTACGTCAGAATCATACCCAATTGCCAATGTAATAAAGGACGCGGGATTAACCAGTAGTACCTCTGATGCGTATCGGATGATAAAACAAGGTGCAGTAAAGCTAGATGGTGAAAAGATAAGTGATAAAAACTTACAGTTGAAGCAAGGTATGCGCTGCATTATACAAGTGGGAAAAAGAAAGTTTGCTGATATATCAATTAGTTAAAAAGAAAAGATATAAAATCACTAAATAGATGTTGACCGCAAATAATATGTCCCTATAATACGCCTCTCTTAACGCGAAGCCAGTTAGAAATAACGAACTAGTGAGAAGAAAAGGTAATAAGAAACGGCGTTATTTTTAGATGAAAACTTTAAAAATAAAATTGCATTAAGAAGTTTAAATAATGTAGAATAGCCGGCTCAGCAATCGAAGCAACAACAAGCAAAGATAGCTGAGAAAAGTAAGTAAAAGCTTACGAAGTACTTGAAATTTTATGAAATAATTATTGCGTAAAATTAAAAAACCAAGTATACTATCTGGCCCGGTTCAGCCAAAATTGAGCCAGCTCTTTAAAAATTTATCAAGTAATTTGTGTGGACACTTGTGTTGATTGTTTAAGTTATTTAAAAAATAATCAATATAGGTTGAACACACTTAGGTTTTAAAATTTAAGTAATACGTTTAATTCTATATTGAGCAAGATCTAGACCTCCTTTTAAGAGGTCGAAAAATATAAACTGAAGAGTTTGATCATGGCTCAGATTGAACGCTGGCGGCATGCCTAACACATGCAAGTCGAACGGAAACGATGCTAGCTTGCTAGCAGGCGTCGAGTGGCGGACGGGTGAGTAATGCATAGGAATCTACCTAGTAGTGGGGGACAACCTGGTGAAAACCAGGCTAATACCGCATAATCCCTACGGGGCAAAGCAGGGGACCTTCGGGCCTTGCGCTAATAGATGAGCCTATGTCGGATTAGCTTGTTGGTGTGGTAATGGCTCACCAAGGCAACGATCCGTAGCTGGTCTGAGAGGATGATCAGCCACACTGGGACTGAGACACGGCCCAGACTCCTACGGGAGGCAGCAGTGGGGAATATTGCACAATGGGCGCAAGCCTGATGCAGCAATGCCGCGTGTGTGAAGAAGGCCTTAGGGTTGTAAAGCACTTTCAGTAGGGAGGAAAAGTTCAAGGTTAATAACCTTGGGCCCTGACGTTACCTACAGAAGAAGCACCGGCTAACTCCGTGCCAGCAGCCGCGGTAATACGGAGGGTGCAAGCGTTAATCGGAATTACTGGGCGTAAAGCGCGCGTAGGCGGTTAAGTCAGTCAGATGTGAAAGCCCCGGGCTCAACCTGGGAACTGCATTTGATACTGCTTAGCTAGAGTATGGTAGAGGAGAGTGGAATTTCAGGTGTAGCGGTGAAATGCGTAGATATCTGAAGGAACATCAGTGGCGAAGGCGGCTCTCTGGACCAATACTGACGCTGAGGTGCGAAAGCGTGGGTAGCAAACGGGATTAGATACCCCGGTAGTCCACGCCGTAAACGATGTCAACTAACTGTTGGGCGGGTTTCCGCTTAGTGGTGCAGCTAACGCAATAAGTTGACCGCCTGGGGAGTACGGCCGCAAGGCTAAAACTCAAATGAATTGACGGGGGCCCGCACAAGCGGTGGAGCATGTGGTTTAATTCGATGCAACGCGAAGAACCTTACCTACCCTTGACATACAGAGAACTTTCCAGAGATGGATTGGTGCCTTCGGGAACTCTGATACAGGTGCTGCATGGCTGTCGTCAGCTCGTGTCGTGAGATGTTGGGTTAAGTCCCGTAACGAGCGCAACCCTTATCCTTAGTTGCCACCATTTAGTTGGGCACTCTAAGGAGACTGCCGGTGATAAACCGGAGGAAGGTGGGGACGACGTCAAGTCATCATGGCCCTTATGGGTAGGGCTACACACGTGCTACAATGGCCGGTACAGAGGGCTGCTAACTTGCGAGAGTACGCTAATCCCTTAAAGCCGGTCCTAGTCCGGATTGCAGTCTGCAACTCGACTGCATGAAGCTGGAATCGCTAGTAATCGCGGATCAGAATGCCGCGGTGAATTCGTTCCCGGGCCTTGTACACACCGCCCGTCACACCATGGGAGTGGGTTGCAAAAGAAGTGGGTAGGCTAACCTTCGGGAGGCCGCTCACCACTTTGTGATTCATGACTGGGGTGAAGTCGTAACAAGGTAGCCCTAGGGGAACCTGGGGCTGGATCACCTCCTTTCTATAACGAAGACGTTGCATAAGTGTTCACACAAATTACTTGATAGTCACACGAGCTAGGGTCTGTAGCTCAGTTGGTTAGAGCGCACCCCTGATAAGGGTGAGGTCGGTGGTTCAAATCCACCCAGACCCACCACGCTCGACCTTATATTGGGGCCATAGCTCAGCTGGGAGAGCACCTGCTTTGCAAGCAGGGGGTCGACGGTTCGATCCCGTCTGGCTCCACCAATTCAATAAGCCTTTTAATGAGGGTTTATTGAATTGACATTAGTGTTGATAGCTCTTTAAAAATTTAGAAAGTTGTACATATATTTTTTAGTCCCTAGTTGGCTAAAAAGTATTAAAGAAGTATTAAATGCGATATCGCGCATTTGATACTGCTTAAGTAATTCATATAGATATGTTATTCATTCATATAGCCTTTTTGGGGTTATATGGTCAAGTGAATAAGTGCATACGGTGGATGCCTAGGCGACAAGAGGCGATGAAGGACGTTGTAGCTTGCGATAAGCTTCGGGGAGGTAGCAAACAACCTTTGATCCGAAGATTTCCGAATGGGGAAACCCGGCCATTTTTAATGGTCACCCTATACTGAATACATAGGTATAGTGGAGCGAACCCAGGGAACTGAAACATCTAAGTACCTGGAGGAAAAGAAATCAACCGAGATTCCCTTAGTAGCGGCGAGCGAACGGGGACCAGCCCTTAAGCTCTATTTGTGTTAGTGGAACATTCTGGAAAGTTTGGCCATAGCGGGTGATAGCCCCGTACACGAAAATGCATTTAGAGTGAAATCGAGTAGGTCGGGACACGTGATATCCTGATTGAACATGGGGGGACCATCCTCCAAGGCTAAATACTACTTGTCGACCGATAGTGAACCAGTACCGTGAGGGAAAGGCGAAAAGAACCCCTGTTAGGGGAGTGAAATAGATCCTGAAACCGTATGCATACAAGCAGTGGGAGCACCTTCGTGGTGTGACTGCGTACCTTTTGTATAATGGGTCAGCGACTTACTTTCAGTGGCAAGCTTAACCGTATAGGGGAGGCGTAGGGAAACCGAGTCTTAATAGGGCGAATTAGTCGCTGGGAGTAGACCCGAAACCGGGCGATCTATCCATGGCCAGGGTGAAGGTGGGGTAATACCTACTGGAGGCCCGAACCCACTTATGTTGAAAAATGAGGGGATGAGCTGTGGATCGGAGTGAAAGGCTAAACAAGCCCGGAGATAGCTGGTTCTCCTCGAAATCTATTTAGGTAGAGCCTCGCATATCACTGTTGGGGGTAGAGCACTGTTACGGCTAGGGGGTCATCCCGACTTACCAACCCGTTGCAAACTCCGAATACCAACAAGTGCAATTGCGGGAGACACACGGCGGGTGATAAGGTCCGTTGTGGAAAGGGAAACAGCCCAGACCGTCAGCTAAGGTCCCAAAATGATACTCAGTGGAAAACGATGTGAAAAGGCACAGACAGCCAGGAGGTTGGCTTAGAAGCAGCCATCCTTTAAAGAAAGCGTAATAGCTCACTGGTCAAGTCGGTTTGCGCGGAAGATTTAACGGGGCTTAAGTATCATACCGAAGCTACGGATGCGTGTTTACACGCATGGTAGAGGAGCGTTCTGTACGCCTGTGAAGGTGAATCGAGAGGTTTGCTGGAGGTATCAGAAGTGCGAATGCTGACATGAGTAACGATAATGGGAGTGAAAAACTCCCACGCCGAAAACCCAAGGTTTCCTGCTCAATGCTAATCAGAGCAGGGTTAGTCGGACCCTAAGGCGAGGCCGAAAGGCGTAGTCGATGGACAACAGGTTAATATTCCTGTACCGCTTATAACTGCGATGGGGTGACGGAGAAGGCTAGGTCAGCCAGCTGTTGGAATAGCTGGTTTAAGCAAGTAGGGCGTGCTCTTAGGTAAATCCGGGAGCACATTAAACCTGAGATGTGATGTCGAGGATTCTACGGAATCCGGAGTGATTGATGCCATGCTTCCAAGAAAACCCTCTAAGCTTCAGGTTATAAGCGTCCGTACCCCAAACCGACACAGGTGGGTGGGATGAGAATTCTAAGGCGCTTGAGAGAACTCGGGTGAAGGAACTAGGCAAAATGGTACCGTAACTTCGGGAGAAGGTACGCCCTCTTGGTGACGCGACTTGCTCGCTTAGCTAAAGAGGGTTGCAATAAAATGGTGGCTGCGACTGTTTACTAAAAACATAGCACTCTGCAAACTCGTAAGAGGAAGTATAGGGTGTGACGCCTGCCCGGTGCCGGAAGGTTAATTGATGGGGTTATCTTCGGAGAAGCTCTTGATCGAAGCCCCGGTAAACGGCGGCCGTAACTATAACGGTCCTAAGGTAGCGAAATTCCTTGTCGGGTAAGTTCCGACCTGCACGAATGGCGTAACGACGGCCACACTGTCTCCACCCGAGACTCAGTGAAATTGAAATTGCGGTTAAGATGCCGTATACCCGCGGCTAGACGGAAAGACCCCGTGAACCTTTACTATAGCTTTGCACTGAACTTTGAACCTATTTGTGTAGAATAGGTGGGAGACTTTGAAGCAGGAACGCTAGTTCTTGTGGAGTCACCTTTGAAATACCACCCTGGTATGTTTGGAGTTCTAACCCAGGTCCGTTATCCGGATCGGGGACAGTGTATGGTGGGTAGTTTGACTGGGGCGGTCTCCTCCCAAAGAGTAACGGAGGAGCACGAAGGTACCCTAAGGACGGTCGGAAATCGTCCGCTTAGTGCAATGGCATAAGGGTGCTTGACTGCGAGACGGACATGTCGAGCAGGTACGAAAGTAGGTCATAGTGATCCGGTGGTTCTGTATGGAAGGGCCATCGCTCAACGGATAAAAGGTACTCCGGGGATAACAGGCTGATACCGCCCAAGAGTTCATATCGACGGCGGTGTTTGGCACCTCGATGTCGGCTCATCACATCCTGGGGCTGTAGCCGGTCCCAAGGGTATGGCTGTTCGCCATTTAAAGTGGTACGCGAGCTGGGTTTAGAACGTCGTGAGACAGTTCGGTCCCTATCTGCCGTGGGCGTTTGAGAATTGAGGAAAGCTGCTTCTAGTACGAGAGGACCGAAGTGGACGAACCTCTGGTGTTCCGGTTGTCACGCCAGTGGCATTGCCGGGTAGCTATGTTCGGACGGGATAAGCGCTGAAAGCATCTAAGTGCGAAGCCTCTTCCAAGATTAATTCTCACTGATTCTTTAAGAATCCTAAAGGGCCCTTGTAGACTACAAGGTTGATAGGCAAGGTGTGGAAGCGCAGTAATGTGTGAAGCTAACTTGTACTAATTGCCCGTGAGGCTTGACCATATAACACCCAAAAGGGTTGTTATAACGAATAACATTCATATGAATTCATGTACAACTTTCTAAATTATTGCAGAGATATTTCTCTGATGCCGATTTGCCTGGTGGCAATAGCGAGCGTGTACCACCCGATCCCATTCCGACCTCGGAAGTGAAACCGCTTAGCGCCGATGATAGTGTAGCAGTAGCTATGTGAAAGTAGGGAACTGCCAGGCTTTTACAATAAAAACCCGCCTTTTGGCGGGTTTTTTTTTGAGTTAGAATAATTACTTAATCAATCAGGTGTAATCTATTATGAAACATATCAAATGGTTATTAAATGTATCAGTAATACTATTAATGACGTCGTCCTGTTATGTTGTCAGCGCTCATAATGTGCCTATTAATGAGGAACCGTATCGAGGTTTGCCGTACCTCGCCACTACAACTGAAGTCCCTCCAAAAAACGTTGATAGACTGCTTATTAATGAAGTTCAACAGCTTATTTCTGCTGATGATAAACCGGTGCTGATTGATGTATATGGGGCTATTTTTAGAGAAGAGGCCTTGGATTTTGATGGTGCTTGGCAAGTTACATTACCGCGGCAAAACATACCAAATAGTATTTGGTTGCCTAATGTAGGAAAAGAAACATTAATTCCTATCGTAGAAAAATATTACCGGCAGCAATTACTTCGTTTAACTCAGGCAGATAAGACTAAAACAATTATCATTTATTGTAATGTCGACTGTTGGATGGCTTGGAATGCAGCTAAACGAGCTAATGAATGGGGTTATACCAGCGTGAAGTGGTTTCGAGAAGGTGTCGATGCTTGGATAGAAAAAGGACTAAAGCTTCAAAGCGCCGAACCTATTAATTTGCCCGTAGATGAAGAGTAATAGCGTTTGTTAAGTCTATTAAATAGGTTGGTTAACATGTGGATTACGAGCCCACATGTTAATCATTACTCCAGCTTAAAAAGAATCGCCTGGAATCCGTACCCAGCCTTCCATTAACACCCGAGCGCTTCGACTCATACTTGCTTTTGAAACCGCCCATATACCATCTGTTTGCTGAGCTTGCGCGCCTACACGTAAAGTGCCTGACGGGTGGCCAAAAATAACAGCATCACGTTCACCCCCACCAGCAGCAAGATTAACTAAAGTACCTGGAACGGCCGCAGCAGCAGCAATTGCAACAGCAGCCGTACCCATCATTGCGTGGTGTAGCTTTCCCATCGATAAGGCGCGTACGTGCAAGTCAATCTCGTCTGCCAAGATCGTTTTGTTACTCGAGCTTATATAGGTTTTTGGTTGAGTTACAAAAGCGACTTTTGGTGTGTGTTGACGTGCAGCGGCTTCAGAAATATCATCAATTAAGCCCATTTTAACGGCGCCGTGCGCACGGATTGTTTCAAACATCGCCAAAGCTTTTTCATCACCGTTTATCGCATCTTGTAACTCTGTTCCGTTATAGCCAATATCTTCTGCATTAACAAAAATGGTTGGAATGCCAGCGCTGATCATAGTGGCTTTAAGTGTACCTACGGCCGGTAGGTGTAAGTCGTCGATCAAATTTCCAGTAGGAAACATCGATTCACCTTCAGCAGATGGGTCCATGAATTCGACAACGACTTCGGCGGCAGGAAATGTGACCCCATCTAATTCAAAATCACCGGTTTCTTGTACCAGACCGTTTGTAATTGGTACGTGTGCAATAATGGTTTTAGCAATATTTGCTTGCCAAATACGCACTGTCGCAAGACCGTTATCGGGTATACGCGACGGATCAACCAGGCCACTGCTGATTGCAAAAGAGCCGACTGCTGCAGACAGGTTGCCACAGTTGCCGCTCCAATCAACAAAGGCCTTATCAATCGCAACTTGACCGAATAGGTAATCAACGTCGTGATCGGATTTACTGCTTTTAGATAAGATAACCGCTTTACTGGTGCTAGAAGTAGCCCCGCCCATGCCGTCGGTTTGTTTTCCGTAAGGGTCAGGGCTGCCAATCACGCGGAGTAATAAATTATCACGCGAAGCGCCGGGCACTTGTGCCGACTTGGGTAAGTCTTGTAGATTAAAGAAGACACCTTTGCTAGTGCCGCCACGCATATAGGTTGCGGGTATTTTAATTTGAGGTACGTGTGACATAAGCGGTTATTCCTTTAAGCTGCAGAAGTTGACTGCAAAAAATCTTGCGCAAAGCGCTGTAAAACACCACCAGCGGTGTATACAGATACCTCATCTGCGGTATCTAAACGACAAGTGACCGGTACTTTAATAGTCTCCCCAGATTTTCGATGAATTATAAGTGTCAAGGTTGTACCTGGTGTGATGTCACCAATGACATCGAAGGTTTCAGTGCCGTCGATGGCGTACGTTTTTCGATTTTCACCGGCCTTGAATTCCAGTGGAAGTACACCCATACCAACCAAGTTAGTTCTGTGAATACGTTCAAAGCCCTCAGCAACGATGGCTTCAACCCCAGCTAAGCGTACACCTTTAGCAGCCCAATCGCGTGAAGATCCTTGGCCGTAATCTGCGCCAGCAACAATAATTAACGGCTGCTTACGCGCCATATAAGTTTCAATCGCTTCCCACATACGGGTGACTTCACCTTCCGGCTCAATACGTGCTAATGAGCCTTGTTTGATGGCACCGTTTTCCTGTACCATTTCATTTAAAAGCTTAGGGTTAGCGAAGGTTGCGCGTTGAGCCGTCAAATGGTCACCTCGATGGGTTGCGTAGGAGTTGAAATCAACTTCTGGCAAGCCCATTTTAGCTAAATAAGCCCCCGCAGCACTGTCGAGCATAATCGCGTTAGACGGGGATAGATGATCCGTCGTGATATTGTCGCCTAACACGGCAAGAGGGCGCATGCCTTTCATGGTGCGCTCACCCGCTAACGCGCCTTCCCAGTAAGGTGGGCGACGGATGTAGGTGGTTTGTGGCCGCCAATCGTAGAGCGGGCTAACGTGTTCTTGTTGGGCGCTCGCTTCTGGAAACATTGGGATGTAAACCTGGCGGAACTGTTCAGGTTTGACGCTTTTCTTAACAATGGCATCAATTTCTTCATCGCTCGGCCAGATGTCTTTTAAGGTAACTGGATTACCTTGCTGGTCATGTCCAAGTATACCCTTTTCAATGTCAAAACGAATCGTGCCGGCAATGGCATAAGCAACCACTAATGGCGGTGATGCGAGAAATGCTTGTTTAGCGTACGGGTGAATGCGACCGTCAAAGTTACGGTTGCCAGATAAAACGGCTGTTGCGTATAGGTCGCGGTCAATAATTTCTTGTTGAATAACCGGATCTAATGCGCCACTCATACCGTTGCAGGTGGTGCACGCAAATCCGACGATGCCAAAGCCAAGCTGTTCTAGTTCGGATAATAAGTTGGCGTCTTCAAGGTACAGTTTGACGGTTTTAGACCCCGGTGCTAAGGATGATTTTACCCAAGGTTTGCGGGTTAAACCGAGCGCATTAGCGTTACGTGCGATAAGTCCTGCGGCAATTACATTGCGCGGGTTGCTGGTGTTGGTGCAGCTTGTGATGGCAGCGATAATAACCGCGCCATCAGGCATCAGGCCTTCTTCATTTTCAACGATACCAGAGATCCCGCGTTCTGCCAGTTCGCTGGTTGGGACGCGACGATGAGGGTTGGATGGGCCGGCGATATTACGCCCAACAGATGATAAGTCAAACGTTAGCACGCGTGGGTATTCAACATTTTTTAACGTATCTGCCCAAAGGCCCGCTTGTTTTGCATACGTTTCGACGAGCTTAACTTGGTCATCTTCGCGGCCTGTGAGTTTTAAGTAATCAATGGTCTTGTCATCGATATAAAACAGGGCGGCTGAGGCGCCAAATTCGGGCGTCATATTAGAAATAGTGGCGCGATCACCTAGGGTTAAAGCCGCAGCGCCTTCGCCGAAAAACTCAAGGTAGGATGACACCACTTTGGCGTTACGTAAAAACTCGGTTAGTGCCAGCACAATGTCGGTAGCTGTAATGCCGGGTTGGCGTATGCCGGTTAACTCAACGCCAATGATATTTGGTAATCGCATATAAGATGGGCGACCGAGCATCACCGTTTCGGCTTCAAGGCCACCAACGCCAATGGCGATTACGCCTAATGCATCAACGTGTGGGGTATGACTGTCAGTACCTACTAAGGTGTCTGGAAAAGCCACACCATCGCGAGCATGAACTACGGGCGACATTTTTTCTAGGTTGATTTGGTGCATGATGCCATTGCCGGGCTGAATGACATCGACGTTTTTGAAAGCTTTTTTTGTCCAGTTGATGAAATGGAAACGGTCGTCATTGCGGCGGTCTTCTATGGCGCGATTCTTTTCAAAGGCGTCTTTTTCGAACCCTGCGTGCTCTACTGCGAGCGAGTGATCAACAATTAATTGAGTAGGCACCACGGGGTTAACTTGAGAAGGGTCACCACCTTTTGCTGCGATAGCATCACGAAGGCCTGCTAGGTCAACCAAGGCGGTTTGGCCAAGAATGTCGTGGCAAACAACGCGAGCCGGGTACCAAGGAAAGTCTAAGTCTTGCTTACGTTCAATCAGTTGTTTAAGTGAGTCGGTTAGCAGGGCCGGGTCACAGCGACGCACTAAGTTTTCAGCGTGTACGCGTGAGGTGTACGGGAGTGTCTCGTAGGCACCGGGTTGAATTGCATCAACGGCAGCTTGTGCGTCGAAGTAGTCTAAATCAGTACCAGGAAGAGGTTTGCGGTTTTCAGTATTCATAAGATGACTCACTTAGTCTTAGTTAAAAAAGCCAGTCTTAGAAGTTTAAGACTGGCTGTGCTGGCTGATAGTACGTTGCGATCAATCTCTATCGGCAATGTTGCTCACGGGCCGGTAATCTGGGCCGATGTAATCTGCACTGGGTCGAATGATTCGGTTGTTGGCACGCTGTTCCATGATGTGCGCGGTCCAGCCAGTGACTCGGGACATAACGAATATGGGAGTAAACAATTTGGTTGGAATGCCCATAAAGTGATAAGCCGACGCGTGGAAGAAGTCAGCATTACAGAATAATTTCTTTTCACGCCACATGACTTCTTCACAACGAACTGAAACAGGGTAAAGGGTTGTGTCGCCGACATCGGCCGCTAATTTTTCAGACCACTTTTTGATGATCGCATTACGTGGATCAGAGGTGGTATAAACCGCGTGACCAAAGCCCATGATCTTTTCTTTACGGCTTAGCATAGCCATCATTTCAGCTTCGGCTTGTTCTGCTGAGCTCCAGTTTTCAATCATTGCCATGGCTGCTTCATTCGCGCCGCCGTGTAATGGCCCACGTAAGGTGCCGATAGCAGCGGTAACGCAGGAGTGAATATCAGACAAGGTCGACGCGCAAACACGGCCAGCAAAAGTAGATGCGTTAAACTCGTGTTCTGCATACAGAATAAGCGATACATTCATCACTTGCTCGTGTAACTGGTTAGGCTTTTCACCGCGCAACATGTGTAAAAAATGCGCGCCGACTGAGTTATCGTCAGTCTCGGTATCAATGCGCACACCATCGTGTGAGAAGCGATACCAGTAGCAAATAATTGACGGGAAGACGGCGATCATACGATCGATTTTGTCTAGTTGCTCTGAAAAATCTTTCTCTTCTTCTAGGTTCCCTAGCATCGAACAGCCTGTGCGGATGACATCCATAGGGTGAGCATCGGCAGGAATATTTTCAAGCACAGTCTTTAACGCAGCAGGTAAGCCGCGCAAGGTTTTTAATTTAGCGACATAACTGTCTAATTCGGATTGATTGGGTAATTTGCCATAGGCGAGGAGGAAGGCGACCTCTTCAAACGTCGCGTTATCGGCTAGATCTGACATATCATAGCCACGGTAGGTTAAGCCAGTGCCAGATTTACCGACGGTACATAAAGCGGTCTCACCTGCAGACTGCCCTCTAAGGCCTGCGCCGCCAACTTTCTTTTCAGCCATTACGATTTCTCCTTGGAAAATAATGCGTCTAGTTTTTGCTCGTATTCGTGGTAACCCAATACATCATACAACTCCATACGTGTTTGCATGGTGTCTACGACGTTAACTTGGGTGCCTTCTTTTCGAATGGTTTCGTATACGTGTAAAGCCGCTTTGCTCATCGCGCGGAACGCAGATAACGGATACAAGACCATGCTCGCGCCAGCCTCACCAAGTTCTGTGGTCGTGAAGTAAGGTGTTTGGCCAAATTCTGTAATATTGGCTAGAACAGGTACGTTCACCGCAGCGGTAAAGGCACGATAGTCGTCTAATTCGTACACTGCTTCGGCAAAAATCATATCGGCGCCGGCTTCAACGTAGGCGCAGGCCCTGTCGATAGCCGCTTGTTGGCCTTCGCTATTATACGCATCGGTACGCGCCATCAATACAAAGTCAGAATCTGTTTTAGCGTCGGCCGCAGCTTTTACGCGATCGCACATTTCTTCTTTGCTAACGAGTTCTTTATTAGGACGGTGACCACAACGTTTGGCAGCAACTTGGTCTTCGATATGAACCGCGGCAACACCAGCACGCTCAAACTCTTTGATTGTGCGCGCGATACTAAAGGCACTGCCCCAGCCGGTATCAATATCGACCAGCAAAGGAACGTCGGTTGCAGCCGTAATACGGCTGGCGTCTGTTAGCACGTCATTCAGCGTGGTGACACCTAGGTCGGGTAAGCCAAAAGAGGTGTTTGCAACGCCACCACCAGAAAGGTAGATGGCTCTGTAGCCGGTTTTTTCTGCCAATAAGGCGCTGTAGGCATTAATGGTGCCCATAATTTGTAACGGTTTTTCTTCTGCCATTGCTTCGCGAAAGCGTAAGCCAGCTGATTTTTGCTTATTCATTTAGGGTAAAGCTCCTCAATAAATTGTCGTTTTAAGCGCTTTTTGGGTAACCAAGTGCTTTAAGGTTTTCGGTAATTTCATCTAAGGTGCTCATGTCATCAATGGTCGCGGGTACTTTATATGCAACGCCATCGGCGATACTGCGCATAGTGGCGCGAAGAATTTTACCTGAGCGCGTTTTTGGTAAACGCTTAACAATGGTCGCGAGCTTAAATGCTGCAACGGGGCCAATCTTTTCACGCATTAAGGCAATCAATTCTTTAACGACGTCATCGGCATCGCGGTTGGCGCCCGATTGAAGTACGGCAAAGCCCATGGGCGCTTGGCCTTTTAGTTTGTCGGCAACACCAATAACGGCGCATTCGGCAACATCTGGGTGGGCTGCAATGACTTCTTCCATTGCACCGGTCGATAAGCGATGCCCCGCTACATTGATGACATCATCGGTACGGCCCATAATGTAGACGTAGCCGTCTTCGTCTACATAGCCGGCATCACCGGTTTCATAATAACCCGGGAACGTCTCTAAGTAAGAACTAAAAAAGCGCTCGTCATTTTGCCAAAGTGTGGGGAATGTGCCGGGGGGTAAGGGTAGCTTGATCGCAATAGCGCCCATTTGACCCGCTGCGACGGGTTGTCCGCTATCGTCTAAAAACTGTACATCGTATCCTGGTACGGGTTTGGTCGGTGAGCCGGGTTTAACGGGAAACACTTCAAGGCCCAAGCAATTTGCCGCTATTGACCAGCCTGTTTCGGTTTGCCACCAGTGATCCACGACGGGAACCTGCAACTTATCTTGCGCCCAATATAAGGTGTCTGGGTCGCAGCGCTCGCCTGCTAAGAACAACGCGCGCATGTTTGACATGTCATATTTTTTTATATGATCGCAATCAGGGTCTTCTTTTCTGATTGCTCTAAGGGCTGTTGGTGCAGTAAATAGCGAGACAACCTTATGCTCTGATATCACGCGCCAAAAAGCGCCGGGGTCGGGCGTGCCGACGGGCTTGCCCTCATAAATGAGTGTGGTGGAGCCGTTCAGTAAGGGGCCATAGCAGATATACGAATGACCAACTACCCAGCCAATATCAGAGGCTGCCCAGAATACTTCGCCGGGTTGGATATTGTAGAGATACTTCATGGTCCACATCATGGCCACAGCATGGCCACCGTTGTCGCGTACGACACCCTTGGGTTGACCTGTGGTGCCTGAGGTATAAAGAATGTAGAGCGGGTCGGTCGCTGCCACGGAAACGCAGTCCACCGCGTTCGCGCTCGCAACTGCAGTTGCCCAGTCGATATCACGACCCTCTTGCATGGTGGCCGTTGCTTGAGGACGTTGTAACACTATAGTGTTGCTTGGCTTATGATCAGACAGATCAATTGCCTCGTCGACTAGGGGCTTGTATTCAATAATGCGACTGGCTTCTAGGCCACAGGAAGCGGCCAATATGACCTTGGGTTTGGCGTCATCTATACGGGTCGATAGTTCGTTAGCGGCAAAGCCGCCAAAAACAACGGAATGAACGGCGCCAATTCTTGCGCAAGCTAACATCGCGATGACGCCTTCGGGAATCATCGGCATATAAATAAGCACGCGATCACCTTTGACTACGTCAAGATTAGACAGCACCCCCGCTAGGCGAGCAACTTCGTCAAGTAGTTGTTGGTAGCTATAGGTTATTTGTGTTTGGCTAACAGGGCTGTCGTAAATTAATGCGGCTTGCTCTGCGCGGCCTTCGTTAACGTGCCGATCGACGGCGTTGTAGCAAGTGTTAAGCTGGGCGCCAGAAAACCAACGATAATAAGGCGCTTTTGTGCTATCTAATACACAGTCCCAAGGTTTGTCCCAAACAATGCTTGAAGCGGCATCAGCCCAGAAGTCTTCTGGAGAGACCAAGGATTGTTTGTAGTTGTTTGAGTATAGGCCCATGTTCGTTTTTTTGACTGAATCTTAATCTAGATTCTCGCGTGACTCACACCGTAAGAAGCCGACCAATTTATCATTTTTAAGCGTTTTTTTCAAGCCAAACCCTCAGTCCCTGGACAATGATGCCTATATCTAAGGAGAGGATTTTAATGATCTCAGCTTTGGTGAGACGGCAACCGGAGGTGACAACTTCTTCAACTAAATAGTGTTCAATTTTTTCATACAGCATCGTGTCGGAAGTTGATTGTTGACTGAGCTGAGCAAATAAACGGATTCTTTTACGTAAATCATTGGCGAGAGACTCTAAATTGCCGACTTGGTTGTAGTGAGTTAAGTAAGCGCGATCGCAACCCGTTGCCATCAGTTTGTCTATCGAGTCTAACCAATCGCTGGGGTTAAAGTCGACGGGGGATGTCGGTGGAAAAACAAAAGCGTGCTGATTAACGGTTAACTCAGGGTAGGCAGCGCCAAAGGTATCGCCGGTGAACATGCCATTGCTTGTTTTGTCGATAATACAAAAGTGATGTTTAGCATGGCCAGGGGTGTGTAAAAACTCGAGTTCCCTACTTTGAAAGCTAATCTTTTGGTGATCTGCAGCAGCAACGACGCGTTGTTCGTCGACGCCAATCAATTCGCCGTAATGCCGTTTAAATTCAACGTCCCCATAAACCGCCGTTGCACCTGCCTGTAATCGACTGGGGTCAACCATATGGCGCGCCCCTCGTGGGTGAATGATGAGCTGAGCATTGGGGGCATGTTGCATAAGCAGTCCCGCACCGCCGGCGTGATCAAGGTGAACATGGGTAGGGATAACGTAATCGATGTTGCCTGGTGGGATGCCTTTTTGTTCTAGCACTGCCAGCAGTAAGGGCACGGTATGATTGGTGCCGACGTCAATAAAAGCGGCGTGGCCGTTTTGCTCAATCAAGTAACAGCTGGCTAAGCCAGGCCGTACGTATTGTGCGTCGATACAAGTGATGCCATGGCCAAGGGAATGTTGTATTAAATTCTGCATATAGGGTTAGTACAAGTGATGTTAGAGGGTATTAATAGTAAAGCTAAAGAGTAAAAATTCAAATGCCTATTCGATTTTAGAGTGGGGTGAACGCTGGTTTTTGTTATTATGGTAAACGTTTTAAGTAAAAAATTATTGGAGATAACATGGCAACGTATAAAGCCCCTGTTCGTGATATGGCGTTTGTATTGAATGAAATAATTAATGTTGAGTCATTAACGTCGATTGAAAAATTTGCAGATGCAACGCCCGATATCGTTAACGGTGTATTAGAGGAAGCGGCGAAGCAAATTGATAACACTATCGCGGTGTTGAATGAATCGGGTGATGCTGAAGGTGCACAATTAACGAATGGTGAGGTGACTACACCCGCTGGTTTTAAAGAAGCCTATGCCGCGTATGCTGAAAGTGGTTGGACTGGGCTGGATAAAGATGTTGAGTTTGACGGCCAAGGCTTGCCTTATGTGCTGGCTACAGCGGTAACGGACATGCTGTCAGGTGCAAATGCGGCGTTTTCTCTGTACCCGGGTTTAAGCAACGGCGCCTATGAAGCGCTAAAAGCACATGGTACCCAAGCGCAAAAAGAAACCTATATGACACACCTGAGTCGAGGCGACTGGAGTGGCACTATGTGTTTGACCGAACCAGGGGCCGGTAGTGACCTTGGGCAGGTTAGAACTAAGGCGTTTCCCCAAGAGGATGGCAGTTATTTAATCGACGGTAACAAAATATTTATTACCGCTGGAGAGCATGACCTAACGGACAATATTTTACATCTCGTATTGGCTAGAACGCCTGATGCACCAGAAGGCGTGCGCGGTATTAGCATGTTTATCGTGCCAAAGTTTTTGGTTAATGCAGACGGATCATTGGGTGAACGAAATCCAATAGTTTGCGCTAGCCTAGAAGAAAAAATGGGCATTCACGGCTCCTGCACCTGTGTGTTGAACTTTAATGAAGCGAAAGGTTACCTTGTCGGTGAGTTGAATAAAGGCCTGCAAAATATGTTTGTCATGATGAACGCCGCTCGCTTAATGGTTGGTTTGCAAGGCTTGGGTGTTGCAGAAAGAGCAACGCAAAACGCGATCACTTATGCTAAAGAGCGCAAGCAAGGTCGTCCCTTAACGCGTAAAGCCGAATCGTCATTTGATAGCGATACCATTATCGTGCACCCTGATGTGCGGCGTATGTTATTGACCATGAAGGCCTTAACCGAAGGTTGTCGAATGATGGCTTACGATACCGCAAAATACGTCGACTTATCAGAAAACCACCCAGATGAGACGGTGCGTTCAAAGGCTAAAGAACGGGTAGATTTAATGACGCCTATCTGTAAGGCGTTTACCACGGATGTCGGTGTAGAAGTAAGTAGTTTGGGTGTGCAAGTATACGGTGGGCATGGCTATATTCGAGAAAATGGCATGGAGCAAAACTTGCGCGATAGTAAAATATTCTGCATTTACGAAGGGACTAATGGCATTCAAGCGCTGGACTTAGTTGGCCGTAAGCTCTCGATGGGTGGGGGGCAGTTACCCAAAGACTTTTTTGCTGAAATCAACGATGAATTGGAGTCGGCGACGGATGAGTTGAGCTTTATTTGTGAGCCTTTGCTTGACGCCTTAAATGACTTACAAAAAGCAACCGATTGGTTGGTCGAGTCGAAACAACATAATCCGAATGATTCCGCCTCGGCGGCAGTTGATTATTTGCAACTGTTCGGCTGGGTCAGTTTGGGTTACTACTGGTTACGAGCAGCTAAGGTGGCGTCAAAGCATGATGCGGTGTTTTATCAAGCCAAGTTAGTTACGGCAAAATTCTTTGCTACAAAACTATTGCCGCGGGCTCAAGGCTTATTGCCTGTTGTGATGTCCGGTAGTGGTTGCGTTATGGACCCAACAGAAGAGATGATTTTATAGCGCGTTTGAGGGCATAAAAGCGCTGCTTTCGAGCGGCTTTTTTGTATATGTTTAGGATGTCTTGAGCGTATTATTACGTTTAAAAATAATTACAAATAATAAGGTTAAACGGTATGAACTTATTCGAAATGTCGCTGGATAAAAACCCAGCAAACTACGTCACGCTGTCCCCGCTGACCTTTATTAAGCGAGCAGCCGATGTTTATCCTAATAAGTTGGCATGTGTACACGGCGAGCAAAAAATCACCTGGGCGCAAACCTATCGACGCTGTGTGAGATTAGCTGATGCGCTATCGAAGCGCGGTATTGGTCGGGGGGATACAGTATCTGCAATGTTACCCAATATTCCAGCGATGTTTGAATTACACTTTGCAGTACCCATGCTCGGTGCGGTGCTACATTCAATTAACACGCGGCTAGATGCCAAGTCGGTTGCTTTTCAGTTAGATCATTCAGAAAGCAAGGCGGTTTTTATAGACAGTGAATTTGCTGACACGATGGCAATGGCCTTAAAAGAGGCGCAGGTTTCACCTTTTGTGGTGGATGTTGAAGACGCAACGTATTTGTCAAATAAACCTATTGGTGAAGAAACGTACGAATCATTTATAACGCAAGGACAGGATACGTTTCAGTGGGCCTTGCCGGAGGATGAATGGGAATCGATCACGTTAAACTATACGTCGGGAACGACGGGTAATCCAAAAGGTGTGGTGTACCACCACCGAGGTGCCTATTTAAATGCCATTAGCAATGTTATTACTTGGGACATGGGTAACCACCCAGTGTACCTTTGGACCTTGCCGATGTTTCACTGTAATGGTTGGTGCTTTCCGTGGAGCATAGCGGCATCGGCAGGAACCAATATTTGCTTGCGTAGCGTACTACCTAAAACCATTTTTAATTTAATTAAAACTGAAGGGGTGGATCACTTTTGCGGCGCACCGACTGTTTTAACAATGTTGATTAACACCCCAGACAAACACAAACAGGGTGTTGGTCAAGGTGTGAAGGTAATGACCGCCGGTGCGGCTCCGCCAGCAGCGGTCATACAAAGTATGCAGCAAATGGGTTTTAGCGTCACCCATGTCTACGGTTTAACGGAAACCTATGGCCCGTGCACGGTGTGTGCTTGGCACGATGAATGGAACGAGTTGCCTGTGGATGAGCAAGGTCAATTGAGGGCTCGTCAAGGGGTGCGCAGCGCCATGCTCGAAGACCTGATGGTAGCGGACCCTAAAACGTTAGAGCCCATGCCAAAAGACGGGGTAAGCCTGGGCGAAGTGTTTATGCGCGGCAATAATGTAATGAAAGGTTATTTAAAAAACCCGAATGCGACAGAAGAAGCATTTGATGGTGGTTGGTTTCACTCAGGGGACCTGGCGGTTTGGCACCCTGATGGTTACATTGACATTAAAGATCGCTCAAAGGACATTATTATTTCAGGCGGCGAAAACATTTCAACTCTGGAAGTGGAGTCGGTTTTGTATCGACACGCTGCCGTGATGGAAGCAGCTGTTGTGGCTAAAAATGATGAAGTATGGGGTGAAAAGCCTTGCGCTTTTGTCACCTTAAAAGAAGGCGCGCAAGCCACAGAAAAAGAGATTATAGCCTTTTGCCGTGAAAATTTAGCGCATTACAAAGTACCCAAATTGGTTGTATTTGGTGGCTTACCAAAGACGTCGACTGGAAAAATTCAAAAATTTATTTTAAGAGAAACGGCAAACGAAATCTAGAAGCAAGGCTATTCTAGGGGCGATCGCCACATAAATAGCTACATTCATCGGCGGTTAAGGTTTGCTCATATAGACTGCCAAGCGGTAGACTTAGCTTACCTATGGCAGATTGAATAATCGATGATGGCTGAGATACTACTCTTTAAAAAGAAAAAACTGTCCGAAAAGCACAAAGGGAATACGTTATGTAGAAATGGTCACCACCATTGGTTGATCGACAAGCAGCAGGTTTTTGATGTTAAGTTAGGTCGTTTGGTAACAGTTAGTCGCTGTAAACGCTGTAGAATCAAAAAAAACCAGCTTAAATAAGGGCTTGCCGCATTAATATCTTGGTTGACCTTTGTGAATTTAGGGTTAAAATCCGCAAGTAAGGATAAAATAATTAACAATTTTAACGGAGCATTACAATGAAATTAATTAAAAACATGGCGGCAATTGCAGCAGCAGCTTTTTTGGTCACAGGCTGTGCTAGCGTAGAAACCGAAGATTGGAAGAGTTGTGCTATTACAGGCGCGGCAATAGGCGGTGTGGTTGGCGTTTTTGAAGACGGCGATAAAGATGCGCGTGATGGTGCTCTTGGCGCTTTAGGCGGTGCGATCATTGGTGGAACTATCTGTGCGTTAATGGCGGATGAAAAAGTAACTGCCCCAGTTCCAGAAAAAGACAGCGATGGTGATGGCGTTGTAGATAGTTTGGACCAGTGTCCAAATACGCCAGCTGGCGCAAAAGTAGACAGCAAAGGTTGTCCGTTAGATAGCGATGGTGACGGCGTTCCTGACTATAAAGACGAGTGCCCAAATTCAGCACCAGGTGCTAAAGTTAATGAATTAGGTTGTGCTAAACCATTAGTGCTTAAAGGCGTTAACTTCCATTTTGATTCAGCCGTATTGACGGAAGAAGCAAAAGCTATCTTGATTCCGGTTGCTGATAATCATAAAAAATATCATGCAGACGTGAATTTGCTGATCGGTGGACACACTGATTCACAAGGCCCAGCCGAGTATAATTTAGGCTTGTCTCAACGTCGTGCTTCAGCAGTGCGTACATTTATGATCGCTCAAGGTTGTGATGCGAGCAAATTAACAGCTGTAGGCTACGGTGAAGAAAAAGCAATCGCCGATAATGCAACAAAAGCAGGACGTGCCCAGAACCGTCGTGTTGAGTTAAGCGTTAAGTAAATTCGCCTTGCAAGAATAAAAAAACGGAGCTTAGGCTCCGTTTTTTTATGCCTGAAAAAATCGAGTATGATTTTTAAAAGGTTTACCAGTATTACACAGAGTGCTTTTGTTGACGTTTTATGTGTTTAGGATAAAATCAAAGAGTATGGATCGAATTTAGCGACTATTTAAATGGAGAGACAAATGAAAATGTATAAAAAGTGTACGGCAATAATGGCAGCGGTTGTGTTATCAACGGGGTGTGCCACGGTTGAAACAGAAAGTTGGCAAAACTGTGCGATTGCAGGGGCTTTGTTAGGTGGCGCTGCAGGTGCTTTTGTTGAAGCATCAGGTGAAGCGGCCGTAGGTGCTGTAACAGGTGGAGCAATAGGCGGACTGATCTGCGGTAATAGCGCTGAGCCAGCAGCAGTAGCACCACCAGCACCGGATAGTGACAACGATGGTGTCGCCGATACGCATGATGCCTGCCCAGACACACCTACGGGGACAACTGTAGATAGCAAAGGATGCACCCTAGACGGTGATGCTGATGGTGTTGTCGACGATAAAGACCAATGTCCAAATTCAGCACCAGGGGCAAAAGTTAATGAATTAGGCTGTGTTAATCCGTTGGTTTTAAAAGGCGTCAACTTCCATTTAAATTCAGCAGAACTGACCGAGCAAGCAAAGTCGATCTTAGGGCCTATTGCGGATGATTATCGTGATAATCACGGCGATCTTAATTTGCTTATCGGGGGGCATACCGATTCTCAAGGCACCAATGCTTATAATATGGACTTGTCACAGCGACGTGCAGAAAGTGTTCGGCGCTTCATGGTGGCTAAAGGCTGCGACGCAAATAAATTAACCGCGGTGGGCTACGGGGAAGAAAAACCCATAGCCGATAATGGCAGTAAAGAAGGCCGTGCTAAAAACCGTCGCGTGGAAATCAGCGTGAAATAATTGCTGTTGCTGTTTTTAGTGAAAACGGGGCTAAGGCCCCGTTTTTTTATGAGGGCCTTAGTGACGATGGAGTCTGTAGCGACAGAGTGAGTTTGTTAATAACCGGTGTGGCACTGGACGTTTAGTTTTTAGGTACGTTCCATTGATTTGCCGTGCCAGCAGAGCTTTCGCTTAAAAAGTATTGGCCATCTTTAGCAAAACTTAATGCAATGATGGCGGCTGTTTTGGGGCGCCATAGCAGGTGCTTTTTTACTGACCAAGTGTGTAGAAGTTGGCCGCTTTTGACATCCCATAAATCGATGCGTTGATTGGGTCTTCCCGTAAGTAGGCTGTTGCCATCAGGAGAAAAGGTGCCTGCTGTAACCGTCATATACCTCATCGGCAGTTCACTGAGTTGATCACCTGTTTGGGTATCCCACAAGCGTGTTTTGCCTAAAGAAGCGTTGCTCATGGCGTATTTACCATCCTCAGACAAAGCTACCTTATAAATCTTAAAGCTATGGGTCCATTGTTGAGCTAGCTCACCTGTCTTTAAGGACCACAATTTAGCCTGATGGTCGTTGCCGCCCGTGAGGGCGAATTGCCCATTGTTTGAGAGAGCAACACTGTTTACAACACCCGCGTGGTTAAATGTATGGATAATCTTGCCGTGATATAAGTCAAAGTAATAGGCTTGGTTATCCTCCATGGCAATTAAGGCCCGCTTGCCATCAAATGAGATAGCTAAGTCAGTGATGTTGGGGAAATCCCACAGGCCAATAATTTTGCCGTTATTGATTTGCCACAAGGCGAGCGAGTTTTTCTCAGCAGTGATAGCAAATTTCTTATCTGCTGAAATAGCGGTGGCGATAATGCCGTCGTTGACATCGGTATGTTGCCATTGATGGAGTGTTTTATTTGATAGGGTGTTAATCAGTTTGGCTGGCCCTTCGGTTGAAGCAACCAGGGCTAAACTGGCGTCATTAGAAAGGCTAGCAGTAAAAAGGCCTTGCTCGCTATGCGTCCAAGTTTTATTGGGTACACTTTCAGATTGGCAAGCGGCAAGCGTAACGATAAGGCATATAAAAAAAAGGCGTGTAATTAAAAAATTCATTTTCCAATAGTAGTCGTTTTTTTAAAAAAACGTTTTAATTTAACCACTAATAAAGAGAAAAACCCTGTTTTTTCCGGTTCAGGCGCAGCTTGCTGCTTGAGATCGAGTGGGGCGCCTTGGATAAAACTAGTCACTAAGGTGTTAAATGCTAGAGGGTCTTCTAGTTGTGGCGCGTGACCAATACGCTTGAATAGGGATAAACGACAATTTGGAATGAGCTGTTGCATGTTCTCTAACGAGCGCAAGGGCACGATGGGGTCGAGGAGACCATACGCAATTAAAACAGGAAAGTTGAAGCGACTGAGTAGATGGGTGCCTGACCAGTCTTTAAGTGATTGCAAAAAGCCGTTAAGGGCTTTAATGTCCATACTCATTGCATCGTCTAAGAGTCGTTGAAAGCTATCGGTTTTATCATTAATAGCGGGCATGGATTTTTTTAAATTATGCGCGAGGGTTTTTCTTTTTAAACCGACAAGGTCTAAAAAGTTAAAAACATTGCCGGCCGAGAAAAATGACGTGGCCGACGGTGTTTTGTCCAATATTTTTAATCCTTCGGCTGGCGAGGGAGCCACTAGGGTTAAAGTGGTGATACGTTTTGGGTGATCACCAGCAAACTGTTGAGCCACTGCACCACCCAAAGAGTGGGCTACCAAATGAAATTTTTCAAGTTGTAGGGCATTGACGAATTCAAGTAAATCGTCACTTAACGTTTGGATATTGTATCCTGCGTCAGTTACTTGACTAGAACCGCAGCCTCTAAAATCAGGTGCGTAGGCTTTATAGCCTTTAGCCAGTTGTTGCAAAAAGGGCTCCCAGTAGTGCCAACTGGCAAAATTACCGTGTAGCAAAACAATCGGGATGTCACCGTTTATTTGTTGCTCATAATGTATCTTGAGTTGTTTGGTTTGAATAAAAGGCATGGTTATTCTTGTGACCAGTTAAGTTTTTTATGTAGCGTAACCACTGAGCCGATGATGATCAAAGTGGGTGGTTTGGGTTTAAGCTCATCCACTTTATCGGCGATATGATGTAAGTCGGAAATGATGACTAGATGTTCGGCGGTGGTGCCTTTTTGAACCAAGGCGACCGGCGTACTTGCGGCTAAGCCTCGTTCGATGAGTTTTTCGCTGATTTGGCGTAAGCCAATAAGGCCCATATAAATAACGATGGTCTGGTTGGGTTTTGCCAGCTGTTCCCAGTCTAAATTAACGGTGTTATCTTTTAGGTGTCCGGTGACAAACAAACACGACTGGGCGTGATCCCTATGCGTTAATGGGATACCTGAGTAACTGGCGCAACCTGATGCCGCAGTAATGCCGGGCACTACTTCGAAGGCAATGTTTTCATCAACCAGGGTCTCGATTTCTTCACCGCCGCGACCAAACATAAAGGGATCGCCACCCTTTAGTCGCACCACACGTTTTCCTTGTTTAGCGAGATTAATGAGTAACGCGTTAATGCCCTCTTGCGATACGGCGTGATCACTGCGCTGTTTGCCGACATAAACTCGTTCGGCATCGCGACGGGCAAGGTTTAAAACTTCGGGCGAAACCAATCTGTCGTAGACAATAATGTCAGCGAGCTGCAGAATTCGTAAAGCCTTTAAGGTCAGTAACTCTGGATCACCAGGCCCACCGCCAACTAAGTAAACCTTTCCATTTGCTTTTACGTCGTCGGTTTGCGCTAGTAAATTGAGTAATGCTTTTTCGGCCTTTTTATGCAGCCCTTGATAGCACATATCGGCGATGGGGCCACTAAAGATGCGCTCCCAAAAAATTCTGCGCTGCGCTACGTTGGTAAAATGCTCTTTTACCGTTTGTCGAAACTTAACGGACAGTTCAGCTAAATTACCTAAGGTGTGTGGTAATAATGTTTCCAGTTTGGCGCGTAAAGTTCGAGAGAGTACGGGGGCTGATCCGCCGCTTGAAACAGCAATAATCATGGGGGATCGATCAACAATGGCCGGAAAAATAAAGCTGCATAAGGCAGGTTGGTCAACAACATTAACAGGGATATGCTGGCTTTTAGCCTCGTTGGACACTTGGTTATTGGTAGTCGGATTATTGGTAGCGCAAATGACTAAGCCAAAACCCTGAGTATCGCCGGCTGTATAGCGACGCTTATGGTGTTTAATTTTTCCGTCAACGAGCAGCAGTGAAAGTTCGTCGTTTAGATCAGGGGAGATAATGGTGACAAGTGCTTTTGCGTCTAACAATAAGCGAACTTTGCGCGTAGCCACCGAACCACCGCCGATAACTAAACACGGTGTTTCGCTGAGCGCGTGAAAAAGGGGTAGATAGTCCATAGCTTATGATAACTCAGAATGTCTGAAACAAGTGGTGAGGTGGTCATTTACGAGCCCCGTTGCTTGCATTAAGGCATAGCATATTGTGGGGCCTACGAAGCTAAAGCCGCTTTTTTTTAAAGCCTTACTCAAGGCTTGTGAAAGAGCAGTTACGCTTGGTATTTGATCGGCTGTCTGCCAACAGTTGATGATGGGCGTGTGATCAACAAAGGACCACAAGTATTGAGAAAAAGAGCCATGCGCCTGCTGTGTTTGTAGAAACGCTTGGGCATTTTTAACACTGGCCAAGATTTTTAGTCTATTGCGAATTAAGGCCGGGTTGCTTAATAACTCGTGGACTTTTTGCTCTGAATAAGTGGCCACCAATTGTGGATCGAAATGATCATAGGCTTTGCGGTAAGCCTCTCGACGTTGTAGCACGGTAGACCAGCTTAAGCCGGCTTGAACGCCTTCTAGAATAAGGAACTCAAAGAGTTGTTGTTCGTCTTTTAATGGCACGCCCCATTCGCGGTCATGGTACAAGATGTCGAGCGGTTTTTTTGCCCAAGCACAGCGGGTTAATTGGTCGCTCACGTGCGTAAACTAATGATGGGCCAATGTTGGGTGTTGGCATGTTGGGTTAGCTTGTCATCGGGGTCAACGGCCACAGGGTGGGCGACTTTTTCAAGCAATGGAATGTCGTTGTGTGAGTCGCTATAAAACGTACTACCTTTTAGATCAAGGTTGTTGTCATCTAGCCATTGCGCCAGCCGAATTACCTTGCCCTGTTGGTAGCAAGGTTCATTAATAAAACGCCCCGTATAGCGACCGTTTATAAGCTCCGGTTCGCTGGCTAGCATATGCGGAATGCCGAAGAGTTTAACGATCGGTTCGGTTACAAAACGATTGGTTGCAGTAATGACCAATAAAGTGTCGCCGTTGCTGCGGTGTTTTTCAACTAAAGTGACAGCCGCGGGAAGTACTAGGGGACGTATTTTTTCATTAATAAATACCTCCCGCCATTGTAATAATTGCTCAAGCGGATGTTCGGCGAGAAACGATAAAGCAAAAGTTAGATACTCATTAATATTTAATTCGCCACGGCAATAATCGTCATAAAACTGGGTGTTAATGCGGGCGTAATGCGCACTGTCGACAAGTTTTTTTTCGACTAAAAACTGCCCCCAAAGGTGGTCACTGTCATCACAAATTAAGGTGTTATCTAAATCAAAAATCGCTAAACTCATAGGCCTGCTTTGTCGTGTTAATGTTGAGTTATTTGGTGTTGTAAGACCGCAGTAAATTGGGTTAAAGGCAAACTGTGATTGGGGTCTAATAAAGACAAGTCTGACATAATTTCGCTGGATACCCAATCATTTTATAAAGAAGGTCGCTTTGGCTTAAAACGTCGTTATAATGCGGTGTATTGAATTTTAGTTGATTGAATAAATTATGATTGACGAGGATGGCTATCGACGTAATGTCGGGATCATTTTATGTAACCAACAGAATAAGTTGTTTTGGGCAAGGCGCGCCAATCAAACGGGCTGGCAATTTCCGCAAGGTGGTATGGATGAAGGTGAAACACCCGAACAAGCTATGTACCGTGAGCTGTACGAAGAAATTGGTTTAACCTCAAAGTCTGTAGAGGTGATAGGACGCACGGGTGAGTGGGTCTATTACGATTTACCTAAACGCTTTATACGCAGTAATAGCTTTCCTATTTGTAAGGGGCAAAAACAGATTTGGTTTTTACTGCGCTTGTTGGACGATGAGCAGAAAATTTGTTTTGAAACGACCGAAAAGCCAGAGTTTGACCGTTGGCGTTGGGCAGAGTATTGGGAGCCAGCTTTTGATGTGGTGTATTTTAAACGCAATGTTTACCTAAGTGCATTGACTGAAATGTGGTCGCACTTGTTTCCTGGGATCACGCCTAATTTGCACAAAAAATAAGGCTAAGTCTAATAGCCTGCAGAATTTTTATCCAAATTAACGGGTGATTCTTGCAGCCGGATTATATCCGTTTTAATAGCGCCATTGCTGCTTAAGCGCAACCAACGAAAGCCGGGTGGGATAGTGTCTATCGCAAAATTCTTGCTTAACGGTTTAAATTGAAAGCAAGTAGACGGCACGCCGTAAACCGGCTTATCAGCAATCTGGCTTTCAAATGCTTGGTGTATATGCCCATGTATGACCCCGCGTATTTTAGGGTAATCACTTAATAAGTTGACCAATCTATCAGGGTTTCTGACCGCCATTGTGTCTAACCAAGGACTGTTGATCGTTTGTAGCTGATGATGCAAACAGATGAGGACGTTTTTTGTTGGGTGGCGTTTAATTTCACGCTCTAATGCAGTGACTTCGGCGTCATCTAGGCTTCCCCCTTCTTCACCGGGTGTTTCAGAATTAAGAAAGGCAAATAACCAAGGGCCATGGTGTAAAAACGGTTGATATGAAACGGAGGGGTGATTAAATAGGTCGGCTAATTTGTCGGGGGTGTCATGGTTTCCCGGTAATAAGTAGCAAGGAATATTAAGTGCTTTAAGGTGTTCGTTTAAACGTTCATATGACGCGTCTGAACCATCCTGGCTGAGGTCACCGGTTAAGAAAATCAAGTCGGGCGGCCAGCAATGGTCTTTGGCGAGTTGTAACACAGATAAAAAGCTTTGCTCGGTATTAACGCCGACCAATTGTTTATCGATAGTGTCAAATAAATGCATGTCTGATATCTGTAGTAATTTGATATCAGTCTGATTATCTAAGTTATCTGAAAAAATAGTCATTATATAGTTAATAGCTAATTTTAAGCCTTAGTGGTTTGTCCAAGTATAGACGTTGAATTTATAAAGGGTGATGTTTAACTAAAGTAATTTTTTAATCAAAATACGGGATTGGCGTGTCTGATTATAAATTTTGCGTTTGGTCTCAGGTAGGTCACTTAGTTTAGCTGATTCAAATCCTCTTTCTGCGAACCAGTGGCTACTTTGAGTAGTTAAAACAAACAAGGCTGTCAGACCGAATGAAAGGGCTTTTTGCTCTATCATTTTCAATAGGTGGTCGCCACGCTCGGCGGAACGGTAGTTGGGGTGCACAGCGACGCAAGCGAGCTCCCCGATTGAGTCCTCTACGTATTCATAAAGTGCTGCACAAGTCGTTATTAAGCCATCTTGTTCAATAACATGAAATTTTTCGATGTCCATTTCAATGGTTTCTGCGGAGCGGTAGGTTAATAAACCGCGTTCTTCTAGTGGCCGAATAAGCTCGATAATACCGTGTATATCATTACTATTTGCAGGTCGAGCATCTTCAAACGGACGAACGCTGATTAAGGTGCCTGAGCCTTGTCGGGTAAACAGCTCTAATTGCAAACCGCCATTAATTTTACGATGAATCAAATGGATGCGTTTAACGCCCATTTCGCTGGCACGAATGGCTTCTTGTAAATGTAAGTTGGCATCACTTTCACTGGCTGGTGTCTCGGACAACAAGGTCTTTGCTTGAGCAGTTGTTAGTTGGCGAATGAGTTTATTGTTGCCACTCAATTGTTCGGTTTGTTCGGTTAAGAGGATTAACTTGTCCGCTTTGATAGACGTTGCAATAGCGGTGGCAATTTCTTCGCTGCGAAGATTAAATACTTCGCCTGTCGATGAAAAGCCTAACGGGGACACTAAAATAATGTGACCAGCGTCTAAACTCTCAGCGATAGCGTGACTGTCTACACGCCGAACTTCCCCGGTAAATTGATAATCCACACCATTAATAACCCCTAGTGGTTTTGCGGTTAAAAAGTTACCGGAGTTTACGCGAATACCCGTTGCAGCCATCGCGGTATTCGCTAAGCCGGTGGATAACTGTGCTTCGATGTTGGTCCGTACGATACCGACAGCTTCTTTTGCCAATTCAAGGGTGTGTTTATCCGTTACCCTTAGGTGTTGAAAAACTTGGCTGTTTATATTTTTCTCGGCTAGTTTGGCTTCTAATTGAGGCCGAATGCCGTGCACTAAAATCAACCGTATTCCTAGGCTGTTGAGTAATACAAAGTCTTGCGCCAGGTCTGTAAATTGCGGGTCGGCAACGGACTCACCGCTAAAACAAACCACAAAGGTTTTACCGCGGTGTGCGTGAATATAAGGGGCGGTGCTCCTAAACCAATTAACAAATTGATGTGTATGCGGTGTCTGTTCAGTCGCTGCAGGCAGGCTATTGGAGGGGTGGCTTCCATCAATGAGCGAAATGTTTAAGTGCTGAGCCGCTTGACGTATTTTGCCTAGCGCCGAATTAGGGATACTGCCGCCAGTACCGCCCTTGTGCTTTGGGTAAGTCCATCGGTAAATAGTGGCAGGGTCTTTACTGATCGCCTTAGCGAGGCGTTTTATACCACCAAATTGTTGAATAATAAAAGCAGCGTCGTTTGACATTGGCATAGTAAATTGCAATAAACGCAATAAAAATAGACTATAAACGCAAAAAACGCAAGAATATTTATGCCAAACAAAGTTCTTTTATAGTTTGTTGCAAAAAATTGCAATAAGGGTCAATTTGGTCACTTGCTATGTATTCATTTGCCTGATGTGCTTGGTTTATGCTTCCAGGGCCAAGAACGATGGTTTCAATACCTAGATTAGATAAGTAAGGCGCTTCGGTGCCGAAAGCAACAGCGCGCGCTTTTTTTCCAGACAACCGCTCGGTTAAACGGGTTAATGCGGCATTTTCGGCGGTTTCAAATGCGGGAACGCCGCAAAAGATTGGCCGATATATGGCTTGTAATCCATGTGTTTCGTTAAAAACGGTGCTTAGTTTTTTTTGTAAATCAGCGCGCAAGGCATCAATATCCATGCCGGGCAAGGGTCGAATATCTATTTGAGTCTCGCAGTGCGAACAGATTCTATTAGGGTTGTCACCACCATGTATCGAACCGATATTCATTGTCGGCGTGCTTACTTCAAAGACAGGATTTTGGTGTTTGCGCTGTAAGTCATCGCGCCAGCGTAATAGCTCATTAATAACTCGATGCATGCCTTCGGTAGCGCTCGCGCCTAAGTGAGGGTTGCTGGAGTGGCCGGCGCGCCCAGTAACGACGATGGACTCCATCATCACGCCTTTATGCATGCGGATAGGCGTCAAGCTGGTGGGCTCACCAATGATGGCGTATTTGGCATGCTGTAATTGAGTTTTATTTAAAGCGAGGGCGCCGCTCATGGCGCTTTCCTCATCGGCGGTGGCTAATATGGTTAACGGCCTCTTAAAGTCGCGGGCTTTAAACCTTGCTACGGCATCGAGAGCGAAAGCAAAAAAAGACTTCATGTCGGTGCTGCCTAAACCATAAAAATTATTGTTTCGTTCGGTCAGCGAGAAAGGGTCTTGTTGCCATAACTGTTCATCAAATGGGACAGTATCGGTATGACCTGAAAGAATCAGCCCATCGGCCCCAAAATGCGTAGGACCGATGGTAGCAATTAAGTTGGCTTTGTGGGCTTGGTTTTCTAACGGTTGAATAGTGACTTTGAAGCCAAGATTTTCCAGCCAATCGGCCAGTAAGTGTATCACTGGTAAATTGCTTTGATCATGACTCTTGCTGGTGCTACTAACAGATGGCGTGCCGATTAGGGCACGCATCATTTGTAATGTAGTCAGCTGTTTAGTCAACGGCTTGTGATTAGTTTTTGTCTGTCACCGCACCTTCTGAGGCAGAGCTGACGAGTTTGGCATATTTTGCCAGTACGCCGCGAGTATACTTTGGTTCTGGCTTAATCCAGTGGCTTAAACGTTGTTGAATCACGTCGTCATCAAGGTGTAAGCGCAGCTCATTTTTTACGCTATCGATGGTAATGGTATCGCCGTCTTCAACAATCGCTATCGCACCACCTTGATAGGCTTCGGGTGTGATATGACCAACGACAAAGCCATGGGTACCACCTGAAAAACGGCCATCGGTAATAAAAGCGACTTTATCACCTAAGCCGCGGCCCATAATGGCTGATGTAGGGGCCAGCATTTCTCTCATTCCTGGGCCACCTTTAGGGCCTTCATAGCGAATAACCAAGACATCGCCTTCTTTGATGGAGCCATCTAGGATGCTCGCCATGGACTCTTCTTCCGAATTAAATACGCGGGCGGTGCCGGTAAAGCCTAAGCCTTCTTTGCCAGTAATTTTAGCAACAGCGCCTTCGCTTGCGAGGTTGCCGTGTAGCACCACCAAATGGCTGTCTTTTTTGATGGCATTATCCAGCGAGTGGATGATGTCTTGATTATCCGGGTAAGGAGCCACGTCGGCCAGGTTTTCTGCCAAGGTTTTACCGGTAACGGTTAAGCAATCACCGTGTAATAATCCCGCATCTAATAAAATTTTCATCAGTGGTTGAATGCCGCCGATATCGATCAAGTCAGCCATTGAATACTTGCCGCTGGGTTTTAAATCAGCCACCATAGGGACACGTTTACCGATGCTGGTGAAATCGCTTAATTCAAGTTTGACATCAGCGCTGTGTGCCATAGCAAGCAAGTGAAGGACTGCATTAGTCGAGCCGCCAAGTGCGATGACCACGGCGATAGCATTTTCAAATGCCTTGCGTGTCATAATGTCGCGCGGCTTAATGTCTAGTTCAAGTAAGTTTAAAACAGCTTTTCCTGCATCTTCACAGTCTTTCTGTTTGTCGCTGGATACCGCTGCTTGCGCAGAGCTGTTGGGTAGGCTCATGCCCATGGCTTCAATCGCTGAAGCCATCGTGTTAGCGGTATACATGCCACCACAAGAGCCTGCGCCGGGAATGGCTTTAGATTCGATGGCGTGTAGTTCTTCGTCATCAATTAGATTGTTTGCCCGCGCGCCAACCGCTTCAAACACGGAAATAACGTCGAGCTTACGTTGTTTGTGGCAGCCAGACAAAATAGTGCCACCGTATACAAACACACTGGGTCTATTCAAACGAGCCAATGCGATCATGCAACCAGGCATGTTTTTATCGCAACCGCCAATGGCCACGACGCCATCAAAGCCTTGGCAACCAACAACGGTTTCAATCGAGTCGGCAATCACTTCACGAGATGTTAGCGAGTACTTCATCCCTTCGGTACCCATGGAGATGCCATCGGAGATTGTTATGGTATTGAAAATAACGCCCTTACCGCCAGCAGAGTCAACACCTCGAGCGGCGTCATCGGCTAGACCATTAATGTGCATATTACACGGTGTGACCATCGCCCAAGTTGAGGCGACCCCCACTTGTGGTTTTTTGAAGTCATCGTCGTTAAAGCCAACAGCGTGTAGCATCGCGCGACTGGGTGCGCGCTCCATGCCATCGACAACTTGTGATGAAAATTTTCGGGAATTGGTTTTTTTATCAGACATGGTTTGCTCGTATATAGTAAGGGGTTAAAATGATGATTGCCAAGACGACTTTCTGCGCCAACTGAGTTTGGGAAGGATAAATCCAAGGAGTAGACCAAGCGCTAACACGGCGGCGCCCATTAAAAACCAGTCTTGTGAATCACTGTTTTTTAATACATCGTTTTCCCGTTTAAAACGTTCTAGTTCACGCTCGATGGTGACCACGCGCTGTTGCAATAAATCGCGTTGCTGAAGAATTTCCACGGCGTTACTGGCGGTGTTTTTCAAATCCTCTAGTTCACGCGATAAGCGGGTGTTTAGCTGTTCTAATTCGCTGGTTCGCGTATCTAGCCCCAAGTTTTGCTCGCTAAGGGACGCCCATTTTTTCTTAGCCTCGGCCGCTTCTTGCTGGGTATTGATTAACTGGCTCTGAAGTTTTTTAAGCTGACTTTTTGCCGAAGGTGTGCTCACGAGTAAGCGACTTAAAACCCAGCCATCACGAGTATCGCTAAGCTTAACCTTGCTATAGCCTGAGTCGGGGTTACGCTCGAGGATGTTAACTTTTTTGCCGCTTTTTAGGGTGGCAATGATTCGATGACTTGAGCTTTCGCCTGAACGCACCATAATGTCAAGTTCGTCAGATATGAAGGCTGTTTCAGCCAGGCTGGAACCGGCAATTAGACTCAATGCAAATAAAATTTTTTTCACGCGTTAATCCTGTGCTTGGTGGGTGTTAAATAATGTAAAAGCATTATTTCATTAAAAATTCTAATAAGGCTTTTTGAGCGTGCAATCGATTTTCGGCCTCATCCCAAACGACACTTTGTTCGCCATCAAGCACGGCAGCGCTTACTTCTTCACCTCGGTGTGCGGGCAGGCAATGCATAAACACAGCGTCAGGTTTGGCTAGCTGCATCAGGCTTGAATTGACGCAATAGCTACTAAAGGCTTGCTCGCGGTCTTTTTGTTCCTGCTCTTGCCCCATGCTGGCCCATACGTCAGTGACGATAAGGTCGGCGTCTTTGGCGGCTAATTTAGGGTCGTGGAAAAGCTCCACATGGCTAGAGGTTGCAGCAAGCAGTTCCATTTCGGGTTCATAACCCGGTGGGCAAGCGATAGAGAGCTTAAAGTCTAATAATTTTGCCGCGTTCATATAGGATTGGCACATATTATTTCCGTCACCAATCCAACACACGTGCTTACCAGCAATATCGCCCCGTAATTCAAACCAAGTTTGTAAATCGGCTAATAACTGACACGGGTGAAACCGATCAGTCAGGCCGTTGATGACGGGTACCGTTGAGTGTTCAGCAAAGGTGGTGACGGTTTCGTGTTTATTCGTACGCAACATAATACCGTCGACCATGCGAGAGATAACCCGCGCAGAATCTTCTATCGGTTCGCCACGACCTAATTGGGTGTCTCGCGGTGATAAAAACAACGCATTGCCGCCAAAATGTGTCATTCCCGCTTCAAAAGAAATGCGTGTGCGTGTGGATGATTTTTCAAAAATCATGGCCAGTACTTTATTTTTTAACGGCTCGTACACCGTACCGCTGGCGCGTATTTTTTTAAGTTCGCTGGCGCGTAAAATGATCGCGCGTAGTTCGTCGGCGCTTAAATCGTTGAGGGTGATAAAGTGTCGTGGCTTCATAGGGCTACTTTACATAGGTACAGGGTCAGTGGGCAATAATTAAATCGCTGACTTTGTCCACAATCAATTGGGCCTCGTCGTCATTAATGATCAGTGGAGGCAAAAGACGAATCACTTTATTAGCGGCAACGTTAATTAATAGGCCTTGCTGTAAGGCTTGAGCAACCAAATCTGAGCACGGCTCGCTTAGCTCTATGCCAATCATCAAACCTTTATTACGCACTTCAACCAAGCCAGCATAGTGTTGCAGCTTTTGTTTGAAAGCGTCATTCATCCTTTTGCCAAGTTGTTCAGCGCGCAGCATAAGCTGGTCACGTTCTAATACATCAATCACTGTCAGTGCTGCAGCGCAGGCGAGTGGATTGCCGCCAAAGGTGGAGCCGTGTGCACCAGCACCTAATAAGCCGGTGGCCTTGCCGGCGCTTAAACAAGCGCCGATCGGTACCCCGTTGCCCAAGGCTTTAGCGAGGGTGACCACGTCCGGTTTTAGCGCAGATACTTGGCTGGCTAGAAAGTGCCCGGTACGCCCCATACCGGATTGAATTTCATCCAGCATCAGTAGCCAGTCGTGTTGGTCGCATAGCTCACGCAGTTCGCTAAGATAATTGTCCGCTGGAATGTTGATGCCGCTTTCACCTTGTACAGGCTCTACAAGAATGGCAACAATACCGGCTTGCTGCTGAGCTAGCGCTTTGATGGCATCTACATCGTTATAGGTTACGTGGCAAAAGCCTTCGAGCAAAGGTGCGAACCCCTCTTTAACCTTAGGGTTACCAGTAGCCGTTAGGGTTGCGAGTGTGCGCCCGTGAAAGCTATTAAGGGTAGTAATAATGACTGGCTTATCAATGCCTTTACTGTGCCCGAAGCGGCGTGCAATTTTTATTGCGGCCTCGTTAGCTTCGGCACCTGAGTTGGCAAAAAACACATCGTTCATGCCCGTTAGTTCGCATAACTTATCGGCAAGCTTTTCTTGTTTTTCAATATAATACAGATTGGACGTATGCAGTAAGGTATGTGCTTGCTCGCAGATGGCGGCTGCAACCTCAGGGTGTGCATGGCCTAGGCCACAAACAGCGATGCCGGACAAGGCGTCCAGGTATTTTTTGCCGTTTTCGTCCCATAACCAAGCGCCTTCACCTTTAATAAAGCGAACGGGGTAAGAAGCATAGGTGGGCATGATATGGTTGTGCATAAAGAGCGTTACATTGGATAATGGATAAAAAATAAAGGCAGCCTAATTAGACTGCCTGTTTTATGAATTGCTTATTATAATTATCGCTAACAAAATCAGCAACTAATCTACCATGAATAGTATTGAGTTAAGCATATTTTCAAGTCGATTGTCGTCGGTGTGTGATGAAATGGGTGCGGTTTTACAACGCGCGGCTTTTTCGCCGAATATTAAAGATCGTTTGGATTTTTCCTGTGCGGTGTTTGATCGGGCGGGGCAACTATCTGCCCAAGCTGCACATATTCCGGTTCATTTAGGGAGTATGGCCTATGCGATGCAGGGCGTCGTTGATAAGTTTGATTGGCAAACCGGCGATATGGTGGCGTTTAACGACCCGTACTTGGGTGGCACTCACTTGCCTGATGTAACCTTGGTGTGCCCCGTTCATCAGGACGGTGTGTTACTTGGTTTTGTAGCCAATAGGGCGCATCACGCCGATATGGGTTCTGAGACACCGGGCTCCATGCCATTGGCTACGTCTCTTGACGAAGAGGGGTTGATTATTGCGCCACAAAAGATTATGCGAGCGGGCGAAAGTTCTGACGAATTTCGACATATTTTAGCTGAACTCGGTGATTCGGTTGAATCAATGGGTGACTTTAACGCGCAAATAAGCGCAAACCTACGCGGCTCACAACGGCTTTGTTCGATATTAGCTGAGTATGGCGCAAAACAGTACATGACAGCATTAGAGCAACTGAATGGCTACGGCGATCGCCTAATGAATCAGTTGATCAAGCGTATTCCTGACGGGGTGTATGATTTTGAAGATGTCATGGACGACGATGGTGTTGGCACCGATGATATTAAAATTAAGTTAAGTTTGGCTATTGCAGATGGCCAAGTCGTGGCCGACTTTTCGGGTTCGGCACAGCAAGTGAACGGCAATATTAATTGCCCGCTATCAGTGGTAGCTGCTGCCGTGTATTACGTGTTTAGGTGTTTAATGCCTGATAATACGCCGGCCTGTTTCGGTGTTTATCAACGGATAAAAATACATGCCGAAAAAGGCTCCTTGCTTAATGCGAATAAACCGGCGGCGGTTGCGGCGGGTAATGTTGAAACGAGTACCCGGCTTGTTGATGTGGTATTAGGCGCCTTGGCAAAAGCGATACCGGAACAAATCCCAGCGGCCAGTCACGGCAGTATGAATAATGTTGCGATGGGAGCTCGAAACGCTCAATCGAATTGGAACTATTACGAAACGATTGGCGGCGGCATGGGTGCAGGGGTGAAACATGATGGGCTCTCTGCGGTTCAAACGCATATGACAAATACGCTTAATACGCCAATTGAATCATTGGAAATGCACTACCCATTACGCGTCGACCGCTACCAAATACGGCGGGATTCAGGTGGCTTAGGCAGTCGTACAGGCGGTCAGGGTGTTGTGCGAGAAATAACATTTCTACAAGCGGCCACAGTTACGTTACTAACCGAACGCAGGCGACATCAGCCGTGGGGCCTATGCGGTGGGCAAAACGGGCTGAGTGGTAAAAACCAATTAAACGGGGTCGATTTGCCTGCCAAAACGAGCCTAGCTGTGCGTGCTGGCGACCAGTTAATGATTGCCACCCCTGGCGGTGGCGGTTATGGGCGACCGCCAAGCGGGTAATAAAGAGTATAATGATCACACATGATTAATAAGGATGGTTACGATGACTATTAATGAACGAATTGAAGAACAATTAAACGGCCACAGCGTTTTGTTGTATATGAAAGGTACGCCTTACTTCCCGCAATGCGGGTTTTCTAGCAAGGCGGTGCAAATATTGCAGGCTTGTGACAGTGAGTTTGCCTACGTCAATATTTTTGATGATGATGAAGTCAGAGAGGGGTTAAAGGTTTATTCTAATTGGCCCACCTTCCCGCAGTTGTACGTTAAAGGCGAACTCGTTGGCGGTGCCGATATTTTGATTGAGATGTATGAGAACGGCGAGTTAAAACAGTTACTTGATACGGTTAGGTCTACACCGCAGCAGTAAAAGCATCCCAGCGATTGACGATTTTACAAAATAAATGAGCGGTTTGCTCGGCGTCGTAAAGCGCCGAGTGAGCTTGTTCGTTGTCCCAGTCCATTCCAGCGGCTTTGGCAGCCCTTGCTAACACGGTTTGGCCGTAGGCTAAACCGCCTAAGGTGGCCGTGTCAAAGGTGCTAAACGGGTGGAAAGGGTTGCGTTTAATGTTGGTGCGTTCAACCGCGGCATTCATAAAGCCAATATCAAAGGCAGGGTTATGCCCGACTAAAATAGCGCGCGTGCAGCTTTGCTGTTTTAGTGCTTCTCTAACAGGTTGGAATAATTTTTTAAGCGCGTCCTTTTCGTCAATGGCCAAGCGAAATGGGTGGTACGGGTCAATGCCATTAAATTGCAGCGCAGCCGGTTCGAGGTTGGCCCCTTCAAAAGGTATAACGTGTTCACGATGAGACGATTGAATAATAATTTCTCCCGCCTCATTCATTGCGGGGATCACAACGGCCATTTCTAATAAGGCGTCAGTTTTTGCATTAAAGCCAGCGGTCTCTATATCGACTATAACCGGTAAATAACCGCGAAAGCGCGTCGACATTATTTTATTACTTTGATTAGGCATGACAGCTGAGGTAATATTGTTAAAATATTCGTCTATAATAAAACAACCGGCCATCGTACAAGAGAATTAAATGGCCTTAATTTTTGGGAGATTGGTTCGATGGGGTTTGATACTTATTTTAAAAAGGGACTTTTTACAATGGCCTTAGCGCTTATGCTTGGCTTGTCAGGCTGCGCTTCACTCACATCTCAAAAGGAAAATGACCCATTAGAGCTGGTTAATAGGGGCGTTTATCAGTTTAATGAAAAGGCTGACCAATACGTTCTTGAGCCCGTCGCGAGAGGCTACCAGTTCGTCACGCCGAATTTTGTTGATACAGGTATTTCAAACTTTTTTAGTAATTTAGATGACGTCGTTGTACTTATAAACGACGTATTACAATTAAAGCTTAATCAAGCCCTATCCGATGGCGGCCGTGTTCTCGTTAACAGTACGGTCGGTGTGCTTGGTTTTGTCGACATGGCCACCGATATGGGCATGCCAAAGCATAATGAAGATTTCGGACAAACCTTAGGGGCATACGGCATTGGAACGGGTCCTTATATCGTGCTGCCAATATTAGGCCCAAGCACCTTACGAGATACATTGGGAATATTTGCCGACTCTTTCGTCGACCCGATACAGCAAATTGACGACTCAGATGCTATGTGGGCTGCGATTGCTCTAGAAGGCGTAGACGCACGGGCTGATTTAATTAGCACCAAAAAAATTATCGATAGAGCCTCTCTAAACCCCTATGAGTTTATTCGTAGCGGCTACTTCCAACGACGTGAATACCTAGTTTACGACGGTAACCCGCCGCTCGATGATGGAGATTTAGACGACGAGTAAGACATAAAAAAGCCCCGTTAACGGGGCTTTTTTATGAGTAGAGGCTATGTTTAATCGCTTGCTTGAACGGCCCATTGTAAGGCGATGTCTTGTCTAAAAGGTATTAGGGCTTGATCGTTCATTGGAAAAGATGCAGGCGCTTGCCATAAGGTTTTGACTAAGGTTATTTTTTCTTTATTGCGAGGTAATTGGTAAAAGTCGGCGCCATAAAAGCTGCTAAACGCTTCCAGCTTATCCAGCGCATTTTCGCTTTCAAATACCTCAGCGTAGAGTTCAATCGCTGCGTGCGCAGTAAAACAACCCGCGCAGCCACAGGCGGTTTCTTTCGCTTGCATTGTATGCGGTGCACTATCGGTGCCTAAGAAAAACTTTGGGTTGCCACTGGTGGCTGCTTGTAGCAGTGCTTGCCGATGGCTTTCACGCTTTAGAATGGGGAGGCAATAATTGTGCGGTCGGATGCCACCGGCTAATAAGTCGTTGCGGTTTAATAGTAGGTGCTGTGGGGTTAATGTCGCAGCAGTGTTATCGTGCGCGTTGACAAACGCTATGGCTTGTTGGGTGGTGGCATGTTCTAAAACAATGCGTAATTCAGGAAATTGTCGTCTGATAAAGCTTAAGTGCCGATCAATAAAAACTTGTTCACGATCAAAAATATCGATATCACTGTCGGTTACCTCAGCATGAACGAGTAACGGTAGTCGATGTTTTTGCATGGCATGTAAAACATCAGTCAATTTGTTTATGTCGGTTACGCCATTGGATGAATTGGTGGTGGCACCGGCAGGGTATAGTTTTGCCGCGTAAATGTGTTCGCATAGGCTAGCTTGCTGTATATCGTTAGCGCTGGTGTTGTCGGTTAAATACAGGGTCATCAACGGTTGAAAACTGCTGCCACTTGGGCTTGCGTGTAAAATACGTTGTCGGTAAGCGAGGGCGAGCTCGGTGTTAATGATCGGTTGCGCCAAATTAGGCATTACAATGGCGCGTTGGAATTGGCGCGCGCTAAAGGCTACCGTGGTGTTTAGCGCATCACCATCGCGTAGGTGTAAATGCCAATCATCAGGTTTTGTAATTGTGAGTTTAGTGGTCATATTGGTCGGTGAGAGAGGCTTGCAATTGATTAAATTGACCTTATTTTACATACATTGCTTGCTATAGACCTTGCAAATCATCGAAAATACTCAGTTCTTTGAAAAAGGCGTCTATCGTGGGCGTCAATATAATTCAATATTTTGATTTGGAGCGAAGTGAGCGATATGCCTATTTATGAATATCAATGCAAAACGTGTGATCACCGCTGTGAAGTGTTGCGTAAAATCAGCGATGAGGCCTTAACGACTTGCCCCGAATGTGGCAAGGAAACACTTATTAAATTAATGTCGGCATCTGGCTTTAGGTTAAAAGGCCAGGGTTGGTACGAAACCGATTTTAAAAGCGGCAATAAAAAGAACTTGGCGGAGGGCTCTTCCAAAAACATTGGAAAAGCGTCCGCTGAGAAAAAAACTTCAAGTAGCAGCAAATAAGCGGCTAACTCATTAATACGACTAAGGATTAAACTATGCGAAGCCATTATTGCGGCGAAATAAACGAAACCCATTTAGATCAAGAAGTTGAGTTATGCGGATGGGTGCACAAAAGGCGCGATCATGGCGGCGTTATTTTTATAGATTTACGTGACCGAGAAGGCATTGTTCAGGTGGTGTATGACCCCGACAGGGCTGACTCTTTTGCCGTGGCTGAAAGTATCCGCAGCGAGTATGTGATAAAACTTCGTGGGCGCGTACGTGCTCGACCCGATGGCACCATCAATGCCAAAATGAAGACCGGAAAGATCGAGGTGCTGGGCTTAGAATTAGAGATTCTTAATCACTCTGAAACGCCGCCTATTCAGGTTGACGGAGATATTGAGGTTAATGAGGAAACACGCTTACGTTACCGTTATATCGACTTGCGTCGTCCTGAGATGTTGCAAAAAATTCGCCTGCGCCGCGATGTCACCTTAAACCTTCGTCGTTTCTTAGAAGATGAAGGCTTTTATGAAATTGAAACGCCGTTTTTAACCAAGGCAACGCCCGAAGGAGCACGTGACTACCTGGTGCCAAGCCGTACCCATCAGAACAGTTTTTTTGCCTTGCCTCAGTCACCACAGCTATTTAAGCAGCTATTAATGATTGCCGGCATGGATCGTTATTACCAAGTGGTGCGTTGTTTCCGTGATGAAGATTTGCGTGCAGATCGCCAGCCAGAGTTTACCCAGTTAGATATCGAGACATCGTTCTTAGATGAGCATCAAATTATGGCTCTGATGGAAGGCATGGTTCGCCGCTTGTTTAATGAAGTGATTGACGTGCAGTTGCCCGAGCAGTTTCCACAAATAAGTTATGCGCAGGCGATGGAATTATACGGTACTGACCGGCCGGATTTGCGTAACCCACTGTTACTCACCGACGTGGGTGATTTGATGCAAGCGGTCGAATTCAAGGTGTTTTCTGGGCCGGCTAATAGCGAAGACGGCCGAGTGGTTGCACTTAAAGTGCCTGGTGCGGCCAGTTTAAGTCGCAAAGAAATAGACGATTACACTCAGTTTGTTGGTATTTACGGTGCCAAAGGTCTGGCGTATATAAAGGTCAATGACCGTAGCGCGGGTATTGACGGGTTGCAATCACCGATTCTTAAGTTTTTACCCGATAACGTTGTTGAGGATATTATGCAACGTACCGAGGCGCAAAGTGGCGATATCGTCTTTTTTGGTGCAGATAAAACCAAAGTGGTAAACGAGTCAATCGGTGCACTACGCGACAAAATGGGTAAAGACCAGGGCTTGTTAGAGGGCCAATGGAAGCCCGTTTGGGTGATTGATTTCCCAATGTTCGACTGGGATGAAAAGTCTAACCGCTGGACTGCCTTACATCACCCGTTTACCGCGCCATCGTGTGATCAAGATACGCTTAAAAAAGCACCGGGTCAGGCTATATCACGTGCGTACGACTTGGTGCTGAATGGTACAGAAGTGGGTGGTGGTTCGATTCGTATCCATAAAACCGATATGCAGCAGGTGGTGTTTGACTTATTGGGCATGGCCACTGAAGAGTCGCAGGAAAAATTTGGTTTCTTACTGGATGCGTTAAAATACGGTTGCCCACCACACGGTGGTATCGCTTTTGGTCTGGATCGTTTGGTGATGCTGATGTCAGGTGCCTCTACTATTCGAGACGTGATGGCATTTCCAAAAACCCAAACAGCAGCCTGTCCATTAACCTCGGCGCCGGCCATGGTTAGTGATGCGCAACTTAAAGAGTTGGGCATTCGCTTAAGAAAACCACCGGTGCAACAAGCAGAATAACGGAGAAAATTATGTCAGCAGTTTTAAATGCCATTCAAGATTATTCGTTACTCGATGATAGCGAATGTGATCAGCGCATTATTGCAGCAAAGAAAAAACTCGGCGACCGCTGTGTTATTTTAGGTCATCACTATCAGCGTGACGAGGTGTTTAAACACGCTGATTTTAGCGGTGATTCGTTAAAGTTATCAAAGCACGCAGCCGACTCGAAAGCTGAATACATCATTTTTTGTGGCGTGCATTTTATGGCAGAAGTGTCGGTTATTTTATCGCGACCTGATCAAGTGACTATTTTGCCGGACTTGGCGGCAGGTTGCTCAATGGCCGATATGGCCAACTTAACAAATGTTAAGCGCAGTTGGAAAGAGCTCAATAGCGTGCTCAATGCCGACGAGCACGTAACGCCGGTTACTTATATTAATTCAGCCGCCGATTTAAAAGCCTTTTGTGGCCGTCATGAGGGTATCGTGTGTACCTCGTCTAACGCCAAGCAGGTTTTAGACTGGTGTTTTGAAAAGCGCGAGAAAATCTTATTTTTCCCCGATGAGCACCTTGGTAGAAATACCGGTTATCGTATGGGTATTCCCTTGGATCAAATGGTCGTATGGGACTTTCACCAGCCGATGGGTGGCTTAAGCAAAGCGCAAATTCAAAACGCAAAAATGATCTTGTGGAAGGGGTTTTGTTCGGTGCATCAAATGTTTCAAGCGAACCAAATTGATGACTTTAAAAAGAAATACCCTGAAACCCTTGTTATTGCTCACCCCGAAGCAAATTTTGAGGTATGTGAAAAAGCCGACTACGTGGGTTCAACGGAAATGATCTTAAAAACGGTGCGAGAAGCCAAACCAAACACCCGTTGGTTAGTGGCCACCGAGCTTAATTTGGTGAATCGTTTAAAAGAAGAAGTCAAAGGTCAAAATAAAGACGTGCACTTTATGTCACCTACCGTGTGTATGTGCTCCACAATGTTTAGAACCGACCCGCAACACCTTGCTTGGGTGCTAGAAAACTTGGTTGAAGGTAACGTGGTCAATCAAATACAAGTGGCGGATGACGATAAACTAATGGCAAAAAAAGCGTTGGAAAGTATGTTGGCGCTTTTTTAACGGGTTATTTGCTTAATTATTGGTTCGATTGGGTGGTATCTACTTTTAGGCGACTAATAAACTCCTTGAGTTGCTTTATTTCTTTATCGCGTTTTAAGGTGCTGGCTTGATTGCTGTTTTCAAGCCAAGTTACTACTTCTTCTGCGGCAGTTAATTGCCCAGATCGCAATAAAATATCTATCATTTCAAACAAGGGCTGCATAAAAGTGCGGTGTAATTCGTGTGCGCGTTGGAAGTCGTTAAGTGCAGCCAGCGTACTATTGATCGCTCGATGCGCCCTACCTCGATGGTAATAATAATCGGCATTACGGGGTTCTTGCTCAATTAACTGGTTAATCCACTCCAGGTAATTGCTTTGTAAGGGCTCGCAAGCGGGCAGATGTAGGCACCCCGCTATTTGGTGTAGGGCTAGTTTAGCAGATGCGGTAACGGGGTTGTTTTTGATGCGTTTTAGCGTTTCTTGTTGTAAACCATCGGGTATCGGCTTTTTGTAAATGGCCAATATGTTTTGGTGATGCAGGGCGTAAGCAATTTCTTTTGGTTCGAGAGCCATCGCTTTTTTAATTGCTTGGGTTGCGGTTTCAATATCCCCCGCTTGATTGGCCGCGTTGCTCAGTAAAGCTTGAATGGCCGGTGAATCAGGGTGATGGGCCGCTTCATAATATGCCAAACGATGATAGCTACTCCATTGTGTTGCGCGTAAATAAGTACTACTCGCTAATATTAAGACCACGGCGAAAAAGCCCGCGGCTATTTTTTTAGTAGGGACTAAGTGGCTATTCGGGATTAAGGCAAAAATGGCCAAAATAATGCCGATAGAGGGAAAGTTATTACGGTGCTCGTGGGCTATTTCTAAGGCGAAAAAACTGGACTCTAACAGATGGCCAATAAAAAACCAGCCGATGCCCAGTGAATATAAGGGCTTGGTTTTTCGATAATAAATAGCCGATAAGACCAATGAGACAATAAAAATAATGGCAAGCAGTGTTGTCCAAGGTGAAAAAATGGAAGTTGACAGGAGAATGTCATCATGGAATAAACCAAAGCTATTAATACGCGGCAATAGTATTAAGGACAAATAAAAACAGAGTACGCGCGGCTCGGTTAACACCCGCTCTAACATACTAAAAGGGCGATGATTATAACTAGCAGAGGCGTAATCAATAAGTATTATCAGGCCAGTAATACAAGTAAAAATTAATAGGGCGTAAATAAACCAGCGGGTGTTTCGTGTCAGTTGCTTAAAGCGAGCCCACGGTTTTTGTTGCGGATACAGGGTTAGTTCTATCCATACAATAATTAATGGTATAAGAACGGCGTTTTCTTTGCTAAATAAAGCGAGCGTTAAACTTAGAAGGCTTAAAGCAAAAAGGAGAAAAACTTTGTTGTTAAACCCCTTAACAATCTGAGTATTGCGGGCATAAAGGTATAAAATAATACAGCCTAAGCTAAATAGGGTGCTTAAGGCCGTCATGCGTTGAACGACGTACAGTACGCTGGTTAAGTTAATGGGGTGGATAGCCCAAATTAAACTGATACCAGCGGCCAACCAAAAAAGAATGTTTTTATTGTATTTGTTCTCAGCAAGGCTGTTCGTACGTTTTAATAGCTGCAAGCAGAGTACTAAAATCAGTAAAGCATTGAGGCAATGAATAATGATATTAGTAAGCTTAAAAACACTGGCATCATAGCCACCTGTATAAAAATAATTGAGCGCAAAGCTCAGCATGGCAACGGGGCGTTTTAAAGGTCCAGCATGGCCGGATGTGGCACTTGAATATAAGGCAGAGGGACTAAGTGACTGTAGTTGTATGAAAGAGTTATTTATTATATTGGATAAATCATCAAATATAAATGGCCCAGAAAGACCAGGGAGGTACGCTAAAAAAATAAGAAAGATGATGCCAGTTAGGGCTAAAAAGTATTTTGCCAGTGTTTGTTTATTATACATGGTTAAATAAAAAGGCGGCTTTGCAGCCGCCTTTTTATAGATCAATACCTATGTTTATGTTTTAGGTAGGTATTTAGTAGGTGTCGCTGTAGTACACGAAATCGTACCTGTTGACACTGTCCACTGCAAGTTTGACCCTATGCCGCCTGTTGGTTCGGGTACATAACGGAAGCAAGAGCCATCAGCAGTCCCTATTTTATTTGTACCGCTGTTTAAGGTAATTTCAAGTTGTGGGCGAGTGCCGCTTCCTGAGGTTTCAGTTTGAATCAGAATGGAAGACACGTATTCACCAGCTACTGCAGTCGTGCCTAATAAACCAGAGTTGATGTCATTGTCGGTGAAGCCATTTAAAGTACCGTTTTCACTCCAATATACTTCAATCGCTGTTTTAAATGCGCCAGATAATGAAGCGCCTTCAGAGACACGTGATTTGATGGTGTAGTCTTGGTAAGCCGGAATAGCAATAGCAGCCAAAATACCGATAATTGCTACCACGATCATTAATTCAATAAGAGTAAAACCCTTTTGAACGCTGTGTTTCATTGTTTGTATGTTTTTCATGTTGATGTCCTTATTTTTATGTAAAAAAGTTCGTAAAGCATAATTAACAAAGCAGGGACTGTGCCAAACATGTTTTTTAGCGAATATTAATAATCAACTTGTTGATTTATATATTGAAAAAACTTATTTGGTTTTTTTAGATCCTTTGGGGTTAACTAGACTCGCATACGTACTTTGTCATAATGTGACGCTGCAGGTCACAGAATGTCAGTCGTCTAGCCCCAGTTTTTTTAAGCGATAACGTAAGGCGCGAAAGGTGATGCCCAGTTCTTTAGCGGCGGCGGTTTTGTTCCAGCGGGTTTTTTCTAGTGCTTTAACGATGGCTTGTTTTTCTAATGAGCCCAAGTAGTCTTCTAATTGTTCACCGTTGTTGCTTGCCGTTGGGTTGCTATTCAGTGTGGGGGTGTCGGGTAGGTGTAGATCGTGAGGAGTAATTTCAGCGCCTTCGCATAAAGTGGAGGCACGTTCTAAAATATTTTCTAATTCGCGTACATTACCGGGAAACGCGTATTGACGGAGTGCTTTGATGGCGTCGTCGTTTAATCGTTTAGCTGTCTCGTTATGTGCTATGGCTAACTTTTTCAAGACATGAAGCGCGAGTTGTGGAATGTCTTCTTTTCGCTCGCGTAAGCTCGGTAGGGCCAATTCGATCACGTTAATTCGGTAGTAGAGGTCTTGCCTGAATTGCCCTGCATCGACCAATTGGCTTAGGTTTTTATGTGTGGCGCTGAGTATGCGTACGTCGATGGCTATTTCAGTTTCACTGCCAATCGGGCGAATGCTTTTTTCTTGAATAGCGCGCAGCAACTTAACTTGCATGTGCAAGGGCAAATCGGCTACCTCGTCTAAAAATAAGGTACCGCCACTAGCCGTTTGGAAAAGCCCCGGCTTATCGGCAATAGCGCCGGTAAAGCTGCCTTTTTTATGGCCAAAGAATTCGCTTTCCATCAGTTCTTGTGGGATAGCGCCACAATTGATTGGCACAAAGGCGTAGTTGGCTCTAGGGCCTTTTTCATGAATTAATTTGGCGACCAGTTCTTTGCCGGTACCCGAGTCACCGCTGATATAAATAGGTGCTTGGCTACGAGCCAATTTGGCGATTTTTGCGCGCACATTGGCCATCACGACAGAATCCCCAAGTAGTTGCTCCCGACTACGCCTATCGGCGGGGGCGGTTGTGTCGTTTATTTTTATTGCCGAACTAACCAAGTTTTTAAGACTCTTTAGGTCCACGGGTTTTGAAACAAAATCAAACGCGCCTAATTTTAACGCGTTTATGGCGGTTTCCATGCTACCAAAGGCGGTAATAACGGCGGTCGGTAAGCTTGGACAGTGAGTTTGAATGTATTCGACCAGCTCTAGGCCATTGCCATCGGGTAACTGTAAATCGGTCAGGCAAATATCAAAATGATTCGACTTCAAGAGTTTTTTGGCTTCACTAAGGTCTTGGGCGGTCTTACTGGCGATGCCCATGCGCGATAAGGTTATTTCAAGTAACTCGAGAATGTCAGGTTCGTCGTCGACGACCAGCGCAAGGGATTGTTTCATAAGGTAGGCTTGGCGGTGCTAAAAAGTAAGGTAAAGCGACTGCCACCGTTTGGGTTCTCATCGTAGCTTAATTTAGCGTGGTTAAGTTCGGCGAGTTGGCTTGAAATATAAAGCCCTAAGCCAGTCCCGGATGGTGAGGTGGTATAAAACGGTTCAAAAATTTGTTGCGCCACGAGTTTATCGATCCCTTTTCCGTTATCCGTTACTGTTATATAGCTTTGTTGGCTAGTTGGGTGAATGCCTGCCTTAATGGATACCGTTGTTTGGTTTGAATTGGTTTGACCGTATTTTAGAGCGTTGCTGCATAAATTGTCGATAATTTGTTTAAGGTGGTTTTTATCAAAAAATACTTCATGGCATTTGGTGTGCGCTGTCATGTCTAAAGGCGACTCGTTTAAACCCAGTTGGTCTGTAAAATCTTTCTCAAATTCTTTAAGCCAATTGGATAAATGAATGACTTCTATATGACTTTTTTCTTGTCGTGACAATTGTAAAACACTTTTGACAATGCTATTCACACGACCGCTATGCTTATGAATAATATCCAGTAAACGGCGGTCTTCTTTTTCAATCGAATTGGATTCAGAAAGCAGTTCCCCAGCGTGGCTAATGGCGCCGAGTGGGTTGCGTATTTCATGCGCGATACTGGCGGTTAAGCGACCGAGCGAGGCAAGCTTCCCCTGCTGTATCATTTGATCAACGGAAGAGAGGTCATCAAGAAATATAATATAGGCATTATCCGCCAAGCTGTCTAATTGACTAAAGCTCAGCTGGGTTCGCGGTGTTTAATTGGTTGCAGCAATAATGGCTGTATGCTCGCTCGTTGACCTGAGCCAGCGTTTGAACAACTGACAGCACTCGGCTGAAACCTGGACCAAATTGTTACCTTGGATAGTCTTTTGCCCCAACAGATGACAGGCAGACTCATTCGCCAGGCGAATGTTGAGGTGTTGGTCGACAACGATAATACCTGATTGTAAGTGTTTAATAATATAGTCGTTTAGCTGTACCAAATCGTCAATATCACGGCGTTGCTGTAGGGCAACTTTTTCAGAACTTTCAACCCGTTTAGCCAATACTAAGGCGAGTAGACCGATGGTAAAAAAAGAGGCACTCAGCACGCCTGCGTAGGTATACGCGGTTTTGGCAAATTGATGGGCAAAATCGGCATAGATTTGTTCGCCCAGTATGGCAAAAGTTGCGACGGCCGCGAAAACCAAAGTGCATTGCCCGCCGGCCAACAGTCCACCAGCTGCGACACTAACCGCTAATAAAATACCTAAGCCGCTGGTGATCCCACCGCTGGCATGCATTAATAGGGTAAGTAAAGCAATGTCTGCCAAAATCTTAAATTGAACTTGGCGAGTGAAAGCGATATAGGGTTTGCGAATAAAAACCGTACTAAAAACGGTCAGCGCCAAATAAATCAGACTAACCGTCTGAAACAAGCCTTCGTTACTTTGTCCAAAAATAGACGGGCCTGTTTGAGTAACAAATAAGCCAAAGAAGGCCGCCGACAGGACGATTTGATAGCTATGAAACACCTTTAAGGTGCGCCAAGCTTGCTCGGCAGGCAGGTAAAACCCACTCCCAAACGGGCAGGTTTTTACAAAGTCATCTTGGGTATCGGTTGAAATCATTCACTTATTATAGGCGTTCGGCTGGTTTTATTAGAAATATCGCCTAAAATACCTTTAACTGAGAGTCATTGTTAAATAACCAAGGAAATTAAATGAATTTACACGAGTATCAAGCAAAGCAGGTGTTTGCCGAGTTCGGCGTTCCTGTGCCATTAGGTAAACCGGCACGATCTGCCAAAGAGGCGGTAAATGTTGCCAAAGAACTAGGCGGTGATTGTTGGGTGGTTAAAGCCCAGGTACATGCGGGTGGTCGTGGTAAAGCCGGCGGTGTTAAATTATGTAAGGGAATGGGCGAAGTTGAAGCATTTAGTCGCCAACTGTTGGGTACGCGCTTAGTGACCCCGCAAACAGGCGCCGAAGGCTTGCCAATTGAAACGCTAATCGTTGAAGAAGTAAAACCGATTGATCGTGAATTGTACTTGAGTGCAGTCGTCGACCGTGGAAGTAAGCGCATCATGTTTATGGCGTCTGAAGCAGGCGGTATGGACATCGAAGAAGTTGCCGAAGAAACCCCTGAAAAAATATTACTGGCAGCGGTAGATCCTGTCGCTGGGTTACAGCCGTACCAGTGCCGTAATATAGCGTTTAAAATGGGCTTAAAGGGTAAGCAGATCGGTCAGCTATTTAAGGTTATGTCGGGTATTTTGCAAATGTTTTTAGCCAAGGATGCCAGCCAGGTTGAAATTAATCCCTTAATCGTCAACGGTGATGGTGACCTGATCGCCTTAGATGCAAAAGTTAATTTGGACGATAATGCGGCCTACAGACACCCCGACATGGTGGCAATGCGCGACCCGTCACAAGAAGACGAAAAAGAGCATTTGGCGCAGCAGCACGACCTAAACTACATTACGTTAGATGGTAGTATCGGTTGCATGGTTAATGGCGCAGGTCTGGCTATGGCGACGATGGATTTAGTTAAATTAGAAGGCGGTTTTCCAGCCAACTTTTTAGATGTAGGTGGGGGTGCAACCGCTGAGCGTGTAGCTGAGGCCTTTAAACTGATTCTCTCTGATGAAAAAGTAAAGGTGGTCTTGGTCAATATTTTTGGCGGTATCGTTCGTTGCAACCTTATTGCTGAAGGGATTATTGAGGCGATTAAAGAAGTCGGTGTTAACGTGCCGGTAGTGGTTAGATTGGAAGGTACCAATGCGGATCAAGGTCGCCAGTTACTGAAAGAATCAGGCTTAGATATTATTGCGGCAGACGATTTAACGTTAGCTGCCCAAGCTGCCGTAAAAGCAGCGTCTTAGGTAAGGAAAAACATGAGTATTTTAATTAATAAAGACACAAAAGTTATTTGCCAAGGGTTTACCGGTAAACAAGGCACTTTTCATTCAGAACAAGCAATCGAATACGGCACGCGGCTTGTTGGCGGCGTAACACCGGGTCGTGGTGGCGAAAAGCACTTGGACTTGCCCGTATTTAATACGGTAGAAGACGCGGTGAATGAAACGGGTGCAGAGGCAACGATGATCTACGTGCCGCCACCATTTGCAGCAGATGCCATTTTAGAGGCAGCAGCAGCGGGCATTAAGGTGATCGTGTGTATTACCGAAGGTATTCCTGTGTTGGATATGCTAAAAGTTAAGGCCTCGTTGGAGCAATATAAAGATACCGTTTTGATCGGCCCCAACTGCCCAGGTGTGATTACCCCAGGCGAATGCAAAATTGGTATTATGCCCGGCTTTATTCATCAGGCCGGTTGTATCGGCGTGGTGTCTCGTTCAGGTACGCTCACCTATGAAGCGGTCCATCAAACAACCTTAGCGGGTCTCGGTCAGAGTACCTGTGTAGGCATTGGTGGTGATCCAATTCATGGTATGAATTTTATTGATGTCATCTCTCGTTTTCAAGAAGACGAAAATACCAGAGGCATCATTATGGTCGGTGAGATAGGTGGTTCTGCTGAAGAAGAAGCCGCCGAGTACATCAAACAGCACGTGACTAAACCAGTAGTGGGTTATATTGCAGGTGTCACGGCACCTCCAGGGAAACGCATGGGCCACGCAGGTGCTATTGTATCGGGTGGTAAAGGGACTGCGGATGCCAAATTTGAAGCTTTGGAAGCGGCAGGTGTGCATATTGTGAAATCACCTACGCAAATGGGTGCAAAAATGAAAGAGATTTTGGGTTAAATAAGCCCAACGTATTAAACAAGGGCTGTACTCGTTGCAGCCCTTTTTTTACCTTATGCTTTTTAGTCTGTGTTTAAGGCCGTCATGTTATGAAAATAGCCATCGTACAATTCAACCCCATCGTTGGAGACTTGATCGGTAACGCCGATCGAATTATTGACTTTTGTTGTCAGGCTGCGGAACAAGACGCAGTAGCCATTGTATTCCCAGAGTTAGCCATTAGCGGCTACCCGCCAGAAGATTTGTTACTGCGTGATGATTTTATTCAAGGCGCAGAACAGGCGTTGGCGCGTATCGCGAATAGCTGCCCATCCATCACCATTATTTTGGGTTACCCTGAAAAAGACGAAATGGGTTTATATAATAGTGTGGCGGTGTTACAAAACGGGCACTTGCTTGCAAATTACCGTAAACAACAATTGCCTAATTATGGCGTGTTTGATGAAAAGCGCTATTTTGAGGCAGGCACCCAAGCAAGCACATTTAGCTTAGGTGATCTAAAAATCGGCTTGACCTTATGTGAAGACATCTGGACCCCCAGCGTTTGTCAGCAGCTTAAAGAGGCAAATGCAACGCTGATTATCAATCTAAATGCGTCACCGTTTGAACTGAATAAAAGGCAGCGACGTATACAAACGGTTCAAGCTCGGGTAGACGAAACGGATTTACCGTTGATTTATGTCAATCAGGTAGGTGGGCAGGATGAGTTGGTGTTTGACGGCAGTTCGTTTGTGATGGATGACAATAAAAACATCGTTCAGCAATTACCTGCTTTTGAAGAATTGATGCAATTGGTTGAGATTGCGGCTGATGGGGCGCCAATGGCACCCCAAAAACCGTTGGCCGAACCGTTGTCAGATAGGGCGAGTATTTATCAGGCGTTGGTTTTAGGGGTACGTGACTACATCAAAAAAAATGGTTTTAACGGCGCAGTACTTGGCTTGTCAGGCGGAATCGATTCCGCACTGACCTTAGCGATTGCCGTTGATGCGATAGGGGCCGACAACGTTGAAGTGGTGCTAATGCCATCGAAGTACACGGCCGATATGAGCAATCAAGACGCCATTCAACAAGCGCAGACTATGGGCGTTAAACATCATATTATTCCTATTGAGCCTGCGGTATCGGCTTTTTCTGAGATGCTGTCAAAAACGTTTACGGGCCTAGAGAACGATGTAACCGAAGAAAATATTCAAGCCCGTAGCCGCGGGGTTTTATTAATGGCTATCTCTAACAAAAAACGCATGATTTTACTAACTACCGGAAATAAGAGCGAAATGAGCGTGGGTTATGCCACCTTGTACGGTGATATGGCGGGTGGTTTTGCGCCGTTAAAAGACGTGCCTAAAATGATGGCATATGCCTTGGCAAATTACCGTAATACACTGTCAGACGTCATTCCAGAACGGGTTATACAGCGTCCACCCTCTGCGGAGTTAGCTCCGGATCAAAAAGATGAAGATAGCTTACCGCCTTACCCAATACTGGATGATATTTTGGAGCGCTATATCGAGCAAGATCAGTCACGAGATGACATTTTGCAAGCGGGTTACGAGCAACAGGCAGTGGACAGGGTGTTGCGATTGGTGGAACAAAATGAGTATAAGCGGCGTCAAGCACCACCAGGGGTTAAAATCACGACCCGCGCGTTTGGGCGTGAGCGGCGATTCCCGATGACCTCAGGTTTTAGTAAGCTTTTATTTCGCTCAAAATAGCTTATTCATCCAACTCAAGGTAGTCCCAAATTTTCTCTGAAACGGTTTTTTCATGCGCGAATTTTGGGTTATCTAGCGGTGGTAAGCCGTTTGGATAGTTTAGCTGGTAAATACGTTCGGCATCTGCGGCCAGGTCGGGCATATCGGCTTGTCTATAGGCGTCAGCCATAAGTAGTAACGCGCGAGGCACGGCAGTCGTTTGTGGGTATTTTTCAATAATGTGTTTAGCGCGATTGATCGATGCGACATAGGCTTTGCGTTTCATATAATAGTTGGCCACATTGAGGTCGTATAAAGCCAAATTAGACTTCAAGGCAATGATGCGCTGTTCTGAGTCGGCGGCGTATTTGCTATTCGGGAAACGGCGTAGCAGGGTTTCAAAATCGTCCAACGACTTGACTGCGGCACCGGGGTCGCGCTGTGATTTATCTGTCGGCAGATAGCGTTCTAAAAAGCCAATGCCGCGGTTAAAATTAATTAAGCCTTTTAAATAGTAAATATAGTCAATATTTTCATGGCGCGGGTGAATGCGAATAAAGCGGTTGGCGGTGGCAAGGGCCGACTCTGGCTCATCATTTTTATAATAAGCGTAGGTTAAATCAATTTGTGCTTGTTGCGCGTAGGTGCCAAAGGGGTAGCGAGACTCTAGGCTTTCATACAGCTCAATTGCAGTAATAAAGTTTTCGTCAGTTAAGGCGGATTTTGCTTCATTATAAAAATCAGCGGCAGACCAATTGGCTTTTTCATCGGGGGCATCTTTAGGTTTAACCACGTCCACGATGGAACATGCGCCAACAGTGGCGAACACAAAGGTCAATAAAATTCGTTTAAGCTGTATACGAGTGATAAAAGTCATGAGTTAAATAACGAGTTAGGATAAATTAAGCGGTTATAATGCCGTAGCGTGTCAATTATTACAATCTTATCAGCGTGAAAACAGAACAAATAGAACTAATTATTCCACAAGAGTTGGCTGGGCTTCGGTTAGATCAAGCGTTGGCCGAGTTGTGTCCGGAGTTTTCACGAAGCCGGCTGAAGAGCTGGGTGAATAGTGGCGATGTCTTGGTCGATCAGCGTGTGCTGCGTCCACGAGACAAAATACGCGGGGGTGAGTCGATCAGTATTAACCCGATAGCCGATACCTCACTGGAGGTAAAAGCAGAGCCGATTGAGTTAAATATTGTCTACGAAGATGAATCAATGATCGTGGTCAACAAACCAGCAGGCCTGGTTGTTCACCCGGCCGCGGGCAATTGGGCGGGTACCCTACAAAATGCGTTACTGCATTATGATCCAAACTTGGAAGGTTTGCCGCGTGCCGGCCTGGTACACAGGATTGATAAAGAAACCAGTGGTTTGCTGATGGTGGCAAGAAATTTAACCGCGCATAAAACCTTGGTAGACCAATTGCAAGCGCGAGCGTTTCAGCGAGAATACTTAACGGTTGTTAGGGGGTTTATTACTGCCGGTGGAACAATCGACGAACCCTTGGCCCGACACCCAACAGACCGTAAGCGTTACGCTGTAAAAGCGGGCGGTAAAGAGGCGATCACCCATTACCGGGTCGAAAAACGCTTTGCTAAACACACCTTATTAAAAGTTAAGTTAGAAACAGGCCGTACCCATCAAATACGGGTGCATTTAAGCCATCGGCATCACCCTATTGTCGGCGACCAAGTGTATGGTGGTCGGTATAAAGCTATTGCCAACGCCAGTGAGTTGCTTACTGAAACGTTGCGTGGCTTTAGGCGTCAAGCCTTACACGCGGCTAGGTTGGGGGTGGTGCACCCGTTAAGCGGCGAAGACATCTCGTGGCAGTGTGAGTTACCCGACGATATGGCGAACTTAGTTAAGGTGCTGCAGCAAGAGTCACCAGCACCCTAGCGTGGCGATGGATCTGATTTTCCCCAGTTGGCCTGCACCTGAGTGCGTTAAGGCGTTAACGACTTGTCGCCAAGGTGGGTTTAGTCAGGCGCCGTACACCAGTTTAAATTTAGCCTTGCACGTCAATGATGAGTCGGCTGTGGTCGCTAAAAACAGGGCCCGTCTATCGCAACGTTGCCTACTGCCTTCGGAGCCGATTTGGCTAGAGCAAGTACATGGCGTTAAGGTGCTTGATCTCGATCAAGTCGATAAGTCATCGCCTTTGCAAGCAGACGGTTCATTGTCGCGACAACAAAACAGCGTGTGCGCGGTGATGACAGCAGACTGTTTGCCAATCTTACTCTGCAAATCAGATGGCTCGGCGGTGGCGGCGATTCATGCGGGTTGGCGCGGTTTATTATCGGGTGTGGTTGAAAACGCCATTGCCTCGTTGGCTGAGCCAGAAAAAATTCTTGCTTGGCTTGGTCCAGCTATAGGCCCTGGTCGCTTTGAGGTGGGTGATGAGGTCAGGCAAGCGTTTTACTTGAAGAGCCAGGTTATGGCGCAGGCGTTTAAAGCCAGCGAAAACTCAAAATACCTTGCCGATTTATACGCACTGGCTAGAATAACGCTGATTCAACAGGGCGTAAAAAGAATATATGGTGGTGACTATTGCACGTATAATCAGGCCGATATGTTCTATTCTTATCGACGCGAGCCCATAACCGGCCGAATGGCCTCGTTAATTTGGCTACAACCCTAACCTAGAAAAACTATTGATGAGTACATTAAGCTGGATTATTTTCTTTACCTTGGTCGGTGGTGTGCTGAGTGTTTCAGCTGCTTCCTTGGTGTTGACCTTACCGAAAAAAATTATCGATAAGGCTTTGCCTTTTAGCGTTAGTTTTGCAACCGGTGCATTATTGAGTGTTTCGTTTGTTGGCCTGATCCCTCACGCCTTAGAAGAAGTGGGTGCTGAGAACTTCCACACCTTGTCGATCACTATTTTGGCGGGTTTGATGGTGTTTTTTGTATTAGAAAAACTGGTCTTGTGGCGACATTGTCATCACGATGATTGTGAGGGTCATATTGACGTACACGCGCACAGTCATAAATCTGCAGGCACCCTTATCTTGGTTGGCGATAGCGTGCATAATTTTGTCGATGGCGTGTTGATAGCGGCGGCATTTTTAACCGATATTCATTTAGGCGTGGTCACTGCATTGGCGGTAACAACGCACGAGATTCCGCAAGAAGTGGGCGACTTTGCGATTTTATTGCAAAGTGGCTTTAGCCGAAAAAAGGCCATTATTTACAATATTATTTCTAGCTTCGCTACCTTGGCGGGTGGTTTGCTGGCTTATTTTTGGTTGGCGGACTTTAAAGATTTATTACCCTATGTGCTGGCTTTTGCCGCAGCCAGTTTTATTTATATCGCGGTCGCAGACCTTATTCCTACGCTACACAGACGGGTCAATCTGTCAGCGGCAGTTGAACAAATAGGGCTGATGTTGCTGGGCATTGGTGTTATCAGCTGGCTGCATGGCTTTATTCATTAAACCTTAGTCGTTTAGTAGACCTGATCTGTATCATTGACTTGTTACAGCATCGTCCCCATTAATAGGTTATTCAGAAAACTAATGGGGATTAAACTATGAGAATGGACAAACTCACCAGCCAGTTTCAACTGGCTTTGTCAGATGCGCAAAGCCTAGCAGTAGGCAACGACCATCAATTTATTGAAGCAACCCACTTGCTGATAGCGATGCTAGACCAGCAAGGCGCTAGTGTGCGGCATTTATTGCAACTAGCCGGTGTTAATGTGAATCAATTACGCTCATCCTTGGGTGAAGCGCTTGATCGTTTGCCGACTGTTGAAGGTGCTTCGGGTGACGTGCAGTTATCAAGCGACCTTGGGCGTTTATTAAATGTTGCCGACAAACTCGCGCAAAAACGTGGCGATGCGTATATTTCCAGTGAATTATTTGTACTGGCTGCGTCAGACGATAAAGGCCAAGCGGCTAAGATGCTGCAGCAAGCAGGCGCGAGTAAAAGCTTGCTCGAAAAAGCCATCGACGACGTGCGAGGGGGCGAGGCGGTGACCGACCAAAATGCGGAAGAGAACCGGCAAGCGCTGGAAAAATACAGTATCGACCTCACCGAACGGGCTGAACAGGGTAAGTTGGATCCAGTGATCGGTCGCGATGAAGAAATTCGTCGTACCATTCAAGTGTTGCAACGGCGTACCAAAAATAACCCGGTATTAATTGGCGAGCCGGGTGTGGGCAAAACGGCGATTGTCGAAGGCTTAGCGCAACGCATCGTTAACGGAGAGGTGCCAGAAAACCTAAAATCAAAACGTTTGTTGTCATTAGATATGGCGGCGCTGGTTGCAGGCGCAAAATTTCGTGGTGAATTTGAAGAACGCCTAAAAGCGGTGTTAAATGACGTTTCCAAGCAAGAAGGTCAGGTGATTCTGTTTATCGATGAGTTGCACACCATGGTGGGTGCGGGTAAAGGCGAAGGCGCAATGGATGCCGGAAATATGCTTAAACCAGCACTCGCACGCGGCGACTTACACTGCGTGGGCGCAACCACGCTGAATGAATACCGGCAATACATTGAAAAAGATGCTGCGCTCGAACGGCGCTTTCAAAAAGTCTTGGTTGATGAGCCTAGCGTGGAAGACACAATCGCTATTTTGCGTGGCTTAAAAGAGCGCTACGAGGTGCATCATGGTGTTGCTATCACGGATCCCGCCATTGTGTCGGCAGCGACCCTATCGCACCGGTATATTACTGATCGGCAGTTGCCTGACAAAGCGATTGATTTAATCGATGAGTCGGCTAGCCGTATTCGCATGGAAATGGACTCTAAACCGGAGTCAATGGACCGCTTAGAACGCCGCTTGATTCAATTAAAAATTGAGCGCGAAGCGCTAAAAAAAGAAAGTGATGAGGCTTCTAAAAAACGGTTGCAATTGCTCGAGTCCGACATTAATGGGCTTGAAAAAGAATATGCCGATTTGGATGAAGTGTGGAAGGCTGAAAAGGCAGCAATGCAAGGCAGCGCGCAACACAAAGAAGAACTAGAGCGCGTGAAGCTGGAAATGGAAACCGCACGTCGCGCGGGCGATTTAGCGCGTATGTCAGAGCTTCAATACGGTGAAATCCCACGTTTGGAAAAAGCCATTCAAGCCGCCGAACAAGGAAGCGATGATCAGGTGTTTACCCTGTTGCGTAATAATGTGACTGAAGAAGAAATCGCTGAGGTGGTCTCTAAGTGGACCGGTATTCCGGTGTCTAAAATGCTTGAAGGCGAGCGTGAAAAATTATTGCACATGGAGGCCAATCTCGGCCAGCGAGTGATTGGGCAAGAAGAGGCCGTTAAAGCAATGAGTGATGCAATCCGGCGTTCACGCGCGGGTTTATCAGACCCTGATCGCCCAAATGGTTCGTTCTTATTTTTGGGCCCAACAGGGGTAGGTAAAACGGAGCTATGTAAAGCCCTAGCAGAATTTTTGTTCGATACCGAAGAAGCCATCGTGCGCATTGATATGTCTGAATTTATGGAAAAACATTCGGTTGCGCGGCTAATTGGTGCGCCGCCGGGTTACGTGGGCTATGAAGAAGGTGGCTACTTAACTGAAGCCGTACGCCGTAGGCCGTATTCAGTGATATTGATGGATGAGGTTGAAAAGGCGCACCCCGACGTGTTCAATGTTTTATTGCAAGTGCTAGATGATGGCCGTCTAACCGATGGTCAGGGGCGAACGGTAGATTTCCGTAATACCGTTATTGTAATGACATCTAACTTGGGCTCAGACCGGATACAAGAGTTGGCCGGTGAGGCTAATTACGACGAGATGAAGAGCGCAGTGATGGCCGTAGTGGGTAATCACTTCCGCCCTGAGTTTATTAACCGTATCGATGAGTCGGTGGTGTTCCACCCGCTTGGGCGTTCACAAATCAGAGCGATTACCACGATACAAGTCGAGGTTTTACGTCAACGTTTAAAAGACAGGGATATGGATCTACAAGTGACGGACTTGGCCTTGGATAAACTGGGTGAAGCAGGATTTGACCCCGTATATGGCGCTAGGCCACTTAAACGGGCAATTCAGCAGCGTTTAGAGAACTCTCTGGCGCAAGATATCTTATCGGGACACTTTATGCCCGGTGATGTCATCAAGGTTGATGTTGAAGGTAGTGGTGAAGAGGCGACTTTAATATTCACTAAAGCCTAGCGCCTATTGGTCGCTAAACCACATATCGCCATACCAAGCTTGCGTGGCGGCGCCGGTTTGATCGGTGTCCGTCATAATGGCGATGGCCTCAATGTGTGCAATGTTTTTGCCAAAGACAGTTTGGATGTCGTGTTTTACGTTCCTTGACTCATAACGCCATTGCTTTATGTGCTGACCCCCCGATTGTATTGCAAACATGTGTGCACTATCAGTATACGGGTTTGGCCAGTGCGCACCGACAGGGGATTGGTTTGCCCAAACGTAACTCAGTGTTTTGGTTTGCCAAAAAAACGGGCCGTCAGAAAATACAATGTAAACACGTGCGCTAAAATCATCACCGGACTTTTCGCGCTCGTTTTGGCTTGCCAGCGTGTGGTTGATTTTCCAAGACCAATGCAGTATCGGTGTTTTATTTAGGTCAACCGAAATGTTTTTAAACAGCCCTGAAGCGGCATTTGAGCTGATAGCAGTTAACACGATGCGTTCGTCATCTTGTTGCAGTGTGTAGTGTGTTTGCCGATTAAATTGCTTTTCTTGCCATGCGGATAGTTCGCCGTTAGAAAAATTGCCCACGTGCAAGGTCTCAGCTGCGGCAATTGTTACGATAAGTAATAATGCTAAGGCGGTCTGTAATTGACGTTTCATGATGTCGTTTGTTTTGTCGGCTCGTTGGAAATGATACAGTGAATGAGGAGAATAATTTTTTAGGTAAGCCCTTACGGTTGTCATAATTTCGTCATAAACTTCGTGTATCTTATAAATATCATTATAAAACAACGGTTTTTATGCAAAAAATAAATGTACTCTTGGTTGAAGACGACGAAGACATCGGTGAAATGTTACAGCTTGCCTTACTGTCAAATGACTTTGAGGTGACATGGTGTGTTGATGTGATGAAGGCGCAGGAATCGCTTCGAGATAGCGTGCCCAATATTATCTTATTGGATTGGATGTTGCCGGGCATTAGTGGACCAGACTGGGTAAAGTTTTTAAAAAACCAAGACGAAAACAAAGACATTCCCATCATTATGTTGACCGCGAGAAGTGATGAAGACGATAAGATTAAAGGCCTAGAAACGGGTGTGGATGATTATGTCACCAAGCCGTTTTCGGTGCGCGAACTGGTGGCGCGAATACACGCAGTTTTACGTCGGGTGGAAACAAAAGAACGCGGTAATCTACTAACAGTAGGGCCTTTAACAATAGACATCGAAGGGCATAATGTCGCCTTAAATGATGTTGAAATAATGATGAGCCCGACCGAATTTAAACTGTTGTACTTTCTAGCGTCTCACCCAGATAAAGTATTTTCAAGAAATCAGTTATTAGACAATGTGTGGGGCGATAACGTCTATGTTGAAGATCGTACGGTTGATGTGCATATCAGGCGGTTAAGAAAAATATTAGAAGCTCAGGGGTGTGCTGATTTAGTGCAGACGGTTCGAGGTTTTGGCTATAAATTGACGGCGACTTAATATGGAAATGGACTGGCGGTTTGAACGTAATATCTTATTATTAAGCCTTGTTGCCGTGTGGTTTGTTGGCTGGCTTGTTGGCCATAGCGCTTGGTTTATAGCGTTATTCTTGTTGTGTTATGTGGTGGTTCAATTTTACCGTCTGCAAAACTTGTGCGACTGGGCGCAAAGCAGCGACCCGGAAAGTATACCGTTTGAACAGGGCTTGTTTGGGCAGTTGGCGTATCAAATTTACCAGTCTAAAAAACACGGTGTAACGCAAAAGATTAATGTGAGAAACCAGCTGGAACGGTTTAAAAAGCTAATCTCTATTTTTCCTGATGGGGTTGTTATTTTATCGCTATCGAATGAAATCAAGTGGTTTAATGATCGAGCATCAGCCCTGCTAGGGCTGAAAGAACAAGATACCGCTCAGCACATTAATCACCTGATTCGTTTTCCCAAATTTACTCGCTTACTCAGCCAGGCAGAGCAAGACGGTGTTCTGGTTATGGCCGGACCGGTTAATGAGTCAAACTTGGTGGCCGAAAAAATTGAAATACGGGTGCTGCCATATGGTCAAAATGAACGCTTGTTGTTGGTTAGGGATGTGACAAAAGTAGAGCGGGCCAATCAAATGCGTAAAGATTTCGTGTCCAATGCGTCGCATGAATTACGAACGCCACTAACGGTACTAAAAGGCTACGTTGAAATGTTATTGACCGATACCGCGGCGGATAGAGCTCGGGTTGAAAAATCACTACAAAAAGTCGATCAACAAGTGTCTAAAATGCAAACCATGGTCGATGAGCTGCTGTTATTGAGCAAACTTGAAGAAGCTGAAATCGATAAGGCCACCGATGTGATCAATATCCATAACTTATTCGAACAGCTTGACAGCGAATTTCAACCCTTGTCTAAACAAAAGAAACAGCCGTTGCGTTTTGATATTCAGCCGGGGGCAGACTTAAAAGCCAATAAGAACGCGATTCTTACGGTGTTGCGTAACCTGATCGCCAATGCCATTCATTACACGGAGCAGCGTGGTGAGGTACGGGTTAGTTGGTCAATAAATACCGATGGTCAGGGCGTAATAACGGTTAAAGACACGGGTAAGGGCATTGCAGCTAGGCATTTGGCGCGTTTAACGGAGCGTTTTTATCGAGTGCCTGAAAACAATATTATGCATAAAAACGGCACCGGTTTAGGCCTTGCTATCGTAAAACATGAACTAGAGCGGCATGAGGCTCAGCTGTTGATAGAAAGCCAGGTGGGTGAAGGGAGTCGCTTTCAGTGTTTGTTTCCATCAAAGCGAGTATGCCATACAGCTTAGCAGCCGGTAGTTGTCATCAAACTGTCACAGTCTGTTCATTATAATGCCACATAACGATTTTAAACTAAGTTACTAGATAGGGCGTTGCTTTATCAATGACCGTAATTATTGGAGAAATAAATGATATTTAAAAGAATCGTAGCACTGGGGTTTGTCGGTATTGCACTAGCCACCTCTGTACAGGCTGCAAAAATTGAAGGCACAGGGTCCAGTTTTGCTTACCCTGCGTATAAAACATGGAGCAAGGCGTATTATGATGAAACGGGTCATCAAGTGAATTATACGCCAACTGGCAGTGGTTCAGGCATCAAAGAAGTGACGGCTCGGCACGTCGATTTTGGCGGTTCGGATAAGCCACTAAAACCAAGCGTATTGGCAAAAGAAGGCTTGATTATGTTTCCAACGGCAATTGGTGCTATCGCCTTCGCTTATAACGTTGCAGGCGTTAGTGATTTAAAACTAAGTGAAGCGGCGATATCGGGCATTATGCTAGGGACTATTAAGTATTGGGATGATGCGCTCATCGTGCACGATAATGCGGGCGTTAAATTGCCGCATGAAAAAATACTGTTTGTTCACCGCAGTGATAAATCAGGAACAACCTTTGCGTTCACCTACTATTTAAGCAAAATGAATAAAGAGTGGCGTAAAAAATTCGGTGCTAAAAAAGTGGTTGATTGGCCGTCAACTAATCGTATTGCAGGCAAGGGTAACTTTGGTGTGGCGACAGCAATTAAAAGCAATGCTTTTTCAATTGGTTATGTGGACTACGCCGATGCCAAGAAAAACAACTTAGACATGGCGACTATTGAAAATCGGGAAAAAGTTTTTGTAAAGCCTACACCAGCGTCATTTGAAGCGGCTGCAACGTATGCAGATTTAGACCCTAAAAAAGACTTTTACGCTAACATTGCGTACCCACCAAAAGGCTACCCGGTGGTGACCGCCACGTTCGTTTTAGTACCAAAAGAAGGTGAGAACGCAAAGCAGGTGATCCAGTTTTTTGACTATGCCTTGACTAAAAAGAACAGCCTGATTGAAGAAGTAGGCTATGTGGCTTTGCCAAAAGCGGTGATTAAAAAGATCCAAGGCTATTGGCTTGAAAAAGGGTTAAAATAAACGCATTACATAATCTAATAAATTAGATTTATCGCATGACCTCCCCAATATAATATTGGGGAGGTTTTTGATTAATTATAGAAGGCAGTAATGGAATTAATCTTTAAAAAACTTGCGCAACTTAGTGCAAGCCTAGTGTTTTTTATTTTGGCGGCAACGGCGCTAGTGCTCTATCTATCTGCAAGGCCGGCGATTGAAGAGTTTGGTCTAGGTTTTTTATTTGAGTCTCGTTGGGGCGTCGAAGAAACGCGCGCGCAACCGGTACTCTCTCCGAACCAGGTGGTGGATGAAATGCCGGTTATAGACGAACAAGCAGATGCCTTGCTAGATGACGACTTTATAGACGATGAGGACGATTTTGTTGGCGATGACGATGATGAGTCATCGGGTGACACTCGAATAGTCTACGGTGCTTTAGTACCCATTGTGGGTACACTGTTTTCAACGCTGATTGCGATGTTTTTTTCTATACCCATTGCGATGGGGATAGCGGTTTTTCTATCGGAAATAGCTCCTAAGTTGCTCGCCAAACCAGTTGGGGTGGCTATTGAATTGCTGGCCTCTATTCCGAGTATTATTTATGGTATGTGGGGCTTGTTTTACTTTGGTCCTTTTATTGCCGGCATTTTTGGTGGTAATACAGTGTCGCTATTAGTGGCTGGCTTGGTACTTGGGATTATGGTCATTCCATTTATGGCAGCACTTAGTCGTGATGCGATCAGTACGGTTCCCGACATGTTAAAAGAATCAGCCTACGCCATGGGTGCCACAAAATTAGAAGTAATTAAGGACGTCGTTTTTCCGTATGCAAAGTCTGGCATTATCGGCTCGATTATTCTTTCTTTTGGGCGTGCGCTCGGTGAAACAATGGCTGTCGCGTTTGTTATTGGGGGGGTGTATCAATTTGTGGGCAAGGTGACCGACCCCACCAACTCGATCCCTGTGGTGCTAGCTAATAGCTTTGCCGAGTCCAGCGGTTTAAGCCTATCGGTGCTGTTTTATCTGGCACTCATTTTGTTTGCGATGAGCTTTATCGTTATTGCAGTCGCTAAATTTTTCTTTTTAAGGCGTAAATAATGCGATTAATCCTTAACCGATTGTTTTTAATTTTTTCTAGTGCAGCGGCCCTGGTGGGTTTGTTTTTTCTTGCTTGGATTTTATTTACCTTGTGCTCTAAAGGCTTAGCGGGGCTTAGTTTGAGCGTGTTTACAAACGACTTGATTGACGGTGGTTTGCGAAACGTTATTGTGGGGCAACTGATGATGTCAGGGATTGCTACGTTTATTGGTATCCCTGTTGGTATCCTTGCGGGTATTTACCTGCAAGAGTATGGGGGGAATACTAAAACGACTGAGTTCATGCGTGATTTAAGTGACGTTATGATGTCGGCACCTTCAATTGTTATTGGTACATTTGTTTACGCCATTGTTGTTGTACCAACAGGTCATACCAGTGGTTGGGCAGGGGTGTTAGCCTTATTTATCTTAATGGTGCCAATTATTGTAAGAACCACCGACGACATGTTAAAGCTGGTTCCAACCGAACTACGTGAGGCTGGCATCGCTATTGGTGCATCTAAGTATCATGTGACGATGAACATAGTTGTGCGATATGCCAAAGCGGGTATCTTAACGGGTATTTTGTTGGCTTTTGCACGCGTCGTAGGTGAAACCGCTCCACTGCTTTACACCAGTGGCTCTAGCCAGTTTTGGACAACGGATTTGGGTGATACGTTTCCGTCGTTAACGGTGTCGATATATAACTTGGCAACCATGCCAGATAACGAGATGGTGCAACTGGGCTGGACAGGGGCCTTTTTGCTGACGGCAATGGTGCTAATGATTAATTTATTGGGCAGATATGCCAGTAATAAAAAGAGACGTTAAATAATGAAAAACATGATGGAAGTACAAGCCTTAACGTTTACCTATAATGGTGCTACTGAGCCGTCTTTAAAGCGTATTAATTTACCGATAGAGAAAAACAAGGTAACAGCGCTTATTGGCCCCAGTGGTTGTGGTAAATCAACGCTGTTACGCGGTATGAATAGGATTCATGATTTATACCCAGGCCACCGTTATGACGGCACGATTAACCTACTCAATTCCGACGGTGAAGCATATACCGATATCTTGACGATTAAAAAAGAAGCGGAACTGATTCGTTTACGTCAACGCGTGGGTATGATTTTTCAAAAACCGACGCCGTTTCCAATGACGATTTTTGAAAACATCGCCTATGGGCTTAAGCTGTCGGGGGTTAAAAAACGAACGCAAATAGAAGAGGTTGTTGAGCAATCGTTACGTGATGCGGCCTTATGGGGTGAAGTAAAAGACCGTTTAAGCCTAGATGCGCGTAGTTTAAGTGGCGGCCAACAGCAACGCTTATGTATTGCTCGTGCGATTGCCCTAAAGCCTGAAGTGATATTATTTGATGAGCCTACCAGTGCGTTGGATCCGATATCGACCTTAGCGATTGAAGAAATGATATCAGTGCTACGTGAGCAATACAGTATCTGTATCGTGACCCACAATATGCAGCAAGCAGCGCGTATTTCAGACTTCACCGGCTTTATGTACTTAGGCGAAATGGTGGAGTTTGACAAAACAGAAACAATTTTTATGAAACCGTCGGTTAAACAAACGGAAGACTACATTAGTGGTCGTTTCGGTTAAGGAGAGCAAGATGATCAAAGGGCAGCATATTTCACATAAGTTTGATGAAGAAGTCGAGGCGCTTACTAGCAGCGTGTTGAGCATGGGCGGTTTGGTTTGTCAGCAACTTAATAGTGCGGTAACCGCTTTGCTGACTTGTGATAAGGCAATGGCCGAGGCGGTGATAGAGGATGATGTCAAAGTGAATACCTTTGACGTAAAGATAGATGAGCAATGTAATCGTATTATCGTTATGCGGCAGCCAACGGCGACTGATTTAAGGTTGGTGATGGCGATTATTAAGACCACCAACGACCTTGAAAGAATTGGCGATGAAGCCAAACGTATCGCCCGTCAAGCCATAGATATTTCAGCCAGGGGTCCGATACCGGAGTTATTCGATAGTATTGAGCAATTAGCTGAGCGGGTAAAAGATATGCTCAATCGAAGTTTGGATGCGTTCGCTAGAAAAAATATTGAAGAGGCAGTGTCGGTCATCAGTCTCGATACAAAGGTGGATAAAGATTACGAAAACCTGACCCGCCAACAAATCACCTATATGATGGAAGACCCGCGCAAAATCCCTGCCTCTATTGACTTGCTTTGGTCAGCCAGGGCGTTAGAACGCATCGGTGACCGTTCCTGTAATATTTGTGAATACGTTATTTATTTAGTAAAAGGTAAAGACGTAAGACACATTGATTTAGAAGAACTAGAAGACCATCTCTAGGCGCTTTAAAGACCAAAAGAAACAAAAAAAGCCGGCATAGAACTATGCCGGCTTTTTTGTTGCTTTAAGTCACAAAACAACAATTGTCACCAAGCTGTCACAGAATTGTCATGTATAAGGATTAAAATTCTCTCGTGTTACAAATTTATCGTAAAAATAATGAGGAAGAAAAATGAAACAAACTAAATTAGCCGTCGCGCTTAAAGCGACTTTATTAGGTGTATCTCTGGTACTGGCACCTTCAGCCTTCGCGGCCGATAAAGAACTGCTCGATATATTAAAAGTTAATGGCTCTATTTCACAAGCGCAATACGACCAATTGATCAAAAAAGCCGACCAGCCATCAGAATCAAGCGAGTTGCTTAAAAAAATGGCATGGGCAGGAAAAATTAAAGTAAGTGGTGATTTGCGTGTTCGTCAAGAATATCAAACAGAAGATACGGGAACAGGCTCGGGTGATGGAGAAGACCGCCAACGTTACCGTGCGCGAGTTGGTGTCTACGCGGATGTCACTGACAACGTTCAAGCGGGTGTGCGTTTGGTGTCCAATGGTGGGGCGACCTCAACGAATGAAACATTAGGGGATGGTTTTGCTAATGACACAGTGTATTTCGACTTAGCCTATATTAATTGGCAGCCACTTGACGGTTTGGAAGTGATTGGGGGCAAAATGGCGCAGCCATGGCAAAAAAATAAAACCGGTTTGGTTTGGGATGGTGATGTTAACCCAGAGGGTGGTGCGCTGCGCTATACAACTAAATTAGGTGATGCGACACTAATTGGTACGGTTGGGCACCTTGTTTTAAATGATATTGATGGCTTTAGTTTCGATGAAGACCAGACTATTCAGTTTGCCCAATTAGCAACCGAATTTGGTGAAACAGTCTTGGGCGTTGGTATGTATGTCTATGATGAAGATAAACAGGCCGGTTTGATCTCAGGGGGGGGTAACGATTCTACAGAATACGCTATTTCAGAGATATTTGGTGAAACAACATTTAACTTGGGTTTGCCAATTAAACTATACGGTCAATATGCAAAGAATAATGATGCCAATGGCGTTAATTCGGGTGAAGATACGGCATGGTTATTAGGTACGGAAACAAAGCTAAGTAATTGGAAAGCCAGTTATGATTATCGTGAAACTGAGCTCAATGCGGTGAATGGTGCGTTTAATGATTCAGATTTTGCGGGTGGACGTACGGATGCAAAAGGTCACCGTTTAAAACTGTCATATAAGATTGATAATAACTTTAGTGTAGGAACAACCTATTTTAAAACAGAAGTTGGTCAATTGAATGGCAATCTAGATGTCGATACCTGGCAAATTGATTTAGCAGCTAAGTTCTAAGCTTAATTAAAACAAGCTGTTGTTTTGGCCCGGGCAGGATGTCCGGGCTTTTTTGTGCCTATTACTAGGCGGTTTACCTAATTCACTATAATATTGCTCAATAATTTAAAAAGAGATTGTTGCTATGGCGTCTAAAAATTATTTATCCGGTCTATTCGGGCCGTCTCCGGTTGCTCCTTTGCAGTCACATATGACCTTGGTTGATGCCTGTGTCACTAAATTGGTGGGCTTATTTGAGCATATGGCAAATGGCGATACCGACGCAGTAGAAAAGGTGTATCACGAAATCGCCGAGCTGGAGCAAAAAGCGGATGATCAAAAGCACCTATTACGCGAACACTTACCTTCAGGTTTGTTTATGCCAATTGAACGCCAAGACCTATTAGACGCCTTACGCGTTCAAGACTTGTTGGCTAATCGTGCGCGAGATATTGCGGGTATTATTGTTGGGCGCAAATTGCATTTCCCCGAGCAAGCGGGTTTACGTGTAATTGAACTTGTTAAAGCCACCGCCGAAACGTCCCACCAGGCCTTGCGTGTGGTCAATGAATTGGACGAGCTAGTAGAAACCGGCTTTAGAGGCCATGCCGTTCGAGTGGTTGAAGGGATGTTGGCTACGCTAGGAGAGCTGGAATCTGAAACCGATCGTATTCAGGTTGAATTACGGGCTGATTTATTTGCTATCGAGCGAGAGCTATACCCGGTAGATGTGATGTTCATGTATCGGATAATAGAATCCATTGCCGACATAGCCGATGATGCCGAACGTGTGGGTCGCCGTTTCCAATTAATGCTCGCTAAATAAAGGGTTCTATTATGGATTTTGGCACAACATACATAGTACTAGCGGTTATCTTTGGTCTTTTTATGGCGTGGGGCATTGGCGCCAATGACGTCGCCAACGCGATGGCAACGTCAGTGGGCTCTAAAGCCATCACCATCAAACAAGCAATTTTGATTGCAGCGGTGTTTGAATTTGCCGGTGCGGTGTTAGCGGGTGGTCAGGTTACTTCAACTATTCGTAAAGGCATTATTGATGTATCGGGTCTGGGCGCTACGCCAGAAATACTGGTAATGGGCATGCTGGCGGCCTTATTGGCGGCAGGTACTTGGTTGTTGGTCGCTTCTCATAAGGGCTGGCCTGTTTCAACAACGCATTCTATCGTCGGTTCAATCGTCGGCTTCGCCATCGTAGGGATTGGCATGGACGCGGTTCAATGGGGCAAAGTAGGAACGATTGTCATAAGCTGGGTAACCTCGCCCTTAATCGCAGCCATTTTATCGTTTTTGATATTTAGAAGCGTGCAAAAACTTATTTTGGAAACCGAATCGCCGTTGGAAAACGCTAAAAAATATGTGCCGATTTACATTTTTTTCGTTGGCTTTATGCTGGCGATGGTCACTATGGTAAAAGGCTTAAAGCATATTGGTTTAAACGTTGAAGGCTTAGATGCTGTTTACATTGCTGCTGTTGTGGGTGTGTTGGTGATGCTGCTGGGGCAATATTTAATCCAACGCATACAGTTTGAAGAATCAGAAAACAAAAATTTTCACTATGCTAGCGTGGAGAAAATCTTTAGTGTGCTGATGCTGTTAACCGCTTGTGCCATGGCGTTTGCCCATGGGTCTAACGATGTGGCCAACGCGATAGGGCCGCTAGCAGCAGTGGCCAGTATTGTTGAAACCGGCCAATTGTCACAAAAATCACCCTTACCGATATGGATTTTATTGGTTGGCGGCGTGGGTATTGTGTTGGGTTTAGCCATGTATGGGCGAAAAGTCATAGAAACCGTGGGTACTAAGATTACCGAGCTGACCCCGAGTCGTGGTTTTTGTTGTGAGGTCTCTGCCGCAACCACCGTGGTGATCGCTTCGGGTGTGGGCTTACCTATTTCCACCACGCATACTTTAGTGGGGGCTGTATTGGGTGTCGGCATGGCAAGAGGCATTAACGCGTTAAATCTGAGTGTGGTGCGCGGTATATTCATGTCGTGGGTTATTACCTTACCCATCGGTGCGGGCTTAGCCATTATTTTCTTTTTTATTCTCAATGCTATTTTTACTTGATCGCTTGTTTTTAGTTTGACGCGAAAAGAACGCTAGAATATTTTTTTAGAGCCCTTTAAAAATCTAAAATCTCTGCTACAGTTTAATCATATGGGTTGATTGACCCTTCAGCGTTAAAAAACACCGAGGTTTTAATTTTGGATATAGCAACACTTGTAGGCTTTTTAGGTGGTCTAGGCATCATCATCGGTGCGATAGCGACGGGTGGTGATGTCATGATGTTCGTCGATGTACCCTCCGTTTTAATTGTGGTGGTGGGTACGTTTATGGTCACCCTAATGCAAATTTCACTGTCAGATTTTTTAGGCTCTTTCAAAATAGCGATGAAAGCCTTCATGAACAAAAATGATGACCCTGTGCAATTGATATTAAAAGCTGTTGAGTTGTCTGATATTGCACGAAAAAATGGGTTGCTCGCACTGGAAGACCAAGAGGTCGACAACGATTTTCTTAAACGTGGTTTATCGCTTTGTGTAGACGGGCATGACGCGGCGATGGTGCAAAAGTTGTTGAGTCGGGATATGGATTTGGCAATAGAGCGGCATGAAGTGGGTGCAACCATGTGGAAGTCGGTTGGCGATATGGCGCCCGCGATGGGCATGATTGGTACCTTGGTGGGTTTGGTGCAAATGTTGGCCAATATGTCGGACCCAGCGGCGATTGGACCAGCGATGGCGGTGGCTTTGCTGACCACCTTATATGGTGCTGTTATAGCGAATGCGTTTGCCTTGCCGATGGCCGCAAAGCTTGGCATCGTGAGCCATAATGAACGTCTAAATAAAGCCCTAATTCTTGAAACTGTACAGAGTATTCAGGAAGGCATTAACCCAAGGGTGCTAGAAACCTTATTGAAAACCTATCTTCCTGAAAGTAAACGTAGTGCAGTTGGTGAGCCAGACGAAGAATAATGGCTGATGATTGTCCTAAATGCGTAGAAGGGCTGCCGCCGTGGGTGGCTACCTTTGCTGATCTCATGTCACTACTGATGTGCTTTTTTGTATTGTTGCTTTCGATGGCAACGATGGATGCCAACCGATTTAAAAAAATGGCCGACTCGCTCAACGATGCCTTTGGTGTGCAACGAAAAATCGTTGCATACGAAATAGTCAAAGGCACTAGCGTGGTGGCGCAGCACTTTAGCCCAGCGGCGGGCGATCCAACAATTATTGATGAAATTAGACAGCAAACAACCGATGCTGAAAAAGAAAACTTAGGTAAAGACTCGGAGACTGAGAGCGAAGAAAAAAAGCAGGAGCAAGCTAAAGAGCAAATGGAATTACAAGCCAAGGCGCAGGTTGTGACTGAGTATGTGGAAGCGACTGAGCAGAAAGTCAAAGAGGCCAATGAGCTTGCAGAAGAAATAAAAGACTTTATGGTGCAAGAGATTGATAAAAACATGGTGAGCATCGAGACAGATGTCACCCGAGTGGTTATACGTATTCATGAAAACGGCTCGTTTTCTTCCGGTAGCGCCGCATTTAACCCAGATTTTTTACCGATCATGGATAAAATTACCGCGGTGGTAAATGGCAGTACGGGAACAGTAACCGTTGCGGGGCATACCGATAATATTCCAATTAAGGCCGGATTATACCGCTCAAATTGGGAGCTTTCAGCAGCAAGAGCGGTTAGTGTTGCCGAAGCCTTATTGGTAGACGGAACGATTAATGAGAATAGGTTGATTATTGAAGGGCACGCCGATACAGTACCGTTAACTGAGAATGATACGCCAGAAGGTAGGGCGCAAAACAGACGAGTTGAAATCATCCTAATCCAAGGCGAAATGCCGCAGGATGTTAACGAACCTATTTTAAACATGGTGAGAGAACAATGAGCGACGACGGAAGAGAACGAAGAGGTTTTTTTAGAATAGATGATCAAGTGGGGTTGAATTATCGAATCGTGTCCGCCGATGAATTGGCTATTAATGAAGGGGTGCTGCACATCGATGCTAATGAACCCTTGCCTTTGGCCAACGAGCTCGAAAAAATGCGCGAGGTGTCACGTATACATTTTAGGCAAGTAGAAAAAGAATCACCTGAAACAGCGCGTTATTTCGCCTTTATAGAAAAGAAAATTGATTTGTTGGCGCACCATATCATGTTAAGTACCGACAATTTATTCATCAATAACACGCAATCGGTCAGTATAAGTGGCTCAGGTCTTGCTTTTACTGCAGAAGAAGCTTTGTCTATGGACGAATTGCTTGAGTTAAAGTTTACTCTGCAGCCATCATTAACTAACATTCGAACGTTTGCCAAAGTCGTTTCTTGCCAAGCGCAAGAAGGTCAATTTAAAATTGCAGTTGAGTATACTCAGCTGAGCGACGATGACAGGGATATTTTGATCCGTCATGTGGTCAAAAAACAAATGAGCGACATTAGAGACAATAAAAGCTAGTTTGTTTGTCACGTATACTGTCTTCCATGAATCAATTGAAGTGAGTATGCTTGTTAAATGGAACTGTCGGCAACGCACAAAAAATTAATTAGAAAACTGGCCGGTGGTCAGTTTTTTTCCGGTCAACAGTTAGCGGATGAGTTAGGGCTGAGCCGGACGTCAATCTGGAACTACCTAAAAGTACTCGAAACAGTTGGCTTCGTACTGCATGCGGTAAAAGGTAAGGGTACCCGACTTGAGTCGCCACTCGAATTACTCGATAAAGATGCCATTTTTGCTGGTCTATCAGCCCCTTGTTGGGTGAACCCCGAGCACCTTGATCTGCTCGATATTTGCCCCTCTACGAATCAGCATTTAAGCCAAAAAAACGTCCAATCACCCTTGGCCAACGGCGCTGTCTGTCTAGCAGAAATGCAAACAGCGGGCCGAGGACGTTTAGGACGAACCTGGGTGTCGCCCTACGGGCAAAATATTTATGTATCGTTTTTATGGCGATTTAAGCAAGGAATAACAGGCTTGTCGGGCTTAAGCTTGGCGTGTGGGGTGAGCGTATGTCAGGCACTAAGTGATTTAGGTATCGAAGGACACCGGTTGAAATGGCCAAACGACATTCTTTGGCAAGGGAAAAAACTGGGCGGTATTTTGGTTGAGATTCAAGGCGAAAGCCAAGGCGAGTACACGGCCATCATCGGTATTGGTATAAATTATAAAATGAACGCTCAGGCTTCCGCTAACATAGATCAGCCTTGGGCTGATATTAGTCATGCGTGCGCTGATCGTGTGGGTAGAAATGAGCTGGCAAGCCGGCTCATTGAGCAAGTGCTCGGTATGTTAGAAGGCTATGAGAAAAAAGGTTTAGCGCCCTACGTGGAGCGATGGAACGACTTTGACGGTTATTATGGAAAGAACGTTCAAATCCTCTCAGGGCAATCGGTCACCCAAGGCGTTGCGCAGGGTATTTCGCCATCTGGCGAACTGCAATTGTTACTGCCTAATGGTGATACTCAAGGCATTACCTCGGGCGAAGTCAGTTTAAGGTTGGATGTGAACTAAATAATGATGAAGTTAATTATTGATCGAGGCAACACAGCGCTTAAATGGCAGGTTTTAAAAGCAGGTGTCGTGCATGAGCAAGGACGGGCATTAAATAACGTGCCGTTAGTAGATGTTTTGCAACCTTTAGCTGGGGTACGTTTCACGTCGATTTATGTGTCAAACGTTGGTTCAGTCGATTTTTGTAAACAATTGACAGAATGGGCGGCTGAACATCATCAATCACCTCCCGTATTTGTTGAAAGCATTCGTACAGCTTGTGGCGTAACCAATGCGTATGCTCGACCTGAGCAACTAGGGGTAGACCGTTGGTTGGCGATGATTGCTGCGCATAAGCTATGCCGCGGTATGCTGTGTGTTGTAGACATTGGTACGGCGCTGACGATGGACTTTTTAGACGGCAATGGCGTGCACCTAGGCGGCTTTATTGTGCCAGGGGTTGAGCTTATGAAAACCAGTTTATTAGGACAAACAGAGAAAATTGCTTTACAAAATAAAGAGAGGGTAAGCCATAGTCTGCTTGGTAAAAATACCAATGAGGCCGTTTTTTTTGGCATTGAGCAAATGTTGCAGGCGTTTATTGAGCAAAAAATGGCGCAAATGCAAGTTGAGTATCAGCAAGTGATTAGCCTTGTTCTAACTGGTGGCTACGCAAAAAACCTTGCTGCAGGTTTGTCCATTCCCCACCAAGTGCATAATGAACTCGTCTTAGACGGTTTAAACATATTAGGCGAATAGGTGTCATTATGAGGCGTTTTTTCTTATTGCTTGTTTTTTGCAATATTGTGTATTTTTTATGGGCAGCATCAGTTAATACTCAGGTGGTAGCGACACCCCAACAAATACCGCTATATGACCAAAAAGCCTTAGAAACTTTGCTGTTAGTCTCGGCTGATCGCGAAGACATCACCGATCTGATGTCGCAGCAAGAACAAGTCATCAGTGAACTAGCCAAAGATAAGAAGCCAGCTAAAGAGCAGTATTGTTTTTTATTGGGTGATTTTGTGGATAAAAACCAAGCGCAAGGTCTGGCTGACCAACTCGTTAATGATAACGCACGTGTGTCGGTGGTATCGCCTGATACTTACGAAGAATACTGGGTCATGTTTCCAGCAGCAATAACCTGGCAAGAGGCGTTAAAAAATGAACAAATGATCAAAAAACAGGGTGAAGATGATTTTTGGCTTATTCCCAGTGGAGCAAAAAAGGGTGCGATATCATTAGGCTTGTTTGTTGATGTGCAACGTGCAAATAATCGGTTGAATGAACTGCTCGCAAAAAAAATAGACGCCACCATTGAAGTCAGAGCAAGGGCTCTTTTTGCGGTAAAGGTTGAGATAGAGGCGGATAACGATGCGCTGCAAGCGTACTTGGATAAACTGGAGCAAGTAAAAAGCGTGGAGATAACTAAAAATGCTTGTTAAGCGTTGCCGATGGTTACCATTTAGCTTAGAATAGCCGCCCTGATGCTGGCATAGCTCAGTTGGTAGAGCAGCTGATTTGTAATCAGCAGGTCGTAGGTTCGAATCCTATTGCCAGCTCCATTTTTAATGGACTTTAAAAAGGCGAAACAGTGATGTTTCGCCTTTTTTTATGCAGCTTTAAAGCCGGCATTCATTGCATATTTTAGTGAATTTAGCGAAAATACAAGGTTCATTCGATTTAGGTCGACCATCGCCCCTTCCGTTGACCAATGTTACATACTACGGGGCTTAAGTTTTGGGTAGAAATATGAAAAAAACAATGTATGAAAAAATCTGGGACAGCCATTTTGTTCACCAAGAACCGGGCCAAGCTCCTTTGTTGTTTGTTGATAGGCACTTAATGCACGAGGTGACCAGCCCGCAAGCATTTGAGGGTCTGCGTATGGCAAACAGAAAAGTGCGTAACCCGCATAGTATCTTGGCGACCATGGATCACTGTGTGCCAACTAAGGATCGTGATTTACCCATTGCCGATCCGATTGCGAAAAAGCAAATTGAAACCATGGCGGTTAATTGCGAAGAAAATGGTCTGAACTTATACGATATGGAAAGCCCAGAAAATGGCGTTATCCATATCGTTGTGCCTGAGCACGGTTTTGTCCACCCAGGCATGGTTGTGGTATGTGGCGATAGTCACACTGCAACACATGGCGCATTTGGTGCCTTAGCGTTTGGTATTGGCACCTCAGAAGTCGAACACGTGATGGCAACACAAACCTTGCCGCAACAAAAATCAAAAACCATGTTGGTTCAAGTGAATGGTGTTTTATCTAAGCACTGTACGGCTAAAGATATTGCCCTGGCCATCGTCGGTAAAACAGGCACCGCAGGCGGTACCGGTTATGTCATCGAGTACGCCGGTGATGCAATTACGGCCCTATCAATGGAAGGTCGCATGACCGTTTGCAATATGGCGATTGAAGCGGGCGCACGTGCCGGTATGGTAGCGCCAGACGAAAAGACCTATGAATTCCTGCAGGGTAAAGAATTTGCACCTAAGGGTGAGGCTTGGGATCAAGCGCTAGCGTATTGGAAATCATTGCTTACTGATGAAGGTGCTAGTTATGACACGATCGTAACGCTTGACGCGGCGGATATAGCGCCACAAGTTACTTGGGGTACATCGCCTGAGCAAGTCGTGGGTGCTAATGGGGTGGTTCCAGCGCCAGATACCTTTGCCGATGCTGGTAAGCGTTTGGCGTGTGAAGGGGCGCTTAAGTATATGGATTTGCAGCCGAATACAAAAATGACCGATATTAAAATCGATTATGCCTTTATTGGCTCGTGCACCAATGGTCGTATCGAAGATTTTCGCGACGCAGCGACGGTGGCTAAGGGAACTAAAGTCGCCCCAGGTGTCACTGCAATAGCGGTGCCTGGCTCGTATAACGTTAAGCTACAAGCCGAGAAAGAAGGTTTAGATAAAATCTTTAAAGACGCCGGCTGGGAATGGCGTGACCCTGGTTGTTCCATGTGTTTAGCGATGAACGGTGATGAGCTAAAAGACGGGCAACGATGCGCGTCAACCTCAAATAGAAACTTTGAAGGTCGCCAAGGCAAGGGTGGTAGAACGCATTTGGTCTCACCTGCCATGGCCGCAGCCGCTGCAGCAGCCGGTCATTTTGTCGATATCAGTAAATTAGGTTAATACAATGGAACCATATAAAAAACACGAAAGTATTGCCGCGTTGATGAACCGTAATAACGTGGATACCGATCAAATTATCCCTAAACAGTTTTTAAAAAGGGTGGAACGTAGCGGCTTTGGCGTCCATTTATTTCATGACTGGCGTTATAACAAAGACGGCGTAACAGAAAACCCGAGTTTTGAACTGAATAATCCTGCGTTTAAGGGCGCTAAAGTCTTAGTAGCCGGTGATAACTTTGGCTGTGGTTCATCGCGCGAACACGCGCCTTGGGCGATTGCCGATTACGGGTTTAATACCATTATTTCAACCAGTTACGCTGACATTTTTTACAACAACTGTTTTAAAAATGGCATTTTAGCAATCAAGGTCAGTCAGGCGCAGTCTGACGCCTTAATGCAAGAAATCGCGGCCAACGAAGGCGTGAAGTTTATCGTTGATCTTGAAAACCAAGAAGTTATCACGCCAGCGGGCAATGGGTTTAAGTTTGAAATAGATCCCTTCCGCAAAGACAATATGTTGAGCGGTCTGGATGATATTGGTTTGACCTTAAAGCACGAAGATAAAATCACTACGTTTGAGCAGCAGCATAAACAACGCCACCCTTGGCTTTGGACTTAAGCGAACACGGGTAACGACAACATGACCGCATTGGCTTCACGGCATATCCGATTGATGGATACCACCCTGCGTGATGGTGAGCAGACGCAGGGCGTGTCGTTTTCGCCTGCCGAAAAGGTCAGCATTGCCAAAGCCTTACTCAAATCATTACGCGTTGATCGGGTCGAGGTTGCATCGGCCTGTGTGTCAGAGGGCGAAAAAGAAGCCGTGCGTAGCATCAACGAGTGGGCGCAAAGCGCGGGCTATGGTGATGCAGTTGAAGTACTCGGGTTTGTCGATCATCAACGCAGCGTGGATTGGGTCTTAGAAACACAGGGCCGGGTTATTAATTTACTTACCAAAGGTAGCGAAAAACATTGCCGTGAACAACTTGGTAAAACACTCGATGAACACGTTGAACAAATCCTAACAACAGTGCAATACGCATTAGAAAAAGGACTTAAGGTCAATGTGTACTTGGAAGATTGGTCAAACGGTTACGCCGATAGCCCCGATTACGTGTACGCTTTAATGGACCGTATACAAAACGCGGGTATCAGTCATTTTATGCTGCCAGACACCTTGGGCGTGATGTCACCAGACGACGTGTTTGATAGCTTAAGCGACATGTGCGCGCGTTACCCCAATGTAGAATTTGATTTTCATCCGCATAATGATTATGGCCTAGCCACGGCTAATATTATGGCGGCGGTACGTGCTGGCGTTAATACGGTGCATTGTACTGTCAACTGTTTAGGTGAACGGGCGGGGAATGCCTCTGTATCAGAAGTAACTGTGGTACTCCGCGATAAAATGGGTATGAAACTGTCCATCGACGAAAGTCATATCGTGCGCTTAAGCAATATGGTCGAAAACTTTTCGGGCAAGTGGGTGGCTGCAAACGCACCGGTTATCGGTGAAGACGTGTTTACCCAAACGGCAGGCATCCATGCCGATGGTGATAAAAAAGGTGGCTTATATGAAAGCAAGCTGAGCCCAGAGCGATTTTCTCGGGTGCGCAGTTACGCCTTGGGTAAAATGAGTGGTAAGGCCTCACTGAGTAAAAACCTCGAACGCCTTGGTATAACGCTGTCAGCAGAAAATCAAAAAAGGGTGTTAAATAGAATTGTTCGCTTAGGTGATTCAAAACAAACCATCACCACCGAAGATCTACCCTTTATTATTGCCGACGTATTAGAAAGTGAAAACTATAAGCACATCAAATTATTGGACTGCACGATTACCAGTCGTTTAGACCAGTCCTCGGTGGCGGCTATTAAAGTGGATGTTAATGGCGAACAGCACGAGTCAACAGGCACAGGAAATGGTGGTTTTGATGCGTTTAAAGACGCCGCAAATAAGGTGTTAAAACACTACGATGCGTTGCTGCCCGAACTACTTGATTACGAAGTGCGAATCCCTAAAGGTGGGCACACCAATGCCTTAACCGAGTGTGTTATTACCTGGGATCGTGGAAACAAAAAACACAAAACGCGGGGCGTGCATTCAAACCAAGTGTTCGCATCAATTTTAGCGGCTTTACGAATGAGCAATACCCAGCTGCACGAAAAAGCTAACGGCGTGTAGCGCATTAAACGCGTAATAAATTAAGCAGGGCATAAAAAAGGCTTACCCATTGGGTAAGCCTTTTTTATTTAAAACCAACGTTTATTTAGCTAACGCTTGGCATGGCTCTTAATTTTTCAACTACCTTATCGCCAAACGCATCGGTGCTAATCATATTAACGCCACTGCCGGGTTTTGATAGGTCAGCGGTCGAAAAGCCATCAGCAAAAACACCTTGCATCGCCGCCCAAACATTTTTTGCTTCATCCGGCATATCAAAACTGTACTCCAACATCATAGCGACAGAACCTATCATTGAGTATGGGTTAGCAATGTTTTGTCCGGCAATGTCAGGTGCAGAACCGTGTGATGGTTCGTAGTAGGCTTTATCATCACCCAAACAAGCAGAAGGCATCAAGCCGAGTGACCCTAAAATACCGCCGCCTTGGTCGCTTAGGATATCGCCAAACATGTTCTCCATCACCATCACGTCAAACTGCGTTGGTTTTAAGCAAAGTAATGTCGCTACGGCATCAACTAAAATATTAATAACCTTAACCTCAGGGTATTCAGTGGCAACTTCTTCCATTACTTCATTCCAAAGCACGGAAGACTTCAAGACGTTACTTTTGTGGATATTATGCAGCACTTTTTTACGGCCGCTGGCCAACTTAAAGGCGTGGTGCATGATTTGACGAATTTGTGCTTCGTCATATTCCAGCGTTTCTTTAACGTAACGTAAGCCTTGGTCATTAACACCCACTTCTTTAGCACCAAAATATAAGCCACCGACTAATTCACGGACCATAATGATGTCGATACCCTCACCGATAATTTCAGCTTTTAAAGGTGAAAAATGTGCCAGGCCTTTCGGTAGCGATACTGGGCGGTAGTTAGCATAGGTGTTATAGCGACGACGCATCGGTAATAAAGCGCCGCGTTCTGGCTGTTTATCAATGGGGATTTTTTTAGATTCTTCGTGGCTTAAACCAATCGGGCCTTTGATGATTGCGTCGGCCTGATCGCAGATATCTTTAGTCGCTTGTGGAAACGGATCACCGGTTTCAAAGTAAGCGCAGGCTCCAAACAGTGCAGGCATTAACTCAAATGTAACATCATTGCGTTCTTCAACCAGTTTTAAGACCTTAACGGCCTCTTGCATAATCTCTGGGCCAATACCGTCACCCGCCATAATGGCAATTTTGTAATTTTTCATCGAAAACCTTTTGCTATGTGTGTGAGTCAATCCGCTATTTTACTTGACTACGGCGTTTGATGCCATGCGTTGCCCGTTTAGCTGTCGGATAGTTTTTATCTATCGTGTTGTTTAACGTATAATCGCGTTTTTTCACGTCTTTATAGAGAGCACACCATGGCGCTAAATTGCGGAATTGTTGGTTTACCCAACGTCGGTAAGTCGACTATTTTTAATGCCTTAACCAAGGCAACCATTGCGGCTGAAAACTACCCTTTTTGCACCATTGAGCCGAACACCGGCATCGTGCCCGTGCCCGATACACGTTTAGATAAACTGGCCGCACTGGTAAAGCCAGAGCGCGTTATCCCCACCACCTTTGAATTTGTTGATATCGCTGGGCTAGTTGCCGGTGCATCCAAAGGTGAAGGTTTGGGAAATCAGTTTTTAGCCAATATTCGCGAGTCCGACGCCATTGCCCATGTGGTTCGCTGTTTTGATGATGATGACGTGATTCACGTCGCCGGTAAAATCGATCCATTAGCCGATATCGAGGTAATTCAAACCGAGCTGGCGTTAGCCGACATGACCTCTTTAGATAAGGCGCTATTAAAAGCGACTAAAGCGTCTAAATCGGGCAATAAAGACGAATTAAAACGTAAAACGCTGATAGAAAAAGCCTTGGCTTATTTAGACGAGTCAATCACTTTACGCACATTGGGCTTATCAGCGGACGAACTTAAAATGCTCTCAGACTTGCAATTGCTCACCTTAAAGCCAATGTTATACATTGCCAATGTGCAGGACGACGGCTTTGAAAACAACCCGCACTTAGACCAAGTAGTGGAACTGGCAAACCAACAAGGCGCAGAGATCGTGGCGGTTTGCGCTGCGCTAGAAGCCGAAATTGTACAATTAGAAGAAGACGAAAGGCTCGAATTTTTAGCCGAAATGGGGCTCACTGAGCCGGGGTTAAACCGTGTTATTCGTGCCGGTTACAGCCTATTAGGTCTGCAAACCTACTTTACTGCAGGAGTGCAAGAAGTGAGGGCCTGGACAGTCAAACAAGGCGCCACTGCACCGCAAGCGGCTGGGGTTATTCATAGTGATTTTGAAAAAGGCTTTATTCGCGCAGAAATAACCGCCTACGACGACTTTATTCAATACGGCGGCGAGCAGGGCGCAAAAGAAGCGGGCAAGTGGGGGCTCCAGGGTAAGGAGTACATCATGAAAGACGGTGATGTCACACACTTTAGGTTTAACACCTAGCCAAGGCGATGCTAAATGCTTGACAAAGTAGCCTAAAACCACGAAAATTCACGCCTTCAAAAAGTATGGTCATGTAGCTCAGCTGGTTAGAGCACGGCATTCATAATGCCGGGGTCGGTGGTTCAAGTCCACCCATGACCACCATTTCAAGCCGTCCCTTCAAAAATTACGCGACTTTTACGCGAGTTTACGCGACTCTTAAAAAGAGGTGCTGGTTTCGGTTGCTCACGATCTTCTCAGCAGCGACTAATAAATTGTCAATTTCAGCCTTTGAGTAGTGTGTCGTAATCCGATGAGATTTATGACCTAATAAATCTTCACGGTCTTCCAAACTAACACCTGCCGCCCTAAGTCTTCTACCAAACGTATGACGTAAATCGTGCGCTCGACATTGAAGTAAGTTGGCTTTCTTTCTTGCAGTCGTCCAAGCCGTTCCAGTAATCCGAGTAAAGGGTCTTCCATGTTGAGTAAACACGTGTTCATTCTTTCTAGGTAAAGAATCAATTAAACGTTTTGCAATGCTATTAAGCGGAACAATACGCTCTTCTCCATTCTTTGTTTTATCGCCTGACAGAACAAATAAACCACTTTGATAATCAGACCACTTAAGACGACACATTTCTTGGTCACGACAACCCGTATTAAGAGCGAATAAAACAATATTGGCTAAGTAGTCAGGCAATTCAAGCATTAAGCGGTGCTGCTCTTCCCAAGAGATCGGGTAGGGTTTACGACCATTGCTTTTTAATAACCTAAGAAGCGGTGCTTCACGTAACCAAGGTTGATTGTCTCTATCTCTCCATACACGTGCGGCCAGTGTCAGAATTCGCCTGATAACAGCTAATTCTCGGTTGATTGTGCCATTAGAAACGATCTGTTGTCGTTCCTTTATATACGGCTCTAACGTTCCCATATGGATATAAGATAACGGTAGGCTGCCGATATATGGCATAACCCTTTTCAAGGCTTGTGCATCTCGTGGAAGGCTCTTTTTATCTTCCTCCTTTAGGTATTTAGTTGCAGCTGACACGAAGCTCCTGTCACCACACGATGGATCAGATAATTCTTGAATACGCTTTGCTAAATAAAGCTCCGCTTGAATTAACGAATCTGTTCCAGTGCTCTCATAAAGTCTTGTTCCTCTGATGACTTTATTGATGTGCCAGTAGTTTCCCCTTTTGGTAAGACCTGTAGTTCTTTTTGACATATTTCATCTCCAAGCCTACCTGCGCGGCTCTTATAATCGTCTATCCATTCGTCTAAATCAAGTCGGTCGAATGCGATCCCTTGTACGCCGATAGGAATATCAGAAATAAAAGGGCGTACTTCCTTATTAAATCTGTTTTTATCCATGCCCATATAAAACGGTGCGTCACGGTAGCGGATAAGGCGTGGTTGTATTAAGTTATTCACCGTCTTTAGCCTTTTTGTAGGCTTCGGCTTGAGCTGATACTCTAATATCTTTAGCCTTTTGTTCATGGTTGCCAAACGGTAAATTAAACTTGCGCGCCTTTAATGAGGCCTTTTCATAAGCATAAGTATATAAATCTGACCCAGTAAATTCAGTTTTCGATGAGTGGTGAGTTTTAGCTTTTTGGACATACTCAAAGTTTGCATCGTAAACATCGGTGATGTTTTCGCGTGCCATAAATGACGTTAATGATCCAAGACCTGCTTCAAATAAATATCTATCTGTTGGTGAGTTATTAGGTCTAATAGGTTTTGGTTTGGCATCAAGAAAAGGCCCCCAATCAGCCTCAACAAGTTCAGTCCATAGTGGGTGCATAGGCCACCGTGATTTGGTGTCATCAGTGAGGCTAGGAACGGTCAACTTTAGCCATTGAGTGGTGGCATAAATCCATAAGCTGCCGAGCCTACGTAATAAATCATCAACGCTGGTAATTTGATGTTCAGACAATACTTTACGTTTAAACTGAAATTCAAGACGCCAGACATCTTGTTGTTCATCCCAGCCGTTTTCTTTCCACAGTGGTTTAAGGTAATCCTTTTTAGATTTTTTAATCTCTTCTGTTTTGTTGTACAGACGTGCAGAAATATCACCACCAAGGCCAAAACTAAAACCTGTGAAAATTTGCCCATTCCAATAATCTGAAAACTGTCTTGCACGACAAATCCAAGCCATTCGGGTTAACTCTTCAAAAAGGAAGGAGCAAGTAAAATCAATAAAGTGATCTGACCGGCTAACTTTTGGGGTGTCTTCTATAGCGCCAAATGTCTCAACAATGGATGTTAGGTTGTCGTAACTGTTTTGAACGCCTTTATGCGCTAACCAATCGCTTTTAACCTGAGCATAGGCCAAAGGTATCCTTTTAGCAGTGGGGCTTGCTAATTGTATGCGGTAGGCATTATCAGAAAGAACATAGGGGTGTCGTCCTGCTCCTTTATCTGATACTTTGAACAAGTGGTTCTGATGTCGGTACATAGCGCTAGCATGATCAATTTCAAAAGGTGATTGAGCTGTTTTCTTTAGAGCGGATAAAACAGCATTTTGATCATCAAAAAGCACCCCAGAATAAGAAAGATAAAGACTATCAACCCCACTACGGAGAATTTTAATAAAGTTATTAGGTGGTTGTTTGCAGTTTGTGGGTGCTGTGTTACTAGGCGGCGCACCAAATTCAGGAAGGTCATCATCAATGCTAGCTGACGAATCAACAGGCGTTAAATGATCGCCAACGATCTGCGAAGACAACGGCCCTGCCGCGGTAGCGTCAGTCCTTGTCTTCGTAGAATCGTCGGCATGATGAAAAGCGGAAGATTTTTTTTGTTTCATTGTAGAACCTCATAAATAAAGGACGGATAAAGCCGTCGTTAGTAGAGGTTCCCTATGCTATGCACAAAAAATATTAACGGAAGGCAGTCAAAAATAATTTAACTGCATATTTTTCTTTTTATATTCGTTTAGTCTCTTGCTTAAATAGCCCACGTCTTCATTGCCGTACTCTTTTCCATAAACGCCAACTTCTATTAAGAGGTCTAGAAGGCCTTCTCTCGGCATTTCTAAATAACCCTCATCATCGAGAATTGCAAAAGCAAGGTAAAGTTTTCTATATCTGATTTTTCCTGACAAAATTGGAGTGCTGATTCGTCTACCAATTTTGTTAAGAAAACTCTTATCTTTTCCTAGTTGGGCTTTAATTATTCTCTCTTGTACAAAAGGTAAATAGAGGATGGTTCTGTCAATATGAATGGCTTCACAAAGTGAATCGTCATTTCCATTTTTAGCTTCGCCAATCAATGTGCAGATAGATTTACCATGAAGCATGAGTGCTAAGTAATTAAACAGGTTTGTGAGCATAGACAAGATCAAAAGAGAGATTTGTTTAGTGACCTCAACCTGTTCTTCGTTGGAGGCATTCTCAAAATCAGTTTTAAATTTATCTAATTCGTCTGGGTTGGGATGTTTCAACTGGTTTTCATTGAACTCATCAATAAATTCTTTCGTAATCTTGGCTTTACTCTCAAGAGGTGTTTTAGCCATGTTTTTAAGTTCTTGATGGGTGTAAGACATTAATGGGATAAAGGCTTTTAATGTTTTTGGATCCTCGTAATACTTAGCCCAATCAGAAATTTTCAAATTATGTATGATTTGAATTAAGTCATCACCAAGGTTGAGCCAACCACCATCTTTTTCAACTTCATGGAGAAAGCTATCGATTTCAGGAAGAAGGATAGTCAATAATTGTTTTATATTTTTTAGGTGCTCTGCTGAGAGTTTCTCGTCCATAAGCTAATTTCCATTAATAATTATTTGTATACTAATATTAACTTAACTACTTATTCAGGGAAGAAATTATGAAAGAAGGAACTAATTACATTGCGCTGTGCATTACATTGACTATTGCCGTTTTCTTAGGAAATGGAATGATACTAGTCGTAGAAAAGGCTTGGACGAACTATGAATGGTCAGAAGCAGCAAAGGTGTTTCAAAAATCGACCGAAAGAATAAACATTGAATCCGCTCAACGAATGAAAGAAAGGCAAATTAAAAATCAACAAGCACTTATTCAAAGGCAGGAACAGAATAGATTAGCAAAAATTCAATCAGAAAAAGATCAAAACGCTCAACGGATTAATCGACAAACTTGTGACTTTTGGGCTACTGAGTATCGGAAAGCGAGAAGTTCTTATAATAAAACGATGATGGATTCGGCGTGTAGTCGGTAAGCATAACGTGGAAGCTGTGCGGGGTAAACGAGCGCATTGTTAGGCGCTTGTTGTTTTTGATGCAGCATCGACAGTTCTAACAATTGCAGGTGACTTAGCAAATTCAACAATACGAATACCTTGCTCGCTCCCTCCGCCTTTTGAATCTATATAGCCAGAAGGAGAAAGAGAGAAAATAGCTTTTGTAGTTTCTAGTAGCACTGCCTCCTTCGTTTGAACATCCGCTGCAGCACTACTAAAGGCTTGGAATGTCTGCAAGCTTAAGGCACGATGTTTGTTTGTAGTAGATTGATGCATAAGTGCGCGATAAATGCGACCACACCACAATGTTGCTGTAAATAATACGGCTAGTATTGCAACCTTACTTCCAAATTTTTGTAAAAGTTGACTGTTATCCAAGCCAGCTTCAACCCAATACCACATTGCACCGGAAGCTATGGCAGTTAACAGGGCAAGAAATGCGGTTGCTCTTAGCCATTTCTCAGCTGACGAATTTAATGTCTTTGATTCTCTTAGGAAGTCTTGTGTAAAAACTGCTGCACCTGCTGCAACTGATGCCTCTCTTGCTTTAGTTATGATTCCTGCTATTTCAAGGTGTGTGTCTTCTATATCGTTTTTTGCGTCATCGACGATGGATTTAGCATTTTGTACCGATTTTGTAAGTGCCTCGATATTTTGTGATACATCACCTTTTTGATAGGCAAGAAATGGTATCCATGGAGTTGCAGTCGCATAAAACAGGTCTGCCTGTGTATGTACGCCAAGAACAAGATTTTCACGGACCTGTTGTGGATTTGCTTGCTCAATATCAAAACTATCGATTGCCTCTAAATGCTTAATTACTTCGGCTAACTGTGTATTTATTTGGGTAATTGCTTGATCGGTTAGATGTTCCAATGGAAGCAGCGCTAGATGAGACAGTATTGTGAATATACGGTCTAGATCATTTTTTGCGTTTGCAAAAGTAATTGAGCCCCATTTGGATCTTGATAATAGATCAATTTCACTGAAAGTTAAGGCTTTCTCTATTGATTCAACTAGAGGCTTAGTATGTTCTTCTGTTGCCATGGTGTTCTCCTTATACGTTCCTTAATGCACCTAACAGTTGTTAATAGGTGGAAGTGATCATCCACGTGTTAATTGTATATAGATGGATGCAACTTCCATGTATTGTCATATTAAGAGCTAACTTTAGACATTGTGTTAGCTAATAATATCTTGCGGACAAATATACCATCAATCAACTCTTAAGTAAGGATTACGCAGGTTTTACGCGTTTAGTAATGATTAGTTATGCTTTGTAAGGATGCGCAGGCAGACAATCAGTTTAATTTAATTAATAAAAACAATAAGTTACATTTAATTTTTGGCTTTCATAATGCCGGGGTCGGTGGTTCAAGTCCACCCATGACCACCATTTCAAGCCCTCTCATTCCAAATTACGCGACTTTTACGCGGTTTATGCAATTGTTTAAAACAAATGCTGTGATTGCTTGGTATCTGTCGTCTTAAAAGATCAAACGCTAGTGCCGCCGCCACTCGTTACCTTAAACTGGCCACAGTAAGGTAATGCCGCGTGCAATCATCTCAATAGCATAGGTGCCAGTAAACAAGGCAACCACCCTACCAACAACTTCCACATAGCGGCTGAGTAAACGCTCGTTTCGTTTTTTTAGCGGGTCGTGTATCAATTTAAAAACAATAATCGACACTAAAGAAAAAGTGATCGCAATACCAATCGCCATGGCCGCACTGGATGTGGGTAAAGATGAGCCAATAAGCACGCTTGCGCTGATTGTTCCTGGGGCAATCATAAACGGCATAGCTACCGAACCGGCTACATGCTCAGGATTACCATGCGTGTCTATCAAAACAATTTTGCCAGAAAATATGGATTGAATACCAATCCATAAAAAGATGATGCCACCAAATATCAAAAACGCACCAAATCGAACATTAAAGACATCTTCAAAAACACCTTCGCCGGTGATCGCAAAAATGACAAACACAATCCCACTGATAAGGTGGGCGCGTACCATGACCTTTACAAATTCCTTAAGGGTTAAATCTCTAATTAAACTGATAAGGTATATGCTGATCAGAAAAGGATTTAACAATACAAAAAGGAGTGAAGACGCTTTTAACAATTCCATGATTTATCTCAATTGGACTTATTGATGGTTATATAAGGCCAATAAGCCTTAGGGTGGGTATGTCAGTTATTTTGGCACAGAGGGAAACCAAAAACGACCGACAAAATAGGTTAACAAACCGGCGAGAATGCCCGGTGCTACAGTGTAAATCAATCCCCCAAAACCTAATTGTTGCCATAGCAAAAAGCTGGCTACACCTATCACTATCATGCTAATAGCTAAGGTTTGATGCACGCGCTTACCCAAGGCTAATAGCAGCACCAACGGGGTAAAGGCCGAGCCGAGCAGACCCCACGCATCAAGTACCAAAGCAAACACCGACTCTGCACCAGTTAGCGCGATGATCACGGCAATAGATAATACGCTTGCGGTGGTCAGTTTTGCGGCCCACAGGCTGTGTAGCATGCCGGGTCGTTTAGTAAAGTCACGGGTAACCGAGGCAGAGCAGGATAAAATTAACGAGTCTGCCGTGGACAGCGTGGCGGCAAACAGGGCAGCCAGCACCAAACCGACCAAGGGTTCAGGTAAAACACGCATGGCCATGGTCGGCAGGGCTAGTTCGGCATCAAAGCCGGCCTGCTCAGGAAAGGCAATACGGCTGAGAAGGCCCACAGCAATAGTCGCGCCATAAAACAGGGTAAACCAGCCATAGTAATAACAGCGCATACGATTAATATCCTTCGCGTTGTCGAGACAAATAAACCGCACCACAATGTGTGGTTGTCCAAAAACCGCGATGCCGCCAAATAACCAGCCGAGTATAAATAGAAAAATGCCTAAGGTGTCCGTATCAGGAAACCAGGCTAAATAATGCACATTAACATTAGCCATTTTAATTAAGGCTGCATCCCATCCACCAGCCAGTTCAAATCCACCGACAATCAACATAGCCATGCCAATTAACATCACCAGCGATTGCGCTGCATCGGTCCAGATTGAGGCTCGTAGCCCGCCCGCTGCGCTATACAGTAAAACAATAATTGCCCCAATCAAAATACCCCAGCTCGGTTCCCAGTCCATTAATACCTCGGTCGCCTTGCTGCCAGCTTTAAGCTGGGCTGCCGCGTAAATGCTAAGAAACATGACTGTTAATACACCAATAAGGCGTCGTAGATGAAAATTATTGTCACCATTCCAGTGTGAGAGCAGGCCACCGTAGGAATGAATTTTCTTTGAACGCGAAGCGGCGTGTAAGGGACGGAGTATATAAAAGGACGCCAGCAAGTCGCCAACAACCCAGCCTATCATTAGCCAGATAGATGAAAGCCCCGTGGCATACGTCAGGCCAATCATGCCAATAAACATAAAGCCACTGTTGTTGGTAGCAACAGCCGACAGACCAGCAAGCCAAGCGGGTATCGACTTACCCGCAACCAAATAGTCCTCTTGCGTGTTACGGCTTTTTAGCAACGAACTCATGCCAATAATAAGAAAAATGGCAAGAGATAACAAAAAGCTAATGGTAATCATATAAACCTATGTGATGCATTGTTTGGCTTTGCATTAACTTAGGGACGTTTAAAAAACTAACGTCTAAGAAGCGAAAGGGACAAAGGGCTTATTTATTACCATAACATTGTACGGGTGTTAAATCTGAGCTTTCCCGAATAAAAGAAATGTGTGCGGTAAAATCAATTGAGTCTGAACGTTTTGGTTTTTTTAAAACAGCGACCAATAAATACCTGCTCAACCATTAACAATCGCAACCCCAAGCAAAAAGGGGGTTAATAACGTGGCTGCTACGTTTGCCGCCATATATTGCGGCGCTTCAGCTATTTTTTCTGCGTGTTTAACCGCGCCATACAGTGCAAATAACGACAATACCATAGGCACCAAGGCGACTAGACCAAGTGTGGGAATGTAGCCGTTAAGTACTGACAATAAAATTAAAGTGTATGCCGCCAGCATAAAACCTGCATACATCAAATTGCTTTTTTTAACCCCAAACACAATGGGAAAGGTTTTTCTGCCAACACAAGCATCTGCGTGTATATCGGGGTATTGGTTGAGTAACAGCAGGTTATTGACCAGAAAAAAGGGCACCAACGATACCAGCCAAGCTAAGGGGGAATAACTGCCGGTTAAAACCAACGGTGTACCCACTACCATTAGCACGCCAAAACCCAAGCCCGGGGCAATTAGGCATAACCAGGGGGAGCGGTTTATCCATTGCGTGTAAGTGATAATTAACATCACACCGATTAGGCCAATCGGTAGTATTTGCAGGCCGCGTTCGATAATAAGGTAAACGCCGACGATGATTGTAATCATTAGCGATAGCAAACCCACTTTTAAAACCAATCCAGCGACTTCAGGCGCATTGGGCAACGCGCCGCTACCGCCGCTAAACGGGGTTTTATTTGTTGTTAGGTCTAAGCCACTTTTAAAATCAAAATATTCATTCAGCGTATTAACGCTGATATGGGCGAAGATAGCGCCAATAAAAACCAGCAAAACCATTACATGACTTATAGGTGCTTGCGTACTTAGTACGGTACTTAAACCCAAAAAAACACAAACAGGGGTTAACACCAAAAACGAGGGGCGAAACGTTTGCAGTACAGTTTTAAGTGACATAGGGTAGGTTGATAAGCCGAAATAGTGGTCTTAAGTTGTGAAGGGGCTTTAAAGTGTAACTCCTTACCACGCTCTAACAGTTAGAGCGTGGTAAGGAGTTAACCAAACGCGTTTTTAATATCCTCAAACTTTGCGGTAATGGCGTGGGCGTTGGTGTAGCCCATTTCTTTTAGCCGTGCAGCGGCGAGCGATGCGCGACCACCTGCGGCACAATGGATCAGTATGGTGGTGTCTGCATCGCTACAATGATTGGGGGTTTTCATTTCTAACAAACCACGTGGAATATTAATGGAGCAGTTGAGTTTGGATTGCTCGGCTTCGGCGGGTTCGCGTACGTCGATAACCACGGTGTTACTATGACTATCAAAAAGACGTTTTGCGGTGGCTACGTCGACACAAAGGCAGTTTTTTTGCGCTTCGGCTATAAATTCGCTAGCGGGTTTAATCATGATGCTTTCCTTTTATGATACAGAGGCTTAATAGTAAGTCTAATGCATAAAAAAAGCAGCCTATTGGCTGCTTTTTTTATGCGATACAGTTAGTCCCCCAATCTATTAATGACCAGCGTCTGCCGTCGGCAGCTGAATGGTGATCCACTTCCATTCGGTTAGCGCATCAACGTCTACTTCAACGCCTTCGCGGCCAAAGCCACTGTCACCGGTGCCACCAAACGGTACGTGTGGCTCATCGTGTAGGGTTGGTGCGTTAACGTGTACCATGCCCGCGTTAACTTGGTCAGTAAAGTCTAAGGCTTTATTTAAGTCGTTAGTGCAAATGGCTGCGCTTAAACCGTAGGGGGTGTCATTGGCCATTTCAAGTGCCGCTGCATAATCCTTGACGGAATAAACAGATGTGACGGGGCCAAAGGTTTCTTCGTAGCACACTTCCATCGCCTGTGTGATGCCGCTAAGGATGGTCGGCTCACATCGGTGACCTTGCCAGTTGCCGCCGGTTTCAATCGTCGCGCCATGTTCTACGGCATTGTCGATATGCCTGCGTACGCGATCGCGTTGACGTTGAGAAATAATCGGACCAAGAATAGTCGACATTTCACGTAAATCACCCAGTGACAGTTGGCTGGCGGCAGCCTTATAAGCGGCTAAAAATTTATCATAAATCGCTTCTTCAACAATGATTCGGCTTGACGCCATACACGCCTGTCCTTGGTATAAAAACATACCGAAAACAGCGGTTCTTACAGCGAGTTCAAGGTCGGCATCGGCTAGGATAACCAAGGGGCTTTTACCACCGAGCTCTAGCACGGCGTGTTTCATATGGCGGCCACACAGCTCGCCAATATGTTTACCAACCCGGCTTGAACCGGTAAACATCACCGTTTTTACTAAGGGGTGGGTGTTAAGGGTATCGCCAATATCCACACCAAAACCAGACACGACGTTAACCGACCCTGATGGAAAACCCGCTTCATGCAGTAATTGAGCAAAGCGATAAGACAGCGACGGCGCTTCTTCAGATGAAAGTAGTACCACCGTATTGCCGGTAGCAAGTGGCGAGGCGACCAGTTTGGCGGCTTTAATTAACGGTACGTTAAAGGGCGTTATGGCGGCGATAACACCTAAGGGTTTACGCACACTCATGCTTAGCCTGCCTGGGGTGTCAGACGGCATGGTCTGCCCAGTCACGCGACGGGCGACACCTGCAGCGGCTCGTAGGTGGCCAATAGCATATTGAATTTCAAAGTTGGCTTTGTTGATTGGCGAACCGATCTCATCGATCAGGATATCTATAAAATGGGCTTGATCCCTTTCCAGCAAATCCGCCGCTTTGCAGAGCATTTTTTCTCTGTCTTTAGCCAGTGTTTTGCCGTAACGTTGAAAGCAGGCATGGGCGGCTTCTACGGCCCGGTTTACATCGTTTGCATTGGCTTCAGCAGCGGTGCAATACAGTGAGTCGTCAAGCGGATTAAGCACGTCGAAGTATTTACCGCTGTCAGGTGCGGTGTGTTCGCCATTGATCCATAGTTCATGTTTGATTGTCATAGCTTTTCCTTATTTTAGGTTTATAGGGATACGTTAATACATGTAAATTACGTCGATTAATGTGCCTGCTCAAACCCTGGTAATTGGATGGTGATCCATTTCCATTGTGTCAGAGCATCAATATCCACATCAACCCCTTCGCGTCCAAACCCACTGTCACCAACACCACCAAAAGGAACATGGGGTTCGTCGTATACACTTGGCGCATTGATATGGATCATGCCCGTTTCAACCCCATGGGCTAGCGTTAGGGCTTTGTTAAGGTCGTTGGTATGAATGGCACCGCTAAGACCATAGTGTGTGTCATTTGCGAGTACTAAGGCTTCTTCAGCGCTCTCTACACAGTAAACAGAGGTGACTGGGCCAAATGTTTCTTGACGGCAGACGGTCATATCATCGGTGACGTTGGTCAAAATAGTTGGCTGACAACGGTTTCCTTCCCATTGACCTCCGGTAACGAGGGTTGCTCCTTTTGCTACGGCATCCTCAATATGTGAGCGCACTCGATTGCGTTGGCGGGGTGAAATAATAGGGCCTAAAATGGTCGACATATCATGTAAGTCCCCCATCGATAGTTGTTTTGCTGCGGCGCTATACATTTCAACGAATTGGTCGTAAAGAGGGGCTTCAACAATAATGCGGCTGGATGCAATGCAGGCCTGCCCTTGATAGAAGAACATGCCCATAATGGCGTTTTGCACAGCGAGAGCAAGGTCGGCATCAGCTAAGACGATA